>Ga0315284_10009443_pt1 | contig 13907 bp, 10 predicted proteins | sample YL17G09_16_MG_FD_203696 | JGI IMG/M metagenome (GOLD analysis project Ga0315284, IMG submission 203696) | Sediment microbial communities from Yellowstone Lake, YNP, Wyoming, USA - YL17G09_16 | ecosystem: Environmental > Aquatic > Freshwater > Lake > Sediment | place: USA: Wyoming | collected... | reverse complement strand
GCCCCAGAACGCTGGCGCGGAGGGGGCCCCCCGGCGGGAATCGGCCTCGTCCACAACGTCGTCATGCGCGAGCGAGGCGGTATGAATCATCTCCACCAGCGCGCCGAAGGTCAACGCGCGTTGCGTGACTTCCCCCAGGGCGGCACAGGAGAACGCCAGCATGACCGGGCGCAAGCGCTTGCCCCGGGTGCCGAAGATCATCTTGCCGGCCTGCTGCAGCGTGGCCGACTCACCGGCGACAAACGATACGAGCAGGCTGTTGACATCCCGCATCCAGTGAGGAAGGGAGGGATGCAGCTCGGAATAACGCATGCGAACTCCATATGTGCCAACCGTTGCGACCGGCAGGGTCGTTCCGAAAGGCCATCGCGCGCAGGACCCATCGGTGAAACTGGTGATGAGCCGGCGAAACCTGATCGTTCCGATCTGGTTACTATCCTGGCGCCGATGATCGGACCGATCTGTGACTACCGTGGGCGAGAAACCCTGAATGCATTATAGTATCTTCTGAGCCATTTTCGCAACAGCTTGTAGAGAAAAATGATGCACGGCCTCCAGCACGGTTCGCTGTAATAGTTCCGGCTACGCCGGATTACGGTGCCATCTGCCGGGTGTCAACGCACGCTATTGCGAAAATCCCCTCAGCCGTGTTACGATATGTCAAACTGCCAAGGGGGAGTAGCAGGGGCTGCGCTCGCGGCTCCCGGCAGGTCAACAATCTCGAAGGCCCGTGCCTTCTGGCCTGCCTGACCGGTTCCGTCCGGGTGTGAGACTTTTGGCTGCGCGTCACGCGTGGCCAGGTCACCGCCACGCTCGGAGGTGAGATGAACCGACGACGACTGCTGATCCCGATTTTTGTTGCCGCGCTGGCTACCCTGCCGGGCTTGTATCTCAGACTGAGCGGCGCCGACACATGCATTCTGCCCGTGCATATTCCCGGACAATCCCTCCACGTGACATCCGCGCTGCCCCAGATCCTGCTGGTCACGATCCTCGCCGGTATCGCCATCCTGGGTGCGTCATTCCTGCTGTTGTGGGCATGCGATGCCGTCCAGATGGATATTTCGCAAACGCTGGCGCTGGCAGTGGTGGCATTGATCGCCGTGTTGCCTGAATATGCGGTCGATATGTATTTTACCTGGCAGGCGGGACAGAATCCCACGGGACAATACGCGCACTACGCCATTGCCAATATGACCGGCGCGAATCGACTGCTGATCGGTGTGGCCTGGGTGGTGATCGTATTGATCTTCTGGCTGAAGACGCGCCGCCCGGTGGTGCTGGAGAAAGAGCGCCGGACGGAGATCGTCTTTCTCGGTCTTGCCACGCTCTACGCGTTTGTGATCCCGATCAAAGGCTCGCTGGCCTGGTATGACGGCGTCGTGTTCCTCGGTCTGTATATCTGGTATATCGCGATTGCCGGGCGCCGCCCATGCGCAGAATGTGAAGCGGAAGGTCCGGCCGAGCTCCTGGTCAGCCTGCCGAAAGTCCGGCGCCGCCTGGCAACTCTGACCATGTTTCTCTTCGCGGCAGGCGTGATCCTGGCCAACGCGAAGCCGTTCTCGGAAGGGCTGGTGGCCTCGGGCACCAAACTGCAGATCAATGAATTTCTGCTGGTGCAATGGCTGGCGCCGATTGCCTCGGAAGCGCCGGAGTTCATCGTGGCCATCATGTTCGCCCTGCGCAAGCAGGCGGGCCTGGCGCTGGGCAGCCTGCTGTCGTCCAAGCTCAACCAGTGGACGCTGCTGGTAGGCATGATCCCGGCGGTCTACGGCGTTTCCAGCGGGCAGTTTGCCCATCCCATCCCGATGGGTGCCTTCCAGATGCACGAAATTCTGCTGACGGCAGCGCAGTCGCTGCTGGCGGTCATCCTGCTGGCCCCGCTGCAGCTCACCATCGGCCAGGCGATGCTGCTCTTCACTCTCTTCATCGGACAGTTCGTCTCGCCGGTGGTGACTATGATCTTTCCGAAACTCGATGTGAAAGCGTGGGGCGGAGACCGCTTGCACCAGATTTTCTCGGCGGTGTATATCACCCTGTCAGCCGCGGTCTTTTTCCGAATCCCGCGCTGTGTCAGTGGCCTGCGGCACGGCCTGAGATTCGAGCAACGACCACCGTCCGACAGCGAGCCTGAGCAACAGGTGCAACAGAACCTTCCCCTCGTTTGAGCAGACCGATCATCCGAAAATCCTGCATTCGTTTTCACCATCAAATCATCTTGGCGCTTGCTGTAAAGTGACGCGGATGGGGGCGGGAGTGAAGGGAAGGCGTGGATGGTCCCCGAACCATAACCTACCGGTGGACCCCAATTCGTCCTCTCTGTTAATTACATCGACACGGGTGTGTGATAAACCGGGCAAAATGCCGGTTCTATCGAAAGCCTTACGTTTGCTTCAGACAGTATTTGCGGTAATCCTTCCACACAGAGACGAATCAATACGGGGGAGGGGAGAGGATGAGTCGCTTATGGCAGTTAAGCTGGGTCATTATTGCGATACTGGGGCTGGCGCTGGGTATTGGCTGCGGGGGGTCGGGCTCCGGCGAGTCGCCAACCCCGCGCGCCATTGCTGTGGTGACGGACTATGACGGCAATGCGCTCTGGCAGGTGGATACCCGCACCCACGAAGTGCTGAGCCAGACTCCCGTCGGGACGTCCCCGATCAGCACGGCCATCGACCTTGCGGGAAAGCGGATATACACCGCCAACTGGACTGACGGCACCGTGTCCGTCATCGACATGACGACGAATACGGTCAGCAGAACGATCGCGGTCGGCGCCAATCCGCACGATGTCATCTTAGGACCGGGCGGCGCCCGCCTGTATGTCGCGAACTTCACGGACAAAACGGTGAGCGTCATCGACACCACAACGTGGACGGTCATCGCCACCGTGCCCGTCGCCGGCAATCCGAGCTCTATCGCCATCCATCCATCCAACGATTACGCCTGCGTGGTCACCCAGAGCGCCAGCACCTTGAGCATCCTGAACCTGGCCACCAATACCATTACCGCCACATACACCATGAGCAACGCGCCGATCGACCTGGTCTTTAAGCCGGACGGCTCCCGCGCCTACATGAGTGAATTTGCCGGCGATGTGGTGGCCGTGCTGGGAACCACCACCTACAGCGTGATCGCCACCGTGCCGGTCGGCGATGAGCCGTTCGGGTTGGCTATGAATCCGTCTGGTCTACGCGTCTACGTCACCAACAGTTCCGGCGGGACGCTGTCCGTCATCGACACGACGACGGACACGGTGGCGGCGACAATCCCCTGCGGCGCCAGCCCGAGCAGCGCGGCGGTGAACGAGAGCGGCACGACCGTCTACGCTGTCTGCCAGAGCGATAACAATGTTCATTCCATCGATACGGCGACCAATACCATCACCGATACCTTCACCAATATCGGCACCCGCCCGCGCGATATCGCCGTGTATACCGTGATACGATGAGACAAAGCCCCTGCCCGTCGTGCAACAGGGGCATCATGCTCTTGCCCTTGCTCTAGGACAGTAACATTTTTAGAGCAAGAGCATGAAAAGGGCTTTTCGAGGAACCATCCCCAATTCCGTTGAATATCGGGGGTCGTGCATGTACGAACCTTCGCCGATCCGCCATCAAGCCGGCGAGCGCAATCCAAAATCGAAAATCCAAAATCTACAATGGCCGTTGCAAAGTCACATGAAGCTGGCGATTATTTTTTCGCAACAGGAGGAATATCCCTGGCGTGGGCGAATAGATATCAATACTAGCCGTATTTTCGCCGTTTTGTTGCAGCTATGACTATCGCCATTTCGTCGCCAGTGCTCAGCGATGAGCAGTTGTCCCGCTTCACCGGCTATCCGGTGAGCCTGCCGGCTTTCGAGGGGCCGCTCGATCTGCTCCTCTACCTCATCCGCCGACAGCAGCTCGACATTTACGATATCCCCATTGCGGTCATCACCGGGCAGTTTCTCGATTACCTGGCGCTGCTGGAGGCGCTGGATATCGAGGTAGCCGCCGATTTCCTCGTCATGGCCGCTACGCTGATGGAGATCAAGTCGCGCCTGCTGCTGCCGTGCCCGCCCGTCGAGTTGTTGGACGAGGAGGAAGTCGAGGACCCGCGGGCGGAATTGGTGCGGCGGCTGCTGGAATATCAGCGCTACAAGTCGGCGGCGGAAGAGCTGCATCGCCGAGCCGGCGAGCAGCAACGGGTCTTCTCGCGCAGCGCCGTGGTAGGGGAGATACCCTTCCTGCGCCCGGAGCCGATGCTGACCGGGGAGGCGGACGCGTTCGGCCTGTGGGCGGCGCTGCAGGAGGTGCTGGCGCGTGTCGAGGCGGCGGGTCCGGTGCTGCGCGAGGTGGCGCGGCCCCGGCTGACCATCCGGCAGCAGATGCTGCACATCCTGAAAACACTCGAAGCGCATCCGAACGGGGTCAGCTTTGCCAGCCTCTTTTTCGGCGAGGATCGGCCGGTCATGCCCACGCGTCTGGAGGTGATCATCACCTTCCTCGCCCTGCTGGAACTCATGCGCCTGCACCGCATCGAGGTGGCGCAGCACGAGTTGTTCGGCGAAATCGTCGTGCGCGCCGTGAAGTCGCAGATGTCGATGGCGATGAGTGATTGATACCTGGGATCGCAGGCGTCCAGCGCCTGCCCTGTAACAGATAAGCTTTCCTATTAGGGCAGGCGCGGGACGCCTGCGATCCCAGGAGTCAGGGATACAGCCACTCTCCCGTGTCTTCGTCCTCCAGGATGATGGCGTCGAAGGGGCAGGCTTCTGCGGCTTCCCAGATGGTGTCGTCGTCGGTCCCGTGCTGATCGATGACCATCGCCTTGTCCGCTTCGTCGAGCTGGAAGACTTCCGGCGCAATGGCGACGCAGGACCCCGCGCCCTTGCACAACTCGCGGTCCACCCGAATTTTCACGGCAACCTCCAGAACAGGTACTACCACTTACCACTCATTACTGACTACTCACTACTGACTACTGACTACTAACTTATCACTTATCACTACTCACCAGCGCCCGCCGCTCTGCCCGAGGAAATTCCGCAGCAGCGTAAGGCCGGCGTCGGTGAGGATGGACTCCGGGTGGAACTGCACGCCCTCCACGGTGAATTCGCGGTGGCGCACGCCCATGATTTCGCCTTCGTCGGTCCACGCCGACATCTCCAGGCAGTCCGGCAGCGATTCTGGCGTGATGACCAGCGAGTGGTAGCGGGTCGCTTCGAAGGGATCGGACAGCCCGCGGAACAGGCCGCGGTTATCGTGGTGGATGGGGCAGGTTTTCCCGTGCATCAGGCGCGGCGCGGGACCGATCGTTCCGCCGTAGACGTCGCCGATGCTCTGATGTCCCAGGCACACCCCCAGCACCGGGATGCGCCCGGCAAAGGCGCGGATGGCCGTGCACGAGATGCCGGCGTCCTTCGGCGTCTTCGGCCCGGGGGAGATCACCAGATACTCCGGTTCCATCGCCTCAAGCTCCGCCACGGTGATCTTGTCGTTCCGAAACACCCGCGGCGAGATGCCCAGGCGCCCGAAATATTGCACCAGGTTATAGGTGAACGAATCGTAATTGTCGATGATAACCAGCATAAACTCCTCGCAGCCGGCTAGCACAGTGGTGGAACACCACCCGATGTGCCATTATAACAAATTTCGCCGCGCGCGAGACATGCTGCTAACGGAAGATTTCCGGTGGATGGTGCCCAATACGTTCCCTCACCCCCCAGCCCCTCTCCCACCGAGAGGTGAACGAATGAAACCGATTTTTATTAAAGGGAGCGCGTTTTCAAGCGCTGGTTCAGAAAAACACCTTGCGATGGCAACGCTCACATACTATAGCGACTCCCCTCTCGGTGGGAGAGGGGCTGGGGGTGAGGGAACGTATTGGGCACTGCTCTCGAAAGGTCGGTGCCGGGTCCTGTCAGATGATGCGATGTGCCGTTACTTCGCGGCGATCGCGGGTCCCGGCATGATCTGTTTCGGTCGGGAATTCAGGCTGATGCAGCCGTAATTCCCGTTGAACTGGATGGCGCCGCCGAAGAGGTTGCGCCAGATGGTGATCGGGACGACGGTGCGGCCGGAGACGATGTAGCACGAGCGGTCGATCAACGTGCTCGTGCCATCCGCCACCACCGCGCTCTCGCCGATGGTGAAGGAGTATTGGTGGCCGTCGATGGTGGCGATCGCCTGTTTCTTCACCGGGTCCCAACCGAGCTGGCCGCCCATCGCCTCCACCAGTGGGCGCAGCAGCACCATGGCGCGGCCGCGCTCGATGATCGGCTTGACGGAGAGCAGCAGCGGCTTCCCGTCCAGCACCACCGTCAGCTCGGCGCCGCGGATGGGACGTGGGACGGCGGCGGTCGGCGCGGGCACGGCGGGCGCCGGTTCAATCGGGACCGCGACGGTCTTCGGTGGCTGCGGAGCCGGCTTCGGCGTCGCGACTGCTGGTTTCGGCGGCGCGGGCGCCGGCGCGACCGGCTTCGGCGATACCGGAACCGGTTTCGCGGTTTCCGGCTTCGGCGCAGGCGCCGGTTTCGGAGCCGGCGGTGCCTGCACGACCGGCGTCACCGGCTTGGGCGGCGCGGATTTCACCTCCGGTTTGACGGTCGAGGTCACCGGCGCCGGTTTCGGCGTGCTGACGATCGCGCCGGGGATCGGGTTGGCGATGATGATCCGCACCGTTTTTGATTTGGACATCAGGCCGGCTAGGTCCGACAACTGGATCTGCAGCAGGTGGGCGCCATTGGTGAAGTCGGTGGTATCCAGCTCGAAGCGCAGCGGCTGCACGTTCGTGACGCTCAACTGCTCGTTGTCCACCAGCAGGATGGCGTAGGCGAACCCGTCCTCCCCCTTTTCCGGAGCCGCACTGACGCGCACGGTGCCCTTCACCTGGGAATTCGGCTTCGGCGCGATGATGGATACGGCATACACCGGCATGCCCCAGAGCAGGAGCAACACGGCGGTCACAAGAGAGACGATGGTGCGCGGAAGGGACAGGCGACGACGAAAAGTACTCATGGTCACATCTCCGCAGGGAAAAATCGCATATTTGCTATTGAATTATTCCTCAGTTTACCATGCACTTTTCATGTAGGCAAGCCCCTGCGCATTGGAAGGGGGAAAAGCGCTTGGGGGCCTGCCGCGTCTCCCCCTCACCCCCCGACCCCCTCTCCCCGATGAGAGGGGGAGTAGCTTGGTCTGTCAGAGTAAACGACGATCGTTAATCTCATTTGTTCCTAACCTATGGGAAGCTGGAAAACAGCTATCCACGGAGAGCAACCGGTAATCCGAAAAACCTACCTGTTTCTCCCCCTCTCATCGGGGTGATGGGGGTCGGGGGGTGAGGGGGAGACGCGGCAGGCCCCCGTCAACGGTTACCAAAAATGAGGGCCGCCAGCGCGGCAACCTGCGGCCTCGCGCTGCGCGTCGGCTACTTTTGTACCACAATCCGTTGCGGCGCCGAGCGCGCGGCCTTTTCCGGGTTGTAATAGGCATACGCTTTGCTGTCCGGCGTGCGCGCCTTGATGGGATATTTCGCCTTCAAGCCGTAAATCAGCGTCACCGTTTTCCCGGGATCCAGTTTTTCCATGTAAATGATGATCTGGCGGGCGGCGGGCGTGTATTTGCTGATCGTCTTCGCCTGCACCGCCTCCTCCAGCCCGTCCGGCACCAGCGTGAAACCGGGCGGCAGGCCCACGTCGATGAGCGGCATCTCCACGATGGCGCGGGTCAGGTTCTTGATGGTCACCGTCACCGTCGCCGTGTCGTTCTGCGCCAGCGTGGTCTTATCGTATTTCACGTCGATAGACATCGGCGCCTGGCCTTCGGGCATCTTCTCCACGACCTCCCACGGCAGGTAGTAGCGCCCGACGATCTGGTAGAGCAGCGACCCCTCGCCCTGGTAGGTCAGGCTGATCTCGTTGTCGCCCTCCTTGATCAGGTCGGCCAGATCCACCTGCCGCATCACGTCGCTGTCCGCCTCGGTGATTTTGAAGGTCTCCGCCGTCTTCCCGTTGGCGATGACGGTCACCGTGCCCCCGCCGCCGCCCATGGCGTTGCTGCTTGCGTAAAGCAGGGCTTTCAGCGACCAGACGGTGCCCTGCGTGGTGCTCCAGGTGCCGAAGCTGTCCTTGCTCTGGATCAGGTAGGTCAGCACCTTGCTGGTGAAGCCGGCGTTGCGGCCCCACTTCGCCAGCCCGAAGGCGGCCAGTCCGGTGGTCTCCAGGTCGGCGCCCTCGCTGCGCGCGCCGGTGAAGGTGCGCGTGTCGCCGGAATCCCAGTAGGCCGTCTTGTCCGTCTGTTTGGCGATCTCGATCAGCGCGTTGGCGGTGTTGGCGGTCGCCTGATCGTTGCGGTCCACCACGGCGAGCAGGTTGAGGATCACCGCCAGCGTATACGGGTCCTTCGCCTCGCTGCGATGCGCCTTCACGTATTGCACCGCCTTCTCCACCTGCGAGCCGGCATAGCTGCTCTCTGCCAGCGCCCACGCCAGGTAGGCGGTGGTGCGCAGGGTGCCGGTCTGGCGGTTGATGATGCCCTCGGCGATGCCGCCCTTGTCCGCCGACCAGGTGCCGTCCGCCTGCTGCCGACTCGCCAGCCACCCCTGCGTGCGAGCGATCACCTTGGGATCGACCTCGTGCACCTTCCCCATGTCGGAGAACTCCAGCAGCCCGTAGGCGGTGAGCACCTGGTTGGCCGGCTCGTCACCGAACCAGGAGAAGCCGCCGTTCTTGCACTCGAAGGTCACCAGCCGCTGGTAACCGGCGTTGATATACCCTTCGGCCTTCATCTGCAGCTCGGGGTTGATCTTCTTGTTCTTCTTCAGGTAGTCCATCACCAACACGTTGGGATAGGTGGCCGAGCTGGTTTGTTCGAAGCAACCGCTGGGCATGCGCAGCAGCCCATCCAGCCCCTCCACCACCTGGCTGAAGGTGCCGGGATAGAGCTTCACCCAGATCGTGCTGGCGCCGTCGATGGCGCCCTTCGGGATGGTCACCGTCTTCGTGACCTTCCCGTCCATCCGGTCGTTGACGGTGGTGCGGATCTCCTTGCCATCGGGCAGCACGTCGATGGAGCGGCGGATGGCATCGGACATCTTCGTGCCGTTGGCGCGCACGGTGAGCGGGAAGCGTCCGATCTTCTTCACGGTAATCGGGAAGTAGACCACCTTCACGTCGCCCTTCTTCATCTGGACTTCCTGATTCGGCGAGGTGTCCAGCGTGAACCAGTCGGCCTGCTCCAGCGTCAGCTTCACCGTCTGCGCCTCCGGCAGGTAGTTGTAGACAGCCACCGGCACCTGCACGCTGTCGTTCTGCGTCAGCGCCACTGGCAGGTCAATGTCAACGAAGAAGTCCTGGAAGACTCGCAGCGCCGCGGTGGCGCTGCCCATCTGCCCGCTCGCGGAGTTGGCGAACAGGCTCATGCGCCAGGTGGTGATGGAATCGGCCATCGGGATGCGCAGCTCCGCCTTGCCCTTCTCATCGGTGATGATCGCCGGGTTCCAATACATCGTCTCCGGGAAATATTCGCGCAGGCGGACGGGTTGGACGGGACTCTCCGCGGGTTTGGCGATGCTGTTGGCGGGCATCTTACCCGCGGGCATCGCCGCGGGCGCTCTTACCATCGGAGGAGGAGCTGCTCCCGGAGCCATCGCGGCTCCCGCTGCCGCGCCTTCCAGCATCACCATGTCGCCCATGTCGAAGCCCCCGCGTTGCTGCATACCCCCCCAGGCGCGCACTTGTGCATTGACTCCGGTGATATCGTCGATTGTCCCCCATTTGCCGTCGGGGCCGGCGCTGTTCAGGGTGAACCAGTCATACGTCTTCCGACCCTGGACATCGGTCCGGTAAAAGTTCCCCCAGTGATCGCGCAGGTCTTTCGTCGTCAGGTAGCCCTTTTCCACCAGGTAGAACAGACTCTGCGCGGCGGTCAGCGCCTGGCCGGTATCCTGACGGTATTTATTGAGGGCAGAGATCATGCGCTGCTGCGCGCTCCTCATCTCCTCCTCCACCTTCGCCTTCAGCTTGGCCCAGCGCTGCTGGTAGGTGTTGACGCGGAGATCGAAATCCCCCTGGCCGGGCACCGCGGCGAAGAGCATCTCGGCGGCGCGCTGGCGTTCAGCCTCCTGCGCCGTGCGGTTCACCGGCAGCGGCTTGTCGAGCACCAGATCGGTCGGCGTCAGCCCGTGAATCTCGTATCTCGGCTCCATCAGCTCCTTTTCCAGCGTGAAGTAAATCTTCTCCAGGCCCGGCTGCAGCTCGCTCAGCGCGTAGACGCTCTCGTCCACCACCGCCAGCCCCAGCGCGGCGAGGATGGGATGCTGCTTGGCGTCCTTCACGGTGAAGTTCAGCACCGCGTCCTCGCCGGGCCGGTAGGTGTCCTTGTCGGCGGAGACGTTGATGTTCAGATCGTTCGCCGGGGTGACGATCAGCACGCGGGTATCGCGGATGATGTCTTCGTTGGGGAGGATTTTGTAAGCGCGCAGCTCGAGCGTGCCCACCATGTCGCCGGTGATGTTGAGCGGAATCTCCGCCTCGCCGTTCTTCACGTCCAGCGCGCGGGTGAGGATGGTCTGCTTGTTGCGGATCACGTCCAGGTAGACGGTGCCGCCTTTCGTGCTGGAGATCGTGCTGACGGTGATGCGGTCGCCGGCCTTCGCCAGCGATTTGCTCGCCCGCAGGATGATGCCCTCCTCGGAAGGTGTGGTATCCAGCTTGCGGTTGACGACGGCATACCGGCCATCGTCGGTCGTCACGCGCACGGTCAGGCTCACCGGCTCATGCTTCGGGATGAAGGAGAAGGTAGCCAGCCCCAGCTCGTCGGTGGTCTGGTGATACATGGTGCGGGTCAGGTTGGTCGAGATTTGGAGCGTTGCGCCTTTCACCGGCGCGCCGTCCGGGGTAGCGGCGGCGATGAACACGCGGTTGTCCACGCCGGGCACCAGCGCGCGATTTTCAGGCACGATCACCAGCAACACCGGGTCCTTCACCACCGGCACGGATTTATACGCGCCCTGCAGGTGATCGGCGGTGTCGGTGACCATGGCGTGGAACTCGACCATCGCCTTGCCCTGCTCGAAGGGCTGGCCAACGAACGACTTGGGCAGCTCATACTCGAATTTATACGTGCCCTGCTCGTCCGTTTTGCCGTGCAGCTCAGCGAGCTTCGTCACGCCGATGTCGATGGTGGAGACTTCGATCACCACCTCGCTCCCCGCCACCGGCTTGCCGAAGAAGTAGTCGGCCTGCACGCTGCCGCGGGCGGTCTCGCCGGGCAGGTAGTAGGCCTTATCGGTGGTCAGCGCCACCTTGAACTTGGGCAGCACGTAGCGCTCGACGCGCACCTTCTTCTCCGCCTGGCCGTGCGGTAGGACGGCGCGGATGGTGTAGGCGCCCATGTTCACCTCGCTGGCCAGCGTGAAATCGGCGGCGGCGATGCCGAACTGCGACAGCGGCTGCACCTTTTTGAAGACTTTGTTGCCGCGCGCGTCCTCGACCTCCAGCGTCAGCTTCTGCCTGGTCACCGCGTCGCGCGTCGCCAGGTCCAGCGCCAGTGCGCGCAGATGCATGGTCTGCCCCGGCTGATACAACGGCTTGTCGGCGGTGAGCAGCACCTGCACCGACTCGGTGAGCTCGATAGGCTGGGTGATCTCGTCGGCGCCGAGCCGCGTCTTCACCTGGGCGATCAGTTGATAGCTGCCCGCCGCGATGTCCGGCACGGTGAACTGCGCGTCCACCGTCCCCAGCCGGTTGGTTTCGCCTTTATACAGCGGGGTGGGGGAGGGTGCGGCTTTCGCCCCCGCTTTCGCCGGGGCCTGCAGCAGCAGTTTGATGTCCGCATTCACCGGCCGCCCCGTTTTGTGATCGGACACGATGATGCGCAGCGACGCTGGTCCGCCCGCGAGCCAGCGGCTCTGACCGAGCATCCGCGTCTCCAGCCGGGACAGCTCCGCCGCCGTGACGCTCTTCCCGTGGCCGCGCCAGACGATGACGACGGCCAGCACGGCGAGCGCGATAAACAGTCCGATCGTGACGCGAACCCAACGAGAAACACGCAATCTGGCGCTCATAACGGTGACTCCTTCCGGTGCATTTCGGCATGCAATGCTTGTATGACGGGCATGAGCGCCATTTTGTTCCCGCCGGCTGGAAAAATATTTTTCTCCACTACACCCGGGCGATGATTATTCTATGTAGAAGCGTGTCTACGACTATGCGCTCGCGGACCAGCGGTTCGACCCCGGACGGGTGGCACGGCGTCCGCCCTCCCGATAAGACCTCCTCTACCCGGTCACAGAGAAAGGACATGAGAACACGGCTAACCCGGATTATTCATGAAGCGCTCGCGCACCCGTAAAGGTATGCGGCTACAAGCGTTTCATGAATAATCCGGGCTAACGAAAATGGATGGAGCAAGCCGTGCGGCTTGCCCCGTCACTGCTGTTGCGTCAATTCATCCCGCGTTACGCCGATGCCGGATTGGCGGCGATGCGCTGTTTCAGCTCTTTATCGAGGCTGCGCTGCATTGCCTCGATGGTCAGCACGCTTTCCATCGGGTAGTCCAGCTCCTTGCACGCCGCTTCCAGATTAGTGAAGCCGGCGCGTTTGGACTGCTGATCGAGCCACTCGATGATGTCGGGCTGCAGGCGAATCGGGCCGGTGGGGCGCTGGGAGGCGACGCGCGGCGCGGACTGCCGGCCGCGCGGGCGCGGTTTTTCACGCGGGGAATCGACCACGCGCCCTTCATCCAGGTCCTGATCGATCTCGGTGCCGAAGCCGGAGGCGGCCAGGGCGCGGCCGATGGCGCCGGTTTCCGCCTTTTCCACGTAGTCGAAGAAATTCGCCGCGGTTTCCGTTTTGGTGCCCTGGCCGAGGATGCGGCCTTCGGCGTCCCGCACGGTCGCGTGGAAGCGGGCGTAACCGTAGACCTCCCCGCCGCCTTTACTGAATGGGCGATCGAGATCGACGGTTATTTCGTGGGTCTCGATGCTGCCACTGGGATGCACGGTGCGGAACCACTTCACGCGGGCCGCCACCGGCAAATACTCTTTCCCCTGGAGGGAGATGGTGAAATCGCTGGGCTTGAACTCTCGCTGCTCACTCATGTCCAAATACTCGCTTTCTCGGTGTCAATTCCAAACACTCATGGAAGAAGACGCGTCTGTTGTGCCGGGTGTGCACCACCGGCATATTCAGCCTACCCGTTTTTGCAGGTAAGCAAACATAAGTATTCGCCACATGAGGGTTGAAGCGCGGAGTGTCAGGAGCTGAAGAGCAACCGGAGGATCAGGGTCAGCAAGAACAATCCCGGCAGGCTGAACGCCCACGCCGACCGGACGCGGAAGGCGATCAGCAATGCCACGAACAGCAGGACGATTAAGATATATATCATCCGGTTCCCCCTCCGTAATCCGGCGTAGCCGGAACCAAAAAGCGAATCAGGTCCGGAGGCCGTGACAACTTTTTCTCGACGCACTGTTGAGAAATCGGCTCGTAAGATACAACATTCATACCTCCGGGAATCAAAGCGGCATGCAGCTTTTTGTTGTCGAGTTCAACCAGTGAGGCTGTTCCCGTGGAAACTTGGTACGGAGAATCGCACACGCGGGCCGGCAATAATCCCGTACGATGAAAACGCCTGCCCAGCGGGAGGTAGACGAGCGAATGACGGAGGTGCACACGTGAAGACGACGTTCTACGATGTGAAAGAGCGCAAGAAAGTCGAAGCCGACGTGACCGAAAAGGTAGTCTACGGTGAAGAGGGGCGCAAGCGGTATGCTCTGCGCGGCAAAACCGCCGACGGGCGCATGCTGACGAAATTCGTGAGCAAGGACGACTGGGAAAAGGCGCAGGTATAGCGTCTCCGCCTGCGCCGGCACATGAAGCACCCGTGCGACAACGTTCGTGCGGTGTGCTTCATTTC
>Ga0315284_10009442_pt1 | contig 13907 bp, 20 predicted proteins | sample YL17G09_16_MG_FD_203696 | JGI IMG/M metagenome (GOLD analysis project Ga0315284, IMG submission 203696) | Sediment microbial communities from Yellowstone Lake, YNP, Wyoming, USA - YL17G09_16 | ecosystem: Environmental > Aquatic > Freshwater > Lake > Sediment | place: USA: Wyoming | collected... | reverse complement strand
ATCAATATCACAAAGTACTTTAGGGTCTAATGATGATTTAACCGCTATTTCTACGTCTTTAACAGGTACACACTCAAGGCCCAAGAAATAAATTCTATTTACAGGTGAACCATCTATATTATGTCCTATACGATAAAAATAAGGATTTAACGATGTAGGCCTAGTGTATTCATCCATGTATAAGGTTCTAATAGATCCAACATCTACTCCACTAAAATTCACCTGAGCGAATAAAGGGCCCTCACATTTACAAGTTTCTTCATTATATGTTATGTACACAATGCCTGCGTTATAAGCTAGGTCCATTATTTGCACTGGTAAGTCTATGTATTTTCTTTCTTTATTATCCAGCAATACATTTACTGAACTAAATGTTGAAGTGAACAAGTCGGTATTGGTAGCTAATGTTTGCTGTACTCTTAGCTTATTAGCCATAACCATAACCCAATAAAGGATTTGGTTAAATGTGAAGTCTGCATCGTCAAATGTCGAGTTAAAACTTTTCTGAAGGTCATATACTACATATCTATACGTCATACTACAATACGCTTATTAATTGTTGAATGTCTTGAGATGTAACACCATATATATTTGTGTTATCTCCTTGTTTGTAGGCAATGTAATTCAATGCTTTATCAAACAATAATTGGAATACGCTATGGGGGAAATTAATTTCATCGGCTAATGCAACAATTTGTGTAGGTTTCTTAGCCCAAAATATAGTAATCTCTTCGTTTTCAACAGAAGGTCTTACTTCAATTTCTTGTGTATTAAAATTAGAGGCAGGAGTTCTATAATTTATAGGAGTTAAGTAAGCGTACAATTTTAATTCATCGCATATTTGATTCCCTTGATATCCTGCTTCAAATGGATTATCATAGTTTGTTGCCCACTCCTCAAGGTTTAATCTTTTACAAGACAATCTAGAAGATACATGAAGCTTATCATTTAAGTAATAACTTCTTGTAACGTCAGGAGTAGCAGGAGCAGGAATTCCTGATATCCTAGTTGTTGTTGGTTTAGGGTATACAGCCAATATAGACCAAACCTCTGATGGAAATATTGTTAGAGATACTCTAGAGGTGTTGCTCGTAAGAAACACCCCTGAGCTAGATAATTCTCTAAAAAACTCTTCACCTATTTTATCTTGTCCATACGCAGCATTAACAACAGACGTTAACCATTTAATAGAAGCATTAATGGCTGGTATAATATCCAAATCATCTCTATAGTAGTCTGAATTTTCAGCATCTAAAGCGAATACAATCTGATCTCTTAATTCCTGCGCTGTAAACATAATTAGTTAATTGTTTTTTCAATTATAGTTCTTGATGTACTTGCATCCACCTTAGAAGATTTTAAATTTCCATAAAGAAGCGTATCTTGTTGATTTATAGACCTTTTAGCAATTAGTTCAATAAGTTGTCTTCTCATAGATTCTGGGCTTTGAGTAATAGCAACTCCCTCTTGCTTAGCTCTTTGTATCATTTGCATATCAGAAAGTCTTGATATAGACTGCTGAGCCTCAACCATTTTTTGAGCCCATGTAGAATCTATATTTAATGCTGATTCCATATTTTCATAGAATGCAATTCCATATTGACTATGACCTCTTAAGTATTCAACTTCACTTCTAGATTGAACCTTAACAGAAGAAACAGAAATAACTTGAGTATGCTTTCCTACTTTTCTTTTGGTTCTAATCAGTGGCTTGAATTTTATAGCCCCATGAGGTGGCTCAAGTTCTTCACCTCTTCTTTTATCTCCGTGTATAGAAAAATTAAATGAATAAGCAAAAAACACTACAGGACTTTCCATCCAATCATCATCTAAGTCCTGGATATATTCAAGGTCTTTAGACATATCTTGTTTGAGTTCTTGAGTCTTCAGTTTTGAAATTCTACTATTAAACGTATTTAATAGTTTTTCTTCCATTTCATTCATCATTTTTTGAACAAGAGACAACGGTAAAGAAGGCTCTTTGTCTTGTACTACAGGCTCAACAACTTCCGTTGGAACCACATTGTTTTGTGCGTCTACACCATCAAATACTGTTTCTTCAGCTTTTGGAGTGACGTCTTCTATTTTTTTAATTGACATTTTATTAAATTTTAATGTTTTTAATAAAGGGGAGTACTTAATTCCTCCCCTTGTATTTCTAGTTTATAGTTTGATTTATGATTGAAGATCTAACCAAGCACAAGCTAGTGGGTTATGAAATTTAATACCCATGTTACAGTCAACATATACATCACCGTAACGCTTAGGAATTCCATCCTCTAACTTTAATGTATCTCCTGAACGCTCACCCCATAATTGAGTTCTCTTGATATTTTTCATGTCAAGGATTACAATTCTGTTCTCGAAAGAACCAGGGAAAGAAGCTCTATCCTCAAATCGCTTGAAAGGAACAAGAACGATACGAGATGAACCTAAGTTCACTTCTTTCAAGTTCAACAATGCGATTTCGTCATTTGGAGCATATCGAGTTAATTCTTCTTTATAAGCTAAAGATAAAGCTCTGTGTACTCGTGGAGTCATGTAAGCCATACGAGCTTGACCATAATCACCATACTCAGAAGACAATACCATGTCTTCAAAAGCATCAACCAATGTAGCTGTTGTAGCAAGAGCATTTGGAGAACCAGCTTCCAACATAGATGTAAATACACCACCAGTTGTTTTTGCAGGAGTTCCGTTTTGAGTAACAACTTCACCTTTTTGTCCTGTCCAGAATGCGTTAGAAAGGTCAATTCTGTGCTGATTGAACATTGCGTTACGCTCCATCTCCAAGAAGTTAGAAGTTGTACCCATGTTTTTCAACTTGTGTAATTCTACTTCTGAGTAACGGATAGCTTTGTTAAACAACTGAATGTAGTTATTACGCTCGATTGTAGAAGCGCGGAAGTACTGAGAGAAACCATCAGAACCATCGTGGTCTACAGAAGATACGTTAGCTAATACATCGTCAGCGGAAACAGCTGGTAAAGTATCACCATTGTAAGGAGACACAGTAATTGTCAATAAAGAACTGTCAACAGAAATAACACTACCTTTTTGTCCGTTAGGATAAGAGATAATTGTGTTTGTTGAGATGTTATCTACAGACGTAACACTAATAGTTTGAGTGGTAGGGAAAGAAACAGCAGCAGAGTTAGCTGTAGCCACAAGTGGCTCACGCTGATATCCCATCTCTTGATAGAAGAATTCATCTGAATTCATCTGCTCAGCAGCAACCATATTCAACAATTTCAAATCCATGAATTGTTGTGGAGCAGAATCAAAGATAGCTCTGTTAGTTAATTTTTGTACCAACAACGAAATATCGTGTCCGTACAACGCAGCATACTCCGAACCTACGGAGTTTACGTTTTGATTAAGGAATTTTGAGTTTGGATCGTTATACAACATTTTTTTTAATTTTAAAATTTTACAATTTAAGCGTAAGGGTCATTCTTGAATATTCCACTCAAATGTCCTAAAGCTTTCTGATCAATTCCATTCGGCATAGCCGCTTTGGTTTTTCTCACTGACTTAGGGCTTGAGTCAACTATTCGTTGATTCGCCTCTGTTTCACCTCTTCTTTGCGCTACCTTTTTAACGGATTCTAACATTTTCCTGCCGTACATAGCGTATGCAACAAGTTCCGCTGCATCATCGTTATATGTACCATTTGCATTCATAAACAGATCGTCTACTTTCCCCTCAACCAAGATAGACCTAATCTTATTGATTTCGGCCCTGCTGAAGTCAGGGTAAGCCTTACCTAGATTTTCTACGGAAAGGATTGCTGTCTTCTTCATATTCTGAAATTCAGATTTCTGTCGATTCAAATAATCCTCACGTTCTCTATCTAGCGCTTGTTTGTCTTCTGTAAACATTCGTTTAGTCGAACTCGCCAAAAGCTTTAATCGGCTATCATATTCGGAATCACTCAAGTCACCATTTTCATAGTCACTAAGTATCTCCTCGTATTGATCACCAAAATAATGCTGAACAAGGCTTTCAGAAGTTTGTTTATTAAATTCTCCTGAAAAGTCCAGTCTTCCAGAGCTATTAAATGCTCCTGAGTAATCATCTCCATTCGCCCACATCTGAATGCCTAAACGCAATTCATAAGGCATTGCATTCAAATCAGAAGTTAGAGCTTCGTATTCTTTTTTTAAATCAGACCCTTCTTGAGCTTGACTTCTCCAAGTGTCAACAGAAGAAAAGAAAGTCTCTGGATTCTTTATTCCAAATTTAGAAGATATTAATTCGACCATTTCTTTAGGAGGCTGAAAGTTAAGTTTGAATTCCTTAGCTTTTTGAGGCTCCTTCATGATTCCAAAAATATCAACTACATCTTCATTCTCCTCGTCTTCATCCTCCTCATCTTCATCCTCTTCTTCATCTTCATCTTGCGCTTGAGAGCTTGCTTGGTTTATGCTAGTGATCAAGTCTTTATACTCTTTTGTGTTAGCAAATCCAGGGTCCATACTAGCTAATGCTTCCACTTGTCTAAGTTGATCTTGCAATTCAGGAGCTAAGTCTTGCACTATAGGTGCTTCAGACAAGTTACTTACTGCATTTTCAACTTCCATTTCAAAGTTGTCATTCATAATTAATTATTTTATTTCAAAAATACAAATTTATTGTTTAAGTTCATTTTTAATAATGTCTCTTTCAGTTTTAGAAGCTTCTTTTAACTCAACTTTTTCCATTTCTTGTTGATGAGCAATATCCTTCATTGCCACCTCTTGTTCTACTTGACCTTGTTGGGCTTGTGCCATTTGATTCATAGCGTCTTGTTGCTGAGCCCTTCCTTGAATCATACCTTGATTGGCAGCTTGATCAGATTTCTGTTGAGCCATTAACTTATCTTTACTATAGTTTCTAAGTTCCTTAGCTACTAAATCAGGACTAGCCCTATTGAATAGGTTAGAAAATATTGTAGCATCTATTAGTCCTGCCTGCAACAAAGTAAACAATAATTGATTAGCGGCATTAGCCCCTTGTTCTGGAGTTTCAGATCGCTTAATAAATATTCTATAATCTTGTAATAGGTGGTCTTCTGTAATGCTTATTCTTGTAAGCCCTTCATCTCCAACAATCATTGCAAGTTTTCTAGGATTGTCATAATATATTGCTTTACCTACCGTAGCTATATGCTGATAAGCTTGCTTTAATATGGATGTCAAAGCCCAATAGAAAGGTTCTTGCACTAATGAACCTCTTTGAATTTGAGCTTCTATCACGCCAACCAATACATCACTTCCTCCTTGAGTTCCTGTCATAGCTTCGTTAACGCCTGTCACATCTTGAATAGATTGCTGAACAGTTTGTATGACTTGAAACATCTGAAGTGTTCCTGATCCTATGTTTGTTCCGTAAGTACCAATTGCATTCTGAACAGAACCAACTCTATCTGTGTCTACAAATATTGGCTTAGAAGAGTTTATGTTTCTGATTATGTCTGACTCACCATCTCTATCGTCTACGGCAGATTTAGAAACTACAGTACCTGTACCCCTCATGTTAGCCATTTGAGATTCAACTACTGATAATGTTCTGTTTAAAAATCTTTGTGGATCTATAACATCATCAAGAGGCGTTAATATTTCTCCTCTATCATAAACCCAAGTATAACACTTGTATGGAAATTTAACATTTGCAGGATCGTTTAACTCTTTTTCCTGGTAAGGTAAAACCCCATACTCAAGAACTATATCTCCATGTCCAATTTCTTCTTCAGGTATAAGAATACAATAACGAAGAACATCTACATAAATAGTATGTTTCTTCTTGCCGCCCATTTCCTCCTTATGTTTTTTTGTTTGAGGCTCAATGAGGTCTTTGTCTTTATAATTAGAGTTTTCGTCATTAATCATTGTATAATATGGATAACCATATTCATCCTTAACCCATCCATACTCTCTTCTCTCTATGTCTTTCCAGTATGTTTCGTAAACTGGAACTTTACCACCTGGTATAGTGTATATTCCGTTTACTATTTTATGCATAGAATTCTGATTATTATTTACAGAATAGTTTTCAATAGCCTCTCTCTCTTCTTTGTTTAAGTCTTGAAACCTCTCAAATATAGAAGGAGAATCCATATAATACCATTCCCCCATGTATTCAGCATCTGATAGATCAGGTTTTTTAGCTGACATATCCCACATAAAAAATAATGGGTTGGTAGCTTCTGCAACATAATTTTCTCCTGCTTCATAACCTTTGTAAATTCCAAGTCCACAAATTGAAAGATTTCTTGTTATCTGAACTTTCAATTCATCCATGTTTACTTCATTCACAACATATTCTAAAAGATTGTTTATGTCTGTTTCGTAATTATCAACAAAAGTATTCATGAATAACTCTTCTGTTTCAAACTCGGTATCTTCTAATGGGAAATATTCTTTAAGAAGGTCCTTAAAAAAGGGCATAGAATCAGCCATTTTATGCATGGTCTTAATCTTTCTTAAGTCTTCTTCTCTTTTGTTTATTACAAAGTCAGATACGCAATTAGCTTTTGCATTGTATGACAACCTAATAGCATTACCAATATATTGTTGAACCATTGGTTTAATTACGTTCTTTGTCCACTTAAGTCTGTTTCTAACATCTCCAGACTCATCAAGAAAGAATGCTTCAACGTCTTCATCAAATATCCATTGACCATCCTGACCTTTAAAGAATGACCAATTCACTAAACATTTGTTTATATATCTTCTGTAGACATAATTGCTCATTACTGACAAGCAGTATTTTGCATATTTTTTGTGGTAATCTTTGTCTTTCTTCCCTTCTAGTTTGTTAGGGCGAATATTACCATTGTTAAACATGAAACTCATATCACTTCAAGATGTCGTTAATTCCTACCATTACTTCTTTCCTAGTTTTTCTTTCTACGGTTTTTGCGCCATAAGAAGACTCTAGGATTTTTACCATCTTTGGAAGCTCATCATAAACTTTCACAACCAAATCAGTGTATTTCTTTTTATCATCTATATCCATGGTTTTTAATGAATTACTATCTATAATTATCATATCATTAAGAACCTCAAACATATATTGACTCATTAATTTAGCTCTCAGCCTATACTCGGGGCTAAAGCTTTCCATCCTTCTGATGCCTTTAACAATTTCTTCAGGTATATTACCATTTGAAATCTCTTCAAGGTCTTTTCTTACATGGAAGTCTTTTCCGTATGTAAGTTCTAGAGCTTTTGCAACCCTTTCTTTTTTGTTGCTCAAGCTGTAAATTGGACTTGTCCTGTTCCCAATCAACCAACAGAGTCTTACCTGTTTAGAGTTTAAGTCTTTGAACTCTTCTAATTCTGCTAAATCAGGATACTCTAATTTAACGTCTTTATCTGTTTCTAGGCCAAAGATTATTATATCTACTTCCTTTTCTGCCATAAAAATATAAAAAAATAGGGTAGGTAATTTTATACCTACCCTACAAAGGTAATCAAATTTTAATTAGACAGCAGGACATCCTAAATAGTCAGCTACTGGAGTATAAGCTCCACTAAGTATGTTAGTCAGTTTAGTCACAGTTGCAGCAGTACCAGCATCTGCTGAGTTAAGGTAAACAATTGATTGAACTGGTCTAACAACCTGAAGTCCATTTACAATGTTTGAACGCTGAAACTTTCTGTGAGTAATAATGTATCTATTGTAAGTACCTGATACCAAAGCAGCGTTTGGAATATACTGAAGAACTTCGTTAGTAGTTCCAACAGGAGAAGCCCAAACTACGTTATCAGAAACAACTGACAATGCAGGAGCCACAATAGTTAATGGACCAAATCCAGCAGCATCAGCAGTAACACGAACAATATCTCCAGCTACACCAGCAGCGGAAAAATAGTTATTTACATCAGCGTTGATACGAGTAACAAACGCATCTCTTAATTCAACAACTGTAGCAGTAGCATCTAAAGAAACTGTGTAAGTTCTTGTTTGGAAGATAGCGTTAGTCTCTTGACCTCCTCCGAAGAAGTTAACTGCGTAAGGGGCAGAAATTGTCAATGAATAAACACCGTTGTTAACAATTACAACACCAGTTAAGTCTACATCTACGATGTTAGCTGTACCATTACTTGTAGCTGCGTAATTAAAGTTAATTAAATCGGAAGCCTTTAGAACAAGAGATTGAGCTCCTGATTCGTCAAGAATGGTAAGTACACCGTTATCCAATACTACATCTGTAGCGGCTACAGGTGTGTTCAACAATGTTGCTGAATCAGCATTTATTGTTGGTAATCTAAAAGAAATTGCCATTTTTTTTGTTTTTTTACACCGAACTTAGTTCTGTGTTGGTTAATAATTAAACACTGTGCTAAAACACAACGCAAATGTAACATTTTTTTTAAAATGTATTTTTTTAATGAAATTTTTTTATATTTGTATCAGCAATTAGATTTAAGATTTTATTTTTGTTTTGTTTTATGTATTGGGAGCCCTCATCCTTTCTAATTGCTATTGGGGGCTCTTTTTTATTTTTTAACTATGAAATCATTTAAAGTAGTTTGTATAAACGACAAAGGGAGACCAGCAAAATTCAATGGTGAGTGGATACAGAAAGACTCTGTTTACACCGTTGTAGATGTTAAGCTATTAATGAATCAAAGAATGGCTACTGGTTTTAAATTGTCAGAGATTTCAATTCATAAAGATTGCCCGTATCAATTCTTTCTTTCTAATAGGTTTTCGCCTTATGATGATATAGATGCTGATAAATGGACAGAGGAAGTATTAGAAGATTTATTTCATGAAGAAACGTATGTAAATGCGCTATGAATCATGAACTAATACTTGAATTAAACAAGTTTAACGGAATCATATTCAACGAGTTACCTCACACATATAGCTACAATGGCTTAGATTGTAGATCAGTAACGAATATACTTGGCGATTACAAGAAAGACTTTGATAAAGAAAAGATGGCTTTTTTTTATGGAAGGAAGCACAATATTTCTGTTTACGATGTTCTTGATATGTGGGATACCGAAAGAGAAAGGTCTTGTAATGTAGGCTCTCATGTACATAAGTATATGGAGTTGTCTTTTAATGGTAAGCTTTACACTGAATCAGAGGATAATCTTCCTAGCCCCTTGGTCTCTATTTGCGATCAATTTATTAAGCAATCTAAAAATAAATTAATACCTGTAAAATCAGAATTTATTGTGGGTGATTTCAATAAAGCTATTTGTGGTATGATTGATCAGATATTTTACAATGTTAAAGCTGGTGAATATCAGCTTTGGGATTGGAAGACAAATAAGAAGATGAGGTCCTCTAGTGAATTTGGAAACAAAATGATAAATGGTTTAGGTAATTTAGATGAGTGTGAGATGAACAATTATTCTCTTCAATTAGCAATGTATAAGAAAATTATACAAGAGAATACTAATATTGTTCTTGGGGATTCATATATTTGTTGGATAAACGAGACGCAGATGTTTCCTAAAGTTATAAAGACATTTGATTTTCAGAAAGAGATTGATTTAATATGGTCTAAGCTAGCCGCATGAGTACAAAGTCATCTTACTCTAGTAACAAGATAAATCAAGTTATTGAAAACGGAACTCATCACTTTGTATCTAAGTCTTATGTATCAACTAAATTTGATCATGATAGAAGGAAACCCGAATACTATCTTTATTGGGTAAATTTAAAAAAGGGTGTATTTGAGTCTGATCCTAAATATCATAGAATGTCATGCAAGCCTATGAATACTAAAGAAAAGAAATATTTCAAATCTATACTAAGCGAATATAGGGAAGCTGTAAATAATAAGTATGGTGTTATATGGGAAAATAAACAACTAGGATTCGATAAATCAATAGTTGTTTTATCTCAATTAAAAATAATTTTTTAATTAAGAACTTTTAGAACCCTTCCTGTTCTCACATCTACTTTTGCCAGCTTCATTCTGAAGTTTGTTTCTTTAGATTGAACATATCTTGTTACCACATGAGTATTCTTATCTTCACTCTTTATATTGGTCGGCTCATATCTAGCGTGAGATTGAGCGTTTATGTAGGCAAACGTAGCAGCGAATATAGTATCATCATAATCATACCTAGTATCTGCTGCTTGATATCTTGTCTGTCTATGGCTAGTAGCAGTTCTTAAATCTTTTTCTACAAAAGTTTTTAATTGTTCCCATAGCCATGGCACATCTATAGAATGTCCATAAGAATCTAGCATCTCTTCTGCTTTAGCTATAATTCTAGGTGCTGTATTTGCTTTGTTAGAGATACCAAACCATTTGCCACCATGCGTTTGAAAGTAATCAGGGAGTTGAGTGTTGGCGGTGAATTTACTTTTAAATCCGTGTATCTCTTGGAAGTCAACATGCATATCTCCAATATTATTCTCTACTAATTCCTTTGCTCCTCCCTTTTTTTGCTGGTCATAGTATAAGCTTTGTAGTAATACTTGTAGGTATGTGTATTTGAATTTTCTATCCCTATGGAATACTACTGATGATATGGTATTTGTAAGGGCATCCCATATAACACTACACATCATGGAGTGTCCTGTCTCTGAATTTATAGGGTCAGTACCTTGATACCACCTATTCTTCCAGCATTCCACTCCAGGGGGGTGATGAACAATCATAGATGTGGTTGATATATCTTCTCTTCCGCTAGTTTTCACCCATTTAGCACCTGTTATTCTGTATTCGGTAATTAAATCAGGGGTTGGTTGTGAAAAATCCATAATAGGATCAAAGAATCCATACTCTATTGGTATATCTTTTCCATATATTTCGGAAATACGTTGGTTGCAGATGTGTATAGGCACGAGGGTCCTAGCTTTTCTGAGAAACATATCATCAATTGTGATGGGATAGTGCTGATGAAACTGTACTTTTGCAACTTCTCCTTTTTTGGTTCCTTCAAGAGCAAGGTATGCTTTTCTCTCATTGTTGATGTGATTGTCGTTGACTCCTCTTCTTGCGTATGCGTTGAAAAATAGTGGTATAATTCCATATTCATAGTTTTTTTCTTTCCATTGTGATAGACACATTTTAAATTCTGATTCAAAGACAGAGCCTCCTTTATCCATTTCTCCACCTGTACCCCATGCGATGAACTGCTGTTGCATATTCATCTTTTTAGTTTCTGGGTTATACTTAAATAAGGCAGGTCTACCTTCTCGCATCATTTCCCCAAATATTTCAAACAGACCAATCTCATCTACAAACACAGCGGATGGTGAACCACCATTAATAGCGTCTATCTGTGGGCTATCTACTTGGAATCTAGAGCCTCCCCCTTCATCCCTACCTTTTCTTTCCCCTTTTTTGTCAAAAGACATTACCTGGTCTGTCCAGTTTTTTACTTCTTGCGCCATGAAGTGAGGAATCTTAGTGTATGTCCACTTAACCTTATCTCTAAAAATCTCAATACCTTTTTCTTTAGAGTGTGTAACGAACTTAATAAAGTATGACTTATTAAAGTTTACTCTTTTCATTCCTGCTAGGCACATGGTAGTGGTGAAACCAATCTGCCTGGCTTTGCCAATCATCATAGAATATCCACAATCAAAAAGAAACAACAACACTCTTTGAGCATCCCATGCTTGATACCTGAGCATTCCGTTATCGGATTTATCTTCTTTAATCCAGCCATACTTATTACAGAAATATAAAGTATTGTCTTTACATTTTTGAATTTCAATAGCTAACCAATGCCATTGATCTTCTTCTGTTTGTAGGTCTGTTATGATGGTGTTGTCCTCTAGCCATTCTCTAGCTTGTTCGCAGTACAGGTCGAAGGCTTTATATTTTATTTTATTCTGCCACCCACTGTTTATGGAATCAACCCAATTTACAAATTCTTTTGGATACTGAAACTCAGGATGTGATGGATACCAATCTGAAGTTTTAATACCTCTTACTTTTTCTTTTGCCATAAGCTATAAAAATGAGGGCTACCTCAATTGATAGCCCTTAATATTTGCATCCACACTTGGATTCTTTGCCTTTTTGTTTTTTAATCTGTTGAGCTTTACCGTAAGCCTTCTTGATTAACTTAGGATCAATGCCTGACTTTTTATCTAGATAAGCCATTAATACTTTTTCATTTTTTTAGTCTGCTTAACTTTAAGAGACTTTCCTTTAGGCATTTGTTCCATTTTCTTTTCGCCTTTCATCATTTGAGCTTTCTCCATTGCCATCTTAAGGGCATTTCCTAGTTTTTTCATTTTACTTTGTTTTTATTTGTTTTATAATTAATCGTAATATTTTTTATCCTTGGTGTTCTTGATTCAATACCTAATGTTTTATTAAGCATTAGTTTATTTTTGTGTCCTTTATTTTTCTTGATACGATATTTCCAGCTTGATTGTATCTCTCTCTCTCTACACGTTTTCCTCCTCCAGGCATACTGTAAACTTCTTTTACTTTTTTACCTCCTTTAAATTCAATACGTTTTCCCTGAACTTCTTTACCATCAAACTCAGAAGAAATAGTAGATACATTTCTGCCTATAGCTTTATTATAGGCATTAGCCACCAAATCTTTTAATTTTTTAGGCTTGTCCATTATCTTTTCTTTTTAAATTTAGACATTATTTTTTCTTTCATTTCCATCTTCTTGGACTCACCTTTCTCGTGTTTAGTTTTGTCTTTTTTAGAAGAGTACTTTTCTTCAGCTTCAGATTCCATGTATTCTGACATCATAGCTTTTTTTAACGCATTTCTTTTCATTAGTCGCAGTATTTTTTATCCTTGGTATTCTTATACATCAACTTAAATGTTTGTTTAGAAGTTGGAGCCTCATCTTTAAGGTCAGCAGCAGCAGGTGGTCTACCCTCTACTCTTCCTTTGTCAACATAGCTACCATTCTTCTTAGGGTTTGATGCGTAGTATTTATCTGTTTTCATAGCTGAATATTTAAACAAATATATTAATTATTTTAAATCAATTTGTTTAGGCATATTATTATATTTCTGTACGCTATAAAAAATCTTCTTTAAACTTCCCTTGTAGAAGTATATAGGATTAACCATATAGGTCCTCCTATTCCTTTCCACCTCAAATCTAATAAAGTCTTTTTCTATGATCTCTTTCATCGAAGAAAGCATATACCTATTACTTATCCCTGTGACCTGTTGTATATCCCTTATGCTATAACTCTTCAATACATTTCCGTAGTTCATCTCCCTAATAAAAAACCTAAGCAACTTATTAGATATAGGCTTTATCTTATCAAGCTCATCTATGGTCTCAGTAAACGCTATATGATATCGCATCTTCTTTCTTCTGAATACATCCTGCATCAAGTTATTTACTGAATCTGAATATGCCTCGCCAAGGGGAACAATCTCACCACTCGTATTCTTGTAATACAAGTCAAGGTCTTTTTGTTTATGGGCAAGTATCCTATCTGCCTCCAACAATATTAAATCAAATACTATATTATTCATATATCATAATTACTTTCTATGTCTACTTCGTACCCCAGGTGTTTAAGTACCCCTCCCATTATCTCTACCCCACTGGTAAAATTACCCCCTACGTCTACACCATTCACCTTAACACAAATGCCCCTACACCAATATCCATCACCACCAATGTCATAATCAGTGATTTCAATATTTACCCTTTTCCCCAACTCCTGAAGATGGTGGTTGTTACCATCAGTCATCTGAAGAACCCTGTCCTTCCAATCGATCTCTTTTCCTTTCATCTATTATACTATCTACATTTAACTTAATTTTCTTTAACCTAGCCAAACTCTCCTTATGCCTAGTATGCTCGTAAAACATTAAACCACCCAATGCCTTGCTAAACTCCCATACACTCATATCCCCTTTCATCTTATTGCAATCACCACAACAAGGAACCTTATTACTATTACTTAACTTACCTCCCCTGCTCTTAGGATACAAATGATCTAAAGT
>Ga0315284_10009441_pt1 | contig 13908 bp, 15 predicted proteins | sample YL17G09_16_MG_FD_203696 | JGI IMG/M metagenome (GOLD analysis project Ga0315284, IMG submission 203696) | Sediment microbial communities from Yellowstone Lake, YNP, Wyoming, USA - YL17G09_16 | ecosystem: Environmental > Aquatic > Freshwater > Lake > Sediment | place: USA: Wyoming | collected... | reverse complement strand
ATTGAGCGGATAACTGAAGATCGGACGGGAAGAGAATATTATGCAAGCATACCCAAACGAGCACGCTACATGCTTTCACTTTTCTCTGACCTAATACCTATGGGATAAAACTGCGGAGTTACGGTTAGTAAGTATGGAAGATTTCAGGGACTCCCTAGAATGTTTGTGGTTTCTGAAGCCTTGAGTGTGCTGTACTTGTTTCAGAACAGGCTGTTCTGATGACTAGAACAAAATTCGGCTCTGCACAAGCGTTCCTGTTAGAAGCTATTTGGAGTGTGGATGGAATGTTGAAGAGGAACAGGTTTTCCAGTTTATGGACGATACTACTGTTTGTTGTTTTTTCAATTCCAATGACTACTGTTCTGCTGTTTCCATTGTGGCTGGAGCAGCCAACGTGGTATTTTGGAACGTTCCTGCCTCCCTTTCTAATCACTCTGATTATGGTTTCGCCATGGGCTTTCCTTTCAATGACTATCTACTTCTACAAACAACAATTGAAACTGCAAACATATGCTGCTACACTTCTCTTTTCCTGGGCTACTCTGACCCAAATGCTCTTCATACTGATGAGAATCCTTGACTATCTCTCATCTCACAGATATTCGTGGGGTCGCTCGTATTGATCCCTTTTGAAAAAACCAAGATGGAAAAAAGAAAGCTCCAACCCTAAAGGTCCCTAGCAGAGATTTCAGGGAATCCCTAGAAGAATGGGAAGGGAACTGGCTTACGAGATCCTCTTGCGTTTACATACCAGCGACAGATTATTGAGAAAACTTTGCTTCTACATGGAACAAAAGTCATAAGAACCGAAACAAGAAGACACAGGGGATGGTGTTGGTAATTGCTTGAAGGAAAGAATGTGAACTTGAGGATTCTGGAAAAAGAGGATTTGCCGTTGTTTGCAGAATGGTTTAACAATCCTGAGGATTTTGGCGAATATGTTCCTCTACGCCAGATGTCTAAGACAGAGGTAGAGAAGATACTAGAGAGCCCTAATGAACGGAAGCCGTTCATCATAGAGAAAAAGGATGGAAATAAAATTGGGTTCATAACCCATTTTTATGTTCTGCATGTTGCAGGTAGGCAGCTAGAAATAGGGTACAGTCTGTTGCCAAATGAGAGGGGGAAAGGATACTGCTCTGAAGCCGTCAAGATTATGGTGGATTACTTGTTTCTCTCTAAAGACACAGGACGTATTCAGGCTCAGACTGACCCTAGAAACATAGCCTCTCAGAAGGTCCTAGAGAAAGTTGGATTCAAGAAAGAAGGAACACTTCGTAGAAACTTCTTCATGAGAGGAGAATGGAGAGATGCTTATATCTACAGCATTCTCAGGGAAGAATGGAAAGAACCAAAAATACTGACGAGAACAGCTTGAAAACAGGCAGTTTCTACTTTACGGAAAAGTTATAGCCGAATCAGATGTCAACACAGACAAGGGTGAAGGGGGCATATTGGTTTCAGAAGAAGTGATAAAGTGGTTGCTTGAACCAGAAAATCCTTCAATGAGATACAGGACGCTGGTGGAGTTATTAGGCAAGTCTCCGAATGACCATGAAGCTGTAGAATGCAAGAGAGAGATTGCTGAATCTTCTCCAGTAGTAAGAAGCTTGCTAAGTGGAATGCACCCAGATGGATATTGGCTTCAAAAACATCCGAAGACAGGCAAAATGCTGGGTGATGGGACGGAGTACGGAGCCTTTGGAACAACCCACTATTGCTTATCATATTTGGCTGAGCTTGGCATGGATAGAATGAATGTTCAAGTAGCTAGAGCCGCAGAAAGATATCTAAATCTTCAAAAAGAAGATGGCGATTTCCGCCACCATTATTCTTGCCTGCTGGGCTTGAACATAAGAACTTTCACTATGTTAGGATACAAAAACGATTCACGAGTGAAAAAGAGCATAGACCTGTTGCTCAATACCGAAAGACCTGACGGTGGATATCTCTGCGATATGCACGAAGGAAAATACAAGACGAAACCTGTGAAAAGTTGCATTCGAGGAAGCGTGAAAGCGTTGTTAGCTTTTTCGTACCTTCCAGACTACTGGAAGCACGATAGAATAAGGAAGCTTATCGGCTACTTTTTGCTTCGTGGCGGAATATTCAAGAGTACTAATCTGAAAGAACTTGTCAATAAGGACATGGAAAGGAACTATTTTCCTATAAGTTGGAGAGCCAACGTATTTGAAGTCTTGTTGGCTCTGAGCAAGATGGGTTACGGAAAAGACAGTAGACTTGAAAGGGCTTGGAGCCTTCTGGATGCGAAAGCGGACAAAAACGGGAGATACGTTTTGGATTGGACCCCCGAGCAATCTCCTTGGAAAGTTGGAAAGAGAAATCAGCCAAACAAATGGTTAACATTCTACGCACACCTCGCCCAAAAACTCAAAAAGTGAAATCCGTACTTGGTGAATCGAGTTGCTTGAAGGTAAGACCGTGAATCTGAGGGTTATGGAGAAGGAAGACGTGTCGTTCTGGCATAAATGGGCTAACAATGTGGATTCGGAATATTTCTTGCCGAGTCAAAGGTCTAAAGCAGAAATGGAAAAAGCATTGTCAGAACCTAGTCCTTACGAGTTCAAGGACTTCATAATAGAGAAGAAAGACGGAACGAAGATTGGGTGGATTACTCACTTCCACGTATTACACCCGATGGGCAAAACGTTGGAAATAGGCTCTGCCCTAATTCCAAACGAGAGGAGAAAAGGCTACGGCACCGAAGCCGCACAAATAATGGTTGACTACCTGTTTCTCAGCAAAGAGGCTCCCTGTATTCAAGCAACAACTCATATCAAGAACACAGCGTCACAGAGAGTCCTAGAAAAAGTAGGCTTCAGAAGAGAGGGCATAATGCGGAAACGTAGCTTTATTCGAGGAGAATGGACAGACATAATTCTATACAGCATCCTAGGAGAAGAATGGAAAGGACCAAAGATACTGACCAAAAACTGAAAAAAGGTAGAAAGGTTCTGTCTGTGCATTCATTCATACCTAGCAAGGTACAAAGGTTTGCTTGCTTCTCTCTTTCTGTCTTCACGAGAGATGCATTCCATCTGCTTTGTGTGTTTCTTTTCCAATTGCCAACACCATCTTAAACACTACTACAGCCAGATATCTGGATTTTCGACTTCTAGAATGCAAGGTTCAAACTCTGAAAACAGACTTTGTTAATCGCAAATGCTCCATTTAACATACTCTTCTCGGGATGAAAAGTGGTTGAACATGATTCTCCATGTTAAATTGTCGGATTAGCACAAGTCATATGAACTGAAACAAGAAGACAGATCCAACGTGGTGAATCGGATTGCTTGAAGGAAAGAATGTAAACCTGAGGGTAATGGAGAAAGAGGACTTGCCATTTCTTGTGGACTGGTGGAGTAACCCAGACTTTGCTGAATATTTCTCTCCAACACAGGTGACTAAGGCAGGGATGGAAAGGTTCCTAGAGAATACTGTTCTCGAAACGAAGCATTTTATCATTGAGAAGAAAGACGGAAGCAAAATTGGTTGGATTATGCATTTCAACTTTCTTAATACTTATATGAATATGCTAGAACTAGCCTATGGTCTCGTTCCAAGCGAAAGAGGAAAAGGCTATTGCACTGAAGCTGCACAGCTAATGGTGGACTATCTTTTCCTTTCAAAGGACATTGTTCGAATAGTAGCAACGACTCACCCCAAGAATGTGATTTCTCAGAAGATTCTAGACAAGGTTGGGTTTAAGAGAGAAGGAACAATGCGAAAGTGCTACTTCTGCAGAGGAGAATGGACAGACATGTTCCTCTTTAGCATTCTGAGAGAAGAATGGAAAGAACCAAAGATACTAACAAAGACTGAAAAGGAGTAGAAGGAGTCATTTGGGATGAAGAAACTTAAGCCTGAGGAAGATGCGTTTGGTCAGGAAATGTGGGCTTGTTACAAGATTGAGGAATCTTTTGAGATAGTGGAAAGAGATGATGGCTACTTCAATGCATCCCCCATAGGTCCTAGACTCTATTTTTCGGAGTACGAAGATTGGGATCTCATTGATAGAAAAGCCATGGAATTTGTGAAAGGAAGAGTTTTGGACATAGGTTGTGGGGCTGGCAGGCATTCTCTTTATTTGCAGAAGATCGGTTTTGACGTGTTGGGAATTGATAGTTCTCCTCTTGCGATCAAAGTCTGCAAGTTGAGAGGTTTGAAACAGGCGAAAGTCATGTCAATTGAGGAATTGAATTTCAAGCCTAAATCCTTCGACACGATTATTATGATGGGAAGCAACTTTGGACTGTTTGGTAGTTTCACGAAAGCAAGAAGTTTGCTGAAGAAGTTTCATATAATGACTTCCAAGAATGGACTAATTATTGCGAGTACTCGTGATACCTACAAGACTGACATTGCTGACCATTTGGAATATCACAAGCTCAACAAGAAAAGAGGCAGAATGGCTGGACAGCTGAGAGTGAGAATAAGATTCAGGAAATGCGTTGGCAGGTGGTTTGATTATTTGATAGTGTCCAAGAAAGAAATGGAAGAGATACTCAAAGGAACAGGGTGGAAGATCAGGGAATTCATAGATTCTGATAACTCGGCATACATTGCTGTTATTGAAAAAGTGCCAAAGATACTGGCAAAAAGAGCTTGAAGGTTTTTCAGTTCTCCTAATTTACGGAAAAGCTATAGTTAAAACCGAAAGTAACTGTAGATTGGTGAAGCTTATTGTTCGAAGGAAAACTTGTGAATCTGAGGATTGCAGAGAAAGAAGACTTACCCTTGCTTACAGAATGGGTCAACAAGCTTGAAGTCTTTGGCGAATACAATCCTCTGTTTCAAATGACCAGAACGGATTTCGAAAAGATCTTTGAAGGTCCTCATGAAGAAAAGTTGTTTATAGTGGAGAAGAAAGATGGAAGCAAGATTGGTTTCATAGAACATTTCTATGTCTTACATCCTGCAGGCAGACAACTGGAAATTGGCTATACTCTGATACCAAACGAGAGAGGAAAGGGCTACTGTTCTGAAGCTGCCAAGATCATGGTAGACTACCTGTTTCTGTCCAAGGACATAGAACGTATTCAAGCTCAGACTGACCCCAGAAACCTAGCCTCTCATAGAGTATTAGAGAAACTTGGGTTCAAGAAGGAAGGAACACTTCGTAGAAACTTCTTCATGAGAGGAGCATGGAGGGATGCCTATATCTACAGCATTCTCAGGGAAGAATGGAAAGAACCAAAGATACTGACAAGAACTGAGAAGAAGTAGTAAGATTCTGTCCGTTATCAACATCTAGAGCTAGGCTTGAGCTTCTTTTCTATCTGGATGTTCTCTTCATGATGTAGTCTTTAATACTAATCTCGCCTAATCTTTTCTTCTGGGTGTCAATGATGCTCGACATAACAGAGATTTCAACTATTGTTGCTACAGCAGGTGTGCTGGTTGGAGTCATCTACTATATTCAAATTATGCGTGACCAAGCTAAGACTAGACAGACAGACCTGGTTATGAGACTGTATGCTACTTTCAGTAGCACAGAGTTTCAAGATGCATGGACAAAGGTAAGAAAGAGAGCCCAAGAATTCGAGGATATGGATGACATCAATGAGTTTGAGGAGAAAGTTGGAGGACTTCGGGAATTCAATCAAGTGAACCTATTCTTTGAAGGGGTCGGTATTCTCCTTAAGAGGAAAATTGTAGATCACACAATGATTGAAGACTTGTTTGGTGGAGCAATTGTGAGAACATGGGAGAAAGTCAGGACAGGAACTATCAGAGGCAGAAAGCAACTAAACGACCCAACAATATACTATTACTTTGAGTACCTCTACAATGAAATGATGAAGAGACAACAGAGAGGTATAAAGAATGGTTGACATTCAAACGGTTTCTATAGCTGTTGCTTCTGCAAGTGTTGTGCTGGCTGCTATCTACTATGTTTTTCAAGTCAGGCATCAAACCAAGATAAGGCAGACAGACCTTCTCACAAGACTTTACTCAATCATGGTCAGCAAGGATTGGCTGGAGGCTTGGCAGAAAGTCCAAAGCAGGGAAGCCCTAAACTATGGTGACTACTTGGAAAAATATGGATTTGTTGAGTTAAACGAAGTCTTTGTGTTCCTTGACCAACTTGGCAGACTTATGAAAAAGGGGCTTATAGATATTGAACTGATCCCCCTTACCTACGGACAAGTTAGTGCCACATGGGAAAAGATAAAGCCTGTACTTGAAGGCAGCAGAAAGAGGTACAATGCTCCAAAACATGGCGAATATGCTGAATATCTTTGCAGTGAACTGAAGAAAATAGAACAGAAACTGGAGCAGAAGAGTGTTTAAAATGGTTGACGTACAGACAATTTCTATAGCTGTTGCTTCTGCTGGTGTGTTTCTAGCAGCTATCTATTACATTTTTCAGATTAGACATCAGAGCAAGATGAGACAGACAGACCTTGTCATGAGACTGTATTCAACTTTTGGCAGCAAGGAGTTTCAGGATGCTTGGACAAGAGTAGAATCCATCGAATTCAAAAACTACGATGAATACGTGAAGAAACGTGGCTTGGGAGACTATGCCCAATGTGCCACATTCTTTGAAGGAATAGGCGTGCTTCTACAGAAGAAACTGATAGACATCAATCTAGTAAATGCCCTATTCAGCGTACCCTTGAAACATATGTATGAAAGAATGAAGCCTATCATAGACGGAAACAGGGAACAATCTCACGACCAGAGAGTATTTGAATATTTTGAATACCTCTACAACGAAATGCAGAAAAGAGAACAAAAACTTGTACCAAATGCGTAAGTTTTCTATGAAGATTTCAGGGAGTCCTTAGAAGTTTTTCATCGTAGTTACCAGTCTAGCGTTAGACTCTTTCCATCCTACGAATGGAGATTTCAGGGACTTCCCAAGAGTTTTTCACCGTAGTTCTGATTATTCCATGCATGGAGATTCTTCCACAATCATATGAACTGAAACAAGAATTCACAGTGGATAGTATTGGTAATTGCTTGAAGACAAGAATATCAATTTGAGGGTTATGGAGAGAGAGGATCGTGGCGCGTCAAATCAGTCAGTAAGACAGAAGTGAATGTGCAGGATTCGAGGGCAGAAAGGAGAAAGGCTGAATGACTTGGACTTGGGAGGTTTTGCCTTGCCCTCGAACCCTTGCCTATATGTACTAATGGCGGTCTAACGGAATATTCCTTTTTTCTCTTGAACTGCTTGATTCAACATAGAAACCAGTGCCTTCGCTTGTTGAACAAAGAGAAAGCCCATGTGTTCTTTCAACAGTAGGCAGGCACCTCGGAGAACACTGCCCATAGCCCTCTCGTCTTTTTCTTGTGATGCTCGGGTTCTATCTGATGTTCCTGTCTACTTTGTAGAACGTTCTGTTCTAAAGACTGGTTTTATGTTTCAGGTCAGAACATTATTATTTGGTGGTTTGATGAGAACACTCAACTCGCTTCTGGCTCCATCCCTATTAATCATCGTTGCAGGGATAGCGTTTTCATTCTATTCCGTAACTTACTATCCTCACTACGACTACGATAGGAAAGTCTTGCCTTATCCTATTCAAGACTTTTTTGTCCTTCATCCAGTTGTGATTTACCCAGAAAGAGCGTTTGGGGTTAGTTTGATTGTTGCTGGCTCAGTACTTGTTACTTTGATACTGACGACCCAAACGGCTCTATCACACTTCAATCGACACCGTAGCCAAGCAATTCGGCGAACAATACCCCAAGGCACATGCTGATTTTCTGTAATAATACGTGAGGAAGGGCAGAAGAAATTCGCTGTTTTTTGATGGACTAGTTCAACAGGATTTCTCCAATTCGCCTGCTTCAGGAAACGACTTCACTCGCATCGTCTGGAGTTTGGCTCCGCCAAACTCCCAACGATACGGGCAAGGCCGTTTGCTGAAAACCCCGCATACCGTGCGCGAACCCAAACTTGGCATATCCTTTAACCGCCATCGTAAGGCGAGCCGAACAACACATTTTAAGTGCTTGGCGAAACCGATTATGTTTGCAGGAAAGGATTGCTCATGAAAGACAGCGAGTTGAAAGTGATCATTGAGCTCTTGAAGAACAGCCACAGAAGTGACAGGGAACTGGCCAGAGCAATTGGGGTGAGTCAGCCCACTATTACGAGGACCCGAGTAAAACTTGAAAAGCAGGGGATGATCAAGGAATACACGATTATCCCCGACTATTTACAGCTTGGCTTTGAGCTCTTATCCATAACATTCACGAAGATGAAGGGGCCACGTTCAAAGGAAATTTTTGACGATATGAAGAAACGCGCCAGTAACACCATGAGAGAACATCCTTCGGCATTGATACTTGGGAATACTGGAATGGGCTGCAACGCTGACTACGTGGCCATCGCCTTTCACAGGGACTATGAGGAATACATCCGGTTCATGAGAGACATAAAAGAGTTCCCGAGTGTGAACATTGATGAAACAAGAAGCTTCATCGTTGACCTACTCGAAAAAGGTCAATTCCAGCCTCTAAGCTTCTCTCATCTGGCAGGATACTTGGCAAAGGCGAGTTGCCTTTCAGTAAAGTGAGAGCCCTATCAATTCTGATACTATAGCCCAACGCCAATCGGCGTAGGGAATACTTCAGAAGGCAGAGAAGTTGCTTCTCCGTACTGACAAGTTCTACAGTTAAATCAAGCAATTCTTACGCGGGAAGCGACTCCTATCGGAGTCGCTGGACGTTTGTTAATGGACGAGTAGGTGTTTTGAGTCTGGCAGGGCAAAAGGGCTAAACGGTCACGTTTAGGTTGTTATGTCCATAGATAATTGGTCGCACGCATCCAATTTACTTTTCTAGGAAAATCAAAGCGGCTCTTTCATCAAGCAGCTTCGTGTTGAACGTGAGAGGAACCGACGCTATGATTTGAACATCATTGAGGCGGCTGTGCAACGACATTTTTCAGCAGTTGTGCGATGCTGCCGTGATTTAGGACAATGAGAAGCGCCTGAGCTTCCATTGCTGTCGCATGTGGTTCTCAATGCAACTTGGAAACAGAGTCTCCGACGACCTGATCGACCTTTGCACCGGCCACAATGTACGGTTCGGCGGCGCTTACCTGGGCGACCTGCAGAAAACAAGAGAAGCCATGCTAAACGCCAATGTCATCGGCCTTCTCAGACTGCAGTTGAAGAATGGACTTTCAAAAACAGTCCAAGAACTCGGAAAGAAGGACCTAGTCATTTCTGAAGTGCAAAACAGGCTAGGAGAACAAAGCATGCATATTGAGAAACTGCAGGCTCAAGTCGAGATGATGATGCAAGGAATTATGGAACGGGACAAGCAGTATTTTGAACAGAAGTATCCCAGGCTCAAGGCCAAACAAGACTGAAAGAAGCTTGAGACCGAAAGGCACGATCTCACTTGCGTGCGCGGTTCATCATTAACAATGTTGAAAGCGTCGGATGATGGGATTCGAACCCACACCACAGTGGATACGTCTCCCGCAAAAACCCGTTTCTTCTTGGTTTTTGACTGGACGTGTCCGTCGTCTTGAATGTGGGTGCGGTTTTGCAGGTTGTTTTTGGATACTAATTCCATGTTCATAAACGTTTAATGAGACTGGAGACTTTCAAGACTTTGCTACTGATGCTGATGTGGATAGTGGTTAGTGTGAAGGATGATTTGCATGGTTGAGTCTGTTGTTCAGTCACCTGCCGAGATAGTTGTCGATTCCACAGAGAAGCCGAAGATTCGTGTCTTGCATGTTGACGATGATTCTGCCCTGCTAAAGATTGCCAGGCAATGTTTAGAGATTCAAGGCCAGTTTCAAGTGGAATCTGCAACCTCGGCTGATGAAGCATTGGCAAAGCTGGAGAACGGGCAATATGACGCGGTCGTTTCGGCTTATCAGATGCCTGGGAGAGATGGTCTTGAGTTTCTGGAATTGCTGAGAAAGAATGGAAACACTATCCCGTTTATCATGTTCACAGGGAAAGGAAGAGAGGAAGTTGCTGTTAAGGCGTGGGGTCTGGGCGCTGACCACTATGTTAACAAGATTGGCGATCCTGAAACCGTATATTGCGAACTGGCACATTGTCTGCGGTCCATCGTGGAGAAACGCCTCGCTGAAACTCGGATGAAGGAAACGACCCAGAAGCTTCAAACAATCTATCAGAGTGCCCTTGAAGGAATCTCATATGTGGATGCCGAAGAGAACATTCTCTATGCTAACAAAGCGTTCGCAGACATCGTTGGTTACGTACAAGATCAGCTTGTGGGCATGAACCTGCACAAAATGGTCGACGATGATAATTGGGCGAAAATAAGAAGTGCGACAGAACGGCGCACCAAAGGAGAGGCCAACCGTTATGAAATCGTATTCCGCAGGAGCGACGGCACAGTTCGGAATGTTCTTGTTTCGGGTGCGCCCTTGTTTGAACAGGATGGACGATTTGCAGGCACCGTGGGCATAATCCTGGACACCACAGAACGCAAGAAGATAGAAACGGCACTTAGAGAAAGCCAGAAGAAATATCAGGACCTAACAGAAACTATCAGCGATTTTGTTTGGGAAATGGACTCTTCAGGCAGCTACACTTATTGCAGTCCACAAATGGAAAAATTATGGGGAATTAAGAGTACAGAAATGATTGGAAAAACTCCTTTCGACATGATGCCTCCGGATGAAAAAGAGAAAGCATTACAATATTTTGGGGCAATGGGAAATTCTCCGAAGCCGTTTTGCTTGGAGTCAAAATCCTATGATAGCCAAGGTCATTTGATTTTCTTGGAAACAAGGGGAGTTCCTTTTCTTGACGACAAAGGCAGACTGCTCGGTTTCCGAGGAATTTCCAAGGATATTACAGAACGCAAAAAAACAGAGGAAGCGCTGAAAACAGAGCGGGAGGAACTGGAACGCATATTCAATTCTTCGCCAATCATTGTTTTCTATAAGGATAAAGAAGGGAAATTCCTGCGAGTCAATAGAGCGTTCGCTGAAGCGGTTCAAATGTCTCAAGAAGATTTCGTGGGAAAAACAGTTTTTGACTTTTACTCGGCCGAGATTGCGCAAAGCATGACAAACGACGACTTAGAGGTGTTGGAATCGGGATGCCCTAAACTTGGCATAATAGAACAGTACGAATCTGCAAACGGATTGAGATGGGTGCAAACAGATAAAGTTCCTATTTTTAGCGAAAATGGCAGTCCAAATGGCATAATAGGCTTCGCACAAGACATCACCGAACGCAGGAAAACGGAAGAAGTACTTAGGCAGTCTGAGGAGAAATACAGGGGCTTGTTTGAAAGCGTTCAGGACCCTGTGGGCATCTTCGTGGGAAGAGAAGGTCGCCTCATAGACTGTAACACGGCATTCAAGAAATCATCTGGATACACTGATGAAGAATTGAAAGGCAAAGTGTTCCTTGATTTTGTTCACCCTGACGATCGCGATATGGTCTTGGGGAAATATCGAACAGAATATTCAGAAGACGAGTTTCCCCTGGTATACGAAATAAGGGGACTGAACAAGAAAGGAGAATCCGTTCCGCTTGAGCTTGGCGTTAGCACGTTTAAAAAGAAAGGCAAGGTCATTGGCATAGAGGTTATACACAGAGACCTAACTGAACGCAAGAAGACAGAAATGTCCTTGAGAGAGAGTCATCAGAAGTTTGAGGGATTGTTCAGACATAATCCTGAAGCAGCAGTCTATCTGGGCCTGAACTTCAAGATAGTGGACGTGAATCCTCGTTTCTGTGAGCTGTTTGGTTATTCTGCAGAGGAAGCCAAAGGCAAAGACCTAGACGACCTTGTAGTGCCAGAAGGCATGCGAGAAGAAGCAGAAAGCCTGAACAAAAACGCGAAGAACGGGTATGCCCGACGTGAGACCGTCAGAAAAAGAAAAAACGGATCATTGGTGCCAGTGTCGATTTCTGCGGGCACAGTAGCTTCTGAAGACAAACTGCTGGGCTACGTTGGAATATACAAGGACATCACAGACCTGAAAAAGCTGGAGGAGAAACTGCGTGTCGTCGGAAGCCTCACAAGGCATGATGTGCGGAACAAGTTGTCGGCGGTGACTGGGAACGCTTATCTGCTGAAGCGGAAGCTGGCTGCGGATCCGGAAGCGTTGGAGCAGTTGGCCGACATGGAAAACGGTGTCAGAAACGCGGAACTCATTTTTGAGTTTGCCAGAAAATACGAGCAGCTGGGCATCGAACAACTAGTCAACCTGAACGTTGGCAACGCTGTTGACGAGGCGGCGTCGCTTTTCCCAGGCTTGAAAGGCATCAAGATAGTGAACGAGTGCCACGGGTTAACCGTGTTGGCTGATTCGCTGCTGCGCACGCTTTTCTATAATCTGATCGACGATTCGCTGAAGTACGGCGAAAAACTAAATCAAATCAGGATTCACTACGAAAAGGCTGAGGAAAACAGGCTCAGACTGGTCTATGAGGATGACGGCGTGGGCATAGCATTGGACGCCAAATCCAAGATTTTCAATGAAGGCTACACCACCGGCAAAGGTTCAGGCCTTGGATTATACATGGTCAAAAGGATACTGGATGTTTATGGCTGGACAATACAGGAAACGGGCACTCCAGACAACGGAGCCCGTTTCACCATAGTGATACCCAACAAAAACCATGATGGCAAAGAAAACTATCAGCTTCACTAGTCGGCACGTTCAACAATCGCAGTACTCTTTAACCTTTTTGTATGTATTTAGCTCCCGAAATTGATCCGCCCATATTTTGTGTTCTTTTAGTGAAATAAGCTTTAATGTTGGAGCTTTCTATAGCCTTAATGAACGTGTAGTCCAAGCCCAAAAAGGTCCCCTTTTCACGTCTTAAGCCTGTTTCTAAGTTATTGATGAATATGAGCTAAATACATACGCGCGCTAGGCCGTTGCTGAATTCGGACAAAAATGGGTTTTAATGATTCTGGTTTTTTCTTGTAATATGTCCAGATGTTTTGACGGAAGGATAACTGTCAAATAAAAACTGTTAAAGCCTGAATCTAGCAACAAGCTGGCGAGCTTGACAAAAAATCTGACGGTGCCTTGCACACGCTTTTTCTTTCTGTCAAGTTTGCAGCGTCAGAATGTGTTTTGCTAGCGTTGAGAATGTCAGGGGTCTATAGTGAACTTCATCTTTTAGGTCTATTAGGAAGCTCTGGATGTCGGCTATTTCCAGAACGTCATACTGTGTCAACCATTTCTTATGTTCTGTGAAAGACGCATAGTCTTTGTGAAATGATAAGAAGACTCCATTGTAGCCCATGCCCATTCCTCTCTCGAGCATTATGAAGTTGAGATTTTCTTTCGCGCCTTCTTTGGCAGACTTCTTTGCCTTCTCGATCTCGTCTTGACTCAAGTGTCTCTTGAGTTTGACAAGCGTGACTGCTAACAGGGTATAACCGAGCTTTGTGAAGTCTGGAACTGCAGTGTATTCTTTGATTATTCCTTCCTTCTCCAACTTGTGCAAGGTTCTTGTAACGGTAGGCTGAGAAACACCTAGAACCTTTGCCAGTTGTCTGTCACTTCTACGGCAGTTCTTCATCAATTCAGAAACGAGTCTACGCTCGAGGTCTTTCATGGTTTTTCACGTCTTCTAGAGAGGACTCCGCAATAGGGTAGTATTTCAGATTAAAAGCATTACTCCTGCTTCGGAAAGCGCACGAGCGCGTGCCAGACATGACTCTCGCTGATGCTTTTGTACACACTTGATTCCCAAAATCTTTCAAAAGAAACGATGTTTCCTCATTCTACACGTATTTAGTGGTGTCACAAAGGGTTTTGTAACGACAACGTTTAAAGTCCTTGTATCGTTTAATACTGTTAGGATGTGCCGTGCACGTGCGTTCCTTTCCCCTAATTTGCAAAAGAATTCTTGTGCACGGCACGCCTTCTAATCATGAATAGCGCGCCAGTTTGTTGCTAAA
>Ga0315284_10009440_pt1 | contig 13909 bp, 10 predicted proteins | sample YL17G09_16_MG_FD_203696 | JGI IMG/M metagenome (GOLD analysis project Ga0315284, IMG submission 203696) | Sediment microbial communities from Yellowstone Lake, YNP, Wyoming, USA - YL17G09_16 | ecosystem: Environmental > Aquatic > Freshwater > Lake > Sediment | place: USA: Wyoming | collected... | reverse complement strand
TTTCAACTTCGGTACTGACCTATTCGGGCCGATTTTGGCTTGGGGCCTGTGTGGATCATTTGCTAAGGCCGAACCAGTCATTGTATTTCTATGAGGGAGAAGAAGGAAATCCTGCGAAGGTGCCAATGAAATATTCTTTTTTTGGCGGTATTAAATTCATCCGCCCGGAGCATCTTTTAAGACCAATCCCTACAAGCATTCAACTTGCTTTCCTTTACAAACAGCAGCAGCAATTCCGACAACTTGACCTTGGTGTATACTGGTATCGCAGCCCTTTGGTAGCAGGTATCTGGTACAGGGGCATTCCTTTATACAAGGAAGTTTTTAACCGGGATGCCTTAACTGTACTCGTTGGTATAAAAACAAGGAACATGAATATTGGTTACAGTTACGATTTCACCATATCCAAATTAGTTGCCAATACGGGTGGTGCGCATGAATTATCAATCAGTTATACCTTTAAAACCAAACCCATTAAACGTAAAATCAGGGCGGTGCCTTGTCCGGAGTTTTAAATTCTGAAAATTAATTGAAACCACTAATTCAGGAAGTTTTTAGCATAAAAGTGACGTGCCTTGGGCGGTGTATACCCGTTTTGTTGAACCGGCTGATAATTTCCCGGGCCTTATTTTCATAGAAGTAATAATAATCGGTACCCCGCAATTGAGACACCTTATTTTTCAAACGGTCCGAAATGGCTTCGATTTCAGAAGTATTCATGGTATCACCAGTAATTTCTGAATGAACAAAATGATCAAGTATTTGAAATCCACTTGATTTTATTAAAACCAATAATTCTTTCAGGGTAAAAGGTTCACGATGGTATCGGCCCAGCTGATTATCCACTTCGGCACTTAACCGGTGATACAGCATGTAAGTTTCCTGCACATCTGAACTGCTTTCATTAAGCATTTCATTGATAATAATGAGGCCGTGAGATTTGCTAACACGCCCTGTTTCAGTGAACAGTGACTGCAATGCCTCTATGTGATGCATGGCATTGGACATGGTCACGGTATCAAAGTATTGATCGGTAAATGGCATGGCCAAAGCCGAGCCCAATATCAGTATAACAGAAGAGCCGGCAAATTCTTTATTCGCTAACCTCAGCGATTCCTGATCTGTATCAATGCCTGCTGCACTTCGCCAAGTGCGGAAAGAACCCAGAGCAAATTTCAGGAATTCGCCTCTTCCAACGGCTACGTCAAGCAATGATCCGGCGTCATAATTAGCTATCCTGCTTTTTAACGTAAGCATGTTTTCATAATTCATACCTCAACGGTTGAAATTTATAAGTTGGAACAATGGCCTATAAATTTAGTATTTGTAAAGCCGGATAACAATGGCTTTTGTCATCCTTATCAGAAGGCGGCCATCAGGAGGTCAATATTCTTTGAAGGAATGCCGAACTGATTACCCAGATACTCATTGGTCAGTATCCCATTGTAAAGGTACACACTGTTACGAACGCCAAGATTGGCTTTAAGGAAGGGTTTAAATCCTCCGGAGCTGCCAACTGTAACCAGAATTGGCGAAAGAATATTACTCAGAGCAATTGAAGCAGTACGGGCCACCCTTGAAGGAAGGTTAGGAACGGTATAATGAATTACATTATGTTTGATGTAGATTGCATCCTGTAAGGTCCGGTATTCAGATGTTTCGATACACCCTCCCTGATCGATGCTCAGATCGATGACTACCGAACCCTTCTTCATTTCTTTAATCATATCTTCTGTGACAAAATAGCGCGGGCCGGTATCCCAAAGGTTAAGGGCTCCTATGACCACATCGGCTGATTTAAGCGCACGTCTTAAAACTTTAGGATGAAATATCGAGGTATGGAGCCGTTGACCAAGATGTCGTTGAAGTTCTTCGAGTTTTTGAGGGGAATTGTCAAATACTTTTACAAGAGCACCCAGGCCAATAGCGGCCCTAGCGGCAAATTCTGCGACGGTATCGGCACCAATGATAATGACCTCAGTGGGAGTAATTCCTGAAATACCCCCCAGCAGTACTCCTTTGCCTCCGTTTTGGTTACTCAGCAATTCTGCACCGATGTTAATAGCGGAAATTCCCGATATGGCGCTCATAGATTGAATAACTGGGTAGCAGTTGTGTTCATCCCTGATTTGTTCGATAGCAAAGGCAGTTGCTTTTTTATCCATCAGACCCCGGATATATTCCTCGGATTGTTTGGTGAGATGAACAGATGAAAGAACCACCTGATTTCCTTTCAACATTTCAATTTCCTTAACTTCGAGGGGAGATACTTTTATGATGATATCGGCATTCAATATCTGTTTTTTGTTTTCAATAATAAATGCCCCACATTCACTGTAATCAGTATCGTTGTACCTTGCACCCTCTCCGGCTTTTGATTCTAGGAGCACCTCATGCCCATTATCAACAAGCACTTCAACGGCTTCGGGAGTGAGAGATACCCTCTGTTCAACCTGTTGTTTCTCCCTGGGAATACCAATGGTGAGCTTTTTATATTTCCTACCCAAAGCAAGCATTTCTTCCTGAGGCAAAATTCCTCCATACATTAAGGGATTACTTGCAGGTTCCGGCCGCTGATCTACCATAACTTTCAGGTTTAAGCAAAATGCTAACAGACTAAGTTAGTATAAAAACAATAGATCGTCAAATATTTCTGGCGTTTGGAACTGGATTTTTCAAATGACTATGCTGACCAACCGGCTGCTGACACCAGTTTCTTCAAGAGTTACCTTAATTGTGAAATCCGGTAATAAAGCTTCAGCTTTTTCAGGCCATTCGATAAAAATGAAGTGATTACTGTAAAAATACTCCTCATAGCCCAGGTCAAATAATTCCTCTATAGAATTTATCCGATAGAGGTCTAAGTGATAAAGTATCTCCCCGTGGATTGTCCGATATTCATTAATCAGGGCAAATGTGGGGCTGTTAACAACATCTGTTGCGCCAAGTTCTTTACAAATCGCTTTAATCAGAGTAGTTTTCCCCGACCCCATGGGGCCATAAAAAGCAAAGGTTCTGGATCCCTGTACAAGAGACAAAAATGTTTTTGCAGCGCTCTCAAGTTGCTCCAGAGATTTGATTTCAAAGGTTCGCATAATTCAATGGAAATGATTTACCGGGGTTTCATCGTTACCACTGGGACGATCATCTCTTCCATGGAAATTCCGCCATGCTGAAAGGTATTCCGGTAGTAGCCCACGTAATAATTGTAATTGTTTGGATAAGCAAAAAAGTCAGAATTGAGGGCGAAAATATAACCCGAACTGACATCAGCTTTGGGAAGGTGAGCCATATGGGGATCCCTGATCTCAAAAACATCACGCGGGTTGTAATTCAGGTTTTTCCCCATCTTATACCGCAGGTTGGCGGATGTTTTTTTGTCGCCGATCACCTTGATTGGATTATTTACTCGGATGGATCCATGATCGGTGGTAAATACAATGGTAATACCTTTTTCAGATGACAATTTAATGATATCCAGTAACTGGGAATGCTGAAACCACGAAAGCACAAGGGATCGATAGGCTGAATCGTTGTCCGCCAGTTCTCGGATCATTTCAAGTTCGGTATTGGCATGGGATAACAAATCGATAAAATTATACACTATGACAACAAGATCATAATTCAACAGATTTGAAAAATTGTCTACGAGCTTTTTTCCGCTACGGATGTGAACGATCTTTTCGTAATATAACCTGTATTTTTTCCCAAGCCTGCCAAGCTGCTTCTGGAGCAATTCTTCCTCGTTCAAGTTTTTAGCTCCTTCCTCATCATCATTTAACCAGAGTTGCGGATTCATAGCAGCAATTTCCCGGGGCATCAAACCGGCAAACATGGCATTACGGGCGTATTGTGTTACGGTTGGTAAAATGCTGCAAAACAGAGAATCATCCACAGTTGTATAGTATTCACTTATGATAGGGTAGAGAATACGCCACTGGTCAAAGCGCAGGTTATCGATAAGGATGACAAACACTTTCTGGTTAATGTCCAATAGCGGAATGATTTTCTCCCTGAAAACACTTGCAGACAGGAGAGGCTTGGCGGCTTTTTTGTCGGAGAACCAGGACAGATAATTATTACGGATAAACCGGCTGAAACCAAGTCCCGCTTCCGATTTCTGCATTCTGAAAACTTCAAACATACCTGAGTCATCTGAGCGTTCAAGTTCAAGCTCCCAGTAAACAAGTTTTTTGTAAATCTCTTCCCAGTGCTGATAAATTGTTGCCCTGTTTATTTGTTCTCCAAGGTTCCTGAATTCTGCCTGATAAGCAGAGGTTGTTTCACGTGTGATGAGTTTTTTAGTTTCCAGGTTCTTTTTTATCGACAGGAGGATCTGATTAGGATTGACAGGTTTGATCAGGTAATCGGAAATTTTCGAACCAATAGCTGTTTCCATTATATTTTCTTCCTCACTCTTGGTGATCATCACAACTGGTATGGCGGAATTTATGATCCTGATTTTATTGAGGGTTTCGATACCGCTTAGTCCAGGCATATTTTCATCAAGCAGTACAAGGTCAAAATGGTTATTCTGAACCATGTCTATTGTATCGTTTCCATTGGTGGCAGTAACTATATTATAGCCCTTTTCCTGAAGAAATAGTATATGCGGCTTTAACAGATCAATTTCATCATCCGTCCAAAGTATGCTTATCCTTTTAGTGTCAATAGTCATTAGTAGTTTTCCTTGAAGAATTTCAGATAGCGATCAACAGATTTATCCTCTTTAAGGGTATTCAAATTTCCTTCGGAGATAGCTACAGGCAGTAATGATATTTCAGGCATATCTTTGAAAATAGCATCTGAAGAACGGATAGCGTTCAGGTACTGCATGACTTCCTGTTGGTTGCGGAATGGTTTTACCAGAATCAGATTTTGTGTAGTGTTCAGATCAGCAATTTCTACCCGAAGATTAAGCTGATCATAATGGTCGAGATTAAAGTTTATAATATTAAAAACCAGTTGGTTGCTGTTGATGTTTTTATTGAGTACATAAACAAATACATGAAGTCCGTCCGAAGATGGCTGGTACAGCTTCTTACTCAGTATAATTTCTTCGGCTTCTTTCATTTCTGGATGTTCCTTATCCATGTAGTTAATAATATTTTGTGCATCACTGGCAATGTCGCTGCCTGGATATTTCAAAACAAGTGCAGTGAGATTATCCCGGAATATCTTTTGGTCTGAGTTTTTGCCTTTAGCGAGTACATCAAGGTAAGCAAATTGTGGAATGAGGGAGTTTCCGGGATAATTTTTCAAAGCATAATCGGACCTGGTTATCACTTCCGCATAATTCCCTGCTTTATAAATCTCATAGGTCTGTTCGTAGTAACGTTGTACAGATTGTTCTTCAGCCTCGAGTTCCTTAAAATATTCGGGATTAGAAAGCACTTTGGCATACATACTCTGCGGGAACTGACCTGTTATAATATTTTTATAATAGTCGACCATGGCCTGGTTGTTCTGATCCCTGGCGATACTATATAAATTATAATAGGCTGCGAGCAGATACAATGAACCAGGAAAGCGCTTTATCAAAGTCTTAAAAGATTCATTAGCCTTGTCGAAATCTTTCAGGTCATTTTTATAGATTAATCCCATATTGTAGAGGGAAAGTTCGATACTTTTATTTGCTGCCAAAACTGCGGAATCGGTTGAAGGGATGTTGGCAAGATAATACTCCCGGGACAGCTTGCTAAGTATTTGTTGAGGGACAGCTGATTCAGTTGCTTCCGGTTGGGTTTCTTCCATATTACCTGCTATAAAATTTACAACAGTTTTGGCAGATCGTTGCCAATGGTCCTCCATTTTACGATTTCCCCATTTGAGTTTAAATTCCCGATAACCCAGGCTTTTGGCTGCGTCATTATAAAAGTACCATTGGGTACCTTCTGTGGTGGTCCGCTGCTTGGCATAATTCTGCATGGCGACTTCTGAGCCAAACTGCTGATCGAGTTGATCCTCCTGTTGTTTTTGTCGTGCCAACTCCTCCTTTTTTCTTTCACTTGCAATCAGAGCATCAATACGGGCATACAATTCCTGCTTGGGAAGATTGGCTAGTATTAACACGCTATCTGCAAGCTGTACGGTATTGATTTCACTTACTAAGCGGGTGAGGCTTTTTGATTTGGTAAACAACACTTCATATCCGGGAAAATCAGGTTCAATAAGGGTTACTGTACTGTCATAGTAAGCCTGAGCATGCGGATAATCAGGGATGGCATAATAGAAATTGGCAAGGGTGAGATATGATCTGGCTTTTTGTTGATTGTTGCCTGTATTGGCTTTAATGGATTTCTGATAATACTCCAGGGCTTTTTCATTGTTCCCTTCCTTGTTAGCAAGGTTACCCAGTGCATAGTAAATCTGGTCCTGATATTCTGTGTTTTTATCATCACGCAGCATTTTGTTTAGCTCGCTCTCAATGTCTTCCGCCCGGCCGAATCCCTGTTCATAGGCAAGTGCCCTGTTAATACGAGCGTTGAAGGCCATGTCATAGACCGGGTTCATTTTGATTACCTGCGCATAATAATCAGAGGCACGCTTGAGATCACCTGTTTTTTCAAATAGTTGTGCCAGAATGTACAGGTGCCGTGTACGAATTTTCTTATGGTGTTCGACACCCAGATTTTTTTCTAAGAAATTAATTGCCTGGATATAATCCTTTTGTTTGAGGTAATAATCCGCCAGGGTTGTGTATAAATCAGGAAGTAATTTACTGGGGAATTCGGTATTATTTAATAGCAAGGAAAGGATTTCATAAGCGTCTTTGCTTTGTCCGGTTTGTATTAATAATCGGGAAAGCCATACCTGTGTTTCATAAACAATGGGTTGATTTTTAAAATCATTGAGTATCAATCTGAAAACTTCGGTGGCTTGTTCGTATTCCTGCTTATAAAAATGAGCTTTCCCCAGTAACAGGTAAGCATCGTCAATAAAAAGGTTGTATTCTTTTTTGCTGAAAAATGCCCGTTGTTTCGGGGTAAGATTTTTGCTGTCCCTGACCTTGGGTTTAACGGTAATGGAATGCAAAGAGATGAGTTTGGTACATTTCTTAATAGTCCGGTCCATATCTGAGGAAGCAAGGTTTGCAGCGTCTTTTTCAATAAAAGAAAATATGGGTAAGATTTCTGAGAAGTCATCCTTGAAACCTGCTTCGATTTGACCAGTTCCCTTGTTAAAACTCTCTTTGCCATTGAACAACACATTGTATTTGGCAGTAATATTATGGAATGTGCGGGATAGCACGGTGTTTTTCTGAACACTGCAGCCGGTGGGAAGGATCAGCAGAAGTGCAGCAGTAAAAAAGATATAGCTAACGGTTTTATTCAAAATGCTATTATTATTCAAAATCAATTCATTACACTTGCTCTTCAACAGGAAATTACTGTCAGTTAAGTTAACTGTTATTCAAGTGAATTATTTTCCGGAGGTAAATTTATTTAATGTAGCGTAAAGAAAAAAAAAACTTTACAGGTACCGTCCTTGCGGATTATTGAAGTTTGGCATAGGCGAGCGAGGCAATGCTCACAGTAACGCCGCTTATGGCCAGGAGGGCTCCGGCACAAGCTTCAATGGTAGCTCCGGTAGTAATTACATCATCCACCAACAATACATGTTTGTCGCGGAGAGATTCCGGAAATTGAACATGAAAAGTATCCCTGACATTCTCCCATCTTTCGTAACGCGATTTCCTGGTTTGTGTTTTGGTTTCAACGGATCTGATAATCAGGTCAGATACAACGGTTACATGTAAGACCTCCGCAATAGCCTTTGCAATTAATTCACTTTGATTATAGCCTCTTTTGCGTAATTTAGAGGGATGCAATGGTACCGGGTGGATGATATCAACATCTGCAAAGGGGGTTCCTTTAAGCTCCAGCCCGAAAAGTCGGCCCATTTCGGTACCTACCTGATGTTGTCCCTTGTATTTTAATTCATGGAGTATTCTCCGGTAGCGACTTTCTTTATTAAAGATAATAAATGATGTGGCATTCCTGACAGGAATACGTCCCCAGAATAATCGGGCTACTTCGTTTTCAGAATTACCATGAAAACCGGTCCGTGGCAAATCAGCATAGCATTTGAGACACAGCACTTGTTCGTTGAAAAAAAGAACGTTGCCGCAAGCAGCGCATAAATGTGGGTAAATAATGCTGACAAGACCCTGTAAGTATTGCTTTATATCATCTGGCAAATGTATGATGTATAAATGGTTGGTTATGATTCGTCAATCTTTATTTCGTAATTGATTTTCACGGATTCTTTAAGTGTCGCAATGACTCCGCAATATTTTTCCTGCGACAATTCAATGGCATGTCTTATTTTATCAACCGGGAGGTCATTTCCTGTAAATTCATAAACCAGTTTTACAGCAGTAAAACGCTTTGGATGTTCTTCTGCAATATCTCCTATTACCTGCATGTTAAATCCTGTTACCACGACTTTCATTTTTTTCAAAATGGAAATAACATCCATACCGGTGCAACCTGCCAATGAGACCATTAGTAATAGCTTGGGACGTGGCCCACTATTTTTTCCGCCGACTTCGGGCTTGGTATCCATAAGTATCTTATGTTCATCAACAACTGTCTCAAAAGCCATATCTCCTGTCCATTTAACATTAATTGCATCTTTCATATTTTTTTGTTTTTTTTGATAACTTTATTACAAATTTAGGCAATATTCGCACTGTCATTTATCGTACTATGAAAAATCATACAACACCCGTAAGAAAGGAATGTTTCATCGACAGTTCCTCAATATTCAGACACCTTACCCAGGAAGAACTTACAATGATTCCCATTGACCAGGAGCCAGACACTTATAAGCGCGGCACCATCATCTATTCAGAAGGCAGCCGTATCAATGGTTTTTATTGTGTTCAGAAAGGAATAATCAAGATATATAAAACCGGATTCGACGGGAAGGAACAGATCATCCGGTTTGCCAAAAAGGGAGACATCATGGGATTCAGATCGACCATTACCCGTGAACGAGCCTGTACCTCTGCCAAGGTGCTTGAGGATGCCTATATTTGTTTTGTTCATGCTGAAACCGTTCTTGAATTTGTGAAACATAACGGCAATTTTGCACTGGAATTATTGCAGATCGCCTGCAAAGAGTTGGGCGAAGCCAATGATTATATCACCGACATAGCACAAAAAACAGTCCGTGAAAGGCTTGCTGAAGTGCTGATACATTTGCGCAAGGACTTTGAACTTGACAATGAAAACTATTTGCAGATAACGCTTACACGTGAAGAATTGGCCAATATGGTAGGTACTGCAACAGAATCCGTCATCAGGCTTCTATCAGAATTTAAGCAGGATGGTCTGATCGAGTTGCATGGCCGAAAGATCAGGATTCTTGACGAAAAAACCTTGTTTAAAATCGGAAACCTGAACGACTAAATGGCTGAACGGGAACAGGAGATTAAAAAGGCATCCTGGGTAGGTATATTTGGAAATGCATTCTTATCGATACTAAAGATAGTTGCAGGATTCGTATCGGGCAGTCTGGCTGTGGTGGCCGACGGAGTTGATTCCTCCACCGATATCATCACTTCCATTATCACCCTGATAACGGCACGGTTATTGACCAAACCTCCCAATAAAAAATATCCATACGGATATGATAAGGCTGATACCATTGCCACGAAGTTGCTTTCCTTCATCATTTTTTTTGCCGGAGCACAACTTCTGATCACCACGATCAGGAAACTAATTGCAGGCGGTAATACTGAAGTGCCGAGCAAATTGGCCATTTATATAACGATAATTTCTATTCTGGGGAAATTATTCCTGTCTTTTCACCAGTTCAGAATAGGTAAGAAAACCAATAGTGCCATGCTGATTGCAAATGGGAAAAACATGCAGAACGATGTTCTTATTTCCGGATCAGTACTGCTTGGCCTGATATTCATTTATATTTTTCAGAGGCCAATACTCGACACAGTTACCGCGCTCCTGGTTAGTTTATGGGTGCTTCGGGTAGCCTTTAATATATTCAAAGAGACCAGTCTGGAACTCATGGACGGCACGAAGGACTGCACTATTTATGAAAAGATCTTCGATGCTGTTGAAAAAGTGGAGGGTGCACATCATCCGCACAGGGTAAGGGCAAGGAACATTGGTCATAAGGTAATGATTGCCATAGATCTTGAGATTGAGGGGAAATTAACCTTGCATGAAGCGCATGAAATAGCCCATAAGGTTGAGGATTCAATCAAATTAAGAATTGACAATATATTTGATGTAGTCATTCATATTGAGCCGCTGGGAGACAAGAAAGAGGAAAAAGCTCTCGGAATCACCAAAAGCAATTTGTAGCTGGTTACCGGCTATACTGTACTATTAAAATCTTTCGTAACTTTTCCGAATAATTCAATATAATGGGAAGAAAAAAACAACGGATCAAAACCAAAGGCCTCAATAAGAAAGAGTTATACAACAGCATACTGGCAATCTTTTCCACACATCCAAAAAAATCATTCAATTACAAACAACTCTCAGCCAGCCTGCTGATTACCGATACAGCCGAAAAAAGGCTGATTGCAGAGGTATTATATGAACTCAAGGAAAAAGATGCCTTGGAGGAGATTTCAGCTGGCAGATTCAGGCTAAAGGCAAAAGGAGGAACTGTAATCGGCACGGTAGATATGGCCCGTGGAGGTTATGGGTATGTAGTATCGGAAACGATCAAAGAAGATATATTTATTTCTCAGAATAATCTGAACCATGCCCTGGATGGCGATACTGTTAAGGTACTGGTGTATGCACACAAGAAATCAAGGGCATTGGAAGGTGAAGTTGTCGAAATTCTTGAGAGAGCCAGAGAGACTTTCGTCGGCACCATTGAAATATCCGACCGGTATGCATTTCTGGCTCCGGATAGTAAACAAATGCCATTCGACATTTTTATCCCTCTTGACAAGCTGAATGGGGCTGCTCATGGCCAGAAGGCAATTGCAAAACTTACTGAATGGCCCCGCAGGGCGAAGAATCCATTTGGTGAAATCATTGAAGTTTTGGGTAATCAGGGAGAGAATGAGACAGAAATGCATGCTATTCTGGCCGAATTCGGACTTCCCTTTAAGTTTTCAGAAGATGTGGAAGAAGAAGCGGCCCGAATCAGTGATCTTGTCAGTGAAGCTGATTATCGATTGCGGCGTGATTTCAGAACCATTCCAACCCTTACCATTGATCCCGATGATGCCAAAGATTTTGATGATGCATTGTCATTAAGACAACTTCCTGAAGGAAAGTGGGAGGTTGGTGTTCATATAGCCGATGTGACACATTATGTCAGGCCGGAGACCCTGATTGATGAAGAGGGATTAAACCGGGCCACCTCGGTTTACCTTGTCGATCGTGTTGTGCCCATGTTACCGGAACGGCTATCCAATTATATTTGTTCACTCAGACCGAATGAAGAAAAATTATGTTTTTCTGCTGTCTTTACAATGAATGAACAAGCTGAATTGTTAGATGAATGGTTTGGTCGTACTGTTATTAAGTCAGATAGGCGGTTCACTTACCGGGAGGCGCAACGTATTATCGATACGGGCGAGGGCGATTTGTTTCAGGAGTTGCTCAAACTGAACCAAATTGCCAGGATTTTACGAGAGAAGCGTTTTAAATCAGGTTCAATAGCCTTTGAAAGAGAAGAAGTCAAAATCGATATGGATGAAAAGGGCCGCCCGCTGCGGATATATGCAAGGGAGCATGACCTTTCCAATGAGCTGATCGAGGAATTCATGTTGCTGGCTAACAAAAGAGTAGCCGAGTTCGTTGGAAAACCTCAAAACAATAAAGAAAAAAGGACATTTGTATACCGTATACATGACCGTCCTGATACGGAGAAGTTGCAGAAATTCTCCCATTTTATCAAACGATTTGGGTATAAGCTATCACTGAAATCAGGAAAAGAAACTGCCTTTTCATTGAATAAACTTCTCGAGGATGTGCGGGGAACTCGTGAGCAGGACATTGTTGAAAATCTTGCTTTGCGCGCCATGGCAAAAGCCGAATATTCCACAGGGAACATCGGGCACTATGGACTAGCATTTGACTATTATACCCACTTTACCTCACCCATACGCCGTTATCCCGATTTGCTTGTGCATCGTTTGCTGGCTGATTATCTGGCAGGTGCTCCTTCGCGAAATCAAAAAAAATATGAAAAAATGTGCCGGCATTCCTCAAAAATGGAGGTATTGGCTATGGAAGCCGAAAGGGCATCGATAAAATATAAGCAGACCGAGTTCATGAAAGACAAGGTCGGACAACAATTTGAAGGGGTAGTATCGGGGGTTACTGAATGGGGCATATATGTTGAAATTCTTGAGAACAAATGCGAAGGGATGATCCCGATACGCGGACTGGCAGGAGATTTTTACGAATATGAAGAAGACAATTATTGTATCCGCGGACGCCGTACGGGTAAAAAATATCAGATGGGTGATCCGTTGCAGATTGAGGTGGTACGAGTGAATTTAGCCAGAAAGCAAATCGATTTTGCTTTGACCACCGAAGAATAATGCCATTCATCTGTCATTCTGAACCTGCCAGTCCGGCAGGCGGGCGGAGTGAAGAACTGTGCTAACGAACGAAGGGAGTAATCTGATTAATGTAATAAAGATGTTTCTCCCGATGAAATCGGGATCAACATGACAAAAAGATCATTGCATGACAAATGATAATTTAAAAAGTCTTTTATGGTTCTAAATTATATCTGGATCGGATTCTTTCTCATTGGATTTCTGGTAGCTGTTTTCAGGGTCTTTGGCTATTATTTTCGTGATTTTTTTCTGGAACACCTCAACCTGATTTTTACGATTGCCGACCGGGATGTTTTTTCTGCTATTGTACAGAGTACTTTTGATATGGCTAAAACGAGCGTAGAAATATCCATTTACCTGATCGGTGTGATGACGCTGTGGTTGGGTATTATGAAAATAGGAGAAAGAGGGGGAGCTGTTAACGCGCTTTCAAGGTTGATGAATCCGTTTTTCAGCCGGATCTTTCCAGGCATACCCAGTAACCATCCGGCTATGGGTTCGATCATGATGAATTTCAGTGCCAATATGCTGGGGTTGGATAATGCGGCAACGCCATTGGGATTGAAAGCTATGAAAGAACTGCAGGAAGTAAATCCTGATCAGTCAAAAGCTTCGGATTCACAAATCATGTTTCTTGTTCTGAATACATCTAGTTTGACCCTTATTCCAATTAGTATTCTTGCTATGCGGGTAGCCTGTGGTGCAAAGGTTCCCACCGATGTTTTCGTTCCCATAATTCTTGCCACTTATTTTTCTACCATGACCGGGTTGATATATGTGGCCATAAGGCAACGCATCAACTTGTTTAATAAAGTTGTGTTGGCTTATCTGGCTGGAATCACGGTCATTATTGCCGGAATCATTTGGTATTTAAGCCGGTTACCTCAACCCATGATGGGATCCCGTACAGGATTTGCAGGGAATTTCCTGCTTTTTATTGTAATCATCTTATTTATTGTACTGGGTATCCGAAAAAAGATCAACCTGTATGAAACCTTTATTGAAGGGGCCAAAGAAGGATTCGAGGTGGCGGTTAAAATAATACCGTATCTGGTAGCTATGCTTGTGGCAATTGGCGTATTCAGAGCATCAGGATCCCTTGATTTTCTGGTGGGCGGCATTGGAAGCTTTGTGGCTCTTTTTGGCATCGATAACCGTTTTATCGATGCCCTTCCGGTAGCCTTCATGAAACCGCTTAGTGGGAGTGGAGCAAGGGGTCTGATGGTGGAGACCATGAACCATTTCGGACCGGATTCCTTTGCCGGTCGGCTTGCCTGTATGATGCAGGGATCCACCGAAACCACTTTTTACACGGTAGCAGTTTATTATGGCGCAGTAAATATC
>Ga0315284_10009439_pt1 | contig 13910 bp, 7 predicted proteins | sample YL17G09_16_MG_FD_203696 | JGI IMG/M metagenome (GOLD analysis project Ga0315284, IMG submission 203696) | Sediment microbial communities from Yellowstone Lake, YNP, Wyoming, USA - YL17G09_16 | ecosystem: Environmental > Aquatic > Freshwater > Lake > Sediment | place: USA: Wyoming | collected... | reverse complement strand
ATCCCGCCCGAGTTGCGCCCGATGGTTCAGCTCGACGGCGGGCGGTTCGCGACGTCGGACCTCAACGACCTCTACCGGCGCATCATCAACCGCAACAACCGCCTCAAGAAGATCAAGGAGTTGGCGGCGCCGGAGTCGATTATCAACCACGAGAAACGCCTGCTGCAGGAGGCGGTTGACGCGCTGATCGACAATGGGCGGCGGGCGCGCCCGGTGACGGGTTCCAACAACCGCCCGCTCAAGTCACTGTCCGACATGCTCAAGGGCAAGGAGGGCCGCTTCCGCAAGAACCTGCTGGGCAAGCGCGTGGACTACTCGGGGCGCTCGGTGATCGTGGTCGGGCCGCACCTGCAATTGCACCAGTGCGGGCTGCCCAAGGAGATGGCGCTGGAGCTGTTCAAGCCGTTCGTGATGAAGCGGCTCGTCGACCGCGGCTACACGACCAACATTAAGACGGCGAAGAAGATGGTGGACCGTGTTCGCCCCGAGGTGTGGGACGCGCTGGAGGAGGTCATCGCCGACCATCCGATCATGCTGAACCGCGCGCCCACGCTGCACCGGCTCGGGATCCAGGCATTCGAGCCGGTGCTGATCGATGGCAAGGCGATCCAGATTCATCCGCTGGTGTGCCACTCCTTCAATGCCGACTTCGACGGCGATCAGATGGCGGTGCACGTGCCGCTGTCGACCACGGCGCAAAGCGAGGCGCGGATCCTGATGCTGTCCACGCAGAACCTGTTCTCGCCCGCCCATGGCAAGCCGATGGTGGTGCCGACGCGCGATATGGTGCTCGGCAGCTATTACCTGACGCAGAAGCGGGTGGGCGCCAAGGGCTCGGGCAAGGCGTTCTCGAACGCCGACCAGGCGATCCTCGCCTACGAGCACGGTCACGTCGACCTCCACGCCAACATTCGGGTGCGGGTCGACGGCATGATGATGGAGACCACGCCCGGCCGGCTCATCTTCAACCGCATCCTGCCGCCCAAGGTGCGCTACATCGACCGCGTCGCGGATTACTGGGAACTGGGCAAGATCGTGGAGAACTGTCACCTGCACTACGGCACGACTCGCACCGTGGAGCTCCTCGATGACCTCAAGGAGCTCGGGTTCAAGTATGCCACGACCGCGGGCATCACGATTTCGATGACCGACATGGACGTGCCCGAGGCGCGGCGGGAGGAGATCATCGGTCGCACCGAGACCCGCGTGCGCAAGACCAACGAGAACTACGCCGAGGGCCTCATCACCGCCGGCGAGCGCGAAGACGAGGTGTGCCGGCTGTGGAACGTCGCCACCAGCGAAATGGCGGACGCGATCCTGGAGAACATCGACCCCTTCAACCCGATCTTCATGATGGCGAACTCCGGCGCCCGAGGCACCCTGCCGCAGTTGGCCCAGCTTGCTGGCATGCGCGGGCTGATGACCGACCCGTTCGGGCGGTTCATCGAAGACCTGCCCATCAAGTCGAACTTCCACGAAGGGCTGTCGATACTCGAGTACTTCGTCTCGACGCACGGCGCGCGAAAGGGGCTGGCCGACACCGCCTTGCGCACTGCGGACGCGGGATATCTGACGCGGCGCCTGGTTGACGTCGCGCAGGATGTGGTCATCCGCGGCCACGACTGCGGCACCACCGCGGGCATAGCCGTGGCCGCCATTCGCGACGGCACGGAGGAGATCGAGTCCCTGGATCAGCGCATCGACGGCCGCGTGGCGGCGACGGATATCATGCACCCGATAACCGGCAAGCTCATCTTGCGCGCCGGCCAGGAGATCGGCATGCGGACGGTGCCGCCGTGCGCGCAGTGCGGCGGCGAGCTTGCCACGCTCTATTCGTGCGAGACCTGCGGCATCGAGCTGACCGAAGCCGACCTCGAGGCGGTGCCGGCGGAAGAGGCGCCGCCCGCCGAGTCGGGCATGCCGGACCTCGCCTCCATCCTGATGGGCGAACTCACGGCCGAGGCGGGTGAGCTGGAACCGGCAACCGGCGAGGCCGAAAGTGCGGACACCGAGGAGCAGCAAAACGAGCCCGTGGTAGAGGCGCCGACGGAGACGGCCGCGCCGCCGCCAACCGGGATGGATCAAACGGGCGGCGCTGCGGAACGTGCCAAGTGGCTGGAGCAGGGAATGTGCCCGGAGTGCCACCGCGAGCTTCAGCGAGTCCATACCTGCATGGAATGCGGCGAGCGCTTCGCCGAGCAGTCAATCGAGCCGCCGCTCACGACAATCCTGAACGTCGTGAGCGAGTGCGAGCGCTTCATGGACGCGGTCCGGAAGCTCCAGGAGGGGGCCGCGGCGGCCCAAACCATCGTTGACCCGGGCAGCGGCGAGACTATCGTCGAGGAAGGGAAGACGGTGGGGAAGAAGGCGATCGCTCGCGCGCACGATGCGGTTCGCGGGCTGCGGGAGCGCGGCGGGCTGGCCCGCGGCGAAGTCGCTATCCGCTCGCCGTTCACCTGCGAACTGCGACTGGGGATCTGCGTGCGGTGCTACGGGCGCGACCTTGCGACGAACCGGCCGGTCGAGGTGGGAGAGGCGGTCGGCATCATTGCCGCCCAGTCCATCGGCGAACCCGGGACGCAGCTCACCATGCGCACCTTCCATACCGGCGGCGTGGCCGCCCAGTACCTCACCGGTGTCCCTGAAGTCAAGAAGAAGCGACAGGAGACCCTGCGCGAGCTGCACGAGGACATCCGGCGCGGGCTGGTGCACTTCGAGGAGCAGACCGAGGGGTACGAGCGCGAGCGCGTCAAGAAGATCCAGCAGATGTTAAAGGTGCTGGAGGAGCAGGTCAAGGGGCTGCTGCGAGTGGTCGAGCTGTTCGAAGCGCGGCGGCCCAAGGGCCAGGCCATCGTGTCTGAGGTCGACGGCGTAATCGCCGCGATCGATACGACGGGCGTGAAGACCGTCATCATCCACTCCGACCAGCCGCCCGACGAGCGCGTGATCGGCGAGATCCTGGCGGAGAAGGTGACCGCCGACGGGCGCACCGTCGCGGAGGCGGGTAAGGAACTGACACCGCAGCTCGTGGCGCGATTGCAGCAGAAGGGCGTGACCTCGGTCAAGATCCGCAAGTCATACCTGGTGCCCTACCGCGGGTACCTGCGGGTGGAAGAAGGCGACTACCTGCAGCAGGGCGACTCGCTGACCGAAGGTCCGCTCGACCCGCAGAAGGTGCTGCAGATGAAGGGCGTGCACGGGATACAGGACTACCTGGTGCGCGAGATCCAGCACGTGTACTGCACGCAGGGGGTCGACATCAACGACAAGCACATCGAGGTCATCGTGCGCCAGATGCTGCGCAAGCGGCGGGTGGTGGACCCAGGCGACGCCGAATTGCTGCCCGGGCAGATCACGGATCGCTTCGAGTTCGAGGAGATCAACCGCCGCATCGAGCAGCACGGCGGCCGCCCCGCCACCGCGGAACCGATGCTGCTGGGCATCACCGAGGCCTCGCTCAGCACCGACAGCTTCCTGTCCGCCGCGTCGTTCCAGAAGACGACGCGGGTGCTCACCGACGCCGCGATCAAGGGCAAGGTCGATCACCTGATCGGGCTCAAGGAGAACGTCATCATCGGCCGCCTCATCCCCGCGGGCACGGGCATGGCGCGCTACCGCAACGTCCAGGTCATCGGTCCGCGCGATGAGGAGCCGCTCCTCGCCCTGCCACAGGAGCCACGCGAAGAGGACTTGCTGCTGCGGGCGATCGAGGAGGCTTCGGGCACGTTCACCTCAGAAGACGAACACCTGTTCGGGCTCATGCCGCAGGAGGCCGCCGCGGCTTCCGACGAGGATCTCGGCGAGGACAAGCTCGAAGCCGAGGATCCGGACGCCGGAGGCGAGGAAGAGGTCGGTGGCGACGACGTGGCCATCTGACGCGGACTGCGGACACGGCGACGACACGGTCAGTCCGAGCGTTGAGCCCCGATGTGCGACGCGGCGAAGCCGCGTCTCCAGAGCGGCGGACACCGCCGCACACGGGCGTTCCGGAGCCCCGACATGTCGGGGCCAGCGAGGTTCACCCGCCTCAGGCGAGAATCCAGGCAGGGATTCGCGGTGACGCGGGCAAAACCGCCGATCACCGACGCGGAGCAAGGAGACGGCATACCGGTGAAGCTGCGATTGGGGCTGCCTGCGGGCAGCATGCAGGAGGCGACGTTCCAGCTCTTCAGGCGCGCGGGGTATCAACTGAGCGTCGCCGCGCGCTCCTACGTGCCAGCGATTGACGACCCGGAGATCGAGTGCCTCCTACTCCGCGCGCAGGAGGTCCCGCGCTATGTGGGCGACGGGGTGCTGGACGCCGGGCTCACCGGCCTCGATTGGATCCTCGAGAGCGGCGCCGAGGTGGTGGAGGCCGCCGATCTGATCTACTCGAAGCAGAGCTCGGCGCCGGCGCGCTGGGTGCTCGCCGTGCCGCGCGACAGCGACATCCAGACCGTCCGCGATCTCCACAACAAGCGTATCGCGACCGAGCTGGTACGTGTGACCCAGCAATACCTCGAGCGCAACGGCGTCACCGCTCGCGTCGAATTCTCGTGGGGCGCGACCGAGGTCAAGGCCCCGGACCTTGTAGACGCCATCGTGGACATCACCGAAACCGGAAGCTCGCTGCGGGCCAACAACCTCCGAATCGTGGACACGATCCTCGAGACCAATGTGAAGTTCATCGCCAACCCCGCGTCGTGGACGGATCCCTGGAAACGGCAGAAGGTTGAGAACCTGACCGTGCTTCTGCTCGGCGCGCTCGAGGCCGGCTCCAAGGTGGGCCTGAAGATGAACGTAAGCAGCGAGAACCTGGAGGCGGTGATCAAGCTGCTGCCGGCGATGAAGGAGCCGACCGTGTCGTCGCTCATTCACGGGTCGTGGCATGCGGTTGAGACCGTCACCGATGAGAAGCGCGTGCGCGACCTCATCCCCGAACTCAAGCGCGCAGGAGCGCAGGACATCATCGAATACCCGCTGAATAAGGTCATACCCTGACGGCGCCAAGACCACGTCCCCAGCGCGTCCTGCGGGACAGGCGGGGGCTTTGGTTGTCCGCGCCGGTGTGAATGCGGTGGGTTGGGGGTAGAAAACTAAAGAGGTGACGCCCGCGATGCGATGTCCGAATTGCCAGACCGAGAACCCGGACCGCAGTCTCACGTGTAAAGCATGCGGCGTTCGCCTCGAACCTATCACCCCGCCGACTGACGAGGAGCGCTCCCGCCAACTCGTTGAAGAGGCCTTCCGCCTGAGCGACGAGGGCAGGCTCGCCCACGCGATCGCGGCCTGCAAGAAGGCCATCAGCGCCAACCCCAATTCGACCTCCGCGTACTCGCTGCTTGGCATCCTTTTCGAGCGCGCCGGGCAGCGCGAGCAGGCGATACAGGCCTATGAGGCCGCCCTGCGTCTGAGCCCCGAAAGCGCCGCCGACCGCGAGAGTCTGCGCCAACTCATCTCGCCGCCGGGACAAGTCAAGGAGATCCCCCGGGTGGTCGAAGTGCCTGCGGCGCCGTCGGCCGCGGCTCCCGTGGTAAGGAGGCGCCGACAGTGGGCGCGCACTCTCGGCTGGGCAACCATCGGCGCGCTGACGATCATCGTCGTGGCGGTGCTGGTTATGACTCTGCGCGCATCGCGACCGGGCTCGCGCGAGACATCGCAATCCACGCGCATCCCCGCGCCAGCCGCTTCAGCCGCAGCCCCCGCTCAACCGGCGCCTTCGCTAGTCACGGCCGGAATGCCGCTGGCGCCCGCGCCCGCAGCCGCACTGCCGGTCCGCGAACCGCCGCTCACGCCCGCGCCGGCTCCTGCCGTCGAGCCCTCCCCTGCTCCCACGTCCGCTTCGCTGGCGCCCACGGTATCCATCACGATCCCGGCGCCCGAGGCATTTATCGCCAGCGGCGCGGCATCGCCGGCGCAACCGCCAGCCGCGCCCGCCGCGCCGCCGGAAAACGTCAAGCCGACACCTACCGCTGCTCGGGCGCGGTTCTTCGAGGGTGACGTAGCGGGCGCCATTCGCATCTATGAGGCCGCAGTCGCCGATAAGACCCAGGCGACGCCTGAGGCCTACCAGGAGATCGGTTGGCTCTACTATGAGGCCGGTCGCACGACGGATGCCGCGTCGGCGTACCGGCGGAGCCTTGAGCGCTATCGTCAGCAGCTTGCCTCCGGCCAGGATGCCGAGGCGGCGCGTCATGGAATTCGCACCGCCGAAGCCGCGCTCAAGGTCCTCGAACTGGAATAGGAACCACGCATGTCAAGCGCCCGCGCCCCCCGGTTGTTGCTCGCCGCTATCATCCTCGCTTGCACGCTCGCCGTCACCGGCATCGCGGTATCTGACCCCGATGTCCTGTGGCTGGGCGTTCAAGAGAAGGATGACCTGTCATGGCAGGGCGCGGTCGCGCTGGACATGGCGATGGAGTCGCGTTTGACCGCGGCGCTCGCGCTGAAGAAGATCACCGTCCAATACGCGACCAGGCAGACCCCGCGGGCGCGGCGAGCGCTCGATGAGTTCGGTTTCGTTCGCGTCGGCCCCAACGACGCGCTCGGCGACACGGAAGCGCGCGCGCTCGGCGTGGCCCTTAGCGCCGCGGCGACGGTGCGCGCGTGGGTGGACATCGAGGGGGGCACGACGCGCCTCACGACGTTCACCGCGGCGGTCCACCGGCGGCAATCCGTCATCCATCAGGTTGAGGCGCCCGCCCCGCCCGATACGTCGGCGCAGCTGAGGGATTGGGCGCACGGGCTTGCTGGCGCCGCAGCGGCCAAGATCGCCGCGTCACTCGGCGACGTACTGCGCGATGCGCCGATGAGCGCCGCACAGTTTGCCGCAGCCGGGGAGCAGTTCCTCGCGGAAGGCACGCCAAGCATTGCGATGCTCGAGTTCAACCGTGCGATCGCTCTCGCCCCTAAGGAAACCGACTACTATGTCGCCTGCGCGCGGGCGTATGACGCTATGGGGGAACCCGATCGGGCCCGGCGCCAGATCGACATAGCGCTGGATCTGAGTCCCGATTCCGCGCAAGCGCGGCTGGAGCTGGGGCGTCTCGATCTGTCGAGCGGTCAGACGGATGCGGCGATCCGCGAGTTGCGGCGGGCAATCGACCTGGGGGCCGGCGACGAGGCGCACATGGCGCTCGGTGACGCCCTCGCCCGATCGGGGGATCTCAAGGCGGCAGCCGAAGAATATCGCGCGGTCATGGAAGCGGAACCGGGCAACGCCGAGGCCGCCAAACGCACGGACGAGCTCGCCGCCGCTCTCGCATCGTCCGCAGCGAGCGCGGTCACGCCGGCCGTTTCGCAACTGGTGGCGACCCGTCAGCTTGTCAATTCGTACGTCGAGCGCGGCGACCGGGCCGCAGCAATCCGCGAGCTGCGTCTGCTTGGGGAGCAGAAGCCCGGCTCGGCAAGCTACGAGCCGAAGGAATACGTGAAGGTCGCGCGAATGCTCGACCGCGAAATGGACGACATCCTGACCGAAGCGCGCAGGCAGTGGGATGCCCTCGACCGCGCCGCGGTGACGACAGAGCAAGTCGAGGGCACGATCAAGGCGCTGCATGAGCGGTCGGATGCGCTTGCGCGCGCCGCCGAGGCGATCGCCGCGCCGCCTGCGCTGGAGCGAGGGTATCGTCATCGCGTCCTGGCGTACACGTTGCTTAACCAGTCGGATTTCGATCTGACGCGCTACCTCGAGCGCCACGAGAACTCATACTACGATGAGGGCGTGATCGCGCGCGAGGCGGCGGTGGCCGAGCTCAAGCGCGCATGGGAGCTGGATGCCGAGGCCGGTTGGCCGACGCGCACGGCGGCGGAGGGGTGATCTGCCTTCTCGCTGCCGGCGTGCAGCGGGCTGCGCCCGCGGGAGACATAGATGCGACCCGCGCGGGGCCTGATCTGATAGCTGGGAAACGTAATGAGGATATTGATACATGCGTGCTGCGGGCCGTGTCTGCTGCCGGTCGCGTCGAAGCTTCGCGACGACGGGCACGAGTTGACCGCATATTTCTATAACCCCAACGTGCATCCGCATGCCGAGCACTTGCGGCGCCTGGAGGCGTTCAAGACCGCCGCTGAGAAGTCGGCGCTGGCGACGCTGCCCCTGCCGCGATACGAGCCGCAGGGCTTCTTTCGCGCGATCACCTACCGCGAACGCGAGCGCTGCCGCCTGTGCTATCGGCTGCGGCTGTTCGAAGTAGCGATGGCGGGCCGCGACGATGGGTTCGATGCCTTCACCACGACCCTCCTTATCAGCCCCTACCAGGACATCGAGCGCGTCCGCGAGGCGGGCGAAGGGGCGGCGGCGGCCGCGGGCGTGGAGTTCCACTTCGAGGATCTTCGTTCGCTGTTCCCGCGCATCAAACCGATGGCCGAGGAGTTAGGCCTCTACCGCCAGAAGTATTGCGGCTGCATTTACAGCGAGATCGAGGCCGAGGAAGGCCGCCGTCGCAAGAGGAAGAGCCGCCGTGGCGGGGCTTGATGACCTGGGCAAAGCGCTCATCGCCTTCGGGGGCATCGCGATCATCGTCGGGCTCATCATGCTCGGGCTGGGGCGGCTCGTCGGCGGCGGCGGGCGCCTACTCCCCGGCGATATCGTGATCCAGCGGCCGGGCTTCACCTTCGTCTTTCCCCTCGTCACCTCCATCGTTGTGAGCGCCATCCTCACCCTCATCCTGTGGCTGCTGTACGCGTGGCGGCGGTGAGGGGAAATGGGGCACGGGCGCCCTCGCCTGTGTCCGAATCACGCCCGCGGGCGAGCATGCCCCATCGTGAGTACGGCCGCGCCGTGCCCAACAGGCTGCTCCTTCCGAAGGGCAGCAAGGCAGCATGGGCATTCCCTGACGTGCAGAACGGTCGCTAACCCGGATTATTCATACTACGCTTGAAGGGCGTGCATCCTACGTACGATGCGTGCGCGCATGAATAATGCGCGCTAAGCGAACCACGATGCGCCTGTCCGATTTCGATTACGACCTGCCCGCCGAGTTGATCGCGCAGACGCCGATACGCCCGCGCGATCACTCGCGCTTGCTGGTGCTGCATCGCGACAGCGGCGCCATCGAGCATCGGCACTTCCTTGATTTCCCCGAGTATCTGCGTTCCGGCGACGTCGCGGTCTTCAACGACACGCGCGTGTTCCCGGCGCGCCTGCGCGGACATCGGGTGCCGCGCGCGACTTCTGACGCGGCTTCACCGCGTTCCGGAGCGGCGCACAGCGCCGCACAAGTCGCGCCACTCGCGCGGTCTGGCCTCAATCGCCAAGGCCACGAGGGCCAAGGAGACCACGCGCCCATGCCGGGCGCGACCTCCCCGGAGGTCGCGGGACAGTCTCGCGCGCGCGCCGGAGACCGCGCGCCCGAGGAGGGCGCAACTATCGAGGCCCTGCTGCTGCGCGAGGAAGCGCCCGGTGTCTGGGATACGCTCGTGAAACCCGGGCGGCGGGTGCGAGTCGGCGACGAGCTGTCATTTGGCGGTGAGCTGACAGCGTGCGTCATTGCTCGCACGCCAGGCGGCGGCCGCCGGTTGGCGTTCTCACCGCACATAGACATGGACGAGGCGCTGGCGCGACTCGGCGAAACGCCGCTGCCGCCGTACATCCATCGGGCGCCCGAGCGTCCGGACGATTACCAGACGATCTACGCGCGCCGGCGTGGTTCGAGTGCGGCGCCGACGGCGGGGCTGCATTTTACACCTCGGGCCATGCGGGCATTGGAGGCGCGAGGGGTGGGCATGGCGTGGCTCACGCTTCACATCGGTCTCGCGACGTTCCGGCCGATCCGCGAGGAGGAAGTCGAGCGCCACGAGATGCACGCGGAGTGGTGTCACATTCCGCCGGAGACGGTGGATGCGATCGCCGCGGCGCGAGCGCGTGGCGGGCGATGCTTCGCGGTGGGAACGACGACCGCGCGGGCGCTCGAGGCGGCGGCGCAGAGTGGTGAGCTGCGGCCGTTCGAGGGCGAGACCGACATCTTTATCACGCCCGGTTATCGGTTCCGCGTGGTTGACGCGCTGCTCACAAACTTCCACATGCCGCGCTCGACCTTGCTGCTGCTTGTGTGCGCGTTCGCCGGCAGGGAACCCATTCTAGCGGCTTATGCTGAGGCGGTGAAAGAACGCTACCGCTTCCTCAGCTTCGGCGATGCGATGCTGGTGACGTAGCCCGGATTATTCATGCTGAGTTCAGTGGCGCGGCTGCGCCGCGCTCCGGAAATGCGCCTGCGGCGCATTCAGCGCGCAAGTTGCCGCAACCACCCTTTGGCGCGGCTTCGCCGCCCCTCCGGAGCGCGTGCGGCGGTGTCCGCCGCTCTGGAGACGCGGCTTCGCCGCGTCCCGAGGCGCCAGGCATGAATAATCCGCGCGCGGGTGCGGCGCCGACTTCAGACGCGTGAGTGCGGCTGCGCCGCACTTCCGGAGGCGCGATATCCCATCGCGCCACAGCCGCGTCTCCGGAGCCCCGATCCGTCGGGGCACGCGCTCCGGAGATGCGCCACGGGCGCATCAAACGTGGCTAGTGCAGCAGCCATCCCGACGACGCGCTGCGGAGTATGAATAATCCAGGGTAGGCCGTTCGGGAACCGCCCATACCGCAGGAGAAGCAGGGCGGGTGAAACCTGCCTTCGTTGCCAAGCCGGCGCAGTCCCGGAGGAAAACGGCCGGGCATGGTTCGGCCTGGCTCTCCACCGGACGGAACAACGGGACTCCCGACGGGGTGCCGGATCCCGATGCCGGGAGGCTGTTGGACGATGGTACCCCCAACCGCCCTTCACCCCCGGTGAACCCCTTCAGCGCCCCCGAAAGGAAGTCGGGGGCGGAGTCGAACGGGATGGCACGGCGAATCTCGATGCCAGGTCGTCGCCACTGATCGGGAATCGGAATCGCGGACCGAGGACGTGCGCCAAGGGCTCTCCTGACGGCTGCGGGGGCTCACCGCTTGCCCTGAGTTGAACGCGCAATGCGAAGCGGCGGTGGTGGCGCGTCAAGGAGCGCGAGTGCCGCGTTCCGTCACAGTTGTGGGCATAGCGCCCTAGCGTCACGGCTGGCGCGTGGGGCGAGTGACGGCAGTCGGGTATGACCGGAAAAAGTTGGGACGCGCTGGCGGATGTGGGACAGGCGCCCCTCCTTAGGCGGGCAAGCCTCGCCTGTCATCCGCGGCGCCGCGGTAGCGGCGCCACCACAGCCAGGGGCGGCTGTGCCACATGAAGGGTAGCCACCCCAACCAAGAACGGTCATACCCCGGCAGTCCGTCGCCAGGTGTCGGAGGGGTGTACAGGGCTTATAGCTCCAGGTCGCTCGCCGTCGTCGAGATAGCAGGTGCGCGGCGTTTTCGCACGGAAGACTCCGGCTGAGTGATAGCCTGATCGGAGAGCGGCAATGAAGGGTTCCATCGGTGCGGTGCTCTTGGTACTCGTACTGCTTTCGGCGCCGGCGGCGGTGGCCTCGTCTGCGCTTGATCTCGGCCCAGGGACGCCGAAGGTGCGCGCCTGGGACCCCGGCGAGTCCGGGCCCGGCAAGGAGATGGCCGATCCGCGGCTGGATCGGCCTGTCGCATTCTGGCGGGCGGGCATCTCGCTCTCCGAGGTATTCGCGTCCATCCAGGATCAGGCCGGGGTACGGATCGCCTTTCCACCCCAGGACACCTGGAACCCGCGCGTACGCCTCACGCTTTACCTGAGCCCGAAGCAGCCACCGTCACTGCGCGAACTCATGGCCCAGTTGGCCTGGGTCACAGACTCCAGCTTCGCCTGCACCATCGAGGAAAACCGGACGTACTACCTGGTCGGCCCTGCGAACACGCCTCCCGCCGCTCCGCCTCAGGCCGAAGAGAACAAGCCGGAGCCGCTCGAGCCACCGAAGGCCGAGATGGCCGCCAAGGTGGCCGCCAGGTTCGAGCTGTACCGCGCGGCGCTCGGTCTCTCCCGAGAAGAGGCCATTCGTCGGTACCGGAATATAGATGATCGATTCCTCCTGGCGACCCTGTACCCACCCATGCGGGCCATGACGCAGTTCATCGTCTCCCTCTCGGAGGAGGACCGCCGGACGCTCTTCTCATATACTGGCGTGACGAAGGCATGGTCCGAGTTGAGCCCGGAGCAGCAATCCCTGTGCCGGCAGGCCTTTGGCGGCCCGAATTCCGCATCGGAGATCCCGCCCGACCTCCACGTGGCGATCGCGATCGGTATGCACTCGTCACATGGCATCGACATGAGCGCTTATGTAGAAACCGCAGATAGGGGCCTGGTGGAGATGGGCATCCTGATCGGCCCGCCTGCGGTCAGTGACGATGAGCCGCTCGACGCGTACCAGGCCGTAGAACTCCGCCGCCTGCTGGGAGAGAAGCTGACGGACGAGCAGGCGCAGGAGTTGGCCGAGGAGATGGAAGAGAAGCAGCGCGAGGCACAGGAGGACAAGGACAACCGGGCGCTCAGAGCGAGGATGCTGTTGGAGCCGGCGCTCTCGGCGCAGGCCAGGGAGAGACTCCAGGCCGCGACCGCCCTCTGGGAGGAGCGCCGGGACTACGCGCTGTGGCAGGTGCAGGAGGGCGTCGCCGCGCGAACCGGGATGAATGTCGTCTCCGACTGCTTCTACCAGCCGGTGCGGCGGATCCAGCATCTCGATGCGCTCGACCCGGAATACGCCGCCGAGCTCAGGGCGCGCCTCGCCCGCGGCGGGGAATGGCTCCAAGGGTACCCGCACGAGCCCGACATCCCAGGCGAGGACGCGCCGGCAGGGTATCTCAAGGCTATCAAGACGGCGCCCCGCCCGGTGCCGCTGCTGGACTGGCTGACGGCGCTCTGCCATCCCGAGTGGACGCGGGCGGAGGTGCTCGATAACCCCGGCGGCAACCCGGCCGGCTGGGAGTGGGGAGATGCCGGCTCCTTCCTGCGATTCCGCAGCACCTTCCGCGACGTATGCCGAGCCGCCCTGGCCAGTGACGACGCGCTCCGGTCGGTGGATGCGCTCTTCGACGACCAATTGAAGCCGATGCTTGCGTCCGGAAAGCTGCAGGAGGTTAGCATCCGGCTCGACGTGGACACCCAGCTCGGCCTGGTCAGCCGCATGACCGACCCCCAGGTGGGCCTGGGCCTTCGCCTCATCTACGAAGACCCGGCCGATCGGGCGGGGGCCGCCAGGCAGTCCCTCCGGCTCTCTCTGTCTCGCCTGCTCGAGGGGGAGTTGGGGACAGTGCGCTTGCTCGCCACGCTCACGGATGAGCAGTGGAAGCTGCTCACCGGGCCTGGGCTGAACTGCAAACGGGATCTGACTCCGGCGCAGCAAGAGTTGGCAGTCGTACAGGAGTTGCCAGGCGTCGCGGGTCGACCAGCTCCTGTCGGGAGTGCCCAGGGCGTTGTGGGCGAAAGCGCCGGAGAACCGGCCGACTCCGGCGAAGGCTCAGTCCGCGCCGTGCTTGACGCCTCTCGCAAGTCGGCCTCCCCGCATGCCGCAGTCGCCTCGGTGAAAGTCACGCTGTCGCACTCGGCGAGCGAGTACAACTTCTCGCCCAGCTACCCCTTCACCCCAGAGGCGCCTCTGCCGCGGCTGTAGGCTCGCAGGGGGCGGCGGCAAGACGACAGACGCAGTAGGCTTCGCATTCTGTTTCAGTCTCGCGCATTCCACCCTGCGCTCTGCCACATATCCCCGTGGTGGTTGACCCAGGCGTTGATGTCGTGGCGGAAAACAAGATTGCCGTTGACGCGAATCATGATCGAAGCCAGTTTCCAGGCCACCCCGAGCCCGTGCTCGGCACCCATCTTGAGATAGACGCTCGCTACCTTGCCCGGGTCACAGGTCCGGTCTGAGAGGAACAGGTAGTAGTCGTCGTTGTCGCCCCGCTCGAAATCGTTGTAGCCCTCCTTGTCCAGCAGCCATTCCTTCGTGATCGCGTTGGGAAAGGTCATGCCGAAGTAGATATCGGCATCGGTTCCGGCACCGCTCTC
>Ga0315284_10009438_pt1 | contig 13911 bp, 20 predicted proteins | sample YL17G09_16_MG_FD_203696 | JGI IMG/M metagenome (GOLD analysis project Ga0315284, IMG submission 203696) | Sediment microbial communities from Yellowstone Lake, YNP, Wyoming, USA - YL17G09_16 | ecosystem: Environmental > Aquatic > Freshwater > Lake > Sediment | place: USA: Wyoming | collected... | reverse complement strand
TTTTATATTTTCCATCAATAAAATCAGCTAATCCGCAAATAACCGAGAGGAGCGTTTTCCCGCTCCCGCAAGGCCCTTTTACTATTGTAACAATATTATCTTTAATTGATTGTATTAACAATTTTTGATTTTCGCTCCTGGGTTCTATTTTAATTTCTTGTTTAACGGGTAGCATTTTATCTGTTTTTTCAATATTATTATTTTTCCCATTTTCACCATTCCCATTACTCCCATTAAACTTAAATCTCTTTTTTCCCATAAAAAATCTCCTGTTTTTATAAATCGTTGGTGTTTGAAGAAGAAACTAACAAAACAACATTGTTATTTTCTTTACATGGAATTGCCTTAATACCAGATAAAATATATTTGACATGACGTGTTTTAAATTGATTTAAATGTTCCTGGAGAAGATCCCAAAATTTCCTAGGCAAATAAACACTCTTCCCTTTTAATACTTTCGAGCGTATCGATAAAACATCATATTTATATTTTTCTTTTAAATCATCAATAATAGAGTCTATTTCATTATGACAAAGTACTTCTTCCCACCCCTCTCTATTATACGATCCTTCTAGAAAATTTTTTTGAGACTCTGAAATATTATCAAAAATAATACTTTTTTGATAATCCGTTAAAATTTTAGCATAATGCCACCACTCCGAAAAATCTTTAAAGATATGCGGCTTAACCATGGCGAACCCTCCTAAATTTTTAAAGATTTTTCTCAATAATTTGAATATCAACGGCGTGATGCGTGACAAAAGCTACACAATTAATATTATTATCTTCAAATAATTTAACAATTTTTGTTTCTATATCTTTAATCATCTCGCTTGAAGCAGGAGATTCTGGGGTACCTACTCTTATTAATAAAAATTTATTCTCTAAATCTTTAAATTCTTTAATTTCAACATTTTTATTTTTATCTTTTTGGCTTTTTTTCTTTTTAATTTCTATGGGGGCATCCTCACTAGTCTCTATATTATTTTCTATATTTTCCATGTTTTTTCCTTTTTTATAATGAAATTTTCTCTGGAACTACCTTAATGTTACCTTGATCAAATAACCACGTATTATTATCATCTAATGTTCCATCACAATATTGAATCACCATTTTAGCCTCAATATGAATAGGCTTTCCTTCTAATAAAAATATTTTTAAAGGATCAATAATCCCTATTGTACTAGGATGATTTTGTAATATTAAATTTCTCAATAGTGCTGTAGGGACTAGCATAAATTCCGCTTTATTTAAAGCATATTTCCTAGCAACAATTTTTTCTTCTTCTGTAAGGGGCATAATATTATCTCCTAAAAAATAATTATTACTAGTAAAATCGACAAAATTGGAAAAAAACTGCAATTTTAACAGTTCATTTTGACAGGAGAAATATTAAAACATTATTTTTTAATAAAAAACGAACTATTTTTCTGGCACAATTCTTGCATATAGAATAAATAATAATATAATTTATTTAAGGAGAATTAAAATGTTTAATTTAATAAAATTTCAAAAGCCGGACGCATTAAGAGTTTTAGATTTATTTCGAAGGGAGCTAGACGACACAGACACTTGGTTTGATAGTCTATCTCACTTCCACGGTCTACCCACGCTATCGGGACTAACCAAACCATCCTTCTCTCCATCTCTACAAATTATCAATAAGGAAAATGAATATTTAACTTCTGTAGAACTTCCTGGACTAGAAGAAAAAGATGTTGAAATTTTAATTGATGAAGACAATATTTTAACGATTAAAGGAGAAAAAAAACAGGAATATAAAGAAGAAAAGGACAATTATTATGTCTCAGAAATATCCTATGGAGCGTTTAGAAGAGAAATTCCACTGCCCCAGGATATAGAAAAAGACAATATCGAAGCCCTATTTTCCAATGGGATTTTAGCCATTAAAATTCCAAAGGTGAAAAAGAAAGAAAAAGACATTAAAAAAATAGAAGTAAAATCGAAGCAATAATAGAAAAAAAGCCACCTGAAAAAAGGTGGCTTTTTAAATGGTTTAAATATTAAATTTTAATAATCATAGGAAGGACGATCAGACCCAGAGGCTCTTTCGGCTTCAACAATATCTTTTTTAATTTCTTCTTCAAAAAATTCTAAAATAGATCCTAATAAAATTTTATCGGTAATGGGTGATTTTGTTAATAAATCAATGCCGCTAACAGCCTTAATATTATAAACACTATATTCTGGCGTATCAGCATTATTGTCTATATCATAGGTCAAATCCAAATGAACATAGCTAGGAGTAGTTCTATTAGTAAATGGCTCTGGAGTAGCATCTCCTCCTGTTAAATACCACTGGTTAAATTCATTCCAATCTACATTAATTTCTGTCTCTCCCTGTTGGGCTTTAGAGATATTCTCGTCCATACCGCCGTATTCCCGGTCTATATCTCTTTCAGTTACTCCTGGAGGCAAGCCTGGATCCCAATTCTGAGATTCTTTAGTCATATTTTTAAATCCCCTACTAACTATAATTTTCATTTTTTAATCTCCAAAAATTATTATCTATATATATTTCTATCGGAAAAATTAAATTCCTTCAAAAAAATAATCTAGTCCCATTTAAAAATAAAACTAGATTATTATAAAATTATTAAAAATTATAAATATTAGAATTTAAAACGAAGCGTCACTCCGCCCCAAACATCACCATCAGCATTGCCGCGGTTTGATATAGACTGATCAAAATAATAAACATAATTAACAAATGGAGTTACAGTGGTTCCCTTGGCCAATTTAATGTCAGTAAGAACACCAACTGTAGCATCGGTGAATTCACTTTCGTCGCTCACTAAACCATCGCTATAATTAATCTTAGTATAAACATCTAACAACATAGTGTCGGACAGTGTTTTATAATAATCAAGACCCGCAACATAAACATCTCCAGTATATTTATTAACTGTTCTATTGGGAGCATCTATTGCTAAATCCCACACTCTGCCATAATAAGCACTAGGAACTAATCTTCCATTAGCTCCCCAATTAAACAACTCTGGGAAGGCAAGACCTACACCAAATTCCTGACCATTTTCTCCATTTTTTGCATCTGTGAAATCATAATAGGTTCCCGAAACAGTAACTTGTGTCTGGTAAACTTCCTTAGACCACAGATTTTGGACATAATAAATTTTATAATTATTCTGCTTTGCTTCCTCGGCAACGGCATTAGAATTGTATCCTAATGGAGACCAATTCTCATAATCAAATCCTACATAAGAATCTAAGCTAGTAAATTTAGGAAATTGATAATTAACCCCTAATCCCATTGCTCCCTTACCATTAAACCAATCGACCCCATACCATTTAGATTTTGTCACAAATGTGCTTCGAACTGAAATTTCTGATCCTCCCAAATACTTCCCTAGATCGAACATACTATCCGTATTGCCCAAATTCTGCCCCGGATCTAATGTGGGAAGAGTCGGAGGAGTCGTGAAGGCCCCAGCACTAGCGGGAGCATTATCCGCAGCAAAAGAAACGCCCACAAAACACAACACTAAAATCATCATTAACAAAATTGTCTTTTTCATAATTTTTTCCCTTTTAAAAAAAATAATATTTAGTGTCCTATATTCTACGCCAATTTAATTAATCCTTTATTTTACAACTATATTTTCGCTTTTCAACAAATTATACAATATTTCTATCTTTCCTCTATTTTTTTTATTATTTTTGTAGTAGAATATCCTTCTCTAAATGCTAAAGAATGAACTTCTCCACCTAGCCCTATTACAAAATCGGCCCCAATTATATTTTTTATCTCCCAATCACCACCCTTTACTAGGACATTAGGTTGTATTTTTTTAATTAATTCTAGGGGAGTATCTTCGTTAAAAATTATTACATCATCAACATATTTTAATGCTAAAAGAACTTTTTTTCTATCTTCCTCATTATTAATTGGTCTATTTTCCCCTTTTATTCTTTTTACTGAATTATCACTATTAAGACCAATAATTAAAATATCGCCTAGTTTTTTAGCCTCCTCTAAATATTCAACATGGCCTCGATGAATAATATCGAAACAACCATTTGTGAATACAACTTTTTTACTAGGAGAATTATTCAACCGTTTTTTTCTCTGCACTTTCAATTGCCCTTTGTGCCTGATTTAAAATTTCTAATTGCTCCATTTGCTTTTTTAAACAACATTTTTTATATTTAATCTTACTCCCACAAGGACAAAGTTCATTTCTCCCTGTTTTTTCTGAACCCCTAATAATATTATTTTTTCTACGAGAATATTTCTTCATTTCTCTCTGAACTTCCTCAATAGTTGCATCTTTAGACACCTCCTTATTTTCTATTTTAATTTCTTCATTCACTACTGGATTAATTTCTTCCTTTTTCTCTGTCTTAATTTCTTCATTCATAATTTTTCCCTTTTCAATAATTAAATAGTGGATTGTTGTTGGGCTAATAATCTTTTTGCTTTTCTATCTTGCTGTGCTTTTTTGCCATCAGAACATAATTCCGTAGCCACTTTAGGATAATATTTTCTAATTACTTTTTCTAGACGATCTGAAATACCCTTAACGTCGAGTCCATTTCTATCTAAAGCATGGGTCTCCCACGCGATATTGTTATACGGATGAAAGTGACAAACTCGAATAGGCTTTTCACTTTTATTATATCTCACCACATATCCGGAGCATCCTACATTAAATGTGTTATTTACATTCGTGACCCTAGGAGAATATTCTTTTGATTTTAACACTCTATTTAAAGTGGGTTCCTCTTTATTCTCTTTATTTGATTCAATTAATCCTGCTATATTTTCAATAATATCTCCTGCCGATTCTTTCCAAAACATACTGCCTCCATTATACTTTGAATTACTATAGCATGCCACTCCTACATCTTTAAATACGGGAAAAGTAAAGGGAGCATTTTGCCAAGCATCTAAATCGTGGGACCACACCATCTCATCTTTTAAATATCCTTCTCTATATAAAAATCTCATTCCAAACATCTTACTTCCCGTTAAACATTTCTCATTTAATTCTGATTGTATCGCCTTGACCCCCATAAACTCATAATCAAAATTTGTAATTAGCCAAATATCTCCTGGGCTCCAGCCTAATTCTAGACTATTTTCTATTTGCGCTTTTAACATTAAATCAGTATTTTCAAATGAATATCGTTTGTGTTTCGATAAATTAGCAACCATCATATTTTTCATAAATTTTTTCCTTATATTATTTCTAATTCAAATTTAATTTTATATTTTTCGTCAAATTTTTTAGACCATTGTAACGATTGAAAATATTTACAACAATGATCGATTTTTACTTGTGGGAAAAAAATCTTATAAAATTTTTTAAAAATTGCCTGATCATCAAAACAGTCGGATCCTAATTTTACTAGTGTCTTATATGTTTCTTTTAAAAAATCAACATTCGCAATCCACACTCCTGAATTTAAATATTTAAAAGGAGTATTTTTAGGAGAAACACTATTTTCAAATTCTGTTTGTTTTTGACATATTAAATTATTATCAATAGGCCAGTCCCATGGCTCAGCATTAAAGAGCATTTTACAATTTAAATCTTTTTCGAAATTTTCTACTAAATTATTTAATCCATCTATAATAAATATATCGTCAGAATCAAGTAACATTAAATATTTTGTTTTTACACTATCAATAAAATTGATAATTTTTTTATATTTTTCATAAGGAGTATATTGTACTATATCTTGTCCTACTACGGTATAAGGGAAATTAAAATAATCTAGAGATCTAGCTGCACTTCCTTTTTCTTTTAAATTAGTAATAATTAAAATAGTCAATTCGTTAGATAATTTACTCGATAAATTCGATAGTGTTGGAATAGGATAATTAATATTTTCTTTTCTATCTCTAAATGTTTTATTGGAGCCACCTGAAAAATAGTTAAACACTTGTTTCTTTAAAAACATTTTATCTAAAAACACATGAGAATTTCCATTATAATGAAAAATAATAGGATAGGAATTAAAATAAGTGTTTTTAATTTTGAGCATAGGAATTATTTTAAAAATTGATCTACTGTTAAAATATCTATATCTGAAAAAGACATGACAGGTTCCATTCTGTTTTTAACAACAAACCAATTTTTATCAACTTCATTATATTTTACCCAAAATTTATCATTTAAATATCTTCCTAGTCTATTTGTTTTTTTATATAATGAACTAATAATTTTATCACTCCTTATTTCATTGACCCAATTATCAAACATCACAAATGGAGTATAGCCAGCTTCATAAAATCTAATTATCATGTCCAAATCACATAGAACAGCTGAGAATCTTCTATCGATACCACCCAATTTCAACCATACCTCTCTTTTAAATGCTGGCATCAACGGGATAACTGGTGAGTTTACACAGTTTCGATTAAATGTTAAACGCCTATCGCAAAAAACACCATTTTCTTGTACCCTATTGCCTACCAAAGCCTTATCCATATATAATCTAGACAAATAAAAATAAATTCTATCTAAAAATTTATCTGGGAATAATAAATCATCTGCAACACAAAGAAGATATTCTCCTACAGCATTTCGAGCAGCTATTTCAAAACATTGTGCTGGATTTACTTTAGTATAGATATATCTAAAATTAGAAGGCATCTCTTCTGTTGGCGGATTATATCCGACAAATATAACTTCAAATTTAATATTTGTTTTTTGTATAGAATTATAAAACGTTTTATAAAGATCAGTTCGAATCGCTGGAGCTATAAGACTAAAAACAATATCGCTTTTTTTCTCTATCAACATAAAACAGCTTCCTGCTTTTCAGATTCATTTTTTTTAATATCAAACTCTTTTTTAACAAACTCAACCATAACCATTCCTCTATTATAATCCATCCTATTAAATAAATCAAAAGAATATCTTCTATTAATAGTACCCTTATCTTTCCATGAACCTATTTTAAAATTATGAGTTTCTTTTAATGCCTCTATAAATAAATTCCACTGGTCTTTATTTCCTCCTAATCCCATATGAATTTCCATCGCTGTTTGTATAGAACCCCTTATCAATTTTAATGATTCTTCTCTAAATTCATCTTGGAGCAAAAATCTTTCTCCTCCCTCACAATCTATTTTAATCATATAAGGTTTACTTATATCAATTTTATAATCTCTAAACATTTGTCCCAAAGTTTTACTTTCTACGGTATAAGATCCTTCTTTCCACCACGATTTTTCTTTATCACTATAACATCGATTCATTCCTCCAGCCTGTCCTCCTCTTTCGTGAATACTCATTGGAGAGCCATTCCCAAGTGCTATATTATAACATTCAATCCCACATTTTCTCCACTGGAACATATTGGTTTTTAATATTTCAAAGGTTTTTAAAATAGGCTCAATAGCTATAATTCTGGCTGTTGGATAAAGAACTTTGGCCATTAAAGCAACAGAACCAACATTAGAACCAATATCTAAAACATAATCTATATCTCCCGGTTTAAATTTTCTTAAATCATAACAATCATATCTCCAAATTTTACCAGCCATAATTTCTCCTATCACACATTTAAAAATTGATCTTCAATTAAAATATTTTTATCTAAAAAAGACATTACAGGTTCTAATCTATTTTTTAATACAATTCTATCTTTTACCCAAAATTTATTGGTCAGCATTCTCCCCCTTGCATATGTTTTTTTACACAAAGAGCTATTAATAGTATCGTCTATTATCTCATTCACCCAATTATCAGGAATCACAAATGGCTTATACCCAATCTCATAAAATCGAAGTACCATATCTACATCAAAAAAAGAATATGAAAATCTTCTATCAGCACCTCCTAATTTCATCCATACTTCTCTATTAAATGCAGACACAATCGGGATAACAGGAGAATTAAGATATTTTCTCTCCAGCGTCAAAACATTATCATAAAAAACACCGTTGGTTTGATACCTATTTCCAACTAAAACACCGTCCATATGTAATTTAGATAAATAAAAATACATCCTGTCTAAAAATTCATCTGACAATAATAAATCATCAGTCACAGGAACCAAAAATTTCCCTACAGCATTCCTCGCGGCTATTTCGTAACACTGTACTGGATTAACTTTTGTATAGATATATTTAAAATTAGATGGCATTTCTTCTGCGGGGGGATTATTCCCAACAAAAATCATTTCAAAACTAACTTTATTTTTTGTACTTATAGACTCATAAAAATTTTTATAAAGATTACTTCTAACAGCAGAAGCAGTGACACTAAATACAATATCCTCTCTTTTCTCTATAGGCATATTTTTTTAATATTAAATTTTCATAATATTCTAATTTTATTTTAAAAATTGATCTACTGTTAAAATATCTTTATCTGAAAATGAAATGACTGGTTCTAATCTATTTTTAACAACCATCGTATCCTTAACCCAAAATCGATTATTTAATACTCTTCCTAATTCTTCCGTTTTTTTACACAAAGAAAAAATAATTCCATTTTTTATCTCATTCCCCCAGTTATCAGGAATTATAAAAGGGGTGTATCCTGTTTCATAAAATCTCAATATCATATCGAGATCACACAAGGCTCCAGAAAATCTCCTGTCGATTCCTCCTAAGTTCATCCATATTTCTCGCTTAAGAGCTGGCATCCACGGAACAACCGGAGAATTGGGACATCTTCTTTTATCAAATGTTAAAATCCCATCATAAAAAACTCCATCAGTTTGAAGCCTATTCCCAATTAAAACTTTTTCCATATGTAATTTAGAAATATAATAATAAATTCTATCCAAAAATCTATCGGGAAAAACCAAATCGTCCGAAATATAAATAAGATATTCTCCAGTAGCATTTCGAGCGGCTATTTCTACACACTGTGCTGGATTCACTTTAGTATAGATATACTTAAAATTAGAAGGCATTTCTTCTACCGGAGGATTATAGCCAACAAATATAACCTCAAAACTAATCCTACTTCTCTTTATTGAATCGTAACAAATTTTATAAAAATCTCTTCTAATTGCAGGTGCAATAACGCTAAATATTATTTTATCCATTATTTTTAAACACCATTAAATTACTTAGTATATATCTTTCTACACCCAATTTTATCCATTCATTTTTAAATTCTTTTACTAAATCTTCTTGATATAAAAATCCACGATCAACAACTAATTGAATCCATTTATTTTTATCCATTAAATTAATATGATTTGTTCCTTTTTGTCCTGGAGGAGCTGCTGTAAATATAATATATTTTTGTGAATAATGAGATAAATTATCAATAAAACCTTGGGTACCATTTGGATCAATATGCTCTCCTACTTCGAAACTAATAACACAATCAAATTTTCTATTAAGTTGTAAGTCTTTTGTAATATCTCCTTGTTTTATAAAAGGAAAAATTGAATCTACTATATATTTTTTAGCAAAATTATAATTTAATTCAACTCCTACTATATCCCTACATCCAGCATTAAAAAATCCCTCTAAATAACTCCCAACTCCACACCCTAAATCTAAAACAGACTGTGGTTTTATAGTATTATAAAGATACTCTCCAACTTTATTTTCCCAAATTCTATATTGCTCAAAATGTTTACGATAATATTTGTCAGAATATCCCATTAAACCTCCTGATCTAAAATTCCAATTCCCACTGGAGTAACGAACATAGGGTTTTCATTATGAATCTCTATTTTTCTTCCAGAAATAGAATCCCACACAGCCCTAACTCCCTTGGCAAAGTCTATATCATGAAATGCTATAATTTTAGAGTACTTCTTCATCAATGTATAATCTTTCTCTACATCCTCCCTATAATGACTAGCATCTATAAAACATAAATCATAATTTTGTTTTGGAATAAAAGATCTAGAATTAACACAAAGAAAAGAGGCCTGGGGATATTGTTTTGTATATTGATTATAATTTTCATTTCTTCCGACATTGCTACCCATATCTATAGCCAGACTACTTCCCATAGTTTCATTAATACTTCTTAAAAAACTATCAATAACAAAAAATGTTCCACCTCTTTCAGACCCAATCTCGCAATACGAATTAATTCTATGTCTATTATTAAATATAAAAACTAGAAACTTAGCTAATTCTTCTGGGTATTGTTTTATTTGCAATCCTCCCATACATTTTAATGCGCCTATTTTTAAATAATCAGCTCTCACAAACCTAGTATTTAAACGAATCCCACATCGATTCATAATAAAATCAGATAAAAATTTATAATCAGATTTTTCTTCAACAGACATAGTAGAAAAAAAATCTTTTAAATTTATATGTAAAATCTTAGAAAAATTATCTATTCCCATACTAGTCCTCCATACTCTTTTGGACCTTGGGATTTTGTTAATATATCTTCATCTTTATATTTTATAATTTCTTTTAATCTTTTCTTAGAAACGACATAACTTCTATTTCTCATAAAACACCATACAGAATCAGAGGGGACTATCTCTCCCTCTATCGTTTTTCGGGTCCACAGACTATTTAAAACTGCATTGTCATAGGGCTTACAAACTCGATGTAAATAAATTTCTCCTACAGGGACTGAGGTCTCTTTTACGACCACATCATCACTTTTTAATATATTAATTCCGTTTTCTTGAAATCTCATAGCTAAATCACAAGAATGATAAACAGCTACAAAACTAATATCAAACCCCCCCAGACGGTCCCATAAATCTTTCGAAAACCATGAATAATTTAAGCTAGCAATTGGGGCCTCCATATTCTTATCATACCGAAGTTTTTGTCTCCCTGCTCCAGGAGCTTTAAAACTAGGTACAACCGCAACATTATCATTCCCTATTTTGTTACGAAAATTATTATAGGCCTCATACAAATTATAAAAACCCTTATCCCCCCAAAAAATACAATCATCCGCTGCGATCATCATGTTTTTACCACAAGCATATTGCATAGAAATTTCGCAACATTGAGGAACTTTAATATTTCCTGTTTTAATATATTTTAAATTAGACGGAAGCTGAAAGTCTGCTTCCTTGGGACCCACAACAATCATTTCAAAAGATAAACCATTAGCTGTTGCTGTAATATTATCATGCATGTTCTTCCACAGGGAAGGTCTATTTGAGGCTAAGCAAATACTAATTTCTGGAGTGTCTGTCATTTTCTATTCCTTTGACTTTGTTTTAAATAAGAATTATAAACTTCCTGAATAACTGGATCATCTAATTTAACATACTCTTTATATTTATCACTCCATCTTTGCTCTATATAATCAATAATAAGACACAAATAAGAGAGATATCCCAATGCTTTAGCAGAAACAGCCAATTTGAAAAGAACTGGAAAAAGAATATCTAAATTAGATTCATATTTATTCACAAAATACATATAATCTCTAAAATATAAAACTTCTCCAACGGTAAAAAATTTACCTCCTACCTGTTGTCCTAAAAACCACTCTTGAGTCGAAAAGAAATTGATGAAAATAAAACCGTGGCTTCTTAAAAGTTGATCTTGATCGGCAAATAAGGGTTGCCCCTGATAAATTTCTCTAAATTCGGTTTCTGTTGTGACTCCCAGTAAATCTCCATTCAAAAATATTTGTGATCCTTGTAAAATAGAATATTCTGCTCCTTGAGCATCCATACTAAGAAAATCTGGTTTTTTATCTATGCCATTTTTACACAGTTCATCAAAAGTAGTTGTTTCTACATTTATAATCTCATCAACCTTACAATGATCTCCCCATGTGTGAGGTAGAGGAACAGAGGAAAAAGAATATGTTTTCGCCCTAGGTTCTACAGGAAATAAACTGCTCGCCCTTCTATCACTATGGAGATAAAATTTTCCATCTCCTACATGATCTGACATACAATATTGCAATACTTTAGCATTTACATTATATTTGTTTTTCATTTTATTTATATAATATTCATCTTTTTCTTTGTCTTTAATATTTCCTAGATCTGCTTCAAAAATATAGAGTGTTTTTTCTACTGGTCTATTTTTAAATAAAAACAAAATACGAGGGGCTATTCCTGCTCCACCCCTACCCCCGACATGAAATACTGTAAGATCTAGTCCCATAATAGTTCTCCATAAGAACGTACTCCCTGAGATTTTACCATTATATTTTCATCTTTATATCCGGTAAATTCTTTTAATCTTTTTTTAGAAACAACAAATTTTTTATCTTTCCTATAACACCAAACAGCTTCCGATGGAATAATTTCTCCGCTAATTGTTTTTCGAGTCCAAAAACTATCTAAAATACCCCTATCATAGGGCTTACATTTATTGTGCAAATAAATACCATCAGAAGCAACATATTCTCTGACTATAATATCCTGACTTTTAAATAGACTAATTCCAGCTGCCCAAAATCGCATAGCCATATCACAATCCCAATATACCGCTATAAAACGAATATCGGCTCCTCCTATTATTTTTAACAAATTTCTATCAAACAGCGCACAATTTAAACTAGCCAATGGAGCCTCATTAGTCTTTCCATATTTTAAGGGCTGATCAACCCCTCTTCTTAATCTTGGAAGCATAATAATATCTTTACCATTTTTACTAGAATATTCTTGATATTCTTTATAGAGTAAAAACACGGCATCTTCCTGATCAAAAACAGAATCATCTCCAATAAAAGAAATATTCCTTCCTTGAGCCTGTTTCATAGAAATTTCAAAACACTGAGGAACTTTAATATTTCCTGTTTTAATATATTTTAAATTAGATGGAAGTTGAAAGTCAGCTTCCTTTGGGCCTACAATTACAATCTCAAATGACATACTTTTAGAAGCCCTGCTCATATCGTCATATAGTCGCTTCCATAAAAAAGGTCGATTAGAAGATACGCAAAAACTAACTTCCGGAGTTTCTATCATACCAATTCCTTCTGACTATCTGTTAAATTTTTATAAGATGATAAAAGTTCTTTTAATAAACATTTATATTGATACCACTCCTCTTTAAATATTTTTGAAAAATCTATAATTTCTATTTGTATATCAGCCACTAATTTTTTAATCAAATTTTCTATCCATTTTTCTCTTTGATTAGTAAATCCCTTAATTATACTATGAAGAAATCCTATAGAACCCACATGCTCAACCTTTACAGCTAATGGCTTAGGAATAAAATAAGCATTTAAATATTCTTTTTGTTTAATATATAAATTATTTCTCTTATTTAAAATATAATAATATCCTACAGTAGCCCAACAACATGACTGTACAAAATTATTTCGTTCCTCTTGATTTCTTTTTAATACTTTTTCTCTTTTATCTGAAATAATCTCTTTATCACTAATGGTATTAAAATAATTCCAAATAAAAATAGATTTATTTGTTTCTATGTCTCTTAATTCATCGGCTAAATTAGGCGTTATCCAATCGTCTTCGTCCATTGGAACAAATATAGAATTTTCATATAATGTATATTCATTTTTAGAAACATTATTTTTAAAATTTCTTAGATCCCTATTGGAGTGTAAAAATATTTTATCAAATTTATTTTTTAAATATAAAGAAGAGGCAATATTTTTTAATCTCTTTCGATAGTCCATAATATTCATTTTAAAAGAATAATTCCATAATTCCATAATATCGATAAGCCAAGGATTTAAAGATGATTTATATTCATTATTTAAATAATAATCTTTATCTCTTCTAATAATTAAAATAATTTCTCTTCCACTCATATTTTTAAATATCTATTTCCTCTTTAAAATTTTTAATTAAATGAGCCTTGCCCCAGTGACTATTTTCATTAGCTTTAAACTTTTTATTTTTTATATTTTCTGCTGATTTTATTTTATTCTCATTTTCAGTTATCTTCCAATTTCTCTCCATGTTCTGATTTTTTTCTCTTCTCCCTGTTTTTAATCGATAACAATATCTTCCTCCCCACCAATACA
>Ga0315284_10009433_pt1 | contig 13917 bp, 15 predicted proteins | sample YL17G09_16_MG_FD_203696 | JGI IMG/M metagenome (GOLD analysis project Ga0315284, IMG submission 203696) | Sediment microbial communities from Yellowstone Lake, YNP, Wyoming, USA - YL17G09_16 | ecosystem: Environmental > Aquatic > Freshwater > Lake > Sediment | place: USA: Wyoming | collected... | reverse complement strand
CAGCGCGATGAAGGTTACGAGCAGCGAGAACACGTCCTGCTGCTCGGAGAGGAGGGCGAGCAGTGCGGTGGGCCCCCTTTGCAGGCGAGAGAGCAGCCAGCCACGCGCCCGTTCGAGGTCGTAGTCCTCCTTGAAGATGGTGATCTGCCTGAAGCGCGGCCGCTCCAGAACAGTGGCGAAGGCGGTCATCAGGTCGTAGACGGAGAGCGTATCGATGCTGTAGACGATCTCCGCCTCCAGGCGCTCGATGATCTGCCGCGGCCAGTGCCGCCCCACCTGCTCGTAGCGTGAGGCGAGCTCGCCGGTCAGCTCGCGGATGTCCTGATAGGCGGCGAGGCGGCGGGCGAGTTCGAGGCGCGGGTCGGGCGCCTCCTCCTCCTCGCCGGCGGCGGGAGGTTTCTCAGGCTGGGGCAGCAGCATGCGCGACTTGAGCTCAACGAGCCACGCCGCCATGGCGAGGAAGTAGTAGGCGGAGGCGAGGTCGCGCACGCCCTCGCGCTCGATGATCGCCAAGTATTGCTCGGTGATCACCGCCACGTCGAGGTCGAAGATGTCCATCTCGTTGGTGCGCACGAGATGGAGCAGGAGGTCGAGAGGGCCGGTGAACTGGGCCAGGCTGACGCGGTGGGCGCCCACGGGATGCGGATTATAGCGGGCAGCGGCGCGCCGGAGGCTAATGGGCCGCGAATAGGTACGCGACGAACTCGGTGCCGAATCCCACCTGCAGGAGCCAGGCCATGCCGGCGATGAAGCCGCCGAAGATCAACTGAAACAGCCGCGTGAAGAAGAGAAGGCCGAGCACGATCAGCAGCCCCATCGGAGCGAGACGGCGGAACTGGTCACGCAGGTGCCACGGCAAGAGCATCTCTGCGACGTGCCCGCCGTCGAGCGGCGGTACGGGAAACAAGTTGAACAACATCAGCACGATGTTGATCAGGATGAACCACTGCAGGAAGAGATGCACGAACGCGCTCAGGCCGACATGGCCCATGAAGAGCAGGTAACCGACTCCCACGGCGAACATCGCCTGCATCAGGTTCATCATCGGCCCGGCGATAGCTACGAGAATGCGCCCCTGGCGGTAGTTGGTGTAGTACGCCGGGTTGGTCTGCACCGGCTTGCCCCAGCCAAACCCGAAACCGGCGATCAGCGTCATCAGGATGAACAGGGTCCCCATTGGGTCGAGGTGGGCGAGGGGGTTGATCGTCAGCCGTCCCTGCAGGCGCGGCGTGGGGTCGCCCATCTTCGTGGCCATTGCAGCGTGGCCGAACTCGTGCAGCGAGAGCGCGATGATGATCGCTGGAAACGCCGCGGCCATGTACACCAGGTTATTCATCTTCTTCCTTCGGTGCCTGCTCGTCACCCGGCTGGCCGGACTCCTCGCCGTCATGCTGAGCCGCGATCCCGCGGATGTACTCGCGCTCCTGCTCGACATCCATGATAGCGCCGTCGAGGCGCAAGTATCGCATCTCGTCGCGGGCCTGGCCAAGCTCCGGGCCCGGGCCGAGGCCCAGGGCGAGCATCTCCTCGCCGCTCAGCTCGCAGCGCACCTGCGCGTACTCCTCGAGGTAGCGCAGCAGCGCCTTGCGGGCGGAGACGCCCTCTTCGGTGCGCGGCTGGTAGACGAACGCCGCCAGGGCAACCGCCTGGCGCGGGTGGTGTTCGAGGAGGCGCACGATTGCGCTGGGGGCGGGGGTCTGGCTGAGGCGCGGGCAGGCCTCGGCCAGCACCTCGCGGCAGCCGGTGATCCAGCGGCGGTGGCGGGCGAAGAGCCCCAGGCGTTCGCCCACCGGCTCAATCAGCCCTGCTCTGAGTCCGCTCAGCACCCATGCCGTGCGCACCAGCCACGGCTCCAGCCCCTCCTGGTCCATCAAGTCCTGGCGGTTGGAGATGGCGATGTCCAGCGCTCGCGCGTCGGCCAAATCGAGCGCGGAGGCCGCCTCGCTGAGATGGACGGATACCGCCCGTGCCAGCCTGCTTATGTGCATCACCTGCCACGCCTCCACCCAGCGCGGCTCGCCGGCGATGCACTGTAGCTCATAGCGGATGCGCTCCGGGGTGAGGTGGTCAAGCACCGCCTCATCCACAGCCGCGGAGAAGTGCTCCCGGGTCACCTCCTCGAGGTCGTAGTTGAGCCGCAGGGAATAGCGCAGCGCGCGGAACAGGCGCGTCGGGTCGTCGCGGAAGCTCTCGGCGTGTAGCACGCGCAGGATGCGCGCGGCAATGTCGCCTGCGCCGCCGAGGGGGTCGATCACGCGGCCGTAGTCGTCGGCGATATCTACGGCCACGGCGTTCACCGAGAAGTCGCGGCGGGCCATGTCCTGCTCGAGGGTGACGCCGCTGATGTCCACCACCGGCAGCCGCCCGGGGATCGGGTACTCCTCGATCCTGGCGGAGGTGACGTCGATCTGCAGCGGGTCGTCCGTGCGCAGCGTGGCGGTGTGGAATTCCGCGTTGACGGTAAGCTCCCCGGGGAGGCGGCGCCGCAGCTCGTAGGCGAAGAGCACGCCGTCGCCTTCCACCACGACGTCGACGTCGCGCAGCTCGTTGATCAGCACCTGGCGGTCCACCTGGCCAAGGTGGAGCCGCAGGACATCGCGGGGGACGCCGCCGACCAGCGCCGCTCGCACGTCGAGGTCGCGCGCGACGTCGCGGATGCGCAGCGGCACGTGGCGCAGCGTAACGGGCAGCGCGGCGTCGAGCAGGTCGCCTAGGTTCTGAGCCTCTTCGGGCATCGGAAGGATAGTACTACCACGGCAGCACCGGAACCAGCCCCATGAGCTCCGCATGCACCATGGGCTTAGCGCGGGGAGGGAGCCGCGGCGCGGCTAGCTGGGCCGCATGGCGAAGAGCCCGCCGGCGCGCATGATCTCAAGCTGGACCGCGCTGACGGGCTTGAGCGGCGGCAACTCCGCTTTGCGCGTCACATTGCGCCACTGTCCCCGGGGCCACTCTATCTCCACTTCATCGCCGGTGGCGACGGCTGCGGTGGTGAGCGTTGGGCAGGCGAGCACCGGCCAGCCGGTGTTCACCGCATTGCGGAAGTAGATCGCGCCGAAGCTCACGGCGACGACCGCGGCGATGCCGAGGCTGCGGAAGCAGTCCACCGCCTGCTGGCGCGAGCTGCCGCAGCCGAGGTTGGCGCCGGCGATGACGATGTCGCCAGGGCGCACGCGCATGGCGAAGTCCTGCCAGCCGGCGAGGTTGCCCAGCGCGTGCTGGCCCATCTGCGCGACGTCGGTGATGTGCAGGTGGCGGTTGTGGAAGATCATGTCCGTGTCGACGTCGTTGATCAGCTCACCGTCGGAAGCCGTGAGCACCCAAGCCGAACCTGAAATCACGGACTGCATCTACTTCCCGGTCGCCTCATGGGAATCCTCCGGTGGTAATGCGGCCAGCTCGGTGAGCGCGGCTGCTCTGAGGATCGGCAGCGACTCTGTCAAGGCCCGCTGCACGTCGTTCACGTCCAGCTGCAGATAGTCGTGCACCAGCACGTTTCGAAAGCCCCGCAGACTGCGCCAGCTAACTTCCGGATGCTTGGCTTGCATGTCCGGCGGTAGGCGCAGGGCGGACTGGGCAGCCAACTGCAAGTTGCGTAGGACGGCGTCTCTAATCACCGGCACGTCTAGTGGATGTTTCAGACCGGCGGTGTAGCCGTCTATGGCGTCAACACACTCCCTGATGTGCTCGAGCAGATCACGCACACCCGTCATAGCGGGCGGGCCTCCGCCAGCACACGTCTTGTCATGAACCGGTTCAAGCCGCCCTCAGTTGCTACATCCACCCTTATGCCAAGCAGTTCCTCCAAGTCCACGATCAGCCCGCCTGGCCACCACAGCGTGGTATTCGGCCCCGCCTCGACGAGCAGATCGAGATCGCTGTTGGGGCGGCTGTCGCCGCGCGCCACCGAGCCGAAGACGCGCACGTTGCGCGCATCGTGCTTGGCGCAGATGCGAAGGATCTCCTCCCGGTGGAGCTCGACAAGGTCTGCTGTGGTGATGGTCTGCGCCATGCGATAAGCATACCAGGGCTGCGGGCGGCCCAAGCGCCGCCCTGAGGAAATCACGGCTCTGCCAGTTTGCCCGCCAGGGCGCTGGCGGCAGCAACGGCGGGGCTGCAGAGGTAGGTGTCGCCCGCGCCTTGCTTGCCGGCAAAGTTGCGGTTGCTCGTCGAGAGCTGCACCTCGCCCTGGCCGGCGATGCCGATCTGCCCGGAAGCGCAGCCGCCGCAACCGCAGTTGCTCACCAGCCCGCCCGCCTCCATGAAGACTTCCAGCAGGCCTTCTTCCAGCGCCTGCATCCAGACTTGCTTCGTGGCCGGCACGACGCGCAGCATCACGTCATCCTTCACCCGGCTGCCGCGCAGGATGTCGACGGCCATGCGCAGGTCCTCGATGCGGCCGTTGGTGCAGCTTCCGATGAATACGCTGTCGATGGGCACGCGCCGCTTGGCAATGACGTCGCGCACGGGATGCACGTCCTCGGGATGGCCGGGCAGGGCGACCACAGGCGGCAGATCCCCGATGTCGATCTCGATCTCTCGTGCGTAGTGCGCGTCGGGATCAGCCCTGAACGCAGGGTTCTCGCCGGGGATGAGCAGGCTGATCGCGCCCATCTCCGTGCCCATGCTGGCGAGCGTGATGCGAGCAGACAGGTCCGCCTGCTCCACCCATGTGCCGTACACCTCTGCCACTTCGCCGAGCAGGCCGCTCGCGCCGAGCTTGCCCACCACGTGCAGCGTCACGTCCTTGGCCGAGGCGTTGGCGGCGGGCATACCCTTGAGAACGAGTCTCACGCTCGGCGGCACCTCGAACCACGTCTTGCCGTGGGCGAAGGCGAATGCGATGTCACTGTCGCCCATGCCCTGGCCGAAGGCGCCCAGCGCGCCGAAAATGTTGTAGTGGCTGTCGGTGCCCACGGCGGTTGTGCCGGGCTTGATGAGCCCGCTCTCGATGAGCACGTGGCTGCCGATCCCGGCGTCCACGTCGTAGACCTTGATGCCATGCTCGCGGGCGAAGAGCCGGCAGGCGTGCTGGTTGTCGGCATAGCCGCTGGTGTTCGCCGGGGCGTTGCAGTCGAAGGTGAAGAACGTGCGCGAGGCATCGGCCACGGGCCGCTCCGGGAAGTGCTGGCGCAGGTGCTTGACCACGCTCGCCCCGCCGAAGTCGCGGGCGGTGCGGTAGTCCAGGCCCAGCCACACGATGTCGCCCACTGCGGCCGACTGCGCCCCGTGAGCAAGGAAGATCTTCTCGATCACCGTGTGGCCCATTCGCGAATGCCTCATTATTGCAGTAGGGGCGAAGCCACGCTTCGCCCCTGTCCCCGTTTGCGGGCGATGCACGGCATCGCCTTGTGCCCTTCGCGGGCGATGCACGGCATCGCCCCTACAGCTCTGCGATCACCGCACTGCCCATCTCGCTGGACTTGGCGCTGCCGCCCATGTCGTAGGTGCGCACCTCGCCTTTCTCGATCACCCTGGCGATGGCGTTCTCCAGGCGCGAGGCCTTCTCCTCCTCGCCTAGCCAGTCGAGCATCAGCCTGGCCGAGAGCAGCATCGCAATCGGGTTCACCTTGTCCATGCCGGCATACTTCGGCGCGCTGCCGTGGGTCGGCTCGAAGAGCGCGTACTTCTCGCCGATGTTGCCGCTCGAGGCAAAGCCCATGCCGCCGACGAGCTGCGCGCAGAGGTCGCTTACGATGTCGCCGAACATGTTGGTCGTGGCGATTACGCCGTAGTCGCAGGGGTTCTTCAGCAGCCACATGCACATCGCGTCGATGTTCGTCTCCCATAGCTCGATGCCGGGGTAGCCCTTGGCCACCTCGCGCGCGGTGCGCAGCATGAGTCCGCTCGTCTCGCGGATGACGTTGGGCTTCTCGACGACGGTGATGCTCTTATAGCCATGCTTCTTGGCGAAGTCGAAGGCGGCGCGCACGATGCTCGCGCTCGCCTGGCGAGTGACGACGCGGCAGGACACGGCGATCTCGCCAGCGGGCACGCTCTCGAACTTGGCCATCGCCTTGCTGTGCAGTGTCATCGCGCGGCGCACCTCGTCGGGCAGCGGAAAGAACTCCACGCCGGAGTAGAGGTCCTCGGTGTTCTCGCGGAACACGACGAGGTCGATGCCCTCGCGGTAGTTCAGCGGGTTGCCCTTGTAGGCCCTGCACGGGCGCAGGTTGGTGGCCAGTTTGAACATCTGGCGCAGGCGGACGATCGGCGAGCGATAGACAAGTCCTTTGCCCTGCAGCTCAGGGACCAGCTCGCGCTCAGCCTCCTCCTTGGGCTTGCTGGTGATCGCGCCGAACAGCGCGCAGTCGGTGCGCTTGAGCAGTTCCACCGTGCTCTCGGGCAGTGCGTCACCCTCCCGGCACCAGCATTCCCAGCCGATGTCGCCGGGGATGTACTCCGCGTCCACGTCCAGCGCGTTCAGCACCGTGCGCGCCACGCTCATCACGTCATGACCGATCCCGTCGCCGGGCAGCCAGGCTATCTTGTACTTGGCCATGCGGTTACCTCCGCGATTCACCCGGGCGGCGCCGGGTATCACAGACCCAGCTTCTGTCGCGTGTACTGCACAAGCCCGCCGGCGTCGAGGATCGCCTGCACCTCCGGCGGCAGCATGGGGAATGAGAATGTCTCCGAGGGTGCGGTCACTGTGCCGGCGGCAAGATCCACACGCACCTCGTCGCCGGACGTGATCCTCTCCTTCGCGCCCGGTATGACGAGCACGGGCAGGCCCTCGTTGATCGCGTTGCGGAAGTAGATGCGCGCGAAGCTGTCGGCGATGATCGCCGCCAAGCCGCACTCCTTCAGGCAGATCACCGCCTGCTCGCGGCTTGAGCCGCAGCCGAAGTTCTTGCCCGCGACGATCACGTCGCCCGGCTGCACCTGCTCGCGGAAGGATGGGTCAAGGTCCTCCAGCGCGTGAGCCGCCATCTCCTTGCGGGCCGTCACGGTGTACGTGTACTTGCCGGGGAAGATCACGTCGGTGTTCACATCGTCGCCGTAGACAAACGCCTTGCCAGTCGTGGCCAAGCTACACCTCCCGCGGGTCGACAATCTCGCTCGCCACGGCCGCCGCCGCCACGCTCTGCGGGCCGGCCAGATAGATCTCGCTGTCCGGCGTGCCCATGCGGCCCTGGAAGTTGCGGTTGCCCGACGAGATGCACACCTCGCCGGGGGCGAGGATGCCCTCGTGGGCGCCCAGGCATGCGCCGCAGCCGGGGTTCATCCACACCGCGCCGGCGTCGATGAACTGCTCGGCGAGACCCGCTCTCATCGCCGCCAGGTTGACCTGCTGGCTGGCCGGAAACACCAGCAGGCGCGTGTCCTTGTGCACGTGCTTGCCCTGTAGCACCTCCCACGCCGCTTGCAGATCCTCGAGCCGCCCGTTCGTGCACGTGCCGAGCAGGCACTGATGCACGCGCACGCCCTTCACCTGGCTGATCGGTGCGACGTTGTCCACTCGATGCGGCCGTGCGATCTGCGGTTCGAGCGAGCCGGCGTCCACCTCGACGGTGGTGGCGAACGTCGCGTCGGGGTCGCTGTGCAGCGGCAGCAGGTCGTCCTCCTCGCCCAGGCCGCCCAAGCGCGCCAGGTCCGCCCCGTGCTCGCGCAGCCAATGGCGGAGATGCGGCAGGGGCGGGACGTAGGAGTTTTTCGCACCCATCTCAGCGGACATGTTGCACAGCACCATGTGGGAGTCCACGCTCATCGCCGCGATCGTCTCGCCCTGCCACTCGACGCTCATGTAGTCCGCGCCGTCCGCGCCGAGCTGGCCGATTACCTTCAGGATCAGGTCCTTCGAGCCGACGCGGCGGGGCAGCTTGCCTGACACACTCACGCGAAGCGTCTCCGGCACGCGCAGCCACAGCTCGCCGGTGGCCCAGGTGCAGGCCGTCTCGGTGCGGCCGATGCCCACCGCGAAGGCCGCCGCGGCGCCGTAGGTCGTGGTGTGGCTGTCGCTGCCGACGCACACCATGCCGGGCAGGGCGAAGGCGTTCTCCATCACGACCTGGTGGCACACGCCGGCCTCGATGTCGAAGAAGCGCTCGATGCCCTGGGCGCGGACGAACTCGCGGATCGTCTTGTGGTTCTGGGCGTGCTTGGAGTCCGCTGCGGGCACGCAATGGTCGAGCACGATCACCAGCCGCTCGGGATGCTTCACGCGCTCGACGCCGATTTTGGCAAAGGTCTGGCTGATCGCCGCGGTGTTGTCGTGGGAGAGCACCAGATCGGGCTCGACCGTGACGATCTCGCCGGCGCGCACCTGGCGTCCGGCCTTGGCCGAGAGCACCTTCTCTGCAAACGTCATGCCCATCTCAAGTCGTCTCCGTACGGTCGAGTGCCCGCCGCAGCACTAGTGTAGCGGCTCGAAGTTCACGAAGTCAGCATGGTTGATGATGATCGCCTCGACGGTGCTGCGATAGCCGTCGCCCTCCTTGCTGTGGCAGGCGATGCAGTGCAGCACGCGCTCCGGCAGGCCGTGCGCGAAGGCTAGGTTGGCGCCGCTGATCGGGTGGCGCAGCAGCTTGCCGCTCTCCGTTTTCACCCACTTGCCCGCGGCGTCCCGGCCGATCTCCAGCACCTTGCCCACGTCGTGCAGGATGGCGCCGGCGAGCAGCGTGTCGTGGTCGGCGTGCATGCGCGGCTCGCCGGGGTAGGCCTGGCGCAGCGCATCGCCGATGGCCATCGCCGTCTGGGTGACCGCGCGCGTGTGCTGGATGAAGCTCACCTTGCACTCGCCGACGAGCAGCGTGAACGGCATCTCCACGAGCTCGCCGGGGTCGCGTCCAGCTTTCTGGCAGGCATCGATCCACGTGGCGATCACCATGTCGCGCAGCTCATCGCTGTGGAAGTGAGTCAGCTCGGGGATGAGGTCGAGCAGCTTATCGCGCATCTCGTCCTTGGTCATGGCTCAGCTCCTCCTGGGCAGCTCGCGCGGCGACGGGCCGTCGTAGACAGCCTGGGTCGCGTCGATTCGCCGCATCACCTTCTCGCGGCTCCGCTCCTCGGCGTAGTGCGCGATGAGCCCGGCGACGCGCGGCAGGATGAAGAACCCGTTGGCGATCAGCGGCGGGACGTCCAGCTCGCAAAGGACTGCGCCTATCGCGCCGTCAACGTTCAGCGGCAGCGGCTTGCCCTGGGCATTGAACTGCTCTTCCACGGCGTCCGCGAGGTCCATGAACTTGCCGTACACATCTGCGTCACGCGCCAGCTCCCGTAGGCGGGCGGTGCGGGGGTCGGCGGTATGCAGGCGGTGGCCGTAGCCAGGCATGCGCTGGCCGGCAGCCTTGAACTCATCGAGGAGAGCCTTGGACGCCTGAGCGGGCGTAAGTGCCTGCTGCTGCTCGATCTCCACGCCGCGGTGCAGGGCGTGCATGCAGCCCTCGATCGCTCCGCCGTGGCTGGCGTTAATCGACAGCACGCCGGCGGCGACGGCCTGGCTGAGATTGCCTCCGGTGCTGGCGATCAGTCGCGCGGCCTGGGCGCTGGGCGGGGTGACGCCGTGGTCAACGCTGCAGGCGAGCAACGCCTCGACCAGCGGCCGGATGGGCTGGGGAGGCAACTCGCCGGTGATGACCAGCCAGGCGGCCTCGGCGAACGAGACCTGCCCCATCAGCTCGTCCAAGCGGTAGCCGCGGAGCCGCAGCTCGTTGGGCTTGACCTCGGTAATCGCTGTACGCCACGCCGGCGTTTCGTCGCCCATCGCTTCGCCTCCCGGACCGGGCGGCACCGGCTGGAGCTTGGCACGACAAGGCCCGTCCGCGGTGCCTAGGGGGTGCACTGCCGTCTGGCGCTTCGCCTGGACGGCGATGCTATGATTGTACCTCATCCACTGCTTCGGCAACTACGGGAGGTCATGCAAATGAGTCGTGTAGCAATCGTCGGTGGCGCAGGTCGCGTTGGTGTGAGTTTCGCCTTTCACTTCCTGACGCAGGACGTGTGCAAGGAAATCGTGCTCATCGATATCGCTGAGGATGTGCTGAAGGGGGAGCGGCTGGACCTGATGCATGCCAGCTCGTCCTGCGGCGACACCAGGTTCATCGCCGGGGCGGACCCGGCGCTGCTGGCCGGCGCGGACGTAATCGTCCTGCCCGCGGGGGCGAGGCGCCGTGCTGATCAGTCCCGCCTGGAGCTGATCAAGACCAACGTGGGGATCATCGACATCTGGATGGAGCACATCGCCAAGCACAACCCGGGCGCGATTGTGCTGGTGGTGGTCAACCCGGTGGACGTGCTCACCTACCGGGCGTACATGAAGGGCGGGAAGAACCGGCAGCGGATCTTCGGCCTGGGCAACGTGATGGACGTCGTGCGCTTCCGCAGCATCATGGGCGAGCACTTCGACTGGAACCCGATGCACGTCGGCGCATATCTCCTCGGCGAGCACGGCGACGGGATGGTGCCTGTCTGGAGCCAGGTGAACTACGCCGGGCTGCGCGTGCACGACATGCCGGGGATCGACCCCGAGAAGCTCAAGCAGGTCTACACGGAGTGCCGCAGCGCCGGTGCGGACGTGATACGCCTCAAGGGCGGCGCGGGCTGGGCGGTCGGCGTGGCGATCACCGAGGTGGTGCGCTCGATCCTGATGGATGAGAAGCGCGTGCTGTGCGTGAGCACGATCCCCGACGGCGACTTTGGCATCGCGGGCGATGTCGCGCTGTCCCTGCCGACGATCGTCGGGCGCAGCGGCGTGGAGGGCTATATTCATTGCACCCTCGATGAGACCGAGACTGAGGGCCTCAAGAACGCCGCGAACGTCCTGCGCGAGACTTACCAACAGGTGGCGTAAGCGGAGGTGGCAGCCCGCGACCTGGCGATCCTGCTAGTCAGCATCGTGCTCGGGGCGAGCGGGCAGTTGATGTTCAAAGGTGCGGCGCGCACGCTACCGCCATTCGCCGAGCTCGGCGTGGTGCGGCTGCTCGTTACGATGTTCACCACGCCGCTGATCCTCGGTGGCTTGAGTTGCTTCTTCGTCTCCGCGGTGCTGTGGATCGTGGCGCTGCGCAGCGTGGCTCTGTCCATCGCCTATCCGATGGTCGCGTTGAGCTACGTGATCATCTTCTGCGGCAGCTACTTCCTGTTCCACGAGCCCATCGGCTGGCGGCAGTGGATGGGCGCAGTGCTGATCGTCGGCGGCATCGTGCTCGTTGCCTGGCACAAGTGATGCGCGTACTAGTGGCCATCACGCTGATCGGCCTGCCTGCGGCCGATCTCGCGTGGAACCTGGCGCATCTGAACATCGGCCTGGCGGACTTCTACGGCCTGGCGGCGTTCGCGCACGGCTTCGTCGCGCACGGCATGTGGCCGGCGACGCCCTACTTCCCGCCGGGCTATCCGCTGCTGCTCGTGCCCTTCGGGCTGGTGGGCTCGGTGCTGATCGGCGGATACGTGCTGTCGGCGATCGGGCTGTGCCTGGCGCTGTGGGCGCTGTACCGCCTGGGCCGGGAGTGGGGCCTGGCGCGGGGTGTAGCACTGCTCGCATGCGCGTTCGCCTGGCTGGATCCTGTGTACCGGCCGCCGGCGGGCAGCCCCACCGTGGACGCGCTGTACACTGGGCTGGGCATGTGGTTCATCGCGGCGGCGATCGCTCTCTGGCGGCGGCGCAGTGATTCAGTTGACGCGCGGTGGATCACCCAGGGGCTGCTCGTGCCCAGCGCTATCCTGCCTTTGATCCGCTACCACGCGGTGATCCTGGTCGCGCCCGTGCTGCTGGTACTTCTCATGGCGCTGCCGGGCAAGCGGACGCTGAGCGCGATGGCGCTGTTAGTCCTAGCATTGTCCATCGCCTACAACTACGCGACGTACTACGCCGCCTACGGCAAGGCGATCCCCAGCGCAGTGGGCATCCAGATGCGCAGCGGGCTGGAGTACGACTTCCAGACGACGTACAAGACGCCCGAGCACCTCTACGCGGACTACCCGGCGTTCTGCGCGCACGCGCGCGCCGTGCCTGTGACGGCAGACTACACGCTCAGTCAGCTGGCGCGGCACACCGGTGACGCGTGGTACCACTACTTGCGCCGGCCGAGCATCGTCCTCGCCGGGCTGCTTCTCATCCTTCTCCTTCTCTACCGCAGGCCTATTCCGCGCGGGGCGGTCCTGATACTGCTGTGGATCGCCTGCTACACGTTCGCCCTGAGCCCGGCGTACTACACGCCGCGGGCGGGGCTGCTCCCGGTGATCGCCGCCACCGCGCTGTGCTTCGCTGCCGCCACGCAATTCCTGGCCGGGCGGCCCGGCCTGGCTGCCTCCGGCGTCTGCGTACTGCTATTCCTTGGGTTCAGCGTGTCGAACCGCTACTCGCGGTCGGATTTCGCCGAGCGCAGGTACTTCGCCCAGGCCAGCCGCGTTGTCGAGGAGCAGCTCAGGCCGTGGGGGATCCGCGCCGGCGAGGTCGTGACGAGCGATTGGCCCGTGATGCCGCTTAAGGGCAACCGCTGGTGCGCGCCGTACCCGCATACTGAGTTGAGCTGGCTGGACGACCCGGAGATCAGCCGCGCGCAGGTGCCTGGCATCGTCGCCTACAGCATCGATGACCTCGTTGCCGGAACCGCCCCGGTGAAGGTAGTGATACTCCGCCCCGGGCACCCGCGCGCGGAGGAGCTGGCTGTAGTTGCTGTCAGTTCCCGCTGGCGGCTGGCGCGGGAGCTTCTCGGGCTCAAGCTCTACGTGCGCGCGGGGTTCAGCGCGGGCGGGGCTTGATCACCGGCTGGCGCTTGACAGCGGCGGTGGGGGCGGCAGCCAGCCCGGCGCGGCGCTCGTACTCCTTGATCCACAGCTCGCGGGAGAACTCGGCCTGCAGGTCGAATACGCGCTTGCCGGGCAGCACGGGCACGCCGGTTTCGATGCACAGCTCAATCAGACGCGTTGGCTCGGGGCTGGGCGCCAGGTCGATTACGCGCTCGAAGCAGCGCAGGAAGCGCGGGCAGGTTACGATGGACTCGCCGATGTCCGGCGGCAGGCCCACCGGGGTGGCGTTCACCAGCAGGTTCCAACGCTTGATGCCGTCGTCCTGGGCGTCTCCGGGGGGCAGCGGGATGGGGCGAGCGTCCTCGAAGAGGCCCGCCTCCTGCGCCCAGTTGGAGAAATCGGCCAGCTCCTGCAGCGGGAAGTAGCCCATCTGGCGCCGGATACCCTTGAACTGGCTGGACAGCTCCGCCGGGCGCCGCGGCTGGCGGTAGCCGACGAGGTAGCGGGCGCAGCCGAGCTCTCGCAGCCCGGCCAGGGCCACCCGCGCCGCGCCCCCCGCGCCGAGGATCAGCGCGGTGCGCACACGCTTCACACCCTCGGTCTGGATGCAGCGCACGAATGCCGCGACATCGGTGTTGTGCCCGTGAACCAGGCCGCTGGGACGGCGCACCAGCGTGTTAACCGCGCCGATGCCCTGCGCCACCGGCGAGACTTCCTGGCAGTAGGCGAGCGTCGTCTGCTTGTAGGGCGCCGCGATCTTGGCCCCCAGAAACGTCTGCTCGCGGAGCAGGGCTGTCATCACGCGGTGGAAGTTGACGGGCGGCACATCGCACCGCTCGAAGGCGATGGGCAGGCCTATGTCGTCGAAGGCGGCGCCGTGGCTCTCAACGGGCCAGCTTGCGCCAAGGGGATGGCCGATCAGGTAGACCTTGAACTGCACGCGCGGGAGATTATAAGTCGAGGCGCTCACGCAGTGTCTTGGCGCCACGCATGCCCGTGCACGTTGCAGAGAGCGGCCCCGGCCCTGTGCTCACTATAATCAGTCTATGGACATGGTAAGCGAAGTGCCAGCGGCAGACACTGCGCCGCCAGTTGAGGCGTCTCCCCCGCCCGCATACAGCGACATCTCCGTCGGCAGCCTGACGTTCCGCCGCATCATGCTCTGTACGCACATCCTTACGGAGGCGGACGACGCGGCGGCGGTGCTCCGGCAGTATGCCAAGC
>Ga0315284_10009432_pt1 | contig 13917 bp, 12 predicted proteins | sample YL17G09_16_MG_FD_203696 | JGI IMG/M metagenome (GOLD analysis project Ga0315284, IMG submission 203696) | Sediment microbial communities from Yellowstone Lake, YNP, Wyoming, USA - YL17G09_16 | ecosystem: Environmental > Aquatic > Freshwater > Lake > Sediment | place: USA: Wyoming | collected... | reverse complement strand
CATGTTGCTAGGGGTTTGTTGCTGCATTTTATTAGGCAGGTTGATCCGTCTGCGTCTGGTTTGTTGCATGAGTTGAACGTGTCTAAGCCTTATAGTGTGACGCCTTTACGGTTCAGAAGTAGTAGCCGGGTTGAGGAGGGTTATGTTTTAGACCCGTCGTTTCCTTGTCGGGTTGGTTTCAGGTTTTTGAAGGACGAGTATTCAACGTATTTGCTTAGTTTCTTTCAGAAACAGAACAGCGTACTGATATTCGACACAACTTTCACCATTGCATCTATGAATGTGAATTGTAGGAGTTACGTGGATTTGGAGAAGGAGGCGCAGCAGGTTGACGGGTTTACTTTGGTTTTTAAGACGCCTACGTACTTGGCTAGTTTGGGCAGCAGTTACCATTGGATGTTTCCCGACGCCGTGAAAGTGTTCTCCAGCCTGATGCGATGCTGGAACCTGTTCAGCGACGAGCGGCAATTCAGCAAAGAAGAGTACGTAGCTTACAAGGAGTGGTTGGCGAAGAATGTGGGCGTTAGCAGGTATGAACTGCAAACACGATTGGCGGTTATGCGGAACAAGAAAGCAACAGGATTCACAGGCTGGGTCACGTACGAGATGAAAGACAAGGAAAACCCGTGGAACAGGACCACGCATATGCTGGCACGATACGCGGAATACGCTAACATAGGCGGAAACAAAACAGCAGCATACGGACAAACAAAACTGCATCTTGATCGAAGTTGATTGATTAGGCAAAGTTCTCGAATAGCTTATGCGGTCACTGGAAGAGTTCACGAAGGTTTTTTTCTTTTGATGACTTTTTCAAAGATGCAAAGGCGATAAGGGCTGTAGGGATGGATTTTATGATTAGTGGCGGAGCAGCCAAGCATATGCCATTGGAAGTACGGAAAAGATATTTAGCTATGTACGTAAGTACATAATATTATGTACTTTGAAACATTGACGAAAACTTCGGTGGAAATATTGGCGCTCCTGAGCTCAAGGATTCGGGAAAACTTTACTGTGCGGCAAATTGCGCGTGCAATAGGGCAAGACTACAGAATCTCGCATGTAATGACCACGCGTCTAGCGCAGCAGCGATACATAATTGCGGAGAAGCGACGGCCTGTGACATACTGCAGGCTTAACTTGAAAGGTAACTCTTCGCTTCTCGCATACATAGAGGGAATCCGCGCCAATCGCTTCTTCACTGAGAATCGCGACTTGGAAGTGCTTGTGAATGAGCTACTGGCAAAGATTGCGTCTCCTTTCTTCACCATGATTCTATTCGGTTCTCATGTAAAAGGAACCGCATCGAAACGGTCTGATTTGGATGTTCTTTTTGTCATCCCTAACAGGATGGCGGAGAAAGATGTGTCATCAGCCGTTGGCTCACTCAAGCACATCAGCCCAATAGGCATTCATGAAATAGTGCTTACGAGTGACGAATTCATCGAGCTCTTGAAACAAAAAACATCCAACATCGCATGGGAAGCTGTTGAAAACCGAATAGTGCCGTACGGCGCACAGGTGTTTTTCAGAATGCTGGAGGCAGTTTTGTGATCGACAAGGAAAGGCTGAACGAAGCAAAACGTAATGTGAAGCAATACGTTGACGACGGATTGCTGAAGCTTAACGACAGGGATGCGCCCAAGTTTGTCGACTTTTTCATGACCAATGCTGAATCGTCTCTGCGTACTGCCTCTGTTTTGCAGCAAATATCAGATGAGAATGCGCTCAAGGAAACTTTGAAAACAGGAATGGATTTTGAATCCTATCTGTGGGTGATTGTGACTTCATACTATGCGATGTTCTACGCGGCTACCGCTCTTCTAGCCAAGCAGAGCGTCAGAGCCGCAGGCCAAATAGTGCACAGGGTGACAGCGGACGCGCTCATACACTTGTTTGGATCGAATGAAAAACTGGCAAAACTGCTTGAGCAGTATGAAGAAGCGCAAGCCATCGGGCTGGAGCTAATTGGGAGAGAAGAATTGATGAAACGAATGCAGAAGAAAGCCGATGAACTGATAGTAGCTTACGAGAGTGAGAGAAAGAAGAGGAGCAAGTTCCAGTACGATATTGGCATCCAAGCGAAGAGAGGGTATGCGCAGACTTCGCTGGAACGAGCAAAGGAGTTTGTGTTCGAGATAGGTAAGCTAGTCAAAACCTGATGCACAGCACAGACTATTAGTTCAGCTGTGAAGCTTAACTAAACAGGGCGGTTATGCGGAGCAAGAAAGCAACAGGATTCACAGGCTGGGTCACGTACGAGATGAAAGACAAGGAAAACCCGTGGAACAGGACCACGCATATGCTGGCACGATACGCGGAATACGCTAACATAGGCGGAAACAAAACAGCAGCATACGGACAAACAAAACTCGAAATTAAATAACGCAAGAAATTTCGCTGCGTTTTCAACAATTTTATTCAAAAGCATTGCATGGTTAGATTTGGCTGGAAAACATAAATAGCACATACTCTGATTTCTGTTTCATGAGCATTTCCCTAACAGGAAACCCCTTTGTCGATACGGGGCTCGCGGTTTTGGCTTTTAGAAGCGGTTGCGAGCACATAGAGGAATTAACGCTAGAGAAAATGAAAAAAGTTCATGGTGATGGAAGTGAACTTGCACGCCGCAACTCGAAACTGAAGAGCACAACCATAATATTCACCATCAATTCTCTCGTGACACATCCAGGCATAAAACCCATCGAAAAAAGAATTCAGTTCTACAGCAAAATCACTACCGCCTTATTGAACAACATCGGCTTTGAGGACGTGCATGAAAGATGCGAAAGCTGCGGTAACGAATATAGTCTAAACATAGACAAGCTGGTAAGAACGACTCTAGTTCCTTTAGGCTACAAAGATGAATCGAGATACACTGGACGAGACTGGTTTCCACTCGCGGGAAGCGTGGGTAGCGACGCCCAAGCGTTGCCTGCGGGTTCTCGATCTCCCAATCTTTGTGCCAAATGTCTTTTTGCCGTTCACTATCTTCCTCAAGGTGTAATGTTAAGAGATGGCAGACTAACCGTGTTCCAGTCCACTTCCAGAACCTTTTGGTTTGATTATGTAAGGCAAATTGCTATGGCTGTTAAAGATCGAATTCTGGCAAACAACTTCGAAACTTTGGGCTCTAAAGAGGGTAGCGCATCGGTTATTGAAAATACATTTCGCACGATGGACAAATTGAAAAAAATAGAACCAGGTGTGTCCCTTTTCGTCTGGATGTTTTCCAACTCTGGACAAGGACCCGACTGCAAAATCGAAGAGATTCCCAATAATGCGCTTCAGTTTCTCCTTGAAGCCAGAAATGAAGGATTTAGAGAAGAGATAACAAAACTTGTTAAGAAAGATAAAAACCCTGAATACGCTTTTCTTAATTGCATCTCAAAGGGTACCGACTATTATTGGTTGTATCAATCAAAAAAATATGAAGGCGTTCCTCCGGGATTATTTCTTTTATACCAAACTAAGATTCGCAATGTTTCAAAGAATGCTTTACAAGTGGCCTGCAAGATAGCAAGCTGCTTAAAAGTAAGCTATCCAGACGCTAAGAAGTTTGAGGATTTCAGAAAAGGTCTGAAAAATGACTTTGCCAAATGGAATAGAATTAGAAAATGCATTGTTGAAATGGTCAATAATGGAAAACTCGGGTTCGCAGAATATAGTGCACTTTTTGCTCAAGACTCAGATAGTTATATAGGCATAAACGGTGATGCGTGGAAGTACATATCATACTACACTTATCATACTGACTGTTGGGAAACAGAAGATGAGCAAGCAACTTGTAAACCGACTTGTAATGAGCTGCTGTTTTATGTTGGAAGAAAGATTCTTGAAGATCAAATAGAAAACAAGGGTACCGCAAGATTTAGGAAAGATGTTCTGGATAGGTTCACTTTAGGAAAAATAACTACTTTCTGGCTGAAGAGGCAGTTTCTAAACGGCGCCACTCTTCATGAAGGGTTTAACTACGACACTTGGAAAGCCTTGTGTCTAAATGAGCGAGGAAGCGAAACTACATATGAGCCTTTGTTTAGGCTCAGATTGATGTGGACTGAATGGCTTAGAACCGAAAACCTGCCAAAAATTTCTGACCCTCCCGAAGTGATCAAGATTCCGCACCACGCAGACATATCGCCTAATCTTGAAAAAATACTATGCAAGATAACTGAAGACTACGTCGATAAGCGTGGTCAAGTTAGATTCAAGAAAGATGTAATTGATGAGTTGATAACAGGAGAAAAAGCCCTTTATTGGTTCAGAGACAGACTTTCCAGATATGACCCTGCTTACTCAGACGAAACCTATTGGGAAGAATTTAACACAGGTCAAGATGGGCATTCTATCAAAAGCCTACGGTTGTTTCAGTTTAGTTTGATTCTGATTAATTGCTTTAGAGAACAAGCTTTTAAAGATAACCAACATAATAGAAACTATGTCTCCAACTAAAGATATTACTCACGTCGCAGGTACATTTCTAGTTGAAGCGCCTGCATCTTTTCTCAATGGAGCTGGGTTAGGTGAAGGTGAAAATCGGAATGTTACAGTCCCTAAGACCTTTAGAGATGGTTCTAACAGAGTTCCCTACGTTTCATCGCAAGCTTGGAAAAGATGGTTGCGAAACACGCTAATCGACGAAACAGGATGGCCAGCAAGTGAACTGAAGGCTATTGGTCAATCGGCTAGACAAACTACAGCAAAGATTGCAGGCGAATTGGACCCAGTCCGTTTTCCTGAAGATGATATATTTGGGTACATGAGAGCCGAACCCGGACAAGGAAAACGCCGATCTGAAAATGAAGAAACAGAAAATTCCGAATCTGAAGAGGTCGCGGAAAAAGGCGGGAAAAAAGTAAAGCCTCTCATTCGGGCGTCTCCGTTTTGCGCGTCGATTTTGTGTTCGGTACGAAAAACAGGTTGGCAAGGAAAAGATGAGGGTTTTGTGCATCTAAAAGAAGGAACCCCATTGCCGTATACTACAGAGTTCTACAATACACATTTGCAAGGTGTTTTTTGCTTGAATTACCTTCGTCTGGGGGTTTTCTGGAATATTGGCGACCGAATAGAACTTGACGAAGCAAAAATTGAGGGTTTTCTCCGAGACCAAAAAATAAAAGTAATTCAGGACCAAGGAAAGACAGGAAAAGTCTATGAGATGACGGACGCTCCTACAAAGCGAAAAGAGAGGGCTTCAGAATTGCTGAAAGCTCTTGCTCGCTTGCGAGGCGGTGCAAAGCAGGCAGCCTTTGGTACAGATGTTTCTCCGAAGGTTTTGATTTTAGCTGGTACAACTTGTGGAAATCCAATCTTCAATAGCCTATTCATCGATGATGGAAGCGGTCCTATTTTGAAGGTTGATGCACTCAAAGAAGTCGCTCGGGATTATTCAGATAGAATCGTGACACCGATCTTTGTCGGCATTAGAAAGGGATACTTGAAGAATGAAGCTGACGTTTTGAAACTTGACGAAACAAAAGAAGCAAATGCGGTATTCAAAGTAACAACACCCGTTGATTCAGCTGAACAAATGGCAAAGGCTTTGACCTAAGAATGCCCAGCATTGCGGCCCTTCATGTCCAAATGGAGGGGTTTACCGCTTTTTTCAAACATCCTTTGACAATAACTGGTACCCAGATTTCGTTACCCTGTCCGCCATATAGTACGTTATTGGGTATGCTCAGTGCAGTTGCGGGTAGAATTATTTCCCCTCTTGAAACTAGGATTGGTTTTGAGTTTCATTGTTCCTCAAGAGACATAGAAATCGAGAAAACTGACCGATTGGCGCTAAATAGAGGTGTACTGTCCCCGCATAAAGAAGGTCAGGGGATTCTTAAGAGGTATGTATATTTCCGTCCTGAACTTGACCTTTACCTTACTAATCTCGAACTTGAACAAGCATTTCGTTCTCCAGTCTCTACCCCTTCTCTTGGACGATCACAGGACATAGCATGGGTTAAAACTGTAGAAGTAGTGGAGCTCAGAGAGATGGCTTCAGGGAAAATAGGTCCAACATTAATACCTGAAATTAAGATGAATATCCCCTCGCTCTTAGTTCGCTGTCCTGAATGGTTTGAAAACGACGTTGAGGGTAGAACGCGAATAGCTGGACCATTTGGGTTTTACCAGGGGCTATTGCCAACAACTAGAGACCGATTTCTCGTTTCTATGAGCAACCTTTACAATCCATCAAATATGAAGGACCCATCCGATGTCATTTACCTTCATGAATGGCTACAGAAATGACGGAATCAGCTAGAATCTTGGCTAAAGACACTGGCGAGACCTTAGCTGAGCATACAATACGTTGTTTGGAAATCGCAGAAAGCGTTTTAGCTAATCTTCCTTTTGAAGAAAGTAAAATTGCTACAATAAGTGATGATCTTCGAGAAGCAATAGCTCTACATGATACAGGCAAAGCAGCGACTGGATTTCAGAAATCTTTGGGAAAAGGTTCTAAGCGGTGGGGAAGGCGCCATGAAGTTGTCTCCGCTTCCTTTGCTTCGTTTCAAAAACTCAAGGAAGAAATAGTCTTTGCTGTCCTGACTCACCACAAAGTAATACCTTCAAATGGGATTCTCCCTTGTAAAGGCTGTTTACATTTTGAAGAAATTCCTTTAGCTCCTGAGCCTTGCCCTGTTTGGTTCAAAATGGCGAAAGAATGGGAAGAAAGTAAACAACTATTTGCCGTTGAATGGAGTGAGATACTCAGCAAAGCCAACAGCAAAAACCTTAGCGCGGTTTTAGGATTAAGCTGCCTTGCTCTTCCTGACATGTGGCTAGACAGCATGGAACAGGGAAAGCTGGATTTTCAAAGACGATTGTATGCTTCCCTTCTACGTGGTCTTCTTATGTCGTGCGACCATGTTGCGAGTAGCAACGTGCAAATTAATGTCCCCAAGATACCGGATCTGGCTGTTATGTCGGGTACTATGCGAAAGGAGTACGAGTTATATCATTTTCAAAAGAAAGCAAGTGAGACTCAAGGGAACTTGATTTTACAAGCTCCTACTGGTTCTGGCAAGACTCTTGCTGCGCAGCTTTGGGCAGGCAAGAACCAAAAAAGAAATGGAAGACTTTTCTATTGTTTACCTAATACCGCCAGCATCAATGCAATGTATAAACGTTTCAGCAAAGATTATGGCAAGGAAAATGTTGGTCTTTTGCACTCGCGAGCTGTATCTTCATTATATTCTATTTGGGAAAACGATGATGACTCTCCTCTGATTCAGCAAAAAAGTGCACTATTAGCTAAGTCTCTCGCAAAGGAAATATGGTATCCAATCCGCGTTTGCACTCCTCACCAAATCTTGAGATATACCCTGCACGGAAAGGGTTGGGAGATGATGCTCTCCGAGTTTCCAAGTTCCTGTTTTGTTTTCGATGAAATTCATGCATATGATCCAGTCGTAACTGGATTTACCATAGCCACAGCAAGATTCGTTAATGAGAATAATGCCTCTTGTCTTTTTCTCTCTGCAACAATGCCTGATTTCATTAAAAAAATGCTGGAAGATGAAATTATGCCAATTGAATTTGTAGCACCGTCGCCAAGTGATCAATCAGACAGAGAGATACTTGAAAAAAAGAGGCATAACCTGAAAATTTGTGACGGAAACGTTTTGACAAACATAGAGAATATAATGGCAGCGATTAAGAACTCAAATTCAACCTTGATTGTCTGCAACCATGTTCCCTCAGCCCAACTGGTATTTGAGGAAATCCGCAAGAAAGGTATTACTGACGCAAAACTTCTTCACAGTCGCTTTTGTCGAAGAGATCGAGACGCCATTGAAAAGACGCTTCAAGAAAGATTACCTAAAGTTTTAGTCGCAACTCAGGTTGTTGAAGTGAGTCTAGACGTAGATTTCGAACAAGCGTTTTCTGAACCTGCTCCAATTGATGCCATAATTCAAAGGTTGGGGAGAGTAAATAGGAAAGGTGAAAGGTCACCAGCGAACGTTGTAGTATTTACTGAACAGATTAGCAAGTACCACATTTACAACAAGGATATAGTTTCAAGGTCGATTGCTGAGCTACAGTCTCTTTCGAACCCTCTGCGTGAAATTGATCTGATTGATGTCGCAAATCGAGTATACCAGTGTGGATATACCGGTGAAGACTTAGAGCGTTACAACAATGCCCTAAATCATCCACTAATCAAATCTTACAAAGAGAGATTGGTGGCAGGTTTTCACAATGATTGGACTGAAGAAATTATAGAGAAGACGGATGGAACCATTGATCTTCTTCCACGTTGTCTCGCAGCACAATATGCTGAATACCAAGCTCAGGGGTTATGGCTCGAATCCAATCGATTGCTTGTTCCAGTGAGAACAGCAAGTCTCTCTTATCTATTCGAATACCTCGACAAAAACCATGACCCTTGGATAATCAATAAACCATATTCATCTTCATTAGGTTTATCCTTGAAGGCACAAGGAGAAATTGAATAGCCCTTTTTTCAAGGTTTAGTTAAGTCTGGCATGTTTGTTTGTGTCCGCATCCGCCTTGGCATTTGTGTTTTGCTACTCGTATGGGTGGTAGTTCTTCGTCTTTGATTATTCTTTTTATGTGTCCTAGGACTCGTTTGACGTGGCTTTTCATCGTCGGCGTAATCTCAAACTGCAGGATAAGCGTTTCAGGAATGTAATTCACAAACCCCCGCTTGACGATTGTACCAAAATTCTCTTCAATAAGCAGTGCATAAGCAACGAGCTGGTACTTGTGGTCCATGCAGACCCTGCCACCGTCCGAGTTCATGTTCTTGTACTCTACTGGAATGAATTCGCCTTTCGCGGTTTTTATTATGCAGTCCACATTGCCCTGCAATCCAAGGTCACTAGAACTGAGCGGAGTAAACAACAACTTTTCGGCACCAACAAACTCGGGCGAATAGTAAACTGCATCTTTTCTCCTTAGTTCTTTCGCAACATATTCTTCATGCGACTCTTTGCCTTCTTCTTGTTGAGAGCCAAAAATGGGAGTTGCATGCAACACTCTGTCAAAGTAGATTAGCCTCGGACAGTAAATGTAATGCTTAACATCAGTAACGGAAACAAAAGACTCAGCAACGTCCGATACATGCAGCTTCTGCTGGCTTCTTAACCATTTGTCTTTTCTCGACTCTTTAGCGTTCATGGTGTGTCCCAACACTAGAAATACGCAAACTTGTCTTTCTCTTCCTTGAACTCATACTTCTTCGGCTTGCCCACTTCTTTCTTTCCCTTCAAGCAACTGTCGCACATAGGGAAAAGCTGTACATTCTCAATTAGATCCTTAACCAGATTCTTTAAGTCCACAAGCAAACTATTCAACTCATGTCGCCGAAGATCGCCCATGAAACCGCTGTACTGGATCCGCTGCAATCCATAATCCTTAAGCGTCTCAGAAACTAATGAACGCAGGTTATCGTCCGAAATATCATAAATCACAACATAACGCATGCGTTTTCACCATCCCAAACAGAAAGGCGCATAATCCGCTTCCTTCAACAAGAAACGAACAACGCACCTAGGCTGCAAATGAATAAAACTCTTCAAAGACCCTTTCTGACCGTTAAACATCACCTCACTGTCCAAACGCTCTTGAAAGCTAGTCAGCAAAACCTTAATCACTTCTTTGCTCAAAACCCTCCCTTCCTCAACAGCCTCAGTCGCTATAATCTCGTTTGGTTTTATGACGCTTTTTGTGATCAGTCCGATTAGAGTTCTGTCTACAAGCTGTTGGCGAAACTCTTCCATCATATCCAAAACAAGAGATGGCTTTCCAGACCTATCAGCATGCAAATATCCAGCGTAAAAATCCAGTCCAGCATAGCTCACAGCCTTCCACACCTCAGGAAAAAGAATTGTTTGATAGCCAAAATTCAGCATCGCATTGAAAGCGTCTCTGGCGCCACGAGTCTCCCTTCCTGTAAACCCTAAATCAGGAGGCAAAATCTGCCGAACCGAATCCCAATAATACCGAGCCGCCTCAGCCTCCAAATTCATCAGCTGCTGACGCTTCTCATCGATATTACTGCCTTGTTCTCTGCTAATTCTCTCGTTTGTCTCATCAATAAGTTTGCCAGACTTGTAAAGCCTCTCAGCCATGTCTGGATTGGTCTGCCGCCTATTCTTCGCCATAAGCTTCAGAAAGTTAGCTTGGTTCACAAGCTTTCCCGCAATGAACTTCTTGGCTAGAATCACGCTTCGTTCATCATTGTAAGCAATGAACTGTTCTCTCCTCGCTCTAACAGAACCAGTCATAGTCGCAGGCATCAAAATACCATAAGGCCACCCTCTGTACCGAGCAAAAATAACCTGAATATTATTTGCAACAGCCAAATCCAAGGCGCTTGCTGAAAAGGCAACGCCTGAGGAGCAGCAAATTATTGAATCAACGTCATCTGCCACAATCTCTTTTGCTTCACCATCTTTTTTAATTATGAAACGGTTTCTCTTTCGCCCCAAGAAAATGCCAAAATCATCCAGAAAAATTTTCACGCAAAATCAACTCATAGTAGCTTACCCGTAACAGGCATTAAAGTACGGACAATATTCTTTACATTGCGAGTTTTCAGGTTTACCAGGATCTTTCCTTTCCGCCACAATCTCCAATTTCCTGTCTCTTTCCTCAATCCACCACTGCCTTAGCTCATCGTTTGCGAAAAACAGATCCTTCTGGACACTAATCTTACTGTTTTCGACATTCAAATAGACGGTGCAGCAAACATCTACTGGCACTTCATGAATGCTCTCGAACACGAGAGCGTACCCCAGAGAATAAAGCCTGTGCCACTCATCTTTTGTGCCAGTCACTTTCAGGTCAAACATGATCGTCTTGAGATAATCGAAACAGTCTACGCTAAGCACATCACTCAGGCCAAGCAACTCGCCAGAAAGTTTGTGCTCAACCAAGAAGGGAACCGCAGTTGACATCAAATCCTGTTCGGTAGCATATGGTTGGCTACAGGAAAGCTCCGCCAACTCAGCCTCGCACATTTTATGCGTAAACTCCCAGACTTGTCTGCAACAGTCAATAACATTTTCCGGTTTTTCTGCAATCTCTTGCCACCTAACTTTTTGCCACCATGTTTCGAAGCTCATGTTTTGACGTTGACGAAAACTTTGGAGACAATCGCTCACCACACCATGGAATAGCTTTCCCAAAGCCATCCTCGGGGACTGAGCAGCATATTTCTTCTCAACGTGCCGAAGATACACGTCCCGATTTGAAGGGCAATATTTTGAGCTGACCTCGTACATTGGCAACTTGACATTGTCAAAGTATGGTTTCAATGGTGGCTGATGCCAGTTCCAGCCTCTCAGCTCTTTGCTGACACCCACTTCTCTCGCAGTCGGCAAAAGCTGGTAGAGTAACCGCTTCTGCTCTATGTCAGACAGAAAGTACAATCGGGTCGACCAACGAACAAGCTTCATTCGATTATGTTTATAAATTGAATTACATTAGAATAATAATCGACAATACATATCTAGAAACACGTAAAAGAAGCTTCAATACGCGAAAAACGACTGATTGGAGGCCGGATTCATGGAGAAATCCCAAGTAGAGGGAATTGAAAGGCCACTTGACACCTGGAGAGAATATGGTATACTAGAGATTCATGGAGAAATCCCAAGTAGAGGGAATTGAAAGACTGTTGACCATTCGCGCTCGCGAGATATGGTAATAGTGCGATTCATGGAGAAATCCCAAGTAGAGGGAATTGAAAGGACAATAGAGGTGAGACAGTAATGGTAATGAAAGTAACGATTCATGGAGAAATCCCAAGTAGAGGGAATTGAAAGTAATCTGCATACGCCATCACGCTCGCCCAATCGCCTTCAGATTCATGGAGAAATCCCAAGTAGAGGGAATTGAAAGTGTTGGGTTTTGGCGGCAGTATTGGCAACATCCTGAAAGATTCATGGAGAAATCCCAAGTAGAGGGAATTGAAAGATTTCTTGCAGAAGGCTTCGACCTTGTAGAGAAGGAAGATTCATGGAGAAATCCCAAGTAGAGGGAATTGAAAGCCCAGGTCAAGGCCCTAGTGAAAAAAGGCACCGTGGAGATTCATGGAGAAATCCCAAGTAGAGGGAATTGAAAGATCATTTGGAGCTTCATCTTAAACACTCAAGGATGGCAGATTCATGGAGAAATCCCAAGTAGAGGGAATTGAAAGAGGTTTAAGTTACGAGAAAGTAGCCTCTAAAATAGAGGAGATTCATGGAGAAATCCCAAGTAGAGGGAATTGAAAGCTGGTAAACCATCAACGGTTTCTTCCAAGACGAATTGCAGATTCATGGAGAAATCCCAAGTAGAGGGAATTGAAAGTAAATCATCAACAGGTTTTTGGTCGCTTCAGATTCCTGGATTCATGGAGAAATCCCAAGTAGAGGGAATTGAAAGATACAGTCAAGCGCACCCCCGCATAATGGCCATGTTCGATTCATGGAGAAATCCCAAGTAGAGGGAATTGAAAGTTGACCTCTATGCGAGGAATAGTAACACGCACTTCAAGATTCATGGAGAAATCCCAAGTAGAGGGAATTGAAAGTTTAGGTTCTCAATAGTCTTCTTTTCCAGAAGCGCTATGATTCATGGAGAAATCCCAAGTAGAGGGAATTGAAAGGCGGAGTCGCAGAAGACATCTGTTGGGCTAAAGCGTTTGGATTCATGGAGAAATCCCAAGTAGAGGGAATTGAAAGTCCGATGTGTCTCCTATCATCATTGAGAGTATGCTTAACGATTCATGGAGAAATCCCAAGTAGAGGGAATTGAAAGTTGTGTATAGGGCAAGGTTAGCCGTCAACTACACGGTTGATTCATGGAGAAATCCCAAGTAGAGGGAATTGAAAGTATCCTATTCCGTTAACGTCTGTGTCATTACAAGTCACCGATTCATGGAGAAATCCCAAGTAGAGGGAATTGAAAGGCGTCATCTTATTCGGGTTTTGTCCATCCGTCTTGAGCTGATTCATGGAGAAATCCCAAGTAGAGGGAATTGAAAGATATAACTCGTCTATTGTGGCCGGGCTGCTTGGATCGCGATTCATGGAGAAATCCCAAGTAGAGGGAATTGAAAGTATGTCTCTACGCATTGGACGGCCTCAACCGTCTGGAAGATTCATGGAGAAATCCCAAGTAGAGGGAATTGAAAGGCCGGAGTCAAAAACTCCACCGGTTTACCATGCCAAAAAGATTCATGGAGAAATCCCAAGTAGAGGGAATTGAAAGACAGTATGTGCGGAATGCACCTGAAAACATGAATCAGATTCATGGAGAAATCCCAAGTAGAGGGAATTGAAAGACAGTATGTGCGGAATGCACCTGAAAACATGAATCAGATTCATGGAGAAATCCCAAGTAGAGGGAATTGAAAGTGTGGCGTTATCTTCATCTTAACCTTTCCGATATTGTCGATTCATGGAGAAATCCCAAGTAGAGGGAATTGAAAGTGGAGGTCTGCCTCTCTTCTCGCGATCCCAGATAATAGGGGATTCATGGAGAAATCCCAAGTAGAGGGAATTGAAAGCACCCATCTTTAACGCTCGATTCATAAACGGAGGAGTAGATTCATGGAGAAATCCCAAGTAGAGGGAATTGAAAGTATTAGCCTTGAGAAGCTTACTTCTCGCTGTGGAGGGCTGATTCATGGAGAAATCCCAAGTAGAGGGAATTGAAAGAAAGTAAGAATTAATGGCTTCCTTCAATTCCTCTTCACGTGATTCATGGAGAAATCCCAAGTAGAGGGAATTGAAAGGAACTAGCGTCACATGTATGCATATTTAAGTTTACCGATTCATGGAGAAATCCCAAGTAGAGGGAATTGAAAGGCGTAGGATGTTGAAGCTGGCTGCTTCTTTCGGTAGAATGATTCATGGAGAAATCCCAAGTAGAGGGAATTGAAAGAACTCTTGCTTGTAAGCCTCA
>Ga0315284_10009431_pt1 | contig 13917 bp, 2 predicted proteins | sample YL17G09_16_MG_FD_203696 | JGI IMG/M metagenome (GOLD analysis project Ga0315284, IMG submission 203696) | Sediment microbial communities from Yellowstone Lake, YNP, Wyoming, USA - YL17G09_16 | ecosystem: Environmental > Aquatic > Freshwater > Lake > Sediment | place: USA: Wyoming | collected... | reverse complement strand
ACGTCCGTTTTCCGTTTGATGCTGTAACTATCTTCATGATGTTAACACCTATTTTTTATTTCCCTGTTCGTCCTCCAAAGACCTAACTCTATAAAATTCTTGCATAATTTTATCACTTAAACCTTTTAAAGCATTTCCAAACTGAAGTAATTGGTCTCTCTCACATTAAAGTCCGTGATCGGCACTTTCTTTCTCTTCTTCCGCCATTCTCATACGAATAGCTCTATTCTGGTCTTTTCCACCAATTGTGAAACAAGACGCCAACTTTTCGGCAAGGGTCTGTTCATTCTGTGGAGCCGTATTGATTACGGATTCATTTACTATAGCAGTAGTAAGCGTAGGAGAAGCCGGTTGGCTAGCCTGTACTGTACGTGTGCTGGTAGACTTAAGTAAAATTGCTACATGAGCCTTCATTCGATCTATCGACATTGCCGACAAGTCTCTCACGAAATCATCTGATTCTGATTCCTTGATAATTCCTCTCTCAAGAAGCTGTCCCGCAAATCTCTGAGCGTGTTCACGGCGAGCAGCAGCAACCTTTTCAAGCTGGACATTTCTTGCTGCTTCAGTCTCATTACGACCACGCATCTCAACCTGTGTTTCGGCTACTTCACTTGGAATTGATATTTCCTGAGCTTTTGGAGGATTTTCGTTTCCCATTGTAGCGGTTCCACGAGGAACGTCTGGACCTTTTGCGTCGAACTTGTTCTCTTTGTTTATAACCGCATCGCCACGAGGAACATTATCCTTTTCCTCAATACTCTCTACTTCTTTGACTTTCTTTTCTGTATTGCTTTTCTCATCAAGAGCGGTGTCACCACTGGTATTGTCAATCTGTGGATTCTCATGACTCTTGGATTTCATTGGCTCTTGTTCTGCATATGCATTCTTTTTCATTTTATCTCCTTTATTCGAGGCTTCAGTCTGTGCAGTACCCAAAGCCGAGGTATCAATACCTTTTTCCTTACTTGGAATATCTACACCTTCCGCTGGAGGCTTAACCTCTTTACCCATGGTTGCATCGCCTCTTGGAACATCAGGGGATGGAATTTCTTCCTTCAACTCGCCACCAATTGCTCCTCTGGAAGGACTCGCCTTATCTTCTTTCTCACAAATCATGTGATTGTCTTTCTTGACAATCCCATCTGCATCGACTCCCTTTTCCGTATTCTTCTGTTCCTTAGTGTGAGTTTCATCGCCCTTCTTAGCCACTTCAGGATCTGGCTGCTTCAAATCTACAGCCTTCTTGATTTCAGCCTTCAAACTCTGAGCCATAGCCTTAGTACTTGGCTTTGCAGCCTTCGGCGCTTCCGGAAGAGCAGAAAGCGAGTCTTCATCGTTGATCTTTGAAACAACGGCTTCCTTCGTCATCTTCTTAGGATTGTAAGAAGCCATTTTCTTCAAGATATTCTTGTTGAAGCCTGGGAACGCCTGAGCATAAATATTGTCATCCTCTTCGGAAGCATACTTTTCCTTCAAGCAATTGCAAAGTCTCTTTGACTCAGCAAGATTGTATCCCTTCTTCTTATGATCTCTGACACATGTGTCCATAGGATCTTCCTGGGATTGCGCCTCGGCAAGAGCCTTCATGTGTTTGACTTTACCCAAACCAAACGTCTTAAGCTGAGATACAACCGTATCTGCAAAAGCCTGTCCCTTGTAAGGACCATTCGTCACATACTCGATTTCAGGATAGTTTGCCTTCAACCAAGCATGAACCTTGCTTTCTGGAATTGCAACCTTCTCGGCACGTTTGACCAACTTCTCGAACACCATATCGGCAGCAAACTTCTTGGCGTTCTTACGACATTCCTTGCACTTACGCTTCATAGGATCTGTCGCCCAAGCAATTCTTATCATACTCTCAACAGGATTATCGACATTGATCATAACAGACTTCTCTGATTCCGTCTTGCACTTCTTGCAGGCAAGTTTAACATCGGAAGGTTCGCCTTTTGCATCTACTTCGTTGCTTCCACAAGCTGGGCAAACATGTCCGACATCTTTCTGAACCTTGGAAATCTTCTTCATAGAATTCCTATCAAGACTGACTTCGGCAGCAACCGGCATTGCAGGAGCTTCAGGAGCCTCAATCTCGCCTTCGATATCAGCCTGATCTTCAAGCAACTCCTTAGGATTCAAAAGTTCAACGTTAACCGTATAAGTATATTTCACGCCGCATGAGTTGCAATCGAATTGTCCAGGACCTTGATCTTTACGTCCCGTCTCGGTATCTGAAGAACCGCAAATCGGGCAAGTTGTTCCCGCCTCTTTCTGTTCTTCGTCACCTGGAAGACCTTCGTCTTCGTCTGCATCCACATCACCTTCAGTAAACGATCCGAGTCCAGCATCTTCGCCAGGCGCAGGGGCTCCACCAAGGTCAGCCGTTGGATCGGCTGGCTTTGCCATTGCATTAGGATCATTACCAGTAGGAGGAGCGCCGCCACCACCGCCAAACTGAGCGGTTTTAACTTTACCCTTCTTAGACGTAAACGTTCCAAGCCCAGCAGCACCACCGGCAGCAGGAGGAGGGGTCGTTGCGCCAAACTGATCTGGAGCACCAGCACCACCAGCAGCAGGAGGGGCTTCCGGCATAGCAGGAGTAGAAGTTCCAATATCTTTATCGCCCTCAATATCTTCTGTATCTTCTGGCAATTCTGGCTCTTCGGATGATTCTTCGCCACCAACAGGAATTTCTACCGAACCATTTTCCGTGTCAACCGCAATAACAACATCACCTGATTCGCCATCAACAGTAACGTTTACAACAGCAGCAACCTTAACGCCCATATGGGCACAAGCACCACGTGCAAATCCATCAGCAATTCTTGCAACTTCAACATCATCTTCTCTGGCTTCAACCGGAACTCCCATTTCATCAAAGGAAGTTTCGATCATAAGTCCTGAAGAATCCTTGGCCTCTTTCGAAAGAGCTTTCTCAAGGATTTCGGTTTCGGCTTTTACGGTGTCGCATTTCTTTTCGCATTCGCATTCAGCTTTTCCACACTTTTCACATTTCTTACCTAAATACTTTCCTTTTGCATCTTCTTTTTTCTCTGGCTCTTTACCATTCTTCTTGTCCAGATAATCCTTAAGACCTTGAGGCATTCCCTTTGCCGTCTTATCCATAGCCGTAAGATAAGATCCCATCTCATCCTCGACATTCTGGGTCAAAGAACCACTGGCAACAATTTCCTTGACTTTGTTCCCGACGACAGTTACAGCATTCGGATTGCTCTTCAAAACAGCAAACGCTCTGATAACGAATTCGGGATTAAGCGATTTGTCCTTCACGGATTTTGAAGCAAAGGCAACAAGAAGATCTTTCACTTCCTTGTCGGATCTCTGCTTAGAATCGTCATGAGAAGGAATTTCGCCAGCGAACTTGGCTATTTTACCAACCAACGCCGTTTGCTCAGAAACAGTTGCCGTAGCGAAAGAACCAGCAACCTTGATAACACGTTCTGGAGTGGATTGAGCGCAGACGACAGTTCTTCCAACGATATCGACAGCGGCTTCAACATGATCTTTAATGGAGGAAGAAGACCTTGTTAAAGGAGTGTCAACAGCAGGATGACTCAATTGCTTTTCAGTAATTTCGTTTCCTTCTCTACCGACTCTCTGTTTCTCAAGATGTTTGTTCTCAATATCCTGAACGACATCGCCTTCTCTATTCCCTTCGAGATTAATCTCTTCCACCTTTTCTGGAGTGTTGCCAGTTCTGACTTTTTCTAGAAGAACCTGTTCGGTAACGTTAGGATCTCCCTCATGCAATTCAGCAAGTTGTTTTGTTTCAACATCTTGCTTAGGTTCGCCTTCTCTTGGATGCAGCCTTATACCAGTATCAAGGCGTTTCTCAATTACGGCGTTTTCCACTTCTTGTGCTTTCGCTTCCTTAGTGATTTGATTAGACATTATAGTACCTCCAGAACTATTGTTTTCTCCATTAGACCCTATGTCAACTAAAAGACTATCTTTTAGTCTATTACTAATTTTTTCAAGCTTTTCCTGCCAATCCGTTTGCAATGTCGATGAAATTTTTATTCTTTGCCCAGAAACCTCTCCAGGTATTCTCCTCATACTCTCACTTTCTCCCTTTTTAGGTTTTACCAATGGCATCATTGTAGATCTTTGTGTCGGAGAGGGTCTTGTCGTGTTTTTAAAACTCGACAAATCTGGCGGAGTAGGAGCTGCCGCCAACGGAGCGCCATCCTGCCCACTGACACTGCCTGCACCCAACGGTTGTTCTTCCGCTATAGGCTGTGCTGCACCGGGCGCTGCGCCTGCCGGGGCTAATTCTGCCCCTGGAACTGGCGCTTCTCCCGGAACTGCCCCTTGTTCTTCTGGCATATTCCCAGGAATTTCTTCCTGACTGTCTGGGAGCTTTCCAAATCCGGCCTGAACCAGACCATCAACATATTCCTGTAAATCGGCCAATATCTGAACGATATCTGCCGAAAACTCCATTTCGATATTTTTTCTATTCTGTATAAGTTTAATTGAAACATCCTGAAGAATTTCCAATGCCTGATTAAGTTTTTGAACATCCTGTTCCGATGCTTCTTTCTTGAACTTTTCGCTTTCCTTGAAAACAGAAAGACCATTGGCACAGTTCGCAGCTTTCTTCAAATATTCATCGTTTTCAAACACATCTTGAATGTGACAAGTTGTACAAGCAGGATCAACAACGCCACTCAGTTCTATGAACCGTATTCCGAAATTATCTTCATAAACCGGTGCTTCTTTAAGAGTTTTAGTTTCACCCGTTCTTACATTTGTAACTTGTCCGGTAAACTTTCGACCTTTCATATTCTTGATGTGCATACAGTAAGAATCCTGATCGGCTGCCTTGTTGCCACAAATTGAACATACGCTGTACTCAACCGAGCAGTTGTGAACGGCTATTCCGTTAGCGATGTAAGACTCGTCGTCTTTTACTTTAAGGTCATAACATGGTTTGTTATATTCGTGCTCTATAATATTTTTTACTGGACAAGCCATAAACTTTTTACCATTGGAGTCAGTATATATAAACACTTTACTAGCTTTTATTTTAACGGATTTTTCTTTTAACGCAGAACTAACTTTTATAGAATCGGTAAATAAAAATAAACTTCCATATGGAATAAACAAAGAATAGTCTAAGGTTGGAATTTGAACTAATGAATTTTTATTTGGTTTACGATAATTCCAAGTAATATATGAAGAAACATCAAGCAAAATTAACAAAGATTGGACATCTTCCATCAACTCTCTGTTGCACGACGAAATAAGAACACCTCTAACTCCACTTCCTCTCATTTCTCCATTTTTAGTTTTATTATAACTTTTACAAATCGTTCCATCAGTATCAATATATCCAGATATAAACGAACAAATTTGATCCCTAGAAAAACTTTTCTGATAAATTCTCTTTTTGTGAGCTAACCTACCAAACTTATCCACAAATGTTTTACAAATATCTTTGTTAGATATCCCTATCGTTAAACAGTTTGTTTCTTCTTTTAAATTTTTTGTAATATTTCCACTATGAAATTTCTGAAGAAGAGTACATAATTTTTCTCCAAGGAACTTCTTTTCGGAAATTCCTATATGATAATTTAACTGCAAATCTGGTTTAGAACTCTTTCTTGAAACAATATGACCATCACCAACATACGCCCCGGCTAAATAATAAAAATCTTTATCATAATCCTCATTTTCTGTTAGAGAATATTTCGTTGGAACTAAAACGTAATCCCCAACTTTTATATTTTTAGTTTCTTTAAAAGAAGAAATATAAGGATAACTTCTCCATCCATCTTGACCTACAAAATCATCGGTTCTCTCTTTTCTTCTTAAATAACAATTAGCCTTAGCCTTCTGAATACTTATTTCTTGTTGTTTTCTAACATCTTCTCCGTTCACAATATAAATGGGATGGTCATCACTTAAAATAGGAGATTTATGATACGTTACAATATCTAACGTAAACATGTTCTTCCCAAAAACCCCAGAATACACTTCGTCAACATTACAAGAATTACCATACGGCGTTAACACCTTATCCCCAACCTCTACTTCAGAGATCTTTTTAAGAGACAAATCTGCCATAGTAATTTCTGAATCTTCCGAGACCATTCCCATGGAGACTCCAACCACGTACCCCTGTTTAATTCCTCTGCACAAACTTGGATAAGCCTCTCTGTCAACAAATGCCACAACATATATAGCTTTTTCCTTGTTATCCCATTCTGCAAAAACAATTTTCCCCTTAGCTTTTTCTACATCACTGTTCTGATGATTTGTAAAAAATGGGACTCCAACGAAGGATTGGGCGGACTTTTTCAATTCTTCTGTGCTGAAAAAATCACCATTGTTGTTCGGGACATCTGCTTCAATAGCTCTGGCTCTGAAAAATAAAGCCGTTGGATTTTTTTCCATTTCAGCTTTAAGAACATTTTCCATGTCAGAATTACCATCAATACTTTTCGAAGAAGCCTCTTTTACAAGAAGTCCATCATTAAAGTTAAATGGCTTAGCGTCAACAAGTTTAAAACTTGCGACTTTTCTTATACCGCTAACTTTCGTATCGTGACAAGAATTATCTGCCATATCTTTTCCCTTGCTTTTTATCCCAATCTCTCAAGATGATTCTTCACAATTTGATTTATTTCATTGGCATCTTCATGTTTCCCTTCTTTTTGTAACTTTTTTGATACAGAAAGAAGATTCGATAATGTTTTAATAGCCAATTTTCTTACTTCTGAAGAAGGGATATTTCCTGAAAGTTGTAGTTTCACAAATTTATTTATAGCCTCCGCTTTTTTGTACTCTCCCTTTCGAATAAGAGTTTTTGCGACACGAACCAAACCTAACAAAGAGGCCTTCTTCTGTCTCCTTGGAGGAAGTGGCGCACCCTTGCTGCCTCCACCACCGATCATGGAAGGTTCGGCTGGAACTACTTGAGGAACTTGAACCGGGGCCGCAGTTGGAGGCGTTTGAACAACCTCATAATCTTTAACTGTCGCTTTTCCCGGTCTCTTCTTTGGTGGAGGTAAACCCACACCAGATTGAGGTGAAGGAACAGCAGGTTCTTCGATTGCGACCGGAGGCTTTTCAGTTTCTACAGGAGCAATAACTTCTGGGGCAGCGACTGGAGCCACGGTAGCGGTTTCTTCAGGTAAAACTGGTTTTATGATATACTTAGGATCATTTTCATCTACGTCTTCGCCTTCTTGTAAGTTAACCGTATCTCCTTCAGGAACCAAATTCTCTTCGGCGTCAATAACTTCTTGCTCAGCCGCTTTCTTCGCCTCCTCTTCAGATCCTACTTTAACTGCCGCATCGGCAACGGTCGCTGCATCTGGTGCCAAAGGAACAACGTCAGAAACAAGGGGAGATATCCCAGGAGCCTGTTCGCTAATATCTGTATTCGTATTCCCAACATCAACTTTACCGGTATCGGCCACTGGCGCACTTCCATCTTCATCGTCTTTATCCGTAGCCCCACCGACAATCACTTCCTTAGTCTCAGTTTCCGAAACGCTTTCGGCTTCCGCTTCAACTATCCCCTGAAATTTTTCCATATCATAAACGTTGAATATATTTTCAGCACTCAAAACCTCAAAACTTTGCTTCGCTGAAATCGTAGACTGTAAAATATCTTCCGCTTCAACAGATGAACATTTAAGAATTTGAGACAGTATTTCGACCGTCATCTTAGGGGAATCCTTACCAGGAATACTCTTGTGTATCCAGTTCGTAAGAGTATTTGCCGTTACAAGAATAGATCTGGCTTTCCATCCATCAACATTAGCCATATTATACCAAACTTTTGCTCTTTCGCCTTTTGCGTCAACAGATATATAAGGATCATACATTAACGGAATAGTACCAGTCCTAAGAGGATATGCCCTGGCAACAGCAAGTCTCAAAAGAGAACTTGCATTAGAAGCAACAGAAAACGTATTTTGTATCTTTATAATGTTTTTGTTTTGAATTTCCGGACTGTCACTTGTAGTTTTCAAATAATGGCACACCGACAAATGAAGGCTGTTTATCATAAATTTCTTTTCGTTTTCAGATTCTTCTTTTTGAGAAACGTTGAATACTTCCGGAACTCCTTTACACTTAGCTAGCCTTCTGCAATGTTGAACAAAGAAGGAATTTAAGACAATTGCCGCAAGAGAGGCGTTTTCAGTCACGTCAAAATCTCCAGTAACATTCAAAAAATCTTCTTTAGATCCAGTTGGGGCTTTAAGAAGAACATTATATCCCAAAGCTGAACTCATTTTTGAAGTAACAACCGATGGACTTATTTGCTGATTGTATTTTTCCAGATAATTTTTGACAGTATAAGGAATACTCTGTCCTGTTTTCCGACTGAACTTATTAAAAGCCAGGTTTATTGCGTTAAAACATTTAAGTTGTACGCCTATCTTTAAAGCCTCTCTGATGTTTGTGGCTAATTCAGTTTGAGCCACAGAAAGACTCTCTCCTTCATTAGTGGGATCTTTTATCATCTTTGTTCCTGTATGAGGGTCGGCTGGATCAAAGTCGGCAACCATATCACGAACAACTTCAATCATAACTTTCTGCTGAACAGAACTTAACTGTTTCAAAGCAGAAGAAAGATCTCTTCCTTCATCTTTTGATCCTTTTCCAAATGCCAATTGAGGATGATGCAATTTAGAAGGTTGATGTTTTGAAGTAAATGAACTAAGAAGCCTGTACCCCTTTCTCTTCTTTTTGTCCTCAAAATATTTGCGCATGACAGACTCAATCTGTTCAGCATTTTCTTCTGGGCTGGAAGAAAATACGGTGTCGATTTTCTCTTTGGGGACATAAGTGCTACCGTCATCTTTTCTAGCTTTTATAACACCATTGAAAAAGAGGACATTTCCAAGAGCATCTTCAATCACCTCTTCCCCGTTTGAAATAAACTTTACAGCACCAATAGCATCAATCTGCGCAGCAATTTCAGGATCATCAGGAACAAAGTAACATCTTAAAATATCTTCATACAACTGAGGATTTTCTTCTGCAAGATTATAAACGTGTTTGAATCTGTTCATCATAACTTTCCAATAGAAATAATCTGTCAACGTCAATCTTGACATAACAAGACCATCACCATTGGTAAATACAGAAGTTGTTACGTCTCCCTCTTCGAGATCTTTTTTGAAATCAAGGAAGGAAGAAGAACTGGTTTTCTTCTTATACTCATTCAAGAACGACTTTATATCTTTATCTGAAAAAATTCTAATCGAAACTCCGTCAATAATCTCAACTTGGTCCTTAAGAATTCTTGTAGCCACCATCCTTGGAACAGAATCTCCTTCGACCCTATCCAACAAAGCATTTACTCTCAACCATCCTTTCCCTTCAGAATACTGAAGAATAGCCCTCTGTTTTGGACTAAGAATTTCCATTTCTTTAGCTCTAAACTCATCAAAACTCATACCGCTTGCACCGCCTAAACCTTCAACATAAGCATTAAATCTGCTTTTAACGTTTTTGTCAAGATATTCCACCAAACCATTCTGAGTAATCAGATTTGCAGTTTTACCACTTATCTTAACTGATAATCTAGTAGAAAAAGTAATTGTGGCTGAACCGACCGGCTTAAATTTCTTGACAATCTCGCTGCCACTTTGTAGAGCCTCTCCAAACAAAAACAAAACGTCTTCCTTGGTAAGAATTCCCTTTAAACCAGATTCCTCTGAAAGTCTAACCGCAGTCTCAAAAGATACAGAAACATCCTCCCCAAGAGCTTTTATTTTTTCAATAAAAGCCTGTATCATCGGAGAATTCTTTTCATTTATTCCAGAAAGTTTACTCAAAGAAGATATTAAAGACACAGACGGAACTGGTCTTAAACTGAAAATCGTTCCACTTTCCTGCTGAAGAAGCCCAACAATACTTTCTCTGGAAGTCATATCCGATATGGCTTTGCGACCACCATACATACTGCCATTTGCTTTTGCTTTAATTTCCTGATGAAAGTCAGACTTAGTTTTCTGTTCTGTGCCACCAATAAACATCGACCATCCAGTAAAAGCATTAAACAAACCTTTTATAATATTTTCGTTACCAGGAAGGATATGTTTTCTAAGTTTGTCAATAACAAAACTGAACTCACGAGCGGTCCTGGCACGACCAAGGAGACTTTTTCCTTTGATTCCACTTCCCTTTACTTCTCCTGTTTTAAAGAAATCCTTAATTTGGTCGGGAATAGACCCCAATTCCAAAAGCTTAGCTTTACCTTTTTTGGCAAATTCTTCATCTATAACCTTTGGCCTCTCCAACCCAACGCCATTCAAAATTGCATAATCCATCTCACAAAGCCCAAACTTATCAGGAATAAAAGCGCTCTCATTGATCGTCACTCTCTTATTCCATCTTCTCTGAGAAGTATAAGGACAAGCCAACCAATATCCAGCAGAAGAATCTCTTCTACCATACTCAACAAACATCCTGATTGGATAATCTTTCTTCTCAAGAGTCCATTTCGCTGCAAATTCTTTATCTGTTTCAAACTTTTCCTTGAACTTGTCGAAATCAATCCCGGTCTCACCTTCCTTCAAACTGTTAAGATAAAGATCAAACATGTAATATTTGAAATCATAACACTTTTCCAAATTAGCCACATTGAACTTGTACTTTTGCCAAGCAGACAAAATCGCCTCTTCAAAATTACTTCTGTAGAATCTTCTGTCAATTGATTTTGCCTCCTCACTGTCTTTGAGTTTACCAACTACCTCCAAAAATTCCCTGACACAATTTTCTCTCTTCATTCTACCAATAGTGCAAATCAAAGCTGCAACATCAAAGAAATTATCAACCATTAACCCGGTTTCAGAAACTGATTGAGGCGTATTTGTAATCTCCTCATATGCCGGATTTGCTAAACCTACATTTTCCTTTTTCCACGGAAAAACATTTACAGCCCCAGGGATAACCGTCTTTGCCATATCAGCGTTGATATCTTCATTGTTAGCTATCATGGCTTCAACTTTATCTCTTGTTTTGAAACTTGAAAGAGCTAAAATTCCCTGATAAAGAATATCTGAATCATCTGAATTCTTCAAATCTATAGTTTCAAGAATAGGAGCAAATCTCTTTATATCAAAAAATAAAGAACTCTTCTCAACTGCCTTTTTTGCCATGGCAGTCTTTATCCTGAAAACATCAAACAGCACAAACGATGTCTTGTTTTCATGATCCTCTGCATGTTCTTCCTTCCAAGCATCTATCTTCTTGGAAATGCCCTTCAAATCACCAGCAGTCAGCGGAGGAATGTCCTGCGGCTTTGGAGACCCCCAAGTATCGTAAGCGTATTCGTAAGCCTCCCTGATCGTGTCATAGTACTTTCCACCAGCAGGCCATGAATCAGGAAGCTTCCTTATCCCAGCAAAAAACTTGGCACGTTTATGTTCGTGAACGTCAGCAGGACTTACAACAACATACCACTTACCAGGACCACCAACCTCATTCCCTTCCCACCTCTTGTAACTTCCAGGCCCAATTACAGCCTCAAACTGGTTGCGAAGAAATTCGGTCTTGGGAGTGTAAGACTCAATCCACTTGATTTTTTTGGCATCCCTTAGTTTTTCCATGTCAAACTCCTAGAATCAGATATCACTGCGGCTTTTCTTTTTTACTTTTTTCTTCCAACAATTTCCTTTCTTGTGCAAACCATTGTTCTCTTTTCGTTATCTCATTTACAATGGTCTTCATAACATTCCCGAATTCTTTCTTTATTTCATCTTCACCAAATCTCAAGACAATCCAACCAAGATTGTTCAACTTCTTATCCCTGGCATCATCCCTTTCTCTCTGATCATCAGAATCATGGAAAGGTCCACCGTCACATTCCACTGCAATCTTCAAATCCGGAAACGCTATATCAATAAGAAACGGACGGCTTCCAACATAAACTTCAAAAGATGGATTTGCATTATGCTTTATCTGACCAGTCCTCTGTCTTTGCTCTATTCCTTTCAAAACATCCTGCTCAATTGATGTCATCATGACCCTTCCGTGAGGATCACGGGTGAAACCATCGCTGAATTCCTCAGAACTTCTTCCGGTTTCATGATGCTGTTGCTTTTTTTGAGCCTTTTGTCTTTCCCTGTCCAATTTTTCTCTTGTTTCCTTGCTGAGAATTTTCCCACCATACATGGACGGATCTATTCCGCCTTCATTAACGGTATTGACGGTCTGAGAAAACTTTAATTCCTTTGTAGATGAAGCCCCTAAACCCCCGCCACCTGCGGTGCCAGCAGGAGCACCGCCAGGAGCACCGCCAGGTGCGCCGCCAGGAGCACCGCCAGGTGCTCCCATTTCTCCGCCAGGAGCACCTCCAGGAGGGGCTCCTTCAGCACCAGGAGGTGGCATCCCTCCACCCATTGAAAGCCCACCGCCACCACCCAAATCACCCAAACCTCCACCGCCACCTTCTTTTCCAGCCTGCCCTGGAGGTTGCTGAGACATCAATTCAATTCTTTCGTATCTCATCTGCTCGAATTCGGTATCGGCATCAATCTCAAATTCATTCAAAACCCTTCTGGCACTGATAAGACCCTTATCATAAAGTTGAAGGATCATCTGTCTTTCCTGCTGTCTATCACGAAGGTTAAGTGAATCCCACTTGAGTTTCGGATAAATATATTCTTCTTCACCCCATTCGTTCTTCTCCTTAAACCCCATCATTTTAGCTACAGGGAGATAGATTCTTTCCTCTACCCATCTTTTTAGTTCAAGCCTCCAGGATTCCAAACGTTTGATCATTATTTCAGCACCCATGGCGGCTGACGAGTAAGTATTTCCACAAACAAGAGGCTTACCATTCATTCTCACAATAAGAAATTCGTTAGGAACTTCAAAACACCAAACCTTCCCTTTATAACCAAATTTACTAATGCATTTTCTTCTATCGGAAGCAAAATTACCATAAATCAAAGTATCAAGAACTGGGAACTTGCCTATGTTACTTGATGGAATGTTAACGACAAAAATATCATCAGTATCTTTTCTAACATAACTGATAGTAGGAGAATACCCAAGTTTCAAAGATATCTCCATAACGTCATCGGCAAGCTTTTCAGATCCAGTTATATACGATTGATACAAAATTCCTGACTCAATTGACTTTTTATGGATCGAACCATCTCCATCAATAAGCGCATCTAACAAAATAAGGAGATATTCTTTCGGAAGATTTTTAACCCACTTTGGAATAAATTTTTGCCTTGCTTTTCCAGGAACATTTTCCATCAGCCAATGTCTTTGAGGTTTGTGAATAGAAAAAACTTCCATACCATTCTTACATTTCCAATTTCCATAACTTAAACCCGTAGACTCAAAAGTTTCCCTTATTCTCTCACAAGAATCGGTTCCAATTTTCTGAGCAACATTCCCGTTTTCTTCCGAAGCAAACCCTTCAGAAATATAATAACCAAGATATCTCACGAAACTCTCCAAATCAACTTTCACTCCACCAAAATCAACTCCATCGTTGTATTGTTCTGGAATTTCACCAACCCAATCGTCTACACAAGCTCTCATTTTCGATCTGTATTTCACGTCTTCTGCCGGAACAACTTTCCACTCAGTATAGGAATCCTTCTGATCAACGCAACAACGCTCTTGTACCCACATTCTGTGATTTGTCGTTGTTTTTATATCAATCTTATTGGTTTTGAAATGAACCATTTCTCCATCGTAGTCCCTTACAATTCTATTGATAAAATTCTGATACTCCAAAGAATTGTTCTTTGGGTTGAACGTGGCAAGCTTTTCACCATCTTCAACCTCAGTATAATGTTTCCAACCATTTTCTGTCAGAATTTCAACCTGGGGATCGAAACACGGTCCCTCCCCCGTTATTAAAGCCTTGTTCAATCCAAACCCATCAAGGATCTCCTGGTTGAT
>Ga0315284_10009430_pt1 | contig 13918 bp, 28 predicted proteins | sample YL17G09_16_MG_FD_203696 | JGI IMG/M metagenome (GOLD analysis project Ga0315284, IMG submission 203696) | Sediment microbial communities from Yellowstone Lake, YNP, Wyoming, USA - YL17G09_16 | ecosystem: Environmental > Aquatic > Freshwater > Lake > Sediment | place: USA: Wyoming | collected... | reverse complement strand
ATGATAAAGCCTCCTTTTAGTCGTTGTCTGTAGGCACGCAAAAGACATGTCCGCAGTTGGAGCATTCCTGACCTGCTGTGACATTCTTGGGTATGGGCTCACTGCAGTCGGGACATTCCTTATTAGGATATGAGTCCCGGATGAGCTGACTCTCAGTTTTCTTTGTCATAGGGCCTCCTGTTAGATGAGTTCTGCGGCGAGACGCAGCGTGGACTCCATCACGTTATAGAAATCCCCGCAGGCGTCCATATTAGAGAGCAGGACGGTGGCGAGGGCTTCAGGGACCAGGATGGGCTCCGTGGTCTGGTAGCTGGCTTTCTCACAGCTTTTACGGTCCTTACGGGCTTCTGTGAGGGTCCCGTGGGCATGGACATACATTTCACGGCTGGAGCCGCCTTGCTGGATTACGAGATAGAGTTTCTTGGTAGACATGATAGAGCCTCCTATTTGTTTAAAAGTCGACCGTAATGCCGGGGGTTTGTCCGGTAGGTCCTGACGGTACAGATGGCTCCTGTGCTGTTGTAGAGCCATACGCGGGCGGGTAGCGTTTTCACGCTGGTTTTCAGGGCGTATGCCTGAGCATCTGCATCACCATCCTTGAATCGATTGCATTCATCGCAGGCCTGGATGGCGAGGCTGCCTTCTTTATAGAACCAGGAGCCTGAGACCGTAAACACATCCCAGCCTTTGCACTTTGGATTTTCACATTTGGGTATGAAACGTTTCATGATAGAGCCTCCTGTGGTTACTTGGTGCTACGGGTCATACCGGCACGTTCGAGGGCTTTCCACGAGAAGGATCCATGCACTCCCCATCCATAGTCATATCCCACCGCCCTTGGAGCATCTATATGACTTTCCAAATAGGCGTGGGCTTTCTTACCCAAATGGGTGAGGACATCCTCTCGGAGTTTGTTCACGAACCTATGGGTTACTCCGAGACCCTTTTCCGTCTGGTGAATGATGTAGTAGCTACGTCTTTGGAGAGAGGCGAGTACATGCTTCTGGATGGGCTTATTGTAGTACAGGTTTTTCTCGGTCATGGTAGGAGCCTCCTTTTAGTGCTTAAACTTGTAGGTCTTCGTGTTGTTGACGGGGTAACAATATCCTGCCCCATCGTTAACCGGCGGGTACAGTTCAGTGATCTGGACGATATACTCTTCATCATTTGTCATCCGATTCTCTTCGATCACGTCACGGGCGATCTGTGAGGCCTGCTTTGGTGTCTTCGCTTTCACGATGAAACTGGCGGTGCCCATGTTAGGGCTGGTGATCTGATAGAGATTCATGGGATCCTCCTTGGTCACTGATCGTGGCGGATGGTGCTGTTGAGGGGCAGGGAGATGACGACTGCGTCCTCGAAATCATTGAGCAGGCGATAGTCGATACCTTTGATAGGCTCACGGCGACTGACCTTCCCCATGACTACGGCGGCGATACCGGCGTTATCATAGCAGCCGATGGGATCCATGAAATGGTCTACCCCGTCCTCGCACTCATCGGACTGTACCGTGAACACGATATGGATCTTCTTAGGGGACTTCAGATGGATACGTTTGAGAGTTTGCTTGGCATTTTTAAACATGATAGAGCCTCCTATTAATTGGTGGACCACTTGGTCTTTTCTACGGTTTTAATAGACGGGCGCTTCCAGTTGAGGATCACTCCCGTCTCCAGGTCGATCTCCAGCATCACGTAGTCCCCGTAGTGCTCATCAGGCATGAGAGCAGGTACGTACCCATCATGCGTCGCTACTGGCTTGCCTTTACTGTCCCTAAGTTCTGCGTAGCACAGGTCGGAGCACTTGGCACTGATGTACATACGGTTCACATCGAGCTTCTTACCCTGGATGGTGACTTTCATTTTGGTGTACTCCTTTTATTGATTCTTGGTAGCCCAGCGTATCGCATCACGTTTCTCGCGGCACTGGTGTACTTCTTTGGAAGTCTTGATGTCAAACACCACGTACTTGGGGACTCCCAGCTCTTGGTATCCCGCTCTCTCATAGACCTCACGAGTTCCGATAGTCTGCACAGGGATGACTACACAGCCGCATAGGGTTTCTTCATGCATGATAGGACCTCCTAGTAATTGGATCGGATGAGCTTGAGTTTCTTAGGGTAGCGGGATTTGTTTTCTTTGATAAAGATCTCGCACTGGAACTTGAGGGGGTCAGAGTACACTTCTTTATTCCCACACTTGACACGCCAGTTGTATATGGCAGAGCGCCCACGACCTCCTCTGAGATCAGATGGCATGATAGAGCCTCCTTATTTGGCTATTGTTAGACGCCATTTTAATATATCTTGCTGCAACGTTGTGTCTACATTTACATAGAGCAGGACTTGCTCGAACGGGCACGTTAATACTTTACGTTCTAGTCCTGTTAGTTTATACTGTATTTTCTTGTCTCGATAGTTTGCCTCATGTAGGACCCTTCTTAGATACATATCTTTCGCCATACGATATAGCTGCCTGTAGTCCCTGTGATCAAACTGAGACGGCACGTAGTTTGGATCATGCGGCATAGAGTCTCCTACAAAAGAAAAGGGAGAGACCTTTACTATAGGTCCCTCCCCTTCTACCTTCATACTACACAGTGAGTCTTTACTCGGCAGATTCACCCTTGTTACGGGGGCCACGCAGCGTGTACTTCCAGAGCGTCTTACGGATCGCTATCGCGAGCGCCTTGGGCTTACGGGTCTGGACGTTGATATACAGCGCAAACGGCAGCACAGGCCACTGTCGGCCCTGTTTAGCTTCCGCCTTGGTAGCCGCTGCCTTCTTACCATTCGTAGATCCCTTAGGACGTCCACGCTTTTTAGGAGCCGCCACCGTAGCCGTTGTCCCATTAGTAGACCCTTTCGGACGTCCACGTTTCTTGGGGGCTGTCGCTGTCACAGGAGTCACGTCCTTTGTAACTTTGTTCTTGGATCCCTTAGGACGCCCACGCTTCTTAGGAGCCTCCGCCGGGGCCTGATCGGCAGGGGCAGCCTTGACTTTCTTGGCGGGCTTTGCAGCAGGCTCTTTCTTAGACGCTGCCTTCTTGGGAGTGGCTTTCTTAGCCACAGGGCTCTTTTCCTCTGCCATCACAGGCGCAGCAGGCTTATCCCGTTCAACTCTCTCAGGCACCACGGGGCTCGTCTCGTCATTCGCCACTGATGAATTGGTAGTGTCTGCTGACATTGATACACACTCCTTGATAAATGATGGATGTGATGTTAGATATGTGTTTAGGAAAATATATTACGCTACAAGAACCCTGTCACATACATCATATTTATCTCCTTTCAAGCTACGCCGCCAGTGCTGCTCTCGCTTTCTTTATATGTTCGGTACGGCCTGCCTGTTTCTCGTTCTGATGTATCACATCATAGATCATTACACGGGTAGGGATTTTCTTTTTCCGCAGGAAATTCTGCAACGTCTTAGCATAGCAGTCCACGCAATTGAACTTGCACTCTCCCGACGAAGACATGTTCAGGGAGGTGACTTTCAAATCCTGTCCCAGGGTCAGCTTGGAGCACAGTCCACAGCCCTGACAACCGAGTCCCCGACGATCACAGATGTATACGTCTGGTGTCGTATCGGCTAGAGCCTGGACCTTTGATAGAGCCTTTCCTATCAGATGAGCTTTATTCCCCTGGAACTGATAGTCTCTGAGGTTCGCATACCGACTCAGTGAGACCTTGCTATTAAACCTTTGTTTGGTGATGACCACCGGATATCGAGCCTCACTGAGTTCCTGGATCAGCTCTACGACAGGCTGAGAGTCGGGGATATACTTTACCCGCACGAATGCTACACGCTCACGCTTAAGACTGTAGAATTTTGAGACCTCATTCTCACGGACGACGATATCCGGGTTGAGAGTGATCACCGCTTTGTAGGGGTGATCATTCAGGGTGAGGAGTGCTGGGGTTTTGACGTTACAGTTGACGAAGAAAAAACTAGTCGGGTTTGCCATGACGAATCCATCGAGCTGCCGGTACTCTTCAGGGGTACAGTTAAAATTATTATTGATCGCCACGCGCACTACTTCTTTGTATGCAGTTAATTCGGGAGCGAGGATAGCTCTCACGGGTAGCCTCCTATGGATAAGGAATATACTATTTTACAAATGATCTATCAAGTTAAAATATAGCTGAGGGATTTTTATTCTCCCCTAGCTATATATTTAGACGGCGTTGGATAGACGCCATTTTACTACTGCGATTGATACGGGGTCCTCATCGTTCATGTGCAGGGGTACGTTGTCTAAAGGCTGATCGAGGGAGCCTATTTTCAGGTCATAGTTTTCCAGCATGGCTGCGAACAGGATGGGGTCGTAGCCCATTATTTCGATTTGCCTAGCGAAACTTCGTAGGGCGTGGACAGCGTCCTCAGTAGTCTGAGGGGGACCACCACTCCCTGCGATAGGGAGTGGTGTTGGGGGAGGATTTTCTTTAGATGCTTTATCCAGGTCTTTGGCGGTCTCTAGCAGGTAGGCTGTAAGACCCCTGAGGTGTTCTTCTGTGAACATGCTATGTCCTTTCGGTAGGCTTCGATGATATGACACTCATCCTCATCAGGTATGTACTCATGGTCTTTTGCACTGTAACTATTCTCTACAGCACTACCACCGTCGATATAGGTGACGGACTCATCTGTACCATAGAGGGTGTCATAATCAAAGTACGCTGAGTGTCGGAGCAGGTACGTGCTCGGATACTTTGACTTGTAGACCTTGTATTTCTCCGTGCCTACGGGGGTGCTGTTGATCTCTTCGTCCTCGTAGTTGATGTGGAGAGGAGCCTGCTCCAGTAGCTCTACCATAGAGGCTTTACGCATCTCACGGTGGATGTGTTCGTACCCGCCTTTGCTCTGGACAAGGGCGTCCAGCTTACTGAGATTGTGGAGTAGGGCGTCCAGGTACTCTCTGTGGTGGGAGTACTCAGCCTTAAACCCACTCGTACCATAGTATCTCTCAGCGGAGAGGTCTGCGGCACGGGCACTGAAATTCCTGACTTCGATCTCAAATGTGTCGTTACGTTTGAGGGAGCCTTCGGGGATACTGAGGTAGTGTTCGAGCTTGGTGATGTAGTCATCATTATAGTGTGACTCTACGATAGCTCGGAGCATTGCCTTGATGCGGGTCTCTCGGAGTGCTCTGGGATAAACGTAGACGTTAGCAGCCTCTCCTCTTTCAGCTTTCACGGTAGCGATATCATACTCATCCTGGTGCCAGTAGACGTAAAGAGCGCCTGCATGTCCGAGTCTGTCTACGTCTATGTAGCCTGCCAGGTCGAAATCGCTCTGGCTACAGATACCGTATCCTGTGAATATCTTGTCGTGATGCTCTTGCCAGGTCGTGATGAACGTCGGGGCGACGGCGAGGTCTGCACTCTGGGTCTCGAAATCATGTACTTGGTAGGCTCTTGCGGAGTCCTTAGAGCGTGCCGGAGAGATCAGTCCGCCCAGGTCTTTGATGGCTTTCCCGATGCGTCCTCCATGAGACTCTATTTTAGAGGCTGGTATGACGTAGGGGTTCTCTTTGTTATTCAGGAGGTTGACGGCGACGGTGCCCCATATACGGAGTTTGAGTTCGAGGAGGCGGTCGGCGGGGGTCTGTGGGACGGTAGGATTGGTAGAGCGATGACGCATAGGAGTCTCCTTAGACAAAATAAATTTTATTAATTATCAACCTAAATCGATCGTGTCATGCACGTATCGGCTGCGTGTCTTGCCCGTCTTGGTCTTGGTATTCTTGTGATAGAATACATCAAAAACCGTAGCGATAGAGCCAGGGTCTCGCTGGACTCTTAGAGCCTCTTTGGCGGCGGCGCGAGGCGTCTTAGCATCGACATCGATCTCCCAGGTCACTTTGTACATTGGCATGGTAGAGCCTCCCTGTTAGGTGGTGTGCGTGCTGCGGGCGTAGTAGTATTTGCTCTCACTTAAAGGATGGGTTCATCCACTCGAAAGCGATACGTTTGTTGTCCGCGTCCTCCATGATCAGCTTCGCAAAATGGAATAGTACCTTGTCCTCTTCTTCGTTCATGTAGAGCGGGGCGTTGATCCTGAAGTATGCCAGGACTTTCTTGTAGGCTTCCTGGTCTACCTGGACGGTCTTACCTTTCGCCAGGCGGTCTCTCTTCTTTTCGAATTCATCGTAGGCTCTTTGGTAGAAGCTCATGGCATCCCATGCCACAGACATCCGCCGCTCGAATTCCTCTACAGTGATGGGGGTGTCTTTCTCATACCGTGTAATGTTTTTCCAGGGTTCTTCAGCACTCTCTGTTGGCTGGAGTTCGAGGTCGAAAAAGATTTTCGCTTTGAGTTGGATGCGTTCGTTCAGGAAGTAGTTGATCTTCTCATGGCACAAAGCGTCGATGAGTTCTTTTATCATCGCTCTTGGGAAAATGTTCAGGCTAGTTTCTGTACGTTCCGTAGCGTTGCTGTACCTGTTAGGAATGACTTTCTTAGTCACACTATAGATATGGATGTCGTACAGATTCTTGTTGAGGTAGACATAGAGCAGTTCACGCTTTTTTAGCTGAGTGAGATCTCTGTAGGCATTCTCAGGAGAGTGGACAGGTTCCTTGTTCCAGGTGTACTCACCTTTGGTACACTTAATCTCAAACGTGGGGGCTATGGCATACTGAGTGGCAGCTTGTAGAACGAACTCTCTTACGGGCTGGTTGGAGGGAGTGATGAGCCCTCTACTCAGGAGGTGGTTTCGGCACAGGTTCTCGCTACGTTTGTATGCACAGGCTTTGTAGGGGGATACTTCCCGAGTGTAGTATTCCTTTTCGTATCCATACTTCTCACAGAGTTCTTTTCTCAGGAGGGAATGGACATAGTGTATCTCCCAGGCCTGCTCTCGGCAGGGGACCCCGAGATCCAATATATCCCATTGTTCTGAATTGGATCGAGACATCGTACTACCTCCCTATGATGATCTTAAACGGCGGGCAGCCGACCTCCTCATGCCCCACACGGCTGATCAGGAGTTCCCGAAAGATCTCGGGGAAGGACTTCCCTGCTAATGAGGCTTTAGCATAGAGCCTCGTTACTTCGTCCTTGTCGTTGATGAGCAGAGGCATGTCTGACAGGGGCCTCGAAAAGAGCGCGGTACAGGCGTCCAGGAGTTCGAGGACATCCTTTTGGGTCATAGAGATGTCGCTGTCCCCGTCTGTGGGGATATACTCAGGATTAGACATACCAGGTGCCCGATAGTAATAGCATTCGTTGGCGTGCTCACCCTTTTCGTTTGTACAGGGTGGCATGAGTTTCTTGATAGTCAGCCCGTGCCTCTGACAGTAGCCGTCGAGGTTGAGAGTGTTGGATACAGTCCCGTCATGTTCGTACTCCACCTCGAACTCAAACTCTATTGAGTTGGGCTCCTTGAAATCTCTCAAGAGCTTTTCTATCTCTTCTACATCGTCACCGTGATCCCAGCCGTCGATGAGCTTTACTTTATCGTCTCTGAGTTCGTCGATGAATTCTTCGAGGGCGGACTCAGGTAGGTTTCCACCTACCCATACCTGCATGTTCATAGAGCCTCCTTACTTGCCGTAGAGTAGTCGCTTGGTTTCCTCGGAGAGGGCGGCCCAGTTAATGTAGAGTCCAGCGTCCTCTTTATTGAAAGGTTTCCAGGAGCGAATACTCAAGATCCTGAGTGCGTCACTGAAAGCTTTACCAGCGTTCTCATATTTCAGTAGTTGTTCAGCGTCATGCCCCACCACTTCTATCCCCAGTACCCGGCAGCGGAACGATTCTAAATTGATTGTATAGGGGTATAGGAGGTGTCCTGCATCTACCCAGCAGCGATCCTCTCCGCCTTTATTGTTCTTGAATTTCATGAAGGTAGGACGGATGACATGGATCACTGTGCGGAGAGGGATCTCTGTGAGAAATCCGAGGCCTATCGCATACCTCGTAATCTTTTCCTCGTAGGCTGCTGTCGCTATCCGTCGATGATCTTTCGGCATGGTCTCCCTCCCGAGGCGGAAAAGAAAAGGTGAGGCTCTATTAAAGAGCCTCACCTATTTCACACAACGTCCGAGCAAAGGTTACGCGGGCTGATCCACCCCCTTGGTAGTGATGTGTACCCGCTGTCCCCAATCACATGGGGGCTTCTGACTGGGATCAGTCAGCACCCACAGCACATCCTTTACATGATGTGGCTTGGGGGGTTCCTCTGCCTGCCCATCAGTCAGGACGATGAGAGATTGATACCGTCGTGCCTCCGCCAGCTCAAACACTGGCGTGAACGCTGTACCGCCTCTCCCCTTGAAGTCGAGAGATACACGCTTGCGGTCGAACGGTATGATCTTTCCCTGTACTGCATGGTCGAACATCACGAGGTCTACCGGCTGCAACTCAGCTAGCCTGTTCACCTCTGCCAGGAAATGGCTGAGATCCTCATCACCGACAGAGCCTGACGTATCAATAGCCACCAGCTTACGATCCGTGTGCAGACGCTTGGTGCCGCAGTACGGATAGCCGTAGCGCCGGTTAGGCTTCTTGAACGTAGACTCTACCTTAGAGGTTACGAGGTTCCCCAGGTAATGGCGGAGGTACTTCCACCAGCGCACCGAGGATTTCTGGGCAGCCTGTATGATCTGCTGCACGTCACCGGGGATGTGCCCCCACCCGTTCTCACGACGGGAGATCTCTTCGATCTTGTTCCTGATCTCCTGTTTCACTACCTCAGCGTCGGCGTCCGTCCAGCCGTCGTGGTTATCGAAACCCTTTCCTAACCCATTCCCTGTCCCTGTACCCTCCCTATCTCCGATGTCCTTCCCCTGATCTTTCATCTCACGGAGGAGGAGGACATACTGTTCCATGGACTGCTTGTCCGGGAAATTGTAGGGAGCATTGGTAGGACGGAGGCACAGATCTTTACCTTTATCCGGTCCCTCTTTGACTTTCGGCATATGCCGGTTGGCGTCGTCGGGGATCAGACAGTTGATAGCGAGGTCCGCGGCGATGTTGTAGAGCCTGCGGTCCTCATCTCTTTCAGGGAGTCGCACGCAGCAGTGATGCAGGACTACGTGATAGATCTCATGGGTGAGGGCGAAGCGCAATTCGGGATCGGTGAGACCATTCACGAAATCGAGGTTGTAGACGAGGCTGAGTTTCGCGTCCTTGATAGCCACGCCCATAGTGGGTATGGATTTGATGGAGTGCTTCTCCATCATCATCAGGACTTCATGGACGAAAGGATCTTCCAGTACCATGAACGTGACCAGCCACTTCCAGCGGTCATCGAAATTTTTATACTTACCGGGGAGACCAAGGTCTGAGTACGGCATACGAGGCCTCCTTAGTTAACTGTTATTGTACAGAGCATCGTAAGCACGACTAGCGAGCTTGTGATAGCCCAGGATCTTCAATGAGTGTCCTATCATACGTAGCGTACCGTCATTGTCACCGAGATTCTTGTACTCCTCGTAATCAAAGGTCTCATTGGATAGAATCTGTATGTGCCACTCAGGAGTACGGATAGACTCCCCACGTAGGCGGGCCATTACCATCTCCAGAGTGAGCCCAGTCTCATTTACCATGAGACCGAGTTCTTCTAGGGAGGCTTCGAGCACTTTCACGTAATCTGCACTTTTTGCATAAGCTTTCTCAGCGAGATACTCTGTGCAATTTTCCAGTTCATCCTTGAGCATCTGCACCAGACGCTTCGTTTTCTTGTCGAGCATGGTGTGTACTCCTTTAAGAAAGAGGAGTGAGAGGGGGACGGGTGCCCCCTCTCACGGGGTACACCGTCTTACTTCTTCACGTTCTTTGCGAGAGCGGTCGGGTTGACCACGCTCTTCAGAATGATCTTGAGGTTCTGTTCTCCGCGCAGTGATTTCACCTGATACCACTTCTCGGAGATGACCTTGAGTTCCTTATTGAACTTCTTCCAGAGATCACCGACTGCCTCATTGGGCATGAGGTCTAGGTATCGTGCGAGATTCTTCGACTGTTCATCCGAGAGGGCGTCCTTCACGTTCTCTCTGATCCAGACGATCAGGAGTTCGTTGTACGCTGCGATCTCGGTGACGCGGTTCTTCTCCACGATGTCCTTGAGGCGTGCGCCGATTTCATCCGTCCACTTGTTGAGGATGACGTTGGCGTCGAGGGCCTTGTAATCGGTCTCCAGGAATCTCTTAAAGGCTGCCTGTGCTATTGTGGAGACGTAGCCTCCTGCCACGAGGAACATCCAGTTGACGGCCTTCGGGGAATTGGAGAGGGGGTCGTGGTCGAGGATACCGGCCTCGTAGTCTGCCACATGCTTCTTGATGGTGGTGGAAAACTTGTGCCATGCTCTACGGTCATGCACCTTGGTGACGCCCTTGGTAGAGGCTTCTGTTAGGAGTTCCTTGGTGGGGTCGAGGAGTTCGTTGTGACGGCGGATGAACTCCACGATCACGGGATGGACTTTGTTTCCGACTGCCCAGTCGAGCCACTCTTCTACGGTCGGCTCGAACTTGATCATAAAGAATCTGGACAGGAACGCGGGGTCAAGGGAGTTGACCGTGTAGATGTCGTCCTCGTCATTGATCGCACTGACCACTCTCCAGCCGTCGGGCAAGGCTCTTAGGTTGAGCCTGCGATCCAGGACCAGTTCGAAGGCGGCCTGCTGGACTTCACGGTTGGCGCGGTTGATTTCATCCAGGAAGAGGATACCCTTATCCCCGAACCGGCCTTTCATGATGTCATCGGTGAGTCCCAGGAACTCTTTGAGTTGGATGGCATCCGCTTCCTTGAGCGGGAAGAACTCAGGCGGAGCGAATATGGTACGGCCTCTCACTTGGAAAGGCATACCCTTGAGGTCGCCTACGTCATTCTGACTGAGGCGGAAGTCCACGCAGGGGACATCGAGTTGTCGGGCGGCTTGCTTCACGAGTTGGGACTTACCGATACCGTGGTTGCCGCAGATGAGGATGGACTCTTCAATCGGGAACTGAGTCAGACAGTAGAGAGTTTGCTTCACGTTCATGGGAGGCACTCCTTACATGTGAGATGGTATTAATATACTTTCTTCGAATGCGAAATTAAAGGATTAATCATAGGGATCAAACCATGCCCAGGATTTCCAGAGGATGGCGAGGTCTTTCTCGCCGATCTCTTCGTAGAGTTTGGCTATACTGTAGAACCTTCCCTGTTTGAATCCCATGTTATATCTGTCGTTATCGTGGGCATCATCTTGGAGGAGCTTCATCAGTTCAGCCTGTACCTCGGGGCCATAGACGGAGTGCCCAGCCAGTCGATGTTTGGCGAGGATCTTTACGACCTCAGATTCGTGGTTGATGAGTAGGGCACAGTCTTTGAGAGGGGTGACATCGTCTACCATTTCCCAGTCTCCGCCGTCTCCTATGTGATTGCTCATGTCTTCCACGAAACCCTCATAGGCGTCCTCTGCCTGCTCTTTGAGCCAGGCGAGGAGGGCGGCCCGTGTCAGAGTCTTTTTCATAGAGCCTCCTGTTCAGATAGGCAGTTCAGCGATCATTATCGAGTCTGTGCTCCAGCTATCGTCTGTGTGTCGGATATATCCTCGATAGTGGAATGAGTCCTTATCCACACAGATCCTCTCACATTCAGTGCTGCCTTCCCACGGCTCCAATAGTTTCTTGAGTTCATCAAAGGTCTCAGGGCTGGTCACGCTATCGCCTGCGAGGCGGCGCTTGGCGAGGATGGCGGTGACTTCGTTGTCGTCATTGATGAGGAGGCCGCATTCCTTTAGGGGAGTTTTATCAGTGACATCGTTCGGGTTTATGTACTCCCCTGTGAAGAATTCAGTGGGGGAGTTGTAGTCTTCTATTACGGTTGCTTTGATAGTCTGGACGGCTTTGGAGAGGCGGCGGATACGTTTGATCTCGGAGACGGACAGTTCGATGAGGGCTACTGAGGGACTTTCGGCGTATTCATTGTTACCTGAGACGGGTATGAGTTTTCGGAACATTATCTTTATCATAGTACGTGCCTCCTAGTAGACGTTTGCTCAGACGTTATCTTCCACGGGTAGTTGGTCGTCGTATCTTACTGTACTGAGAAGGACTTGCGAGTGAAACTACTTTTTCTCTTCTGAGCTATCGTTTTTCCCTGCACTGATTTTGAGTATACCCGATTAGGATTGATGCCTGACAGAATGTCTTTATATCGACGGTGTACGTAATCCCCAAAGTACAGGAGAAGGTCTGTAGTAGAGACTTCTTTTACTGTGTACATGAGGGGATCGCGGGCATCCTCGATGGAAAAGTTCGTGCTATAGAAAGGGGATTCGGTTGTGCTCTTGTGTTGATTATGAGAGGTCGCCAGGATGTAGACGTCATAGGTCACGGACATACGGCGGTGGTACTCTGTGAGCCAGTAGAGTTTTCTACCGTCGCTACCTGTGATGCGCTGACTGGTGAAGAGGTAGTACCGTCCTCGCACGAACCTCATAGAGCCTCCTTACCCGAGAGGATGTCTTTGTACCGGCGTCCCACGTAGTCCCCGAAATACAGGAGGAGGTCTACGGTAGAGACTTCCTTTATGGAGCATCTCGCGGGGTCTCTGACTTTCTTCACGTTAATCTTTATGTATTTGTCAGCCTTGTTGGGATCGACATACGCAGGATCAGAAGATGTTAGGGAGTACATGTAGTATTCCGATCCTGTGCGGCTCCTGAACTCTACGAGGCAGTGATACGTATTGCCGGTGAGCTTTGTGATGCAGTAGTATCTCCCTCGAACGAATCTCATAGAGTGCTCCAATGCCAGTATCCGTCGATACTTTTAATACATAGACCTAAAGGGTAATGATGTCCCATAGCAAGATCTTTGGTAATAGTGACTTTTTTACTTTCGATCAGAATATCTATGGATATATAATCCCACGGCTTTTCGTGATAATAAGACATTCTATTTATTGTTCCGATAGTTCCTTTAGGTAGTGTCTGTTCTGTGTCTTGATAATCCTTAAGAAAAATCACAGTATCTTTTACATGATACTGGGACGCTCGTTTCAAAGCGCCTATCACCTTTTTTTCGAGTGCCGGGCAAGTTCCAAATATTTCTCTAGCAATGTACATATTCTCTTGAGGCAAGCTCTCCCAATATTTAACTAACTCCCACTGTTTCAGAGCCTCAAGTTGTTTCAGGATCTCGATCTCTGTCTCAAGTTTTAATTGGGATTCTTTGGCGGTCATAGGGCCTCCTGCTTCAGGGTATTACAGGTATCCAGGGAGTTACAGGAATAAATTAGTTGGTCATCACATCTCACTTTTTTACAAGAGTTTGTGAATGAAACTAATTTTCTTCTGGTATGTGTACACACTGGATCAGAGAGTTTCCTTCATGGATTCTTTGATGAGCGAGATGCATTCCGGCAGGGGTCTCTCTTTAGATGCATTCGGTTTATAGTGATTGACTGTTTTGTTCGTCTCCTCTTTATCTCCCACGATTAAAATGTCAGGGATGTTGTCTATCATAGCCTGTCGGATACGATACCCTATTTTTTCCAACTCAGTACGACTATCATTACGTAGGTCTCCCAGTACACTCGGGATACCGGCATGATTGAGTTTCTCTACTACCGTATTAGCGAAAGGGATATTTCGTTCAAGAATGGGCAATACAATTGCAGTAGGTTTGTTCATCATCATAGAGCCTCCGTGTTAATAGAGTTCTTCGGGGCGATTAATCAGGCCACGACTGACACACCATGTGATGAATTCATCCCGAGGTAAAGCATACATCTCTACCGTATTTGCTGTAGTCTCTTTCACATATTCATCATCAGTGTTGGGATAAGGTACAGAATTAACTCCTTTATTTAATTCTTTGTCTTCCAGATAATTGGCTATCGCTCTCAAATAAGTAATCTCTTTTTTGATGTGCTCTGCCTTTTCTAAATCATTGAGGGGTCTTTGGTGCTTGTATATCATAGAGCCTCCT
>Ga0315284_10009427_pt1 | contig 13920 bp, 12 predicted proteins | sample YL17G09_16_MG_FD_203696 | JGI IMG/M metagenome (GOLD analysis project Ga0315284, IMG submission 203696) | Sediment microbial communities from Yellowstone Lake, YNP, Wyoming, USA - YL17G09_16 | ecosystem: Environmental > Aquatic > Freshwater > Lake > Sediment | place: USA: Wyoming | collected... | reverse complement strand
GTGATTGAATAATTATCCCTTTACGAGCAACGAATCCATTAGCCATTTATATTTAATCTTTTTTCAGTATCCAAAACTGGCGACTAATTATAAATACTTCAAACCAAATTAATTTATCATGTATACGAAAGTAAACCCACTTCCTGAAAATATACTTCGTAAGTGTGCTAAATTAGTATTTGAATTCCCCCCAGTTGGGGATGCGTTAGTTCCACCCTGAAGAAAAACCCATAAATCTTGAGTCGGTGGATTACTACTATACCATGCATCTATTTTACTAAATATATTATTAACGGTACTTTGAGTTAATGCACAAAGAGGGGCGCCGAAATCCACAATAGGGTACGCAAATGTTGGTAATGTTATCGTTGTAAGATTTCGATTATTACTACAATTAAACCACCCACATAACCCTGAAAGCATAGAAACATCTAATGTTGTTAAATTACAATCGTTAATATAATACTGATAAATCCTTTGTGATGATGATGGATTAATAACCTGTGTGAGATTTGGATTAGTGTCACCAAAAAATCTACCGCCCAAATTCATAAGACCAGATATATCTAATGTACCAGTTATATTACAGACACGTACCATATACTCATAGATTTGTTCATATGTCGTGGGATTTAGTACAGTTGTAAGATGTGTATTACCATAAAGATAAATTCCGCCGCCTAATTTCTTTAATGTACTTAAATCTAACGTGCCAGTTAAATCACAATTGTACGCCCCATAGAAATCAAATGCCTCATCGGATGATGGATTGTTTATACCCGTAAGACTTCGATTAGTGTTAACATCAAAATGCCCAGATAATCGTGTAAGTCCAGATATATCTAATATTCCCGTTAAATTACATTCAAATGCTTCATAATCCGTAAATAAATAATTGGATGATGGATTAATAATATTGGTAAGAAGTGGATTTCTAAAAACTATAAAGTCTCCACCTAATCCTGTAAGAGTGGACACATCTAACGTTCCTTCTAAACCACATCTATAAGCGCCATATGTTATAAATGATTGCGTTGATGTTGGATTAATTATGGACGTAAGGTTTATATTATCTCCAACGTCGAATTGTCCACCTAATCCTCCGAGTCCAGATATATCTAATATTCCCGTTAAACCACAAGAAAACGCATAATAAACTGAGAATATTTGTGATGATGTGGGATTAGTTATACTGGTAAGATTATGATTTTCATGTACATAAAAAGTACCTCCAAGCTTCGAAAGTCCAGATAAATTTAAATTACCACTTAAATTACAATTAAATGCAGTATACCATGTAAACACTTGTGATGATGTAGGATTATATATTGTTGTAAGGGATGAATTCTCATTGACATTAAGATGCCTTAAATTAGTAATATTTGAGATGTTTAATGTCCCAACCAAATTATCTAGCTCTAAGTTTATGGTATTAATGCCGCCATTTCCAGTTGTTGTTCCTTTATTTACTAAAACAGTTTTATTTCCACTCAATGTATAGTTATATGTAAAACTATTTGAATTTACTGGCGATGACCCATCTCCTAGATCCCAATTAAGCGTTCCTGAAGCAACTCCAAAATTCACATTAAACGTATTTGGTGGATTTTGTGAATTACTTGTAAAGGATAGTATCAAACTTGGTGCAGATGACGTTGGCGTTATCGATGGTGTTAGTGATGGAGGCGGTGCTGATGGCGTCTGTGTCGGCGTTATTGATGGCGTCGAAAATGGCGTCCTAGATGGTGTTGGCGTTTGAGTTGATGTTGCAGTTGGTGTTATTGATGGCGTTGGTGATAACGTTATTGATAGTGTTGTACTTGGCGTTGGTGTTGGAGTAGCTCCTCCTGTATATACTATAGATGGATTACAAGAATAATGAGTACCTAACCCATCTATCACATAATGACAAAAATAATATCCAGTGTTTGATGTTAATCCAGTAACAAGTACTGCCCATCCTCCTTCATCTGGAGGATCCATCAGTACTTTTGAATTATCTGTTGTTGGTGGATAATTTGTATCATAACAGAGCCCTATTTCCGTATATGACGTGCAACTTCCCGATTCGGTAAATCCATTAGTTTCAACATATATGGTAGTTTCAGTATTTGTAAATGGATACGCTGGTGTTCCAATATTATATGTGCAAACTGGCGATGGTGTAATAGTGGGAGTAATAGTAGGTGTAATAGTAGGTGTGGTATTTGGCGTCGATGATATTGATGGGGTTACTGTTATCGATGGTGATACAGATATCGATGGTGTAATCGATGGCGACACAGATATCGATGGTGTAATCGATGGTATTATTGTTGGCGTTACAGATGACGTTGGCGTCATTGTTATTGATGGAGTTACCGATAGAGACATCGATGGTGTCACACTATTGGTCATAGTTGGCGTCGGTGATGGTGGTAATCCTGAACAATCAAGATATGCCGGTGATAAACATCCAACATGATACGCATTATCACATATTACTGATGCTATACCAATATTAGCAACTACACTTACTATTTGTATAAAAATATATCCTGATTGACCATCAGTTGAATATATACAATCATAATCACCCCATATATTAACATTCCCAACATTAGTGACTCCATATAATGTTGTTGTTCCTGTTATCGTTACCGCATCACTTTGTGGAGCGCCTCCTTGTATACTTGAGTATACTGAATCAACAATATTCCAATTTGATCCGCCATCTACCGACATATAGACATTGGTTGTTGCTTGATTTGAATTGGTGCCAGTTTGAGCGTTATCACATGCCGCACCTATTTCATAGTTAAATGTAATATCGAATATTCGTCCATTAGGGTTATTAACACCTAATATACCAATTTCTCCAGATAAATTACTGATGAATATTTCCGATAGTGTTTCTGTCGTTGGTGTTATTGATGGTGTTGGTGTTATAGTCGATGTTGGAGTTATCGTCGGTGTCGGTATTATCGTCGGTGTTATTGATGGGGTTGGACTTGGGGATACATTTGGACAAGTATCTTGTGCTAAAAGATTAATAACAATATCAAATCCTTCATTAATAGGTACGCCATTAAATGTGTATGGACTGTTTGATGTGTTCGCTGGTATGGTTATACAATTACTATATGTTCCCCCATCGTAGGTGTTGCTGATATTAATGGTTGCATCGTCACCAGCATCAACACCGCTAGTGTAAAATGTTATTGTGTCGCCCGTCAATGGAATATTTGCTGTACCTCCCGTAAAATATGTGAGAGGATATGGAGTAGATAATGTTATTGAATTATCATTCACTCTTACATCAGTAATATTAATAGCGGAATAAGTAAATGCATTTTGTACTAATAATTGTAATAGTGGTATTACCGATGGGGTTGGCGTAACAGTTGGTGTGACAGTTGATGTAATAGTTGGTGTAATAGTGGGGGTAACAGATGGGGTGGGCGTTACTGTTGATGTTACTGTTGGTGATGGGGTTTGTGATGGTATTGTTGGTATCCTTGTTGGTGTTATCGATGGAGTTGGCGATGATGTTGGAACTGGATTGCCCATAAATATTTCGTGAATATTATCTCCAATTGTTGGACCGTTACCTAATAATCTAATTCCTATTTTTAGAGTCCAAGACCCCCCAGTAATTATAGCATTTAGTTGTATATTTGGTGATGATATATCGACTGTAAATTCAATTGCCCTGGTATTACCAATATCTTCGGCAGAATAATCTGTATATGTTATATTTGAACCATACCAAGTTGCCATAACTGTTCCTATTCTTACATTTGTACCATCACTAACAAAATAATCAAAATATGCTCCATCATAATTTGACGCTATTATTGTTGATACAACTGAATTAGAAGTTAATCCATAATATATAAATGTTTTTTCTAATACTGTACCACTAAGAGATATATTTGGTACATAAAGTGTATCTGTATCAGAATCATAAAAAAAGTCACTATCAGTCGAACCCCCAATAGACGTGCCGCTTGATCCTGAACTTCCACTACTTCCAGATGTGCCGTGAGAACCACTTGATCCCGATGTTCCTGTTTCGCCAGATGTTCCAGATGTGCCGTGAGAACCACTTGATCCCGATGTTCCTGTTTCGCCAGATGTTCCAGAAGAACCTGATGTGCCGTGAGAACCACTTGATCCTGATGTACCTATTCCAGACGTACCAGAACTTCCAGATACTCCACTTGTTCCAGACGTTCCGCTTAATGCAACTGATGTTCTTTTTTTTACGAGGCCATTTGTATCTATTACAAGTATATCGGTCTCCGTAGTGCCTGTTGCAACTGATTTAATAATTATTCCTTTACGGGCAACAAATTCATTATCCATCTATCTTCAATTTTTCCCCACTATCTAAAATAGTGACTAATTATAAATACATTAATGTAAATTAATTCGTGTTTTTATTCGGAACATATTTCAAATAGTATCATTATGGACAAAGATTTATATGCCAATCCAAATTATACCCAGCATTACCAAATATAGTTATTAAATGACGTAGATTCGTATTTAAATTTCCATTAGTTGGGCAACTGTTAGCTCCATTATTAAGATAAAGAGATAAATCGGCTGTAGGTGGATGTGCGCTATACCACACATCTAATTTAGATAAAATACTATCGATAGTAGATTGATCTAATGAACACCAATCAACTAGAAACTCCGTAAACGGTTGAGTGAATGCAGTTGGAAATAATATTGTCGTAAGATTTGCGTTGGATCTTGTACGGAAGACACCTCCTAATCCTAAAAGGCCAGATACGTCTAATGTACCAGTTAAATTACATAATTCCACATTATAATTATTAATTATTTGCGATGAATTTGGATTAAGTATGTAATTAAGATTTGGATTAACTGCAATAGTAATATCTCCGCCTAACCCAGTTAGGGTTGATAAATCTAAAGTGTCAGTTAAATCACACTCAAATACATAATATACACTAAACACTTCCGATGAAATTGGATTATTTATATATTGAAGATATTGATTATCTGCGGCAGAAAATGTTCCACCTAATCTAGTGAGCCCAGATAAATCTAAAGTATCCCTTAAATCACAACTCCAAGCTCCATAATAGGTGATTAATTCATTTGATGATGGATTGAGTATATAACGAAGATTAGAATTTCTCATCATCGTAATTTCACCGCCTAAACCTGAAAGTCCAGATATGTTTAAAGTTCCTGTTAAATTACAATCATGAGCCCAATAAAATGAAAATGGCCGACTGGATGTTGGATTCGTTATGAGCTCGAGCCCAATATTGTTATTTACTCTAAAATCTCCACCTAAACCCGAAAGTCCAGCTAAATTTAACTCTCCTAATAAACCGCAGTTGTTAGCCCGATAATATGTAAACGGTTGGGTTGATGTTGGGTTAATTATCATATAAAGACCCGCATTATATTGTAGTTGGACATTTCCACCTAAACCCGAAAGTCCAGATAAATCTAAAAAACTAGAGAGTCCACAACTAATAGCGGCATATGATGTGAATATTTGTGATGATGTGGGATTACTTATAAAGATAAGATTTGGATTCTCCTGCACTTGGAAATCTCCTCCTAAACCTGAAAGTCCAGATATATTTAAAGTTCCCGTTAAATTACAGTTATATGCTAAATATTTTACCCAGTTTTGTGACGATGTTGGATTAAGTATACTTGTAAGACTAAAGTTTCGACCTACCTCTAAATTAGTTAAATTAGTGAGATTTGAAATATTTAATGCCCCAACTATACCATCTAATGGTAAAATAAATCCACTAATGCTAGTACTTCCATTTGTTGTTCCTTTATTTAATGTAATAGTTTTATTTCCACCCAATGTATAATTATGTGAAAAATTATTGGAATTTATTGGCGATGAACCATCACCCATATCCCAATTAAGAGTTCCCGAATTAACTGTAACATCTGCTGTAAATGGATTATCAGGAGGCGTTGTTGAATTTGACACAAAGGACATTATCAATAATGGCGGCGGTGATGCTGCTGGTGGTGATGGCGTTCTTGATATAGATGGGGCTGGTGGTGATGGCGTTCTTGATATAGACGGCGCCGGTGGTGAAAATGTTATCGATGGTGTTATACTAGGCGTTATCGATGGGGTTATTGATGGAGTTATCGATGGTGTTATAGATGGAGTTATAGATAGAGTTATCGATGGTGTTATACTAGGTGTTATCGATGGGGTTACAGATGGTGATAATCCTGGCGTCAGAGTTATTGACGGCGTTAGCGTTATTGACGGTGTTATTGATGGTGTTATAGATGGAGTTATGGATAGAGTTATCGATGGGGTTATTGATGGTGTTATAGATGGAGTTATAGATGGAGTTATAGATAGAGTTATCGATGGGGTTATTGATGGAGTTATTGTTGGGGTTATCGATGGAGTTCTTGTTGGCGTTCTTGATGGTGTTGACGTTGGTGATGGCGATGGAGTTCTCGTAGGTGTTGGTGATGGCGATAATGGTATTTTCAAATAAATTTCATATGAATTCGAAGTGATGCTTGGCCCGTCACCTAACAATCTAATACCTGTTTTTACTATCCAAGTGCCAGATGTTATTATTGCATTAAGTCTTATATTTGGGGATGATATGTCAACAGTAAACTCAATTGGATTAGTGTCACCTATATCATTAGTAGAATAATCAGTATACGCGACATTCGACCCATCCCAAGTCGCCATAACTGTTCCTATTCGTACATTTGTTCCATCTTTAACATAATAATCAAAAAATGCTCCAATATAATTTGATAATATTACTGTTGATACAACCGTATTAGAGGATAAATTTGTATATGAAAATGATTTTTCTAATACTGTGCCACTATATGATATGTTTGGTACATAAAGAGTATCCGTATTTTTATCATAATAAAAATCAATATCAGTTGATCCAGATACAGATACCCCGCTAGTTCCACTACTACCTGGTATTCCCGTTTCTCCAGATGTTCCAGATGTACCATGAGAACCGCTTGATCCTGATGTTCCAACTCCAGATGTACCAGAACTTCCAGGTGCTCCACTAGAACCAGGTGCTCCACTAGAACCAGATGTACCACTTGAACCAGATGATCCTCCTGAAGTTCCAGAGCTACCAGATGTGATTGTCTTCCCGCTTACAATTAATGTTTGCGCTACGTTAAGATTTAATGCATAAAGTGTACCACCAGAGTAAAAAAAATCATCAAATGTACATCCAGAATATCCATCAATACCACTTGTACCTGAAGTACCTGAAGTACCTTTTGTGCCTGAGCTTCCTGAGCTTCCAGACGTTCCAGACCTTCCAGACGTTCCAGATGTTCCAGATGTTCCACTTGATCCGGAAGAACCACTTGTACCTGAACTGCTTGATGAACCACTAGTGCCCGCTGACCCACTTGATCCTGAACTACCACTGGTTCCTGAACTCCCATATGTTCCGCTTGACCCTGAAGAACCACTAGAACCAGATGTCCCTGAAGTTCCATATGAGCCACTTGTACCTGATGTTCCTGAGCTTCCAGACGAACCACTAGAACCCGATGAACCAGAACTTCCTGATGGGCCAGAAGAACCTGAACTTCCACTTGTGCCAGATGTTCCTGAAGAACCACTAGAACCAGATGTTCCTGAAGAACCACTAGAACCAGATGTTCCTGATGTTCCTGAAGAACCGCTAGATCCTGATGTTCCTGAACTGCCTGATGAACCGCTAGTTCCGCTTGTACCAGAAGAACCACTAGAGCCTGATGTTCCACTTGTACCTGATGTTCCACTTGTACCCGATGTTCCACTTGTACCCGATGAACCACTAGAACCAGATGTTCCTGACGTTCCTGATGAACCACTAGAACCTGACGTTCCAGACGTTCCTGATGAACCACTAGAACCTGACGTTCCTGATGACCCAGAACTTCCTGATGACCCAGAACTTCCTGATGACCCTGACGAACCACTAGTACCAGAAGTTCCAGAAGATCCCGTTCCTGTTCCTGTTCCTCCACCTATCGTTTTTAATATTAAATCAGAATCGGTTATGCCACTATAATACCAATACTCATTAATACTAGTTCCTGATAATATACCAACAGTTAACCCTATTACTCTTTGAGGAACAACCACATTAGTATTCGCATGGGTAATTCCCGTCCAAGGTCCGTATCGTGCATCTAAATGCTTCGGAGATTTACTATTAATATTATCACTAAGATTGATTGCCATCTATATTATATATTTCTAAATTCAATTGTATTTTGTTGCGTTAAATATACGCTCCAATGCATTTTAAACGTTATTCCTGACCAATATGATTGTGGACTATCAACTGATTGTGTAATGGCCGTCGATATAAAACTATTATCTATATCACCATTATCAAAAGCATTTACATACCATTTAGTTTTTGTTGTATAATCATTTTGATACGCAAACCACACATATAACCAGGTATCAGGATTATTATATGGTATTGATAATGTACCTGAAGCCGTGCTTAAAACTTTTGTTGCGGTTCCCCCTACTATTGCTGCTGCAATGGATGATACTGTTGGTAAGGTCAAAGATGTACCATAGAAATATGGATATATTCCAGTAATAACAGCAATTGAAGATATAAAAAAATTACTCGCGGCTTGCGGAGCGTCAATACTACGAATTGCTGGCGTCCTAACATCGATACCCCCTTTATTATTTTGTTTTGAAAGCCCTGAATTATAATTACCGTCGCCATTATATACCGTTGAACCTAATGGAATCACATAAGATTCTGAATAAGGATCCGTATTGATTTTATATGTGTAATTAGGATTATTTGGGTCGGAATATCCGAATTGATCGGCAATATTTGTTGTGGGCGTTTGTGTTAATGTCGTACCTGTAAAAATTGGGGCTCCATTTCTCAAAATTCTTAATTGTGTATATGTTCCTGCATCATTTTTTGAACCTGATACACTAAGACTTGGGGCGAATTCCCTACCCACTTCATATATTTGTGACGAAACTCCTGTTAATGTTATTGCGGGTATTGTGTATGTTGGTAACGCAAGTGGAAATAACAATTCATCAACGAATTCAACAAACGTTTTTCCGCTTAATTGAGCAACTGTTGTTCCTACTGGAATCCCACCAACAGTTGCTGGCGTTGCTAATGTTGATTCTAATGTTGTATTATATGTGGTTGCTAATGTCGTTCCAGTTAGTTGATGAGTAACTTTTAATCCTGAATTATCTTCAACCGAAATTGTATTTGGGGTGCTTCCCGTATATCCAATAGCTATTAAATAATCGAAGAAATCAACACCTAGAATGGATAGTTCATTGGTGTGGACGCCATCAACTGAGGTTGGAATACCAAATTGCCCAATATCGACAGTACTTCCACTTGGAACATGCTCGCTATCAATTTGTGTCCAATTTATTTTTTGTAATGCCATTTATCTTGAAGTACTTTCAGATAAATACATTTAGAATAATTCTTGGCACAAAAAAGGGGATTTTTAATCCCCTTTTCTTTAAATATTACTCTTAATTATTTCTATTATTTCATTAATGTCTTGAAAATCTCGGTCTGGTATATAAACTGTTCCAGTGCTATTATCGTCATTTTGAATGAATACTGTCGGTAATAGATCATATCCTGTTTGGCTGGTCACTTGCTTCCATAATTCCTGATTTTTGGTTATTTCAATGTCTTTAAATGAAATTGATTGTTCGGTTAATTTCATCTTCAAATCTCTACATTGTAAACACCCATTTAATGTGAATATCAATATTTGTTTCATCTTCCAGGTGTTTTAAATCCTATTGGATCTGAATCGAGGTCTCTGTAGGTTTCGGTATCAATATTATATATGTCAGCTAAAGTTAATGGAACTTTCGATGTAACTCCTTTATTAAGATGTAATAAAAGATTATTTGTTTCAAGTAATTTTAGTTTGTCAAATCTATGCTCACATATCAATCTTCCTTTGCGCAATAATGCTGGGTCAATTCTTTCTCTTGGAATATTACATGTTGCTATAACTTGAATATTTAAACAATCCCCTAAAATACCATCAGTTAGGTTTAAAATATTCGAAACCCCCGCCGATGACACCTTTCCTCTTCTATCACCAATAACTTGCTCCGAGTCTTCAATTATTAAAATACTATTTCTATGATCCATTAAAAACGGGATAATAGAGGGCTCAGATAACATTTCAGCCATCGATGGCGGAATAAAAAGAATATCTTTATCTGTTACCAATTTTGTTAAACTCTTTATGTATGTTGTTTTGCCTGTTCCATGTTCCCCATATAAAATTATTATTCCTTTATCCCCTGGTGTATTTAATCTTTTTATAATTAGGTCATGAAGTTTAACGAAATCTTTTCCGTAATTCAATTCAAGATCAAACTCTGGCACAGGTAAATCATATTCTTCTGTATCTAAGTGACCCATTTCACTCCTAACGAGTTGAATATTTGACTTTGATATTGCTAATTGAAAATCTTTTAATTTTCCTAAATCTATCTGATCCCCCAATTCACCATTTTTTATATTATAAAGAAATTCCAAGAGCATACCATTATTTCTATTATAAAACATTTGAGTGTTGATCATTAAGTTCTTTTCTTTGTGTATTAAAAGGGATTCGTGTATTCCTTCTGTATATCTTTTGGAATTAACGACTCTCGACTCTTCGATAAATCCTATTGATTTTAGATATCCGATAACTGGATTTGAATAGTTTTTTTTCGTTGAAAATTTTGACGGAATTGCGTCAAAAAGAATAACAAAATATTGATCATCGGGAAATTGCCCACCATAACTGTTATCATACAAAGAAAAGGTTAAAGGTATTTTTCTCATAATTTAAAAATTTTAATTTATCGATACGTAGCCCAAATCACCTAAAGATATAAATATACCTGTAATTTCATCTTTCTTTCCAGCGAATTTAGTTATTTTTCTTCTTACTTCTTCGAACTGTTCTAAAGTTAATTGTGGCTCATCATTTTCATCAAAATTCTTTTGTGACATCTCACTAATGTAATTAAAAAAAAGTTCTTCATTACCTATTGTCTCAAAATACTTCTGAGCCTCGGTATTGGTCTCAAAATACCGTCTTAAATTTTGCACATATATTAGAACTTCAGATGACATTTTTTTCCATTTAACTATAAATAGACTGTTAGTAATTCCAAAAATCATCTGTATCTTCAGAAAACCCACCTTTAGAATCTAAGGTAATTTCTGTGATTGGCGTATTAAAGTTAATTTCGTCGATTTTCTTTTCATCAAGACCTGTTCGATTTCCCGCTGGATCCCATTTTTTTTCTTTTATAACAACATTGGGTTTGTAATTCATGATTAGTAATTCCAAACCTATATTTTGTGGAACACCGTCTTTCGCGGCTGCGGCCTTTGCAAACCCTTTAGATTCCCATGTAAACTTATCTTTTGGAAGCCATTCCTCCAGCTTTGGGAAGTCATAATATGATAACCCAAACTTACCTTTAATATGATGTAAACTACCAACAAGTCTACCATGGTCATCACTATCGAAATCGTGAGCAGAATAATAATTTTCGGTTTTCCAATAAGGTGGATCCAAATAAAAATATGTTGTGGATGAATCATACATTTCCATCACTTTTTCGAAATCCATAGAATGTACAAATGTTATTCTATCAAAATGTTCCCTGAACTTAGGATGTTTTAATTTATCCATGAAGATAAGAACCTTACAACGATATTTTCCTTTGTAATCAGTATATTTTGATGTTTCGGGCTTGGACCCTGAAAATACTTGTGTTAACACATAAACATATTTTCCAGCAATATCAAAATTTGGCTCATCACCAATTATTAAGTTAGAATCAAACACTTCTTTCTGACACTTATTAAAGAGAGGCTCATATTCAGGTGGGGTATCTACAACTCCTAATTGCTGACAAGGGTATTTAGCTAATTCTTCCCATAATCTATCATATTGTAATGAACATCTCATAAGATTCGCATTTAACCCATTAAAGTCATTGTAGACAACTGTTTTAAGGTTGGGGTACTTCTCTATATCCATATTAAAGAATACCCACATCATTCCAGAGAAGGGTTCCACAAATGTTTCAATATCATTCGGTATAAATGGAACTATCCATTTACCAATACGTGCCTTACCGCCAATATAACTGATCATATTTTTATAGTATTAAAAATTATTTTTTTTCTTTTTAAAAATCTTGTACAATTTTGTTCGTATAATAATTCATATATTCTTACTAAATCTTTTTGTGAATTAAATTGTAACACTAATTCCGTGCCTAATATTGATAGTTTAAATCTATTATTATAAATTCCAATACTTCCGTCACCATCAACATATCCCCGAATAAAATTAGATATTAAATTTTCCTCAATTTTGGGAGGAGTTAATATTAAAGATTTTTTTACAATACACCCATGATGAATTAAGTCATCGGTCATCTTTCTACTGTTTGACTTTCTGTGGTGAGTTTTGCTAATGCTGCCATTAAGTATCGTCCTTCTTGCGTGTTTGTGTTTACATCTGATAAATTTTGTAATTTTTTCATGATAATATTGTTTATGGTACAAATATATGGAAAAACATTGAGAAAACGAAATTAAAAGTATATATTTTATATATGGGTTGTTCAAAATGTAAAGAGAAAAAAATCATTGCTAAAGAAGGAAAGAAAGAATTCAATTCCATTGATAAGGTAATGACGTGGGTTATTGGATCTTGGTTTCTATTAGGAGTGTATGGGCTTTATTCTTTAATATGTAACATAATTAAACTATTATGAAACCCGCAAAATATTTTGTTATCCTTTTTTGTAATAAACAAAAAGTAAGGGTGTTACATAAATGTTTGAAGAAAAATACCATTTATGATGCGTGGCATGAATTCAAAACACAAAAGACGCCTCCATTTGTTAAACTTCAAGGAGGAAAACGGAAACAAGAACTGAAATACGAACTGGGCCTCATATTTCCTAACAATAAATGGGCTATACCAACAATCATTAGAGATGAGTTGGGACGAAATATTGAGGCTAAAATGGTAGATGAAAGATTCCGGATTAAAGAATTAATTCCATATTGGGAAGAAGAATTAATCTACGACCTTGAAAGCAAAAAAAGAATACGATACCATCAAATGATGGAGATTATTTTTAAAGTTGAAGAAATTGCCCAGATTTTTACATTAAATAATAAATTATTTTTACAGGTTGAAGATAATATTAGAATGTTTGGTAACAAAAATATAGCGGACGCCGAACGATTGTTTACTATCGTAAGGAACGATTTACAAAAACGAGGAAAGGGTAATTTTATTTTTGTTAGAGATATAACGACGCACCAAAGAAGCCAATTATATAAAATGCTGGAAGATAAAGGGTATAAAAGAACTGAACTATTTAGACATTATTCATATTAATCCTTCATTAATGTAAAAACAAAATCAATATCACCTATCTTTAGAGTGAATGCAGTTTCATCCATAGTTGATGTCATTTTCGATTTTTTAATGGTTTTTTTAAATAGTTTTTCAAACTCATCACTGCCGAGCACGATTATAACACTCTTAGATTCCGATTCTAAATTTATGTTTTCAAGTAAATCTGATATTATGGCCAATTGATTAAATATCTCACCTTTTTTCTCCATAACCAAATACAATTAATATTTTTTTTAAAAGAGATTTTTTCTTTTTATCTGGCGGGATAAACATTTTTGATCTATCCAACGATTTTATCTCTTGAATCATTTTTTGTTTATGCTGCTCAGTCTGTGAATTATCTTTCTGAATCTCCCAATTCAATCTTTCTAGCGCTCTTTGTATCTCGTATCCCATCTTTCTTTTCAAATGAAATAGTTTTTAATTTATCAA
>Ga0315284_10009426_pt1 | contig 13920 bp, 12 predicted proteins | sample YL17G09_16_MG_FD_203696 | JGI IMG/M metagenome (GOLD analysis project Ga0315284, IMG submission 203696) | Sediment microbial communities from Yellowstone Lake, YNP, Wyoming, USA - YL17G09_16 | ecosystem: Environmental > Aquatic > Freshwater > Lake > Sediment | place: USA: Wyoming | collected... | reverse complement strand
TTGTCCCAGATGCGCGAGGTTTATCTGGCGGAAAAAGTGCCCGGCACTATTGCCGACCGCCATTTAAGGCAGATGCGCATGAAGACCACGCGTAGTGTTTTGCAAGAGATGATGTTTAGAGAAGCGTCCAGAAAATCCGGCCAATAATGACAACTGAGAGCCTCGTAATGAATACTTATGCAATTGATTTATCCTTGAAACCCACAACCTTTGATTTATGGCATGTTTGTTTGGCGGGCACTGTTGCCCTGTTGTCGCTGATTATAATTGTGTTGTTGCTGACGATGGTGATTAGTCGGATTCGGTGTAAGAAGAAATCAGCCATGCAGCAAGCTGAACCGATAGTGAAAATTATCGAAGTTGAAAAACTTGTTCAGGCGCCTGCACCGGAGCCTGTGGTATTAAAAGAGGCAACTCCTGATGCGGCCTTGCAGTTATTGGGGTTGCTGCAAAAAGAAGCGCGTTTTATCGATTTTATCAAAGAAGATATTGCTGCGTTTAGCGATGCGGATATTGGTATTGCCGCCAGAGTTGTGCATGAAGGCTGTAACAAGGCGATTAATGAACACTTTACCTTGGCCGCTGTCCGTAGCGAACAGGAAGGCAGTAAAATCGCTTTGCCGGAGGGTTTTGACGCTGCTGAAGTGCGTTTAACCGGTAATATTGTCGGCATTGCGCCTTTTACCGGTACGCTGGTTCATAAGGGCTGGCAAGTTACCGGTGTCAGACTGCCCAAGCTGACATCCGGGCATAAGGCGGCTATTGTCGCTCCTGCTGAGGTTGAGTTATGAACGATTTTTCTGATCATACGCAACCGGAAACAGCTACGGAAGAGGTGGCGTTGGCAAATGAAAGCGTTGCAGTTGAACGGCCGCAAAATGGAACACGGTTTTGTGTCGGCATCGATTTGGGCACGACGCATTGCGTGTTGTCTTATGCCGATTTGGATTGTATCGACGACGAACAATTTTCGCCGCAAATCATGGCTATTCCGCAACTGACCTCACCTGGTTCGGTTGAAGAAAAGCAGCAGTTGCCGTCATTTTTATATCTGGCTCACGAAGCCGAACTTGCAACAGGCTCTACGGAGTTGCCCTGGACTGCAAATCCCGATTTTCTGGTCGGTGAAATCGCCCGTAATCTGGGCAGCAAAACTCCGATACGCTTGGTGTCCAGCGCGAAAAGCTGGTTATGTCATACCGGCGTGGATTGCAAAGCAGCCGTGTTGCCCGCTGAGGCGCCTGACGAAGTTGAACGTGTCTCGCCATTCCAGGCAACCACGGCTTATTTGCAGCATTTGCGCGATGCGTGGCAAAGTCTGCATCCCAATGCACCGCTGGATCAACAGGATGTCGTGATCACCGTGCCGGCCTCGTTCGACCCTGCGGCACGAGAATTGACGGTGGAAGCGGCGCGCGCCGTGGGGCTCGCTCAGGCAATCCTTTTGGAAGAACCGCAGGCAGCGTTATACAGTTGGATAGAAAAAAGCCATGGCGACTGGCGAAAACATGCCGAGATTGGCGACATTATCCTGGTGGTTGACATCGGCGGTGGTACCACCGACTTATCATTGATTGCGGTCACTCAGCAAGAAGGCAATCTCGAATTGACCCGTGTGGCGGTTGGCGATCATATTTTGCTGGGTGGCGACAATATGGATTTGGCCTTAGCCTATACCGTTAAGGCCAAACTGGAAAAAGATGGAAAACGGTTAGAAGCATGGCAGCTTCAGGCTTTGACCCACAGTTGCCGCGATGCCAAGGAAAAGCTCTTCAATCATTCCGAGCTTGACACTATCCCGCTGGTGGTTGCTAGCAGAGGTTCCTCCCTAATCGGAGGCACATTGCGCACCGAATTGACCCGTGAGGAAGTCAATCGCGTACTGGTTGAAGGTTTCCTGCCCAAGGTGGCGGTCAGCGACAGGCCGACTAGTCGTCCCCGTACCGGTTTAAGAACCGCCGGTTTGCCGTATGCCCAGGATGCCGGCATTACCCGTCATCTGGCGGCGTTCCTGGCCAAGCAACAAGGCGCTACGGATGAGCTTAAAGATATTAATCTGCCGGAGAACGCGAGTTTCCTGCATCCCACTGCCGTGTTGTTTAACGGCGGCGTATTAAAAGCAGGAGCCCTAGCTGAGCGTTTAATGGAGGTATTAAACTCATGGTTGGGAGCGGAGCAAGCACCCGAGGCCAGATTATTGGCCGGTGCCGATCTCGATTTGGCGGTTGCCCGAGGCGCGGCTTATTATGGTTATGTTCGCAAAGGTAAGGGTGTGCGCATTAAAGGTGGCACGGCGGCCTCCTATTATGTCGGCATAGAAAGCGCGATGCCCGCAGTACCCGGCATGATGGCGGAAATTCAGGCTTTGTGCATTGCCCCGTTCGGCATGGAAGAAGGCACCCAACAGGAATTGCCCGATGATGAGTTTGGTTTGGTGATCGGCGAGCCGGTACGATTTCGCTTTTTTGCTTCCAATATTCGACGTGAGGATAAAGTCGGAACTCGTCTGGATTACTGGACTAAAGAAGAGCTGGACGAACTCGATGAAATTGAAATAACCTTGCCGGAAGAAGGCCGCAGACCCGGTGAAATCGTACCGGTGCATCTTTGTGCAGCCATAACCGAAGTTGGTACGCTGGAACTGCAAGCCATATCTCATAAAGATCAAAGTCGTTGGAAAGTTGAGTTTGATGTCAGGGCAGGGGAGTAGTTACTCCCCACAGATCAACTTAAAAGTAAGCGTTCACCTCCCCCTTTGAAAAAGGGGGATTGAGGGGGATTTATCTAATAAAATCTCCCCTAACCCCTCTTTTTCAAAGAGGGGTACTGAACACTTGCACTTAAAATAGATCACCACGAAGGCACTAAGGGCACGAAAAAAAACAAGGTAAAAACTTCGTGGCCATCGTGTCTTCGTGGTGCATTTATCAATGTATGTAAATACGTTGATTATAAAATCAACATTTTGAGCCACATAAAAAATGAATCAAAAAAAACGTTTAATTATCGCCATGACCGGTGCGACCGGCGCTGTTTATGGGGTAAGGATGCTGCAAGTTTTGCAGGCGCAGGAACAATGGGAAACGCATTTGGTTATTTCTTCTGCTGGTGTGGTGAATTTAAAGCATGAGATGGGTATGAAGCGGGCTGAATTAGCTGAGTTCGCCGATGTGATTCACGGCATTGATGACATTGCTGCCAGTATTTCCAGTGGTAGTTTTAAAACGGAAGGGATGATTATCGCGCCGTGTTCGATGAAAACCCTGTCGGCGGTGGCGCACGGTTTTGGCGATAATTTGATTTCACGCTCGGCTGATGTGGTGTTAAAAGAGCGTCGGCGCTTGGTGGTCATGCCCAGAGAAACACCGTTAAACCTGGTGCATATCCGCAACATGGCGAGTGTGACGGAAATGGGCGGCATTATTTTCCCACCGATGCCTGCTTTTTACAGCAATTCAGATTCGCTGGCGGTATTAGTTGACGAAACCGTTGGCCGGGTTTTGGACATGTTCGGGGTCAATGTCGATGGCTTGTACACGCCTTGGGAGGGGCTGTAGGAACGTCTTATTAAGACAACAGCCGTGAATTTTTGCTGTTACGGAAAATTAGCGGTTTTTCGTTGTCGGCTAGGGCGCTCGCTTTGGCTGAATCTATCGCTTCCTGAATGATATGGTGGTCAGGCGATTTGCTGCATACCGGGTCGGCTGCGTACATGTCGCCGCTTAATAAATAAGCCTGACAACGGCAGCCGCCGAAGTCTTTTTCTTTCTCATCGCAGCTGCTGCATGGCTCTTTCATCCAGTCATAACCACGGAAAAAGTTGAATGTTTTCGACTCGTTCCAGATTTGCTCAATGCTGTAGTCTTTCACATTCGGGCAATCCATTCCCGGCAGTTCGCGGGCGGAATGACACGGCAAGGCTGCGCCATCCGGTGCGATGGTTAAGAATGTCGTTCCCCAGCCGTTCATGCAAGCTTTGGGTCGGTCTTCATAAAAATCCGGCACCACATAATAGATTTTCATCTTACCGGCGACTTTTTCTTTAAAAGCCTGCGCGATCTGTTCGGCTTGTTCAAACTGTTCTTTGGTAGGTAGCAATAAATCGCGGTTGGCATGCGCCCAGCCATAATATTGGGTGTTCGCCAGTTCCAGATAATCTGCGCCGAGTTCCTCGGCCATCTCCAATATTTGCGGCATCTGGTGGATGTTTTCTCGGTGTATGACCACGCACAGCACCATCGGGTAGCCGTGTTTTTTAACCAGATGCGCGACATCTTTTTTGAGCTGGAATGATTCGGTCCCGGCCAGATGATCGTTTAACTCTTGAGTGCTGGCCTGAATGCTGACCTGGATATGATCTAGCCCCGCTTCTTTGAGTTGGACGATTTTTTCTTCGGTCAGTCCATAGCCAGAGGTAATCAGGTTTGAATAATAGCCCAGGTCTCTGGCATGTTTAACCAGTTCTGACAGGTCTTTGCGGGTTAGCGGTTCGCCGCCAGAAAATCCCAGTTGGACTGCGCCCATTTTGCGGGCCTGTGTGAGTACGCGTTTCCAGTCTTCGGTGTCCAGTTCGGATTGATATTTCGCATAATCAATCGGGTTGGCGCAATAGGGACACTGTAACGGACAGGCATAAGTCAGTTCAGCCAGCAGCCAGCGCGGCGGAGTGATGTTAGTTTTGTTGGATCCAGCCATTTTTTAAAGCAACCTCCATGAAAGCGGTAATGTCATTTGCGAGACCGGTCGTTGCAAATTTCTGTTCCAGATCAGTGATGATTTGGTCGAGTTTTCGAGTGCCGTCGCATAGCTTCAGGATTTCTGCGGAACTTTGGTTTAGTTCCACCATGCCTTCAGGATACAGAATCACATCTTTTTGCTGGGCTTCTTCCCATTGCAAACGATGCAAGGGGGAAAATTTGATGGGCTTATCTGAGTTAATATTCATCTTGTTTAGTTATTTTGACTAGCATCGTCAGTCGATGATGGTAGCCAGTTTTCGGAAAGGATATTGTCAATTGTCCACGGACAGGCTTCAGGAAAACAGTCCATTCCGGTTTCGTTGATGGAAATCGAAATCGCATCCCCCCAGGCATCTGCTAACCATTCCTGATCATTTATGGACACCTTGAGACTGGGTGTGTTTATTAAGCGACGTGCAATAGCCCTGCGTTGCTCTCTAATGGTTCGTTGCCAGCTACTGCTTTGGCGTGCAGACTGGTATTGCCATTTAAGCAGGTGGGATAATAGTATTGCCATGCGGCTTGCCAGTTCGCGTTGTTCGCTTTTGCCCACGTCTTCTATTTCCTCTGCAATGTGTTCTATATCAATGGCTGACAACTTGCCTGATCGTAACAGATAAGCTTGTTCTTTAGCCCACGCTACAATGTCATGTTCGTAAGTTGTTGTCATCTTTAACTCCATTACGTTGGGGTTCGCAAAACCCAGCCACAACCTGAATACTATTTTTCAATATTAAAATAAGGCGGCATGTCGTTAATATAAGCCATGTACATCGCATCAGCCATGGTCCACAACACATCCAGTTTAAATTTCAGGATTTGAATCATGCGATCTTGTTGTTCGCGGGTAAGATACCAGTCCAGCGTGATGGCAAGGCCATGCTCGACATCGCGGCGTGCTTCAGTCAGGCGTTTGCGGAAATAGATATAGCCTTCCTGATCAACCCAAGGATAATGTTCCGGCCAGTTATCCAGGCGTTGCTGGTGAATTTTAGGGGCAAACAGTTCGGTTAACGAGGAGCTTGCTGCTTCGTGCCATTCTGCCCGGCGGGCAAAATTAACATAGGCATCGACCGCAAAACGTACACCTGGCAGTACATATTTTAATGAGGTAATTTCTTCCCGCGTCAAGCCAACTGCGATACCTAACTGTATCCAAGCCTCAATGCCGCCCGGATCGCCTGGGTGGCCGTCATGATCCATAATCCGCTGTATCCATTTGGCGCGGGTTTCACGATCAGGGCAATTGGCAAGAATGTTGGCATCTTTAATAGGAATGCAGACCTGATAATAAAAACGATTGGCAACCCAGCCTTGTAGCTGTTCTTTGGTGAGTTTACCTTCGTTCATCAACGTATGGTAAGGATGATGAATGTGGTAATAGCTTTCCATGCCGCGTAGTTCGGCTTCAAACTGTTCTTTGGTCCAGGCTTGGTTATCGCTCATGGTGCATCCTTTATAAGTCTATTTCCAGTCCATCGTAAGAGACTTCAATGCCGGCGGCATCGAGTAGTTTACGTTGTTCGGAATCGTCGTCTAAGATTGGGTTGGTGTTGTTGATGTGGATCAAGATCTTGCGGGCTTTGCTAACGCCATTTAACACTTCTATCATGCCGCCTGCACCGGATTGGGGTAAGTGGCCTATTTCGCGGGCTTTTTTATGGCTGATGTTTTGGGTGCACATTTCGTCATCGGTCCAGAAGGTGCCGTCTACCAGCAGGCAATCGGCGGCTTGCATGGCAGTCATGACATGCGCTTCTATTTCGCCCAAGCCGGGGGAATAAAATACTTTTTTGCCGGTAGAAATTTGTTCGATGATCACGCCAATATTATCGCCGTCATGCGGATCATTTCGGTGGGGAGAATAGGGCGGTGCTTTACTTTTTAAGGCTTGAGTATAAAAACGCAAGTCATCAATACCCGGAATGGTAAAGCTGCTGCCGTCGAAAGGAATCGGGTGATGATTGACGGTGCAGTAATCTGCCAGCATGTTAAATAACGGGAAGCCGGTAGTCAAATCTTGCTTGACCATTTCCGTGCAGTAAACCTCCAGCGGTTTGCCTTCCCTGAGCATCAGTAATCCGGTGGTATGGTCTATCTGGCTGTCAATTAGCATGATGGCTTTAATGCCGGTATCGCGAACACCTTCTTTAGGCTGGATAGCGGGAAACGCTTCCAGTTGTGCGCGAATATCGGGGGAAGTATTAAACAGCAGCCAGTTTTTGTTGTCAGTGCTTACCGCAATTGATGATTGGGTACGGGCTTTGCCGTTCATTTCTTTGTGTCGCAAGCGGTGGCAATTATGACAGTTGCAGTTCCATTGAGGAAAACCGCCGCCTGCACCTGAACCGAGAACTCTGATCTTCATAATTTGAAAGGTAATTTAGGAGGAATAAAGGTTAAACCTAGAAAAAGCAGTTAGTCCACGAAAAACACTAAAAGCACGAAAATATTCAAAAGAGATGCTAAGCCGTAAATCGCCGCCCAATGGACGAATGGTCGAACTATTCAAATTTCGTGTCTTTCGTGCTTTTCGTGGATCAATCGCCATTTTTAGGCTAAATGATACGGGAATAAAGGGCATCAGGCAAAAAAAAGGGGCTCATCAAGAGCCCCTTTTTGGTCTAAACCGAATTAACGGTTGTAGATGTACATAGTTACTTCAAAACCGAAACGCAGGTCAGTGTAGCTTGGTGTTTCCCATTTCATCGTAAACCTCCAGAAGTTGTTAAATTATTATGCTAGCTTGATCAAGTAGGCCGGTTTGAAGTATACGATGAACTTTTTTTTTACGCAACTCCAATAACCTTTTCTTGTTGGGAGCGAATAGAAACACCCTGATTTTATAAGAGCACGCCGCTGGGCAAGGCCATTCCAAATAATTGTGGGCAGAATAGTGCAATCATTTTATAGGACGCATAATACAGCGGGTGGACCGGATTTTGTAATTGTAAAAGACCGTAAAATCATGATCTTACTTCTGTTTGTGCTCATGATCTACCAGGCATGGGTTCGCGCTAATATCATCAGTACAAATAAAATCGGCCATTCTGTCCTGATGTGTAATGATCATAAGCTGATAATAGTGTTAGTTCTTACGCCTAAATAGTTAAAATGGTCTAAGCTATTTTTTCAAGCGTTCTCTATATCGAGTATAGGTGTTTATCCTGACTTATTTCTCATGATAGGGTAACTGCGTATTGATATCCTTATTTCTCCCAACTTGATAATAGACATGAAATTGACAAAGTTGCTCTCCGCGTCCTTTTGGTCGATATGCTAAAGCAACTTGGCGTGGCGTTGTTTTATGCAGCACTGTCTTGGCTTACTCTTAAATATTTATCGCCCGACGGCGTCATCACAACCTTCTATCTTCCGAGCGGATTGGCGCTGGCTGCGCTGCTGATCGGCGGCAAGCGTTATCTCTGTGGTATCTTTTTTGGTGTATTTTGGGGCGGTCTCCTGTCCGGTTTTACCCTTCTGATGTCTGCTGTTATGGCGGTCGGTAGTACATTAGGTGTGTATTGTGGCTTTTGGCTGGTCACGCACCAGGGCAGGTTTAATATATCCCTTTCGTCCATATCCGACTACTTGCGGCTTATTATCCTGGGTGCTTTTGTTCCTGTTATCGTCAGTGCCACGATCGGCGTGACTACCTTGCTGATTGCCGGAGTTGTGACTGTCGAAACTTATGTCACCAGTCTGCTGCGATGGTGGATGGGCGATACGCTTGGTATTATTCTGCTGACTCCCTTGATTTTGACATGGTGGACTGCACGCAAGGCGCAATTCGACACGAAGTGGCTTACTGAGGCATTGCTCATCCTCGGTCTCGTTATTCTGGCAGGGCAAGTCATTTTCCTTGGCTGGTTTCATGAAAGCCTCAGTCTTGTGGCTCATGGATACTGGATGTTCCTGTTTTCTGTTTGGGTGGCAACTCGTCTGGGAACTAAAGGAACAACCCTTCTTCTGGTTATCGTCGCAGCTCAGGGTTTATTAAGTGCCCATGGGCGTATCGGATACTTTGCGCATGACCTTGATAATGGTGAAGCAGAAATTTTTTGGTCATTCATGTTGGTCTACGCCTTGGTCAGCACCTCCTTGGCGACCTATCTTGCCGAGCGCAAGCAAGAGGTGCTAAAGGCCGCTGCGTTAATACATCGCAACCAGGTGATGATGGATAACGCGCTTGAGGGTATTCATGTTCTGGACGATCGGGGTAACCTGATAGAAGCTAACCGTTCGTTTTATCGTTTGTTGGGCTATTCAAAGGAGGAGGCTCAGCATTTCAATGTTGTCGATTGGGACACGAAAATGACTCCCGATGGGATAAATGCAGCGATCAAGCAGTTGCTGGATGGGCGAGCTGTATTTGAGACGTTACATCGGCATAAAGACGGTAGCGTGATTGATGTGGAGGTGAGTGTTGTGGGGGTTGAGTTGGATGGACAGAGGTGCTTTTACTGTTCAAGCAGGAATGTTTCTGAAAGCAAAGCAGCGGCTGATAAAATTATTCATCTGGCATTCTACGATCCGCTCACTGATCTGCCTAACCGACTGCTGCTTAGGGATCGTTTAACACCGGCATTGGCCTCAAGTCATCGTAATGCCAGACATGGTGCGTTGTTATTTATTGACCTGGATAATTTTAAGACTCTGAATGATACCCTTGGTCATGACATGGGCGACTTGCTATTGCAACAAGTTGCCGGGCGTTTATTGGCTTGTGTGCGTGAGGAGGACACCGTTGCCCGTTTCGGTGGCGATGAGTTTGTAGTGATGCTGGAAGATTTGAACGAGTTTATCAATGAAGCTTTAATGCAGGTTGAGGTTATTGGTAATAAGATTCTGGCTGTCTTTAGTCAGTCTTACCAGCTTGTTGCGCACAATTACTACTGCACTCCCAGCATTGGCGTTACCTTGTTCAAAGGTCAAAAACAATCCATAGATGAGTTATTGAAGCAAGCAGATATTGCCATGTATCAAGCTAAAGCATCAGGAAGAAATGGGCTGTGCTTCTTCGATCCCCAGATGCAGGCCAATATAGTTGCACGCGCGGCTATGGAAGAAAGCTTGCGTCATGCGCTGAAGGAAGGCGAATTCAGGCTGTATTACCAATTACAATCCACCCACAGCGGTGAGGTCGTTGGTGCTGAAGTACTGATCCGCTGGCAACATCCGGAGAATGGTTTGGTGTCACCCATAGTTTTCATTCCGTTGGCTGAGGAAATTGGCATGATTTTGCCTATTGGGCTATGGGTGCTGGAGACAGCTTGCGCCCAAATCAAGAAATGGGAAGACAGCGCCCATACTCAACATTTGCAACTCGCGGTCAACATCAGTGCGCGACAGTTTTATCAAACTGATTTTGTGGCCCAGGTTTGTCAGGTGCTAAAAAGTACCGCCATTAAACCTGAAAGGCTGAAGTTGGAGTTAACTGAAAGTGTGGTGCTTGATGACATTAACGATACCATTGTCAAGATGCATGAACTAAAGGAAATTGGGGTGCATTTTTCTATGGATGACTTCGGCACCGGCTATTCGTCGCTTTCCTACTTGACTCAACTACCACTCGACCAAATTAAAATTGATCAGTCCTTTGTGCGCAATATTGGCGTAAAACCCAATGATGCGACAATTGTGCAGACTATTATCGGTATGGCTGTCAATTTAGGACTAGACGTAATTGCCGAGGGTGTGGAAACGGAAGCGCAACGCGCCTTCCTGGAACTGCATGGCTGCCCACTTTGCCAAGGCTATTTGTTTGGCAAGCCGGTGCCATTAGAAGAGTTTGAGCCTTTGTTAAAACGCAGATGATGTGTGTGATTTTCGATGATTACGCACGGAGAGCCAAAATAGAGCAGCGTGAAACTCATCGCATCGTTTATTGATTATGATGAGTTTTAGCTACCGCTTCTACTCGTCTTGGCGAACTTCAAGGGTTTTTTGGGTATGTATTCCCCGTGGTGAAAGATGTTTTTATGACCGGAAGAGAGTATTATCTTATCTCACCTTGAAAATAATAATACACACATAAAATTATGAGGAGAGATCATGGGTGGAGTTACTGAGCTGTTTTTTGTTATGATAATTGTTGCGGCGTTTGCGTTTGCACCGCTAGGCTATTTTATTTACAGGTTTACCAAAGCAAGTGACAAACCCTTTGGTGATATTGAGCCGCATGGCGATAGCCCGTCTGCGGTGAACGATTTTGCAGAAAAAGCTATTAAATTCGTTAAAGATAAGCTTGCTAAAAAATAACAATGTGTTTGTTGATGAGCTTCCAGGCGAATTACATCTCCTGGAAGCTTCTCTATCGTAAGCTACACGTTGGGCAGTTTGGGTTTTTCCGAAGTTTCATCGAATTCCATTCCATCGTTAAGCCATCCAGCAGTAATAGTCGTCCGGTTAAAGCTTCTCCGATATTCATAATCAGTTTCATTGCTTCCATTGCCTGAATACTGCCGACTATACCGGTGATAGGCGCTATGACTCCGTTTGTTGCGCAATTCTGCAACTCTTCACCATCGCTGTTGTACAGGCAGTTGTAGCAGGGGCTGTTATTTTTGCCCGGCGTAAACACGGTCACTTGGCCTTCAAAGCGGATCGCCGCCCCTGAAACCAGCGGCGTTTGCTGATTGACACAGGCATGATTGATCGCAAAACGGGTTGAGAAATTATCGCTACAGTCCAAAACTACATCCGCCAGTCCCACCTCAGAATCAAGTTGCTCGTCCTCGAGTCTTTGTTTAACTGCTCTTACTTGAACATCGGGATTTAGTTGATTAAGCGTTTGGCGGGTTGAAATTACTTTATCTGTCCCAATATCTGGCGTGTGATGAGCAATCTGCCTTTGCAAATTGGATAAGTCCACGATGTCGTTATCATAGATAACGATATTGCCGACACCCGCCGCAGCAAGATATATTGCAGCGGGGGAGCCTAGTCCTCCGGCACCGACAATCAGTACCTTGGCAGCGAGAAGTTTTTGTTGTCCCTCAATATCGATTTGAGGAAGCATGATTTGACGGCTATAGCGTAGTAGTTGGTTGTCATTCATAAGTCATGTTGTTGATGTATTGTGAGTGGAGATGATGCCAAAGAACGGGGTAGACTGCAAAAACTGATTATTGTTGGCACTCTCCGCTGGTGAGTGCTAAAATCTGAATCTGAATTTAACCTTTAATTTTAATGTTAGGAGATATTGATGAAAATACGTCCGTTACACGACAGAGTGATAGTCAAGCGTGTTGATGAAGAAACGACAACTGCCGGTGGTATTTTGTTACCAGGTTCTGCTGCTGAGAAACCAAGCCAAGGTGTGATTTTGGCGGTGGGTAGTGGCAAACAACTGGACAATGGCACAGTACGCGCGTTGGAAGTGAAAGTCGGCGATAAAGTGCTGTTTGGCAAATATTCCGGCAACGAAGTTAAAGTTGACGGCGACGAGCTCATCGTTATGCGTGAAGAAGACATCATGGGCGTTTTGGGTTAAGCCTGAACACGTCAACCACATTCACATACAAATTATTAAGGAATAAAAATGGCAGCAAAAGACGTATTATTCGGTGATGACGCTCGTGTCCGTATGGCGCGTGGTGTAAATATTTTAGCAAACGCAGTCAAGGTAACATTAGGCCCTAAAGGCCGTAATGCGATCCTGGACAAAAGCTTTGGCGCGCCAACCATCACTAAAGACGGTGTATCGGTTGCAAAAGAAATCGAATTAAAAGATAAATTCGAAAACATGGGCGCACAGATGGTTAAAGAAGTGGCATCGCACACTTCTGATGTAGCCGGTGACGGTACTACTACTGCAACTGTATTGGCGCAGTCTATCGTCAACGAAGGCTTAAAAGCCGTTGCTGCCGGTATGAACCCAATGGACTTAAAACGCGGTATTGACTTGGCTGTCATTAAAGCGGTTGAATCGATAGTTGCCGCTGCAACTCCTTGTATCGATAATAAAGCGATTGCTCAAGTAGGCACTATTTCTGCAAACTCTGATGAGTCTGTCGGCAAAATCATTGCAGAAGCGATGGAAAAAGTCGGTAAAGAAGGTGTTATTACTGTTGAAGAAGGCACAGGCCTGGACAATCAATTAGACGTTGTTGAAGGTATGCAATTCGACCGTGGTTACTTGTCACCTTACTTCATCAACAAACAAGAAAACATGAGCGTCGAATTAGACGATCCATTGATTCTGATTTATGACAAAAAAATCTCCAATATCCGCGACATGCTGCCAACTTTGGAAGGTGTTGCTAAAGCTGGTCGTCCTTTATTGATCGTTGCTGAAGATGTAGAAGGCGAAGCGCTGGCAACTCTGGTTGTTAACACTATTCGCGGCATCGTTAAAGTTGCGGCAGTTAAGGCACCTGGCTTCGGTGATCGTCGTAAGGCTATGTTGGAAGACATTGCGGTCTTGACTGGCGGTACTGTTATTTCAGAAGAAGTTGGTTTGAGCCTGGAAAAAGCTGAATTGTCACAGTTGGGTACTGCCAAAAAAGTACAAATCACCAAAGAAAACACCACCATCATTGATGGCGCTGGCTCTGAAGAACAAATCAAAAACCGTGTTGCACAAATTCGCGCGCAAGCTGATGAGGCAACTTCCGATTATGACAAAGAGAAATTGCAAGAGCGTCTGGCTAAATTAGCGGGCGGTGTTGCTGTCATTAAAGTGGGCGCTGCAACTGAAATTGAAATGAAAGAAAAGAAGGCTCGCGTAGAGGATGCATTGCATTCAACACGCGCAGCGGTTGAAGAAGGCGTTGTTGCAGGTGGCGGTTCAGCTCTGGTTCGCGCTATTTCTGCTCTTGATAAACTCGAAGGCATTAACCACGATCAAACAGTTGGTATCAATATTTTGCGTCGTGCGATGGAAGAGCCACTGCGTCAAATTGTTGCTAACGCTGGCGATGAGCCTTCAGTGGTCTTCAACGAAGTGCTTAAAGGCAAGGGTAACTTTGGTTACAACGCAGCAACAGGTCAATATGGCGACATGATCGAAATGGGTATTTTAGACCCTGCGAAAGTTACCCGTACTGCACTGCAAAATGCAGCTTCTGTTGCCGGCTTGATGCTGACTACCGAAGTGATGATTGCCGATGCGCCTAGCGATGATAAAGGCGGTCATGGCGGCCATGATATGGGCGGCATGGGCGGTATGGGTGGCATG
>Ga0315284_10009425_pt1 | contig 13920 bp, 10 predicted proteins | sample YL17G09_16_MG_FD_203696 | JGI IMG/M metagenome (GOLD analysis project Ga0315284, IMG submission 203696) | Sediment microbial communities from Yellowstone Lake, YNP, Wyoming, USA - YL17G09_16 | ecosystem: Environmental > Aquatic > Freshwater > Lake > Sediment | place: USA: Wyoming | collected... | reverse complement strand
CCTTCTTCAAGTCTCTAGCCACTATGGTGCGATCTGGACTCTTCGAGTTATCGATCGCAGCAGCTATCCGACGAAGAGAATTTGCGAGTTCTGATGGTTTCATTGAAGCCTCTTTCGACATTTTCTGTGCACCGGCAGCGAGACCAGTACATAAATCCTGAATCTCTTTCACTAGACCATGACTGATGATCTCAAGACGAGCAGCCGCCTGGTTCATCATCTCCGAAACTTTTTCGTCCGCAATTTGGCGGACGCGCGGATTGTCGGACGCAGGAAGCTTTCCTTTAAAATCCATTATCTGGTGGAAAGCCTCTTCGAAGATTTCTTGCATCTCCGGCATCTTCTCGACAACTTTTTCGCACCATTTAGCGATATCGGCGTCATACTCGACGTCGTCATGGCCGAACGGCCCGTCTGATTCGCCTTCAAGAATCTCGTTCACCTGACTAACAAGATCGTTAGCACGGTCAGCGGTTCGGGAAAGCCAAGCTTGAGCTACACGTGATGCTAGTGTTTTCATCGAATTCACCGGACCATCAAAAGTTGATATAGAAATCCATAAAACCGTGGGGGTAATTCCTGACGCTCTAGAAGCCATCAGGCGAGTGTTTCCGCCGACCAACGTAATACTACCATCAGAACGTTCCAATATGACCGGCATCTTCATAGGACTATCTGATTTGAGTCCCTTTAAGATACTAGAAATGTCACGGTCATTTATGTTGGCAAGTCCATTTGCTTGAGTAAGGCTCTTGACGTCGTATGAATCGGTGTTTTCGAGTCGATACCAGTCTTCTTCCGTCAAAGCAACCGGGTCGGCCGAAGCGAATGAGGATTTCAATAATTCAAGATTGAGTCCTTCTTCTGAAGATACTCGCTCGAGCTCGCCAATTTCATCGGACAATTCAGGCTTCACCCAATTAGGTTTAATAGAAGCCGTCTTTGCAGGTTTTACTGAGAAAAAGTGGCCATTCGGACAACATGCACTATAAGCTCGGACGTCGACGGCTTTGCCGCCACACTCCGGGCACTTTCGAGACATATCCGGGCCGGAGAGCTTCTTGGTCGATGCAGTAGCCGGTGTATTAACCGATTTCTGCGCCCACATGCTATGATCCGGAGTTTCAAACACCGAACATCGATACCCTTGGATCGTTAGATAACCAGAAAATTTTGCCTCATTGAGGACCGAATGAGGCAATTTTTCGGTTGACCACGAACCATCCGGCATCAGATGGAAAGCGATACCAGGCGAGAGCTTAGGCTCCTCTGTCTGATCTTCATGTTGAGGCACAGACTAAACCCTCAAAAGAACTCGATAACTTGGAAAGATGTTGACCTTTTGAAATAGTTCGAAGTCTATGACAGTTAGCACATACTAAATCACACTTTGCAATCTCTTGAAGAATTCTCTTATCACACCAATGCTTTCTAGAAGATATGAGAGAAATGTTTATTGATTTGTTCTCACGATGGTCAAAATCGAGACGCCAATAAGGATGCTGTTCTTGACAGTCTACACACGATTTACCATTTTTAAGAGATCGGATAAACTCAGATATTCTAAGGCGAAAAATCGTTCTGACTTTATCAGATGTAGATGACTGACGTTGTAAAAACTGAGTTCTATCACGATGACAGTTTGCACAAATAAGATCACACTTTTCAAATTCACGATAAAGTGCGGCTACACTAGATGCTTTACGATATGCAACACTAAGATTAAATTTTTTCAAACCACGAACGTGATCAAAATCCATCTGTTCCGGTTTAAAAATTCTCTTACAATCTAAACAAGGAACATTTTTTGCAAGTCTAACAAGATTTTTTATGGAATCACGTTTTAATTTCATGCTAGCGTGCCATGAATCGAGATTATTCCGTCGAACTTTTCGACGATGAACTTTGAAACATTTCTTGCAAAATTCTGAAGAACCGCGACGAATACTACGATAGAAAGCGTGGATTCCAGTCAAAAGACCGCATCCACGACATCTATATAGACGACATATATTGTCGTCTTCAGGTAATAGAGCAATACGAGTCTGCTGGTATTTGACTCGAGCAGTGCTTTTACACTTTTTACAACATGGATAAAGATATTTCCCTTGTTTCTGCGTACTGAAAGCAGAGCGGGGAAGGACGAGCTTACACTTTGTACAAAGTTTGGTTTCCGGTAGGTCCACAAAGAACTCTACCATGAAATCATATGGCGATCAATCGTTACTTCACAGCGTTATCGCTGTGATGACCCTTGCCGCGACGATCGAAGTAATAAGTGGAATTGAGATCCTGCTTACCATATAGGCCGTGAACAGCCTTCTCAATAGCCTCGAGAGGCTTGTCGAGGTCCGCGACCGTATCCACCTCAGCGAACACGCCAGCAACCTTGCTGACGATAGCCGAGATTCTGGGACGAAGTGCAGCGTACTGCGGACGCTCGCAGGCTTGAGCGGCACGGTGAAGACCCTTCAGGATCTCCACAATGCGCTGGTAGTTCTTCGAAGGGGTTTCAGCTGCTTGCTGAAGCTTCGAGATCTGACCCTTCAGAAAATCAACATCGTCTTTACGGGATTGATCCCCGTGGGCATTCTTTTCGCCAGTCGGCTTATCTGACATACATGTCAATTGAGCAATCTGCTCTTTAAGCCCATCCACGGTGCGGCTGACCGCTTCATCCTGTGGATCCATTTGGGCCAGCCGACGGGTGGCGGTCATCAATTTACGGGCTTCTTCGATATGCATATCAAGTCCTCTTACTTAGTTACAGATTGAAAGCTTAAAACTAGACTTTAGCTAAAGCTATGTCAGCCTCAAACTGATGATGTTTCTTAGCGCGCTTACCGATATGGTAGTTATGCAATACCTGTTCAACAGCTGCAGTTAAGTGATCAGCCGTAAAGGTACAGGCTTTACCATTAGAACAGCCTTCACTAACAGCCCGAATGACAACCGCACGAGCGAGACTCTTCATATAGTCACCAGTCAGACCTTCTGTCATCTTAATGACAGTAATCCAGGTGTCTTGAGTAACACTCTCGTTAGGTCCAGAATGGAATCCACGAAGGAAGCTACGGAGCATTTCCGAACGGTCCTTCTCGTCCGGAAGTGGCATCTCGATTTTCATATCGAAACGACCAGGTCTATTGACCAAAGCTTCGTCCATCGATGCAATGTCGTTCGTACTAGCCATTACGACAACGCCAGCATTTTCTTGAGCACCATCGAGGCATGCAAGAAATTCATTCAAGACGTGATTATCATGGCCGAGTGACGAACGATCTCCACCAAACAAATCCATATCTTCAATAATTACGATACACGGAGAAAGAGACCTAGCAGCGTCAAAGAGCGCTGTTACGTCATCCGAACGGTCAATAGATTTACCAGTACACCAAATCCGTGTAATTCGACCTTCAACATCGTTCGATACAGCACGAAAAATCGTCGTTTTCGCCATACCGGGAGGACTGATCAATATCATATTTTGGTTCGGCGTCATGCCGAGACCACTGAATTTATCCATCGAGTCAAGAATTTGAACCGTATTCTTTTGAATTTGATCACGAATGGTCGGTTTAATTATAATTTGTTCCCAAGTCGTTGGCTTCACGCCCATGAAGTCGAGCCGACCGCGAACAAACGACAGACATTTCTTATAATATATATCATTAGCAATAATAGATGCCGATACGTCAGCAAAAAATTGTTCAACCACCGATTGATCGGCAGGATTCGCCATAACTGATATGACGCAACCCATTGATTCATAACATAGGTCAAGAGAAACGAATAAATGCTTTCCAGTCGCGATATGCTCAACGAAAAAATTCCCGAAAACTGGAAGAGTCAAAGATTCAGTAAGGGAGATTGAAACCTTCTCCGATTGAACGCGATATGCGTAACTGCCTTTAAGGGACTCCTTGAATTCATAACTATCAAGAAAACTCACAACCCGATAGGTAGCAGTCTCACCAACGAATAATTTTGAAAACGCGAATGCATTTAACGAACGCTGCCAAGTTGGGTATGACTGATTAAGCGTAAATGCAGTATGAAGGTCGCACCCAAGCCATAATTCGCGAACATGCGCGTGTGGGTCTGCCGGATACCATTTTGAAGGTCTGGAATTTCGAAGAGCTAGTTCTTCTGACTTAGCGAAGAAACTGTCAATTAGATAATTCACCGCACCGACTACTGGCGTGGGGACACCATATTCGCTGTCAGCGAGTTTCGAGAGATACGCAGCAGTCCGTTTGGTGATGCCCATGCCATAATCCTGAAAAAAGAGTCTAGTAATCTTGGCGTAGATTCTGGGTATAAAACCGTACGTCAGATATGAGTGCAAAAACACTAAAATTAAGATCAAAATTAGAGAGACTAAGAATCCGAGATGATATTGCAGACTTTCTCCGAAGAGCTCCACTGATTGAAATGGTAGAAAACCAGGTCGGAAATCATATATACTCCGGAAGAGGGAAGATTCGAATCGGGAACTCTTATACGCCAGTAATTGTAAGGGTACGAATGGTAAGAGAGGAGGTCATCGTAGTCCTACTTGCCCCGGAAGCCGGAGTCAATATCAGGTGTCCGTTCGAGCCGAAAGAAGCTGCTAAAATGGTGTCTAAAGTCATGGAGGATAGCCTAAACTGAATCTTGGCTATGAAAAAACTCAAGGAAAAACTTCAGGAACGCGGAAGTACGTCTGGAACTTACCTGAAAACGGTAAAACCATGGACGGATGCGGATGATACTATATTTCGTCAGGAGGTTGAATCTCGTTATCGAGACAGAACGCCACCGCAAGACCTTGACGAAAAATTGGATATGCAGAGGGTCCATCGTGAAGAGATGGAAGTCTGGGCTCTAAGAGAACTCGGAAAACCTCTCCCGGAAATTGAAGAGTGGATTATAAGTTTCATTCTTTGGTACCGGAGAATGATAGAGCGTAACCGCGTCCATATGCGTTGGCTGGATTATTGTTTATGTGGAGCAAAAGGTAAATTACCTCCAATCCGATCAGATATCGAATCCGAAATCACATGCCAAGACTGCAAAAATATATTTTCCAGAGAAATAGAAACAAGGCGAAACTGACTCGAGACCGATTCTTACTGGTTATCGTCGGACTTGTTTCATTCTTAGTATTTATAGGGTTAGGAGCCAGACTTGCAGAGTTACTTCATATATAGTTTATAATAAGGTGACCCTAGGTCCTAAATACCACAGAGCTTTTTTCATATAACTCTGACCAACACTGTAGCAACTTACCAAACAATACGGAAACTCTTTGGAACTCGGTCGCGAATTCGACTGTAACAGGCGCACGATTACGTAATTGCGCCAGAATCCCGTTTACTCCATCGGCCCAGTTATCCGGTTTATGCTCATATTTCTTGAGCGTGGCTTCGTAACCAGAGACCAATACCGACCCGACTGTAGTCTGGAATTCCGTAAGCAGTCCTTGCATATCCGAAACTGGCACAGTGCCGACATCTCGCAACGCCTTACCGATACCATGTAAGTCTTTACAGCCAGATGACTCGATAGCGTAGGAGATTAACGGAGAGTGCTCCGGAATCGTGATGTCGCTCACGTAAGAACGCGAATTCGTAGGTACATGGGCAACTGCCCATGGCATATGACCAATACACGTCTTGGGTTCAGTGAGTAGCAATAACTTCGCAAAAATTGCGTTCTCGCCCCTACCTGCTGGTAAAAACGGAGGCAGCACACGCGTGTTATCAAAGCTGAAGTTAAACGTACGTAGAAACGGAACCCTGGTGAAATACCACTCAGGTACAGCTTGTAACATTTCACGTGTAGTCTTTAGCTCATCGTAACGAGCCAAGAACTCTTCTCGTGCAATACCATCCTGCAAATACATCGAACTATTAGTGTCTGCTCCCGCATCTCCGATTACACCTGAAGCTAAAACTCTGAATTCGTAACCGTCGTTGGACTTACCACCTAGCATAGACTCGTGCTGAGCATAAAAGTCCACATCAGAAGCCGGTTGAACTCGCCACTCTGCACGATCGGCAAACCAGCGCTGCTTTGCCGTAAACTCCAATCCGTGCCTCACTGACTCTAACTTCTGCCCGTCAGGAGCCCGAAATTCTGCTAGAGTGTCGTCATCCGTAGATAAAACGTGCTGTCCAGCAGTAGCCAGCAAAGCAACATTCCTGGTGCCTCCATACGGACCTTTAAGTCCGAATTCTAACACATCGCGCTCAAATCCCTTACGGACAAGCAAATCAATGGAAGCGTTCACGTCCTCAGAACGTAACACTCGACAACCCGGATAATCAGAACGTTCAAGCGTCTGATCTAAGATCAGAAATTTCAACTCACGACCCGTGCGTCTAGCTTCTAACTGAAAACTAGATAACGCTCGAATCGCCTGATCCTGTCGATTTAGCGTCGGAATGACTACTGTGGAAATCACTAATCACATCTCTGCGCGAGCAACGCGACGAAGAATCTCTCCCTCTTCGCCTCCACGAGTTGCAATTAACGCAACTTCAGGCGGAACTATTTTCCCATTAGTTTGTGCCCAAGCAACTACAGCCTTGTAGGCATTCAGCCATGCGCGCATTGCCTTTGTGTTACCGTGCTGAGTTGGCAGATTATCGGGAATACGAATCTCGCGTAGCCACATCTCAATCATTTTCTGACCTAAACCAGAACCTCGATAGTTCTCGTGAACGATAGTCCTATTCACTTCTGCCAGGCGGTCTCCAGGCTCAATGAACGAACCGATAATCATCGCTCCATCGAACACTAACACTCCAGAACGAGTGTCACCAGAATCCGGAATACTTGGGCATTCCGGAACAACTGTCTGAATATGCAGAGCTTTGGAATTCCGTGATAATCCGATTTGGTACAAAAATCCGGTACCTTCCAATGGCCGTCTAGTACTCGTGAACGGCACGGTCTCGGGGGCAAAAACAACCCCAGTACGCACATAGTTGGCGCACGAAAAAATCTGTAATGGTGTTAATTCCCAAACAGCGTGTGTCGTCATCAGATACCTCAGAAATTAAGAGGAAATACCGGGAAAACTCCCGAAAAAACATCCGGAGCCGTCCAACCAGTTAGCATAAGAGAAAAACCAGAAGTACTACGCCACCGGCTAACTCCATCGGACTCCAGATCAAATTGATTCCCGGTAACATCAATATACCAACCCAATAATCCAGGAGCTTGCGTATCTACAGAGTCATTACCTGAAGGCTGCGCCAAAAACTGTACAACGTTACAACCACAAGAGGCGATCTTAAAGTTCACAACCGTCCCGACAGATATGCGTTTTCCTGCGCTGCTCGGCACAATCGGAGGCAGAGTCAACGTCAACAAATTCTGGGAAGACCCGAGTGCTCCGATTGACATAACCTGGAAAGAATCCCCGAAGTTAGCATCCACACGAATAGGGCCAGGTAGATCTGTATCAGGAGCGTCAGCCGAAAACCAAGTCTGCACATCTACTCCAGGAACAATCGGAGCATTGGTAGGAGAAGACAAAATCCAAGTCGTGGCTTGGAATTCAGATCCACAACTAATACCCGCAACCCAATACTGACTCAGCGGAGTTGCGTATGAGGCATCTCCAGTAGGTGTATATGATTCCCATTGGCCTGCTCGAACAGTGTACAGGCCATTTTCTAAGACAACCGACTGGCCTAGTAATAAAACTACCTCACCATCATTGATGTTTCTACCGTCGATTTGCAGAAAACCGGAACGTACTGGAACGTTCACATTTGTAGCTGCAGTCACACTGACACTAGATTGGTAATACGGAATTAGTACTAACCACTGCTGGGGATCAACATTTACTACCAGTGGTATTCCAAGTGGAGCATATAACGCGGTACGAAATGAGACATTTCGATTCAGAATCTCTTCCCAAGACGTGGCAGTGCCTCCTCCGACACCGAACTGTGCCGCAATCTCCACTTGCGTAGCACTGATCCAATTCGTGATCCGAAATGTCCCGTTGTTACGAGGGTTGACTGCACCTGATAAGTTGAGCCAATTACCAACACTGCTCGGTTCCATACCATTCAGGCCGCTGATGGTAGCAATACCTAACGTAACAGACACGATAGCTGCCGTGCTCCCCACTTGGATTACCCTCCAACTAATCTTAGTTGAGTTAGCGTCTGGGAACACTGCTGCTGCTGCGGTACATGTCACAGACGATAAGCTATTTACCGTCAAGATAACGAACGAGCCGTTGTTTCCGGCTTGGGCGGCTCCAGACACCACTAGTGTCTGCCCAACCAAATCTGTGGTCATTCCAGTCAAACCACTGAAGGTAATGCTAGTTAAAGGTACGATTGAGGATACTGTGGCCGTATTACCTTGAGCTAAGACCTTGGGTGCCCCTTGGTAGGAAAATTCTGCCTCTACAACAGCGTCTTTAATCAGCGCACCTGTATTGGCATCTACTGACCGAGTCCATGCTCCCGCAGTCACATCATAAATACCATTATCAACCAAGCGGCCACGATTACGAATATTCCAGGTAAGAGATGACGGGTCTACAACAGCGACAGGATTAGCCACTTTTACAGAACCAGGATTCAGGTATACCGTCACGTTGAACGTACCTCTGTTCAACGGAAAAACTCCATTTGACAAAATCATCTGCTTGCCGACATGTGACGGAGTCATACCTCGTAGTCCGACAAGCGTAGCTTCGCCTGCGGAGAACGCCGCGACTGAAGCTACGCTGCCGCTCTGTAGTTCAGGTACAATGCGCGCTACTCGGTCCCCAACATTGAGATCCCAACCATCTACAGTAATCTTCCAGCTAAGCGGACCCAAATCTGCAACTAGAGATGGACCATAAATCTTAACAGAACCAACACCAACGAAGCTCAAAATGTAAAATCGTTCGTAGGCCAATACGCTCACGCCACCGACCAGAGTTAGATAGCGACCTACATCATTGGCACTAACACCTACCAAACCAGTAACCGTAACTTCGCCAAACCCGTTTGGCGAGGACAAAACAGCAGCAGCTCCAAACAGCAAAGCATTTCCGAATAGAGCAGGAGCAGGGTCTCCAAGAAACATCTTCACATCAGCATGTGTAGTGGCAACACGAAGCGCGTCGAACAGCTCACCAGGAACGTCGTCTTTCCATCGATATGTAGGCAGACGAGTATTCGAGCTTAAAAAAGTCATGACATCTCCTGCACGTAATTACACTACCATTTAATAGAAAGTTCACTCATGAACTCACTAAATAGAAATGCTGAATAAAATCTTCTTCAAGTCTCGAGCGACAAGCTTACGATCAGGATTCTTCGACTTATCAATAGCGGTGGCGATACGACGAAGTTGATTGGCGAGTTGTGAAGGCTTCATAATATTTCCTATGCAGAGTTACGACTCAACACGTTATCAATAGGTCATCACCGATTGCTTTCTCTTGATCGATAACCGGATATAATCAGACCAGGTAGCACACCCGGACTCGGCAAGAAGACGGTCACGACGTTCCGCGAACTGACGCTTCATGTCAGCCTTAGACTCTTCGGAGTGACGGAACCCGGTTGAAGCGGTTGATATCTTCTGGCGAGTTTCCAAGCTAACAACTCTGTTAGCATGCTTGGCTAGGACCTCAGGACGATTCTGAGCTTCAGTAACGGCAGCTCGATGCCGCTCCTGTACGGCGGGGTCCTGGAAAGCCGTCCGGATAGCGGCCGAACGCTTTGCGTTCACTTCCGGAGTGGCGGACTCGCGCGATGCCTTAGATAACCGGGCTTTCGCTTCCGGAGTGGAAAGAGATTTCTTCAAAGTATTAGAAATCTTCTGAGTATAAGCCGGATCAGCCAGTAAAGCTGCTCGTTTAGCACGCGTCTCAGGTGAAGCTAAAGATGCTTTAGTCTTAGCACTTCTCTTTGCTTTGGACTCCGGAGAGCGCATGCTCGCGAGCTGAGCCGCACGTGCAGTAGGAGTAAAACAAGCCGAAATCGTACTTGGATGATTTTCGCGAAAACCGGGACGGTCCCATGGATTAATTACAGGATGAGGTCGGTGATCACCTCCAGATTTTATATTGAATCCTTTTTCTGGATTTCGAGTATCAAAATGAGCGATCCATTTCTTTTCTGCGATATTAGCAGATTCTAAGTCAGAGCATACATCCAATACTTCATGAGAAAACGCGTCTTTCCCGTATTTGCGAATCGCATTTGCAAAATGCGACCATCCGCTTTTTTCATTCAATGCGGTATAAACATGTTGATTCCATCGCTGCTTCCATGTCTTTTTGGTTTGTCCGACATAACGACGTCCAGACTCAATATGTTGGTGACAATAAATCGTAAATACGACTGAGGCCACAACCATTTCTGGTGTGGCCTCACATTTCTCAGTTTTCGTTTCCATGATTTGAGATTAACATGACCTTTTCAGGCTGTTAATCTCAAATTAGGTATCAAAGACGAATCCGAATTTGTAGCGTACTTACAATGTACTCCAATGGGAAGACTGGAACGTAGATTGCTTCAGTTCTCATGATAGTCGGATCATTCGGATCAACTGACACTGAAATTCCGGCAACCTTTGTAACAATCTGTTGGTCGATCATCGTCTGGAAAGCACCAGTGATTGCGTTTTCAGCCGACTTCAGGAGAGCGCCCGTGAACTTCTGACCGATATACGGGTCAAGTACGCGACGCATTGTTTGTTGGACGTACTGGATCGTCATCGTAACGGACGGAGTCCGTGTGATGACCGTCGAGGGATTTGTCGTCAAACCATGACGAATGCGAAGTCCCTGGTCTGATTGCTCAATGATTGAGACACCAGACACTGCGATTTGGTTTGCCTCAGTCGGATCAAGGATTCGACCCATCTGAGAAAAGCCAATGATTTGACGACGCGTAAGCGGTGTAGCAACGTCAATTGACGGATTGCAAGTAGATCCGGCGATCGCGGCAGCCATGTAAGAAGCATCTACAAGCTGCTGCGATGAATTACCCAGATTATCCGTAACCGTAATGATGTACGAGTCCGGATAAGTGAGAATTGCCATTTCCGAGTTCAGTCCCTTGGCAATCGACTGAGCGCCGAGTGCCGTGGTTCCAACTGCGGGACCAACCACAGCAATACGCTCACCCTCTTGACGAGGAGAACTCATGAAAATGCAGTGTTGATTCAAATACGCAAAGACTTGCGGATCTGTAGCGAGTGGCGTGATGACGTCAGGCTTAACGTTGCCAGTCATCGGCTTCTGTTGTTCGTCAATAGCCGCCGTAAAGGAACCGAGGCTGGCTTGCGACGACCCTGGAGCACGCAAAACCTGCTTAAGGCCGATGAGAACCGCACCGTTAAGCAACGCAAGACGCGCACCAAGAGATAACGGGTTGTCAGGCGTCGGAGTACCGAAGTTCTGCTGAATCGTCTTCAAATCGCGGAATAACGCCGTGGACGTGTCAGTCTTAGCAAACTGGTACGAGATGTAATAAACATCGCCAACCTTCGGATGCGTACCGGCTCTCTCAAATGTGCTCAATAGAGCAGTGGTTCCAGGGTTCATTCCGACCGTGTTGTAGACCGACACTTCAATACCAGGAATTTCCTTAACAGGAATCGAGGCATCAACAGTGAAGGTCTGGTTCACAACCAGTGTGAACTTTCCACCGGACGTGTAGTCACCACCAGATGCCGGGAGAACAGTGAAACGAAGACCAGTTGTCTGATCGGTGTATGTCTGACCCGGAATTCCAGTACCATGAGAACCCGAGAGACCGGCAGAGCTCGAGACCGAGAAACCGGATTGAGCATTCTCACCAATCGCACTTGATGAACCAGGAACGATCCCGATACCCGTATCCGGGATGAAGGCCGTATTGGTCACATTAGTAAAGCTGATCGTTGAGGTAGAACCCGCAGTACGCGAATTGATCTCAAGGAATGTTCCAAGACCGGCCGACAGGACCGGATAGGAAACCGCAAGAGCCGAGAACGAAGCCGATCCATTAATGGCGGCTGCGATGGAACTTGCGGACGGTTGAGTCCTGGAAGACGAAGAACCCGGAACAAATCCGAGAGGTCCACCAGCGGTGCTCAAGCTCTTGAACACAACTCCAGAAATCGGGGAATTGGTTCTCGACACCAGAACCAATTTGCCTGCCTGGGCACCCTGACCTACTTGAGCAACAAGCTGCGGAAGAACGGCTGTAGCAACGTTCACCAAGTCATCAGTTCCATGCACATGGTATGCGCCCTGAAGTTGGAGCCGATGTGTGTTGTATGCTACCTTAATGGCTGCAGCCAATGTGAAGATGCTGGTAAGGCTGCCAGCAGTCGAATCAACAGTCACGACTGCGTTTGTCGTATCGGCAACGTTATGGTACGTCGCTGAAGCGATATGCAGATTAAGATTCGCCTTAATCTGGTTGACTAGAGTGGAAGCTGTTGTCCAAGGACCGGCAGCCGTATCACTCGCGTTTGCCGCAACGATGGTATTAACCACGTCGTTAGTCTGGTGAACACCGGCTTGCAAGTAGTGTGCATTTACTTGCGTCTTGATGTCATTAACCAATGACTCTTCAGACGTAACACTCTGAACTGAACCACCAGAGATATATGCGTTCGTGAAAACTGAACCGGTCAAGGTAAACGTGCTAGCACCGGTCGATAGAATCAACCAGCCACCGTTGGCTTCAGTCGTACCAACAACGCCTGAGATGAAAACTTTGTCACCGTTCGACATGCCGTGAGGAGTGGTGGTCGTGATCTCAACAAGACCGAAACCATCATCCGCAGCGGTCAAGACCGAAAGAGTAATCGTTGATAACGACTCAACGTTCACCGTATCATCGAATCCGTGAACACCAATCTGCATCAAATGGGTGTTATACTTCTCTTTCAAGTCGTGAGCGAGAGTCACGGCTGTCTGGAGATCGATTGCTGCCGGAAGCGTCTCAACGTTCGTGGTGTCGTTGAGTTGATGGACGGTAACCTGCGAAAGATGAGCGTCATATTTCGTCTTCAGCTCATTAACCAGGGTAACAGCAGTCGCGAGATTAGTAGCGTTCGGGCTCACGATCGTGTTCACACCGTCCGCAGCAGTATGAACAGTAATCGAAGCGATGTGAACAGTATATTGCGCCTTAATGTCGTTTACCAACGACACAAGAGCAGATGTGTAAGCAGCAATATCAGTCGTTGACGCCACCGACATGTACGCGTCATTGATTGCCGTAACAACATCGTCAAGAGAAACTGTGGTACCGCTCGGAATTATGGTACTGAAGTCAGCGCCATCAATCGTAAGCTGGACGGAGTCAGTAACTCCGGACTGCACGTTGAACGGCTCAGCCATCGAACCAACAAGGAATGCAGGCTGATTGATGCCGCTGTACGAACCGGAACTCGTGAGATTGGGGGCGAGACCGGTCTTACGAGACCCGTCAGTCTGACCGGCTCCGGTCGGAACCAAAACAAGGATAGAAGAGGTCAAACCGTTCGTCGAAGACGGAAGATTACGACCCTTAACCTTCAGAATCGAATTCGATCCGTAGGTCAAAGCAGAGACAAGGTTATTCGGAGAGGTAGAGGCAAAAGTACCAGAACCATCCGCGTGGACCTGCACGTCAGCATCAATTACTGCATTGATGGCCGTAGCAACACCGGCAACTGTCGTCAAACCAGTCAGAGAAACTGGAGCGAAAATAGTGCCGTCAACTTGCAACAACAGGTAATCGGTCGTGGCAAAAGACAGTGGTTCCAGAACAGGTTGACCGAGGATCAACGCTCTGTAAGGAAGAGAGAGGTCAACGGAAACCGCCGGGTTGCCATCAACAACGACACCGCCGAAAATGCGGGTGTACGTGTAGATGTCGTACGGAGACTGTCCGGAATTCGAGAACGAGGCATTCTGCGCCGGTAGCA
>Ga0315284_10009423_pt1 | contig 13924 bp, 11 predicted proteins | sample YL17G09_16_MG_FD_203696 | JGI IMG/M metagenome (GOLD analysis project Ga0315284, IMG submission 203696) | Sediment microbial communities from Yellowstone Lake, YNP, Wyoming, USA - YL17G09_16 | ecosystem: Environmental > Aquatic > Freshwater > Lake > Sediment | place: USA: Wyoming | collected... | reverse complement strand
TGATCGGGTCCGGAAGGGCCCTCAGGTCGAACTCGACGCCGAAGACGTCGGCCGCCTTGGGAGCCAAGCCCCGGGCGACGGTCTTTGCGTCGGTGTCGGCGATCAGCTTGAGGAGAGGTTCCGCGTTGGCGTAACAGTAGTCGATGATCGAAAGGAGAAAATCGTAATTGCCCTTGACCCGCGTCTTGAAGTCGGCGTGGACGTAGTTTTCGTCTAAAACGGCCAGGCGATTGCGAAGGCCGATGTAATTCGTGATGTAGCGGGGCTGGGGTTCGAGCGTCTCCCAGCCTTTTTCGGGCGCCCGGGAGTCGCGGAAACCGCCGTAACCGAGGCCGAGGGTGCCGTACTTTTCCTTCATGATCTTTTCGATGGCCGGAAGCATCTTGGACCGCTGGAACTCGACGAGGTTCATGTCGCCGTTGGGGTTGATCGGCCAGGAGTAGGTGACGGTCTGCTCGTGGTAGGCGCCGTCCGTGGTGTGACAGTCGACGAGGAGGATCGGGTCCCAGCGGTTGAGGACGTTCCGGAGCAGTCCCCGGACCTCCGGGCTTTCGGCCTTGATGGCGTCGCGGTTGAGGTCGAGGTTCAGGCCGTTGGGCCGGACGCCGACGCCCTGTTCGGGGCCGGGCTGCAGGCGCCGGTTGGCGGGGTTGATTTTTTCGTTGCCGTCGGCGTTGAAGATGGGGGCGACGAGAAGAACGAGCCTGTCGAGGTAGGGAAGCAGAACCGGCTGGAGAACGTCGCGGATCATCATGAGCGAGGCTTCCTTGCCCTCGACCTCGCCCGCGTGGATGTTGGCCTGGATATAGAGCACGGCTTTTTTAGCGATCCTGGGATCGTGGGGGGAGGCCGGAACGGGATTGCCGACGATGACCAGCGGGACGTCGAAGCCCTCGGTCGAGCGGCAGAGCGTTTCGAGGCGCAGGTACGGGCTCATCTTTTGGACTTCGCGGAGGAAGGCCATGACGTCGGCGTAGCGTGAAGTGGCCTTGTAATCCGTCGCTTCGGCGACGGTGAGGGGGCGCTTGGGCGCGGGCGGAGGATTCTGGGCGGCCGGGCCGGCGAGCGTCGCGGCGACGAGAAAGATCAATGTCGTCGAACTGAGCAAGAGACGACGGTTCATGAGGGCCTCCTTCCGGAAGGACGCATGCGGCCAGTCTAGAGCATTCGCCCCGGTCCCGTCAATCGACCGGGGTTTCGAGACTGACCGTCGCACAGTTTCATACAGTTTGACCCGGACCGGGTCCGCATCAGAGAACGGCCTTCACTCCAGATCGGGTTTGAAGGACCGCCTCTCGACGTTCTTTCTCGGCGCCTCGGACCTTACCATCCACACCCTTCACCAGCTCGAAGATTTCAGGTCGGCTTTGATGGTCTCTGGAGCCTCGGCGTCCGAAGACGGGACCCTCGAAAAACGTCTACGAGGCGGCAAACCCTCATCACGTTCCGGCCGTTCTCATTCGCGGACCGCAAAGCAACATCAAGAGGCCAATAAACGAAAAGTGTTCGATGGTCAGATTTCGAGAAGATTGACGGGACGGGGGCGAAGAGGGTATTCTCGAAGAATGCCGATGTTCCCCGTTCGATCCGACAAAGAAGCGGCGCTATGGGAGCGCCTGGAGAAGCTGGGAGTGCGCGAGAACGACCTGATCGAGAAGTTCATCCGGTCTCAGGGCAAAGGCGGACAGAACGTCAATAAAGTCGAAACGTGCGTCTACCTGAAACATGTTCCTTCCGGGATCGAAGTCAAGTGCCAGCAGGAACGAAGCCAAGCGCTCAACCGCTTCCTGGCCCGGCGGATCCTGGCCGATAAGATCGAGGCGAGAATCAAGGGCGAGGAGAGCGCCGTGGAACAGCGGATCGCCAAAATCCGCCGCCAGAAGCGAAAACGGTCCAAGAGGGCCAAAGAGAAAATGCTGGCGGATAAAAAACGTCACGCCGAAGTCAAATTCGACCGCGCCTCCGTCCGCTCCGACATAGAGTAAAAATACGGGGACACATAAAATACGGGGACACATCACTTATTTCCCGTTAACTACCCGAAAACAAAGATGGGCCGCGAATATTCACCCGAAATAAGTGATGTGTCCCCGTATTTATTATGACGCGAGCTTGATCAGCGCTTGGAGGAGGACGTTGGCCCCTTTCTCCAAGTCGTCCCAGCGGACCGTTTCCTCGGGCGCGTGGCTCACCCCGTCCGGGCTGGGGACGAAGATCATGGCCGTGTCGCCTTTGGCCGCCAGGATCTGGGCGTCGTGGCCGGCGCCGCTCGTCACATCCATCGAGCGATAGCCGAGATTTTCACACGCCTCTCTGAGCAGCCCGGTCAGCCGGACGGGAACGGCCAGCGGGGTCGTCTTGTCCATGATCCGTGAGGCGAATCCCAACCCCCGGGTTGCGGCCACGTCCTCGGCGAGGGCGAAGAGTTCCCGCTCGAGGGCGGCCATGGTCTCGGGGGAGCGGCTCCGGAACTCGAAGGAAAAATCCGCCTCTCCGGGGACGATGCTGAAGGCGCCCGGCTTGACCGCGACTTTCCCGACGGTGACGAAGCTCCCGTAATGGCGGGCGGCCACGTGCTGGGTGGCCTTGAGGGCGAAGTCGGCCAGTCCGAGGAAGGCATCCCGGCGAAGCTCGAGAGGGATCGTGCCCGCATGACCCGCCTCGCCGATGAACGAGCACCAGCGATAATGCTTGCCCTGGATCGCTTCGACGATCCCGACGGGCACGCCCTCGTCGTCGAGGACCGAACCCTGCTCGATGTGAAGCTCGAGAAAAGTCTCGAGCTCCGGCGCCTCGCGATGGGCGCCGAGGATCGAATCGATGGTGAACGGCGTGTTCCTCAGGACTTCCCGGAGCGGCAGCCCGAACGAAGTCGTCCCTTTTTCGACGAGCTCGCGGTCGAGGCCGCCGGTGAAAGCCCGGCTTCCCAGGAAATCGCCCACGAGGTTTCCTTCCTCGTCGGTGAAGGCCGCCAGCTCAAGGGGTTTGGGGAGGCGCAGGCCTTCCTCGCGGATCCGGGCGAGACCTTCCAAGGCGGCGAGGACTCCGGCCGCGCCGTCGAACATCCCGCCGTTGATGACCGTGTCGATGTGCGAGCCGGCCATCACGACTTTGCCTCCGCCCGCGCCTTCGAGCCGGCCGAAGATGTTGCCGGCGCCGTCGACGCGATAGGTGAGGCCGGCGGCCTCGATTTTCTCCCGGAGCCAGGCCCGGGCTTCGAGGTCGGCTTTGCTGAACGAAGGCCGGGTGATCCCCCCTCGAGGATCGCGGCCGATCCGGCCGAGTTCTTCGAGATTTTTCCTGAGGCGCCCGATATCGACGGCAAGGTCCATGTCGACTCCTTAGAAACAAATACGGGGACACATCACTTATCTCCCCTATTCCGTCCGAGGAAAAAGTTCGCCCGAAGAAATCGGCCTGAAATAAGTGATGTGTCCCCGTATTGTCTATTCAACTTCGGAGGAGGGAGACCATCTCCCGGACGGCCCGGCTGACGCCGACGATGGCCGCGCGGGCGACGATCGAGAAGCCGATCGAAAGCTCGGTGATCTGGGGGATGGCGACGATCGGCCCGGCGTTGTGGTAGTCGATCCCGTGGCCGGCCGTGACCTCCATTCCGAGCTTGTCCCCCAGGGCGGCCGAGGTCGCCACGTCGGCCAAGGCCTTGTCGCGCGTCGGGCCGGGCTTCAAGTCGGCGTAAATCCCGGTGTGGATCTCGATCTGCGGCGCTCCGAGCGAAGCCGCGGCCTCGATTTGTTTCGCCCTGGGATCGATGAAGAGACAGACTCGGATCCGGGCTTTGGCCAAGTCCCGGATGAAGGGCCCGAGGCGCTTCCGGTTGGCCTGAACGTCCAGGCCGCCCGTCGTCGTCAGCTCCTCGGGTTTTTCCGGGACAAGGCAGACAACCTCGGGCCTGATTTCAAAGGCGGCCGCCTTCATTTCCTCGGTCGCGGCCATCTCGACCGTCAGCTTGGTCTTAATGACCTGGCGGATGATCCGGAGGTCGCGCTCATTGATGTGGCGGCGGTCGCTCCGGAGATGGGCGGTGATGCCGTCCGCACCCGCCTGTTCGGCCAGCAAGGCCGCCAGGGCCGGCTCGGGCTCGGTCGCCCGGCGCGCTTGCCGCAGCGTCGCGAAATGGTCGACGTTGACGGAGAGTCTCATGGTTCGCTCCTCAGCCTCTTCATTATACCCGAAAGAAGAGAGATCGTTTCCTGAAACGATCACACTTTATTTTATGCGGAGGGCGATAGCCTCGCCTATTCGCCGGGCGAGAAGGCCGATCTCGGCGGCGTCCTCGCCCTCGACCATGACCCGGGCGAGAGGCTCGGTTCCGGAGTACCGGACGTCGAGCCGTCCGCGGCCGCGCAGAGTCCGCTCGGCCTCGTCTATGGCGGCGGCGATCTCGGGAAACTCCCCCAGGTCGGGCTTACGGGAAACCTTCACGTTGAGCAGGACTTGGGGAAATTCCATATAACCCTCCACGAGCGCGGATAAAGGCGCTCCCGCCGCGGTCATGACCCCGAGAATTTTAAGGCTCGTCAGGATGCCGTCGCCCGTCGTCCCGTCGTCAAGAAGGATCGTGTGGCCCGACCGCTCCCCGCCGAGGTTGGCCCCGAGATCGATCATCCTTCCGAGAACGTATTTATCGCCGACGCGGGTACGCTCGAACCGCAATCCCAGCTCCTCGACGGCCCGCTGGAGCCCCAGGTTGCTCATCGTCGTGGCCACGACGGTCCCCGCTTTGAGGCTGTTCGCCTCGAGCATGGCCCGGGAAAGGATATAGAGGGTATGATCGCCGGTGAGGACGCGGCCGCGCTCGTCGACCCAAAGAGCCCTGTCGGCGTCGCCGTCGTAGGCGATCCCGATGTCGGCCTTGTGCTCGAGGACGGCGTCCGCCAGTTTCTCGGGATGGAGCGAGCCGCAGCGGTCGTTGATGTTCCGGCCGTCGGGGGAGTCGTGCAGGACGACGACCCGGAACCCGAGATCCCGCATCACCGCCGGCGCCGCCTCGAAGCTCGCCCCGTTCGCGCAGTCGAGGACGACGTCAAGCGGCCGGCCGAGGTGCCGGATCGCCGAGGCCTCGGCCAGATAGGTCTTATATTCCTCGAGGAAATCCCGGTCGGGATGGACAGCTCCGTCCCCCGTTACGATCCCCCCCCCGCCGGTGAGGATGGCGTTTTCGATCCGGTCTTCCCAATCGTCCGGAATTTTGAAGCCCCTGGATGAGAAAATCTTAATGCCGTTATCGCCATAGGGATTATGAGAAGCCGAGATGACGACGCCGGCCGAGTAGCCGTGCCGTTTCGTCAGCAGGGCGACCGCCGAGGTAGGGATGACGCCCGCAGAGGCCGTCTCTCCTCCCGCTCCCCGCAATCCCCGGACGAGTGCCGTCTCGATCCATTCCCCCGATTCACGGGTGTCCCGGCCGATGAGGATGTGAGGCGGCAAGCCTTCGGCCCGCAGGAGGTCCACCAAGGCGCCGCCGAGCGTCCGGAGGGCGGGTTGATCGAGCGGAAACTCGCCCGCCGCCCCTCGCATCCCGTCCGTCCCGAACAGCCTGGCCATGGTGTCCCCCAGCCGCATCTATTTCTTTTCCGCCGGCTTGTCTTCTTTTGAGGCGATTGTGACAACGACGTTGGCCCGCGTCTGGCCCGCGGCGAAGCGCAGTTCGGGACGGGGCAGGATCAAATCGGCCTCGAAGGTCATCGACGAGGCCAGGTCGGTCACATCGATCGGGGTCGTCATCACTTTTTCCTTGGTCTTGAACTTGCTCTCCGGACCGCGAACGCTCACCTGGGAAGGGATGACCTCCGTTTTTTCGCGGATGAATCCTTCCCGGACTTTCCCCACGAGGACGGGTTGAACGTCCATCAGGACCTCCCGGCTGGGCTCGATCTTGACCCGGGCTTTATTGGGAAAAATACGGACCACCTGAGCCCCCGCCGGCACGGTGATCATGTTCGGATTCAGGGGATAATCCTCCTGGTCCACCCGCGCCCGGCTGAGGTTGAGGATGGCCTGAATATCCCTGTCCGTCATCTGGCTGAGGAGACGGTTCGGCGCCCGGACGGTGACGTCGATCGTCGAGCCGGGACGCTCCACGATCTCGTAGTCGGAGGAGAGGTTCCGGGTTTCCAGAAGGACGACGAACGTCCGTTCGGAGAACGTCTTTTCTTCGGGGATAAGGGTCAGCCACAAGACGAAGGCGAGGAGGAGGGCGAACAGTTTCAGCCCCCAATTCCGGACAATCAGGCCGCGCAGGAATTTCATCGTTTTAAATAGTCCAAGAGGCGCCCTTCGAGGTCCTCGCCGTCCCGGATGCCCTGGAGGACGCCCTTCGTCGCCAGCGAAATCCCGCCCGTCTCCTCGCTGACGACGATGACCGCGGCATCGGTCTCCTGGGCGAGGCCGACGGCCGCGAGGTGACGGGTCCGGGTCGGGAACTCGGCCCGGAGCTGATGGGACGCGGGGAGGGGAAGAAGGCAGCCCGCCGCTTCTATCCGCGCGCCCCGGACGATCACCGCCCCGTCGTGGAGCGGCGAGCGGGGGAAAAACAGACTGACAAGCAGATCCTTGGACAGGCCGGCTCCGATCGCGGTCCCCCGGTCGATGTAGACGGCCAGGGAGATTTCATTCTCGATGGCGATCAGGGCGCCGATCTTTTTCTGGGACATGTACTCGACCGCCCGGCAGAGGTCGTCGATTTTTTCCTTGAACGACCGAAGGGCGAGGGGCTTACGGAAGGTCTGGGCCCCCAAACCGGTGAGGAACCGGCGGATTTCGTTCTGGAAAAGGACGATGATGGCGAAGATGAGATAAGGGGCGAAGTTCTCGATCAGCCAGTTCGCGGCCGTGAGCTTAAGCCAACGCGTCGCCAGGAGGATGAGCCCGACGAGGCCCAGTCCAACGGCCGTCTGATAAGCTCGCGATTCCCGGATCAAGCGGAGAAAGGAGTACAGGATGAAGGCGACGAGGAGGATGTCGATGAAGTCGCGGATAGTGGCGCGATGGAGGGCGGTCGCGACCTCATTGAACATAACGGGTCCTCATTTCGCCGTTCGGGGGCGCCGCCTCGGACACGGTCAAAATGGCGTCGGCGACGAGCGCCGCCCGGCGCACCGCCCGGACGTCGTGGACGCGAAGAACATGGGCCCCCTGAGCGAGGCTCATGACCGCCGCGGCGATCGTGCCCTCGAGGCGGTCCTCGGGCGGGACGTTCAGGATCTTCCCGATGAAGGATTTGCGCGAGACGCCGACCAGGACCGGCCGGCCCAGCCCGGCGACGCCGTCGAGATTCCGGAGGAGGGCGAGATTGTCCTCGAAGCGTTTGCCGAAACCGAGGCCGGGATCGACCATGAGGCTTTCGCGGGGGAGGCCGTAAGCCTCGGCGACGTCGATTTTTTCGGCGAGAAAGGTCCTGACCTCGGCCAGGATGTCCTCGTACCGGGGATTGACCTGCATGGTTTTGGGGATGCCCTTCATGTGCATCAGGATGAAGCCGGCCTCCCGTTCGGCGGCCAGGGCGAGCAGGCGCGGATCGAGGCTCGCCGAGCTGATGTCGTTGATGATGTCCGCTCCGGAGTCGAGGGCCGCCCGGGCCGTCTCGAACTTGGTCGTATCGATCGAGAGGAGCGTCCGTGTCCGGGCTCTTAGGGCGGCGATGACGGGGACAATGCGGCCGATTTCGTCCTCGGCCGGGATGGGTCCGGCGCCGGGGCGGGAGCTCTCCCCGCCGACGTCTATGATGTCGGCCCCTTCGTCGATCAGGGCGAGGCCGTGGGCGACGGCTTCGGCCGGGTCGAGATATCGGCCGCCGTCATAGAAGGAATCGGGCGTGACGTTGAGGACGCCCATGATCCAGGTCCGGCCGCCAAGGGTGTGCCTCGTCCCTTTAACCTGAAAAAGGGCCTCTTTTCTCACCGCACCTCGGCTACGCTTTCGCCGGTTCGGGCGCCAGTGCTCCGGGAACCGCCTTTGGCGCCGCCGCAGGCGCGGCTTTCGCTTCGACCGGAACCGCCGGAGGGGGGGCGGGAGTTTCCGGTTTCGGGGCCTCGCTCGTCGGATCGCGGCCTTCGATGACCGCTTTGATCTCGTCGGAGGTCATGACTTCCTTCTCGAGGAGGAGGTGGGCGATGGCGTTCAATTGATCGCGGTGCCCGCCGAGAAGCGTCTCGGACCGTTCGTAGTTGCGGTGGACGATCTTCTTGACTTCCTCATCGATCAATTCGGCCGTCTTCTCGCTGAAATTCTTGTGGGCGGTGAGCTCGCGGCCGAGGAAAATGAGGTCGTCGCGCTCCCCGAAGGTCAGCGGGCCGAGCTCGCTCATGCCCCACTGGCAGACCATCCGGCGGGCGATCTCGGTCGCTTTTTCGAAGTCGTTGGCCGCGCCGGTCGTGGTTTTACCGAGGAAAAGAATTTCGGCGACCCGGCCGGCGAGGAGGACCGAGAGCTGGGCTTCGAGGTAGTCCTTGCTGTAGGTGTAGCGGTCGTCGAGGGGGAGCTGCTGAGTGACGCCCAGGGCCATGCCGCGGGGGATGATCGTCACCTTGTGGATCGGGTCGGCCTCGGGCAGAAGGGCGGCGATGAGGGCATGGCCGGCTTCGTGGAAGGCGGTGCTCCGCTTTTCCTCGTCGCTGATGATCATGCTCTTCCGCTCGACGCCCATGAGGACCTTGTCTTTGGCGAATTCCATGTCCTTCATGGTCACGGCCGTCTGGCTGTGGCGGGCGCCGTTGAGGGCCGCTTCGTTGACCAGGTTGGCCAGATCGGCGCCGGATAAGCCCGGCGTGGAGCGGGCCAGGACCTTCAGGTCGACGTCCTTGTCCAGGGGGATCTTGCGGATATGGACCTTTAGGATTTCCTCGCGGCCCTTGACGTCGGGCATGTTGACCACGATCCGGCGGTCGAAGCGGCCGGGGCGGAGAAGGGCGCTGTCGAGAATATCGGGGCGGTTGGTGGCGGCGATGAGGATGACCCCCTCGTTCGTTTCGAAGCCGTCCATCTCGACGAGGAGCTGGTTGAGGGTCTGCTCGCGCTCGTCGTGTCCGCCGCCCAGGCCGGCGCCGCGCTGGCGGCCGACGGCGTCGAGCTCGTCGATGAAGATCAGGCAGGGGGCGTGCTTCTTGCCTTGCTCGAAGAGGTCGCGGACGCGGGAGGCGCCCACGCCGACGAACATCTCGACGAAGTCCGAGCCGCTGATCGAAAAGAAGGGAACGTCGGCCTCGCCCGCGACCGCGCGGGAGAGGAGGGTCTTGCCCGTTCCGGGCGCGCCGACGAGAAGGACGCCTTTGGGGATCCGGCCGCCGAGTTTCTGGAACCGTTGGGGCTCCTTCAGGAAGCCGACGATTTCCTGGAGCTCCTCCTTGGCCTCTTCGACCCCGGCCACGTCCTTGAAGTTGACTTTTTTCTGGACGCCGGAGAAGAGCTTGGCCCGGCTCTTGCCGAAGGACATGGCCTTGTTCCCTCCGGCCTGCATCTGGCGCATGAAGAAGAACCAGAAGAGGACGATGAGCAGGATGGGCGACCAGGTGAAGAGGTAGGAGAGCCAGGAGGCCTTATTCATGTCCTTGACATCGATCTCGACGCCGTTCTCGCGGAGGACCTTGACAAGGTCATCGTACTGGGGTGGGAGAACGGTCTTGAAGGCCGACTTGTCCTGGTATTCGCCCTTGACCTGGGCGCCGGTGATGGTCACTTTGGCGACCTTTTTGGCTTCGACATCGGCCAGGAACTGGGTGAAGCTGACCTCGGTCTTCATCATCCCGGGCGTCTGGAGGAGGCTCCAGAGGAGGATGATGATGGCCCCGGCGGCCACCCAGAAAACGATATTACGAGCGGGACGGTTTTTCTTAACAGCCATGGAATTTTTCCTTTTTAAGGGCAAATTTTAGCATTTTTCATGCCAAGTGTATAGGTTTTTCGGTCCGGCCGCGCCCTTATCCAAGAACAATTGGCTCAGACGTTGACAAGCCATTCGCGCTTGGAGTAAACGATTCGCATGAACCTCCACTGGATCGACCTGACTATCATCGCCGTCTATCTCGCCGCCGTGGCCTCCATCGGCTTTGCCGTCAAGGCCCGGGCGACCAAGAAGCTCGACGCCTACTATTTGGCCGACCGGAACGTCCCCTGGTGGATGTTGGGACTATCGGGGTGTTCAAGTTATATCGATATCGGGGGGACGATGTCGATGATCGGGGCGCTTTTCTATCTGGGGCTCAAGTCCCTATGGATGACCCACATCTTCTGGGGTTGGTTCATCATTTCTTTCTACATGGCCTTCCAGGCCAAATACATCCGCCGCTCGGGGGTCATGACCTTCGCCGAATGGAACGAGACGCGGTTCGGGACGGGAAAGGACGCCGAAGCGGCCCGGCTCGCGGCGGCGATTTTCCTCCTGATTCTCATGATCTGCAACCTGATGTTCATCAGCGTCGGGACGGGCAAGTTCGCCGAGGAATTCCTCCCGTTTCCGCGCTGGGAAGCGACGCTCATCGTCCTGGCCGTCGTCGGAATCTATGTCACCTTGGGAGGATTCTTCGGGGTTATCCTGACCGATGTCTTCCAGACGATCTTGATCGCCATCGGGGCGGTCATTATGGCCGTCATGGTTTTCAGCAAGCCGGCCGCTTCGACTTTCATCGCCAAGGATGCGGCCTGGCATTCGCTCGCACCCGCCTGGAAGCTCTGGCCGTCCTTTCTGTCGGAGACGCCGGCGGCCTACCGGCATTTCAACCTCTTCGGGCCGATCCTGGCGGCGGGGTTCTTCTGGATGGTCTTCCGGGTTTTGAGCGGTCCGAATGTCTGGGATTTCCAGTTCTTCCTGTCGACGCGATCGCCGCGCGACGCCCAGCTCGCCGCCGGGATGTGGACGGTCGGCTACAACTTGCGCTGGATCCTGGGCTGCGCGTTCATGATTCTGGGGATTTTCTATCTGGGGAATCAGGCCGGCTTCGACGCCGAAAAGATCATGCCTTTGGTGCTCCAGAAGTTCCCGGTCGGGATGCGCGGCTTCTTCATGGCCATTCTGTTGGCGGCCCTCATGTCCACGATCAGCGCCATGATCAACGTCACGAGCTCGGTCCTCATCAACGACTTTATCAAGCGGTACTTCGCCAAGAATTTGACCCAAAAGGCGCTCGTCCGTTGGGGTCAAGCCGCCTCGGTCGGGGCGGTTCTTATCGGCTTTGCCTTTTCGCTTTCGTTTTCCAATATCGTCACAGCCTGGGAGACGATGGTCTTTGTCGTCGTCACGGTTATCCTGGTACCGGCGACCCTGCGGTGGCATTACTGGCGGTTCGGAGCGATGGCCTTCGTCTGGAGCATGGGTGTTTCGGCCGGGCTGATCACCCTCCGGCTCCTTTTCGTCAAAGGGCTCCACGCCTCGACGACCCTGGCGATCGATATGGGGTTGAGTTTCCTGACGACGGTCGTCGTCGCCGCCCTGACGAAGTCCGCGGATATGGAAGTTCTGGTGAAGTTCTATGCCAAGGTCCGTCCGTTCGGGGTGTGGGGTCCGGTGCGGCGCGAGGCCGTCAGGCGCGGCCTCGTTCCGGCAAAGGACAAGATGCCGCAAATCGACATGCTCAACGGCCTGATCACGGCGGTTTTTCAGTTCGCCCTGGCGTTGATCCCGTTTTACGCTTTGCTCCGGAACTGGGGGCAACTCGGGATCTGGGGTGCTGTCGCCGCAGCTCTCTCGGTCGTTCTCTATTTTACCTGGTACAAGAACCTGCCCGCCAAGGACGAAATCTGAACGTCAATCGCCCTTGCGTCCGCTCGGCGAGGTCTTAGGCGGTTACCATCCCTGTTTCGATGGGGATTTTATTGAGGATGATCTCTTTCAAGTTGATTTTGCGGCTTGCGTTGTCGATATCGATGCCGACGATGTTTCCGTCGGAATCATAATCGACGACGATGCCGTCGGATATTTCCCGGCTTTCGGTGCTCACCCGAGAAGATAAATCGATATAAAGAGAATCGGTTTCTTTGTAGTAATTGATTTTCATTTTCGAAATCTCCTATCCGGAAAGGCGTTATGGATCGTCTGTTTATCTTCCAGCGTAATAACTCGCAGGACTCGGCCTTCGAGCTCTTCAATCTCCCCCCAGAACCGAAAGCGATTATGTTCCTGGGGTTCGACTCTTAGAGGATTTTCGCACACGCGAGTACACCATTCTTTTTTCAAATACGGCCGTTTCCGCAAAATTTCCTTTTCGAAATATTCCGTGAAAGAGTATTCCATCGAACTTATCTTATTATAACCGATTGCCTCCTATGATGATAGAAGGTTCCTCCTGAGGAGCGCGGCCCCGGCGATGCACGCCGAGGCCGTCGTGAGGTCCCATCTGATCGGCGAACGACTGCGCGTAACTATTTTTTCGGCAAAAAATTCTCCAGCACCCAGAATTCTTCGTCGCCGGAGGTATCGGTAAAGGCGACTGTCTGACCATCGGGATGGACGGCGATGTTGGCGCTGCGCGCCTTGAATTCAAGATCGACAGGCGCCATTTTCTGGTCGAGTTTGGAATAATAGACGAGTTTGAAATCTCGAGGATTCTGACTGGTAACCTTCAGCCCAATCAATCCTTTCCCGTCGTGGTTCCAGTTATACATCGTTCCGAGGGAAGAAAGCCAAGAAACCGAGCTGTCTTTTCCCAGAGGGCTGGCGGTGTCGGCCGGGATGATCTTGAGGCTTCGGTTTTCGTCGGCTCCATAGTGGGATGAATTGAAGTTGATCAGGGATTCGTCGGGAGACAGCCTCACCCAGGTCATCATTTCGCCGACGGCTCCCTGATAAAGAATTTTGGATTCTCCGGATTCGAGATTTTTTCGGATGAGCTTGTTCTGTTGGTCCCTTAATTTCGGCCGAGGAGTTCCCCGATCGAGAATGAAGAGGGCTTTTCCATCCGAGGACCAAGCGTTGATGCTCGGATCACTTGAAAGGATTTCGCTTTGACTCGTTGAGACGTTCAAGCGGAAGAGTCCCCGCTTACCGGCTTGCATTCCGAGCAAATGAATGTGGTTTCCGTCTCGGCTCCAGCGGGGAAGCTGCATCGACGTCGGGTGGGCCACGAAGTCCAAGGCGATTTCCTTCGTCGACCCGGTTTCGAGATCCTTGATCTTTAACGTGTCATATTGGCTCGGATTTCCGGCGACATTTTTTCGAAAAAAATAACCCAGAGATTTTCCGTCGGCGGAGAAGAAAGGCGTTGTCGTACGGCCGACGGATCCAGGCTCGATTTTCTGCGGAGATTGGAGAGTTTTTCCGGTTTCGAAATCGATTTTCGCGATGAAGGCGTCTTCGACCGTCACATAAGCTGAATAAAAGAAGGATCCCGCGAGGGTCATTCCGCATTCGTAGATATTCCCGTTTATGGCGTTGACGAAAACGGGTTCGCCGACGGCTCGTCCATCCCTGACCTCGAGACTCCAGATTGCGTCATTTCCCGTTCTTTTGCTCGAGAAAAGGATGTATTTTCCATCGGGAGACCAGACGAGAAAGCGTTCAGAATTCAGACAGGGGAACAGGAACGAATGGAGTTTTCCGTCCGGAGAGAGAGTTCGAATATCCTGACGATTCGCGGACCGTTCTGAGTAGTTCAAGGCGATAAATCGTCCGTCCGGCGAAAGGGCTGGAAACAGTTCGATGTTGTTGTCGGCTAAGACTTCCGTCAACGATCCGTCGGCTAAGGAAATACGGCCGAGTCTTCGGATTCTGTCTTTTTGGAAATAGACCATGAAGATCGCTTTTTGGTCGGGCGTCCATCCGGCTAGGCCTATGATATTGATTTCTGGATTTTCGTAAACTTGATTAGTGGAATGCGCGTCGATATCCCAGACATTGAGGCTGTCGATTTCTTGTATTGACCAGACGTAGGCGAATCGCCGACTGTCAGGAGCCCAGAGTCCGCTGGACATA
>Ga0315284_10009422_pt1 | contig 13924 bp, 17 predicted proteins | sample YL17G09_16_MG_FD_203696 | JGI IMG/M metagenome (GOLD analysis project Ga0315284, IMG submission 203696) | Sediment microbial communities from Yellowstone Lake, YNP, Wyoming, USA - YL17G09_16 | ecosystem: Environmental > Aquatic > Freshwater > Lake > Sediment | place: USA: Wyoming | collected... | reverse complement strand
ACCATTTGAAGAATTTATTAACCCATTGAAAGAGAATGAGCTTTTTGAAGCTGTTCAGTCTAAGGCAATAGATGTAGAAAATGAGCAGAAGAAACAGGTTCAATATCATGACCAGATTAAGATTGCCAAATTAAAGATGTCTAAAATCGATGCGACTAATAAGAAGTTGTTCCAGAAGACGTTGGAGAAGAGCAAGCTTACAACAACTATCGCTAAGTTAACATCTATGATAGGAGCTTCTATGAATAAAGAGGCACAAGCCATGGCTGCTCTTTCTAAAGAGCAAGCTACTCAATAAATTCGAAACGTTTTCAATTGATCTAAATAGAACTTGAACAAATAAAAGTTCAAGTAAAATGGTCAATCCGCATCTCGAAAAGATATTTTTTCATAATATCTTAAAAAATCCACAGTATCTAGAAACAGTCAGTAACCGATTCTTTGATAACGGTATTTTAAAGAAAATTCTTCCACCAATAAAAGAGTTTTTCGATAAGTACAAACAAATCCCAACTTTAGCACAAGTAAGAGAACTCATTAAGATTAAAAATCTCGATAAGGATGTAACTCTTGAACAGCTTGATACTGTGTGGGACGTCAACTTAAAAGATTACGATGACGATTGGATGAGAGAGAATACAGAGACTTTTATTGAATATAAGAACTTGGATATTTCAACAATGGATCTTGTGGATTTTTTAAAGACCACAACCGTCAATAGTGAAAATATTAAGAATGTAGTCCAACAAGCAAAGAGTTTAATAGTTGATAAGAATAATTTAGACTTTGCATTTGATGAAGGATCGGATTTCTTCGATCCAGATAAGCACAGACAACCCACATATAATACATTCTCGACAGGTTATTCATTTATGGATAAAGTTGCAGATGGAGGTTTCTCAGCTAAAACATTAACTGTATTTCTTGGACAAGCTAAAGTTGGTAAATCAATTTGGCTTGGTAACATTGCTTGTAATGCAGTATTACAAGGACACAATGTGGCTGTGATAAGTTTGGAAATGGGTGAAGCAAAATACATTAAACGTCTTGGTGCTAATTTACTTAACATCAAAATGGATGAGTACAAGAAAGCTGCAACCGATACAGACTTCATTAAACATAAAGTAAACAATCTTTCTGGTGGCGGTGGTTTGATTCTACCCGGCCAATTAATAGTAAAAGAATTTCCAACATCAACCGCTTCTGCTGTTGATATAGAAAATTACTTAAGAAGGACAGAAGAGAGAAGAGGGATTAAGTTCAAGATGGTAATCATTGATTACTTGAACATCATGAAGAACTGGAGAAACCCTAACACAGAAAATACTTACATGAAGATTAAGCAGATTGCAGAGGACGTTCGTGCAATGGCACAAGCAAATAATTGGGCAATAGTTTCCGTAACTCAGGTTAAGCAATCCGCGTTTGATTCAAGTGATATGAGCATGTCAGCAGCATCAGAATCTTCTGCACTTGTTGCAACAGTAGATTTGATGTTTGGTATCATTCAAGATCCAGTAATGCACTTAAACAGAAAATACAAATTAAAGGTTCTTGCGAATCGTGATGAAGGTTATAAGAACTGTTCTAAGATGTTTGATATTGATTATTCTCACATGAGAATATCAGAAGATAATACTCCTATAATTGAAGGAGGAATGGAATAAACAAAACAAATAAACATGGAAAATCAAAAACCAGTACACAAATCAGTAGTGCCAACTATACCACCAGGTGTGGATTATAGAACGGCAAAACCAAAGCCGGCACCAACAGCAATAGAATTAAAGAGCGGTGAAACTTTCTTTAAAAGAGTTTTAAACATAATTACAAATCCTTTCAATTACATATTCAATGGAAAAATTAAATGGTAATGAATCGCCTAATGATTCTAAAAAAGACGAATGGTTTGCTGAACAATTCGACAAGTCTATTAATTTCGATGATCTTGTAAAATCTGTAAATGAAACTCCTATTGAGCCAGAACCAGAACCCTCTGAACAAGTAGAGGATTTTAGTAAGTTGCTAAAAACAATGACTCACCTACAAGCTAGGAAAGATTTTGATTTTGATACAATCTTTAATTTCTGTCAAGAACATAGAGTTGAAATTCTCGTTCAAGAAGACGATATGTACCATTGCTTCATTGATTGGCATTTACCAGAAGGAAAAGGTTCTTGGGCAATAGAATTCAATGCATTAACTTCTTTAGTTAGAGGTGTTACTGATTATATTAAACATAAGAAACTAAATGAAAAACCTAACGACATTCAAGAATAGAAAAATAAGTGGAGATATTGGTGAATACATTGTTTTTACTGCGTTTCAAAAAAACATAATTCCAAATAAGGGTTCTATTGAAATGTTTTCGGTATTAGAAGAAGGATTCGGAACAATAGAAGAAATAGAAGACAGCAAACAACATAATTTGGTAAATGGAGATATGGGGTTTCTAGGATTAAACATGGCTAGATGTAAAGTTGATGTTAAATGTGGAGATTGGATTTCGGAAAGAAGCTTAACTCATATAGATGATGGCAACTATTTTTTCTTAAATGCGTATCCAGGAACAAAAACTACTGGATTACCATTCATGTTTAAGGTTGACCATTTTGTAAAAGACTGGATCAGAAAAAACTGTGTTAAAGATTACGATGAAGTAGGTAAACCAATATACAGGATTCTAAGATACAAGTTAATGGAATTCCTTCCAGATCATTATGAATATAAGTTCGACGTTAAATTGTGTGAGAAGCATAGAACAGAATGTTTAATAGAAGCAGGTGTGTTAAACCCATAGAAACAAAAGAGCCATAGGCATGTATAAAAACAAAATAACTTATTCATAAATGAAAAAGAAAACAGCACCTGTAAAGGTGAAGCCTAAAAAGGAACCGAAGAAAAAGAATGTGGCAGTGTTTGATGATAATATGGCAGGTATAAAAAAGAAGCCAGAAACTAAAGAAGCATTAAAGAAGAAAGAAGAGTTAAAAAAGAAAGAAGACGCAAAAGCAAAGGAAGGCGAAAAGAAAGTTGATAAGATTTTCGGTAATGATTTTAATACCGGTAATATCGATTCAGAAAGATTTCCTAACATTCAAATTGAAGCTGGTTATGCTGGATCTATTTTGGATGATTGTTACAACATGGAAGATTATATGGAGAAAAAAAGACTCCTTGAATTAACCGTTGAAACATTTAAAGCAAGTCAATGGGGCAACCTTCCTCTTGACAAAAAGTTTTCTAAAGAATTACAACCATTTATATTCAATGACCTTTACAAAGGAATGGATGGACTTGGTTTTACTATTATCGATATTTTTATTTGCATTGCAGAATTCATGGACATATCTTACGAGAGAGTTTATGAGATTGCTGGTTTAAAAATGAAAGAGCAATTGATTAATGAACTTGAAGAGAAATACAAAATGCTATCTAGAAAGAAAATTAATAGACTATTTTAATTAATAATGAAGAAAGATTTTTCCCAAGCAAAAAGATGTTGGATGCTTACCGACCTCCATTTTGGAGTGAGAAGCAATTCACAGGAATGGCAAGATATTCAAGAGAATTATTTTGATAAGTTTTTTATTCCATTAGTAAAGAAGAATTACCAACCTGGTGATGTTCTTCTTGTTCTCGGAGATATTTTTGATAGCAGGAATGCAATCAATCTTAAAGTGCTTTGTATGGGAGTTAATATATTTGAAAAGCTTTCTGAGATATTTAAAGATGGAATAATAATCATTCTTGGTAATCATGATATATGGGCAAAGACTTCTAATGAAATAAATTCACTTAAATCTTTGAAATGGATTCCTAATATCTTTATTTATGAAGAACCGGAATCTGTTCAAATAGGACCAAGAAAATTCTTGTTAATGCCTTGGAGAAAAGATCATGAAGCTGAAAATGAATGTGTAGAAAAACTTGGACCAGGTCATGACTATTTACTTTGTCACGCTGACATACAGGGATTGAAGTTTAATAAGTTTACGGATATAACTGAAGGTTGTAACTTAGATCATTTTGATGTATTTAAAACTGCATACTCTGGTCATATTCACTATGCTCAAAAGATTAAGAATGTAAACATGCTTGGTTCTCCATATCAATTAACACGAAGTGATATTGGAAATACTAAAGGTGTTACTCTGTTAGATTTAAGTACTGACAAAGAAACATATTGGGAAAATAATTATTCTCCTAAATTCATTAAGATGAAATTTGCAGATGTTATTGAAATGTCTCCAACAAGGCTTAATCAAATTTTTAAGAATAATTTTGTCGATATTTATATTGACGGAGAACAAGCATTAAAAGCACCTATAAATTTATTTATGGATTTGCTTGATGGCAGTTATAGGAGAATAGATTTTCATCCTATTCTTGGAGAACAAGATGATATGCCAACCAGTGATGAATTTCAAGATACTAATTTCGATTTATTAAAGTTTGCAAAAGAATATGTAAATACTCTTCCTTATGAAGATGATACAAAAACAAAGCTGTATGATTTTGTATTTAAGCTTTATCATAAAACAGAACAACAAATATACCAACAAATGTAATCATGGAACAAGAACAACAAAAAATTTGGAAAAAAGAATACCTAGTTAAAGATAAAAAGGTAAGTATGTTTTTAATAGAAGATGAGAATTATTCTCAACTTAAATTCTTTGTTGATGGTGAGCACAGATATGCAGTATCAAATAGAATTTTTGCAGACCTTGTAGAAGGAATTGAACATGCTGAAAAAACTTTTCAGGAAGCTTTCTCTTTATTAGATAAAAAGGACAAGCCAGAAGTAAGCGAAACTGATTTAGTATCTAAGATAAAATCTTTAGGATTTAATTAAAATAACATATAAACAAAATGGGACTAACGACAGATCCAAATGATCCATGTTTAAAGAATGGACAGAAAGAAGAAGGACAAAATAATTGTTACCTTGTTCTATCGGAAGAAGAAAGAGCAAAAGGTTTTGTGAGACCTTTAAGAAGAGCTTATGTACATAAAAAATGCGGAGCATTAACTACTATGGGACTTGAGCTTTGTGAGACTTATGCAAGAGACCCTAAGTTTTATGGAGCTACATTCTGCACTGGATGTAACAGGCATTTACCAGTTGACGAATTCAAATGGGATGAGGACGGTCAAACAGTAGGTTCATAATGGAATTTGACGAAATAGAGGATTATGAAAACAATCCAGCGCGTAAATCTATTATACTACAGCATCTTGAATGGCTAAATGAAAAGCGAAATGATTTAAAGAACATGGCATCATTCGAAGATATACAAAAAGAAGAATTAAGATTAGTTGCTGAATGTAAAAATATTACAGCAGGTACAACATTACAGGGAAAATACTTCACATGCAAATACTAAAAATAGAATTTAAAAATTTCAATAGTTACGGAAATAAAGTTCAGGTAATCGAATTCCCTCGGGAGCAGTCTGGCTTCTTCCACGTAGTAGGACAGAACGGCTTTGGTAAAACCACTATAAGCGAAGCAATTAAGTTTGGTCTGTTTGGTAAGGTGGACGGGAAGAAGCTCAAAGACATTCCAAATAGGATTAATGGTGGAGCATGGGTTAGAATAACATTAATGACGAAGAACAAAGAAGTTATCGTTGAGAGTGGTATTGATCCAAGTTTCATCAACCTATGGGTTGATGGTGTACAATACGATAAAGCAAATACTCGTGGACCGAGAGAATACTTGACAGAGGAATTGTTAGAGATTCCTTTTCATGTTTTTAATAACATTGTATCAATATCAATAAACGATTTTAAGAGCTTCTTAAAGATGAGCAACGATGATAAGAGAAAAATAGTCGACAAGATATTTGGATTCCATATTATCAATCAAATGAGAGAGCTTCTTAAGGGTCAAACAAAAATGCTCAAAGATAATCTTGATACAGTTGTTAGATCTATGCAGTCACAGAATCTTACTCTTGAATCATCAATGGCAGAGCTTGATAACTTAACGAAGAAATTACAAGAAGTTTCCGTTGATAAAATAGCTGAGATAACTTCTAATCTAGAAAAGTATAAAAATCTTTTAGACTTTCATTCTGGCGTAATGAATGCATTCCTTAAAAAAGAAAAGGAATTTAAAACTGAACTTCAAAAACTAAATAGTCTTGTATATGCTAGTAGGAATCAAATTAGTGATATAACAAATAAATTAAAGTTATATGACAATTCTAAATGTTCTACATGTGCTTCTGATTTAACCACAGAATTTCACCATAGTGTAAAAACTGATTTTCAAACCGCTTTAGCAACTGCAAAGCAAGATTATGAAAACAGCACTAAAGCATATAATGAAATGCATGAAAAAGAAAAAGAATTAGATGATCAGAAAAGAAGCTTGATAGAGAAAGAATCAAAGATCAAACATAATATAAATTCTTTCTCTAATGAATTAAGAACTATCCAGTCTGGTCCAAAAGATGAACAACTTGAATCTATTAAAAAGATAGTAACAAATATGGAAGACCAAATCGTGCAATCTAATTTAGATAAGAACACGAATGAGGAAAGACTTAATTGGAATAAAATAGTAGAAGATGTACTTGGCGAAAAAGGATTAAAACAAATGGCTATTAAGACTGTTCTTCCTTCTTTAAACGGAGAGATTTACAGATTGATGACTGAGATGCACCTTGATTACAAAGTTATATTTGATGAAGAGTTTAATGCTTCGATTACACATTTAGGACAAGATATAAGTATTGCCACTTTAAGTAGAGGGGAAACCAAGAAGGTTGACTTTGTTGTTCTAATCGCAGTTATTAAGTTGATGAAGATGAGATTCCCTGGAATCAACCTTCTATTCTTAGATGAGATATTCGATGGTGTTGATAGCGATGGAATATATGGTATATTAAAGATACTTGGTAGAACATCTAAAGACTTGGGATTGAATACATTTGTTATATCTCACATACAGCAATTACCGAATGAGACCTTTGATTACAGGATTGAAATAGAAAAGAAAAACAACTTCTCAAATCTTATTGTAGAAAAAGCATAGATATATAAAGAGAAGATAAAAAAAATCAACATCTAATTGGCCTTTAACGAGAAATTTAATTCTGATGACGTATTATATAGAAACATAATCGTCGGTCTTCTTAATCTTTTAAATAGGAGGATTGTGTATACACAAGCCATAGGACCTGACGAGGTAAAAGAAATGTCAGTTCCTTTTTTCTATTTTATGTACAATGATGAAAGATTTATGCAGGATTTTTATCAGTTGAATGGACAAGACTGTGATGGACCTCAATTTGCAGAAGGAAACATTGATCCTGTTCCAAGAGGTGTTATTAATATGTCTTCGATGACTATTAATTCTGGAGCATTAACAAGCAAGTTCGTAAGAGGAACCTTTAATAAGGAAGTAGATGGAACAGTAAAAGCATATTCTGCCTTTCTTAATCCAATACCATTAACCCTTTTATTTGAAGTAGAAGTAGTATGTGCTACATTCACAGAGGCATTAAAGATAGTACAACAAACAATTGATACATTTTACAAGGTAGCAATTTATGCAATAGATTATAAAGGACTTAGGGTTATGTGTCAAGTTGGTTTCTCTCAAGATTATACTATTGAGAAGCCATTAACATTCTCTTATGGAGAAGACAACAAGATAACTATGAAGTTCACGTTAGAAATGGAAACATATCAACCAGTATTCGATAAGACTTCTGAGAGATTCAGAGGTAATGTCATGGATCATGGAATTGGTAATGAGATTTATTCAGTAAGTGGTATTTCTGGTCACACAGGAGTAGAATATATTGCTAAATTCTCAGGGCAACCAAATCCAGCATTGACTGCAGATTTAGATGAAGATAAGCCAAAACCCGATTTAAGAGCACCTTATGGCTATGATAATAATGGAGACCCAATTAAACCACCGAGAGGTTTTTAAGAGAGTTGACATAATTTTAAAAAATTCAATCTGCTTGAAGATATATATAAAAATACAAAACCGAATTAGAAATGGCACAACTTAGAGAAAAGATCCAGGACCTCCTGAAAACTACAACCTCAACAGAGGTGAAAGCCGTTTGCGAATCGTTCTTAAATGAAACGACTGGCATGGACATCAATCCTAATGACAGGATTGCTGAATCGCTTTTTACTAACTTGAAATCTTATGTAGATAAGGATTCTAAAGTTGGGGCGTTATTAAATGAAAGACAAGGATACGAGCAGTCTATTCAAGACATCGAATCTAAAATATCAAGAGAAGCAGCTCAGAGACTTTCTGAGAACTGGGATCTTACAAGAAAAGATAAGAAAGTATCGAACGTTGGAAATCTAATGGACAATACTTTAAAGGCTGAGAATACTGCTAAGGCAGTTCAAAGCAATCTTTTACTTGAAAAACTTTCTGGTATTGAAGATGCATCTGCAAAGCAATTTGTAGAGAAATCTAAGATCGATAGTTATTCTGTAAAGGAATCTCTTGAAGCTATTAAAGGAAGTCCAATTGCGTCTCATCCAAATTTAAAGTATGTAATTACTAAATTTGAATCGGCGTTAATGGAGAATGCTCCTGAATATGCAATTGCACAAAACTTCATTATGCAAGTTTCTCCATTCAAATGGGATGCAACTGTAAAAACTGCAGTTAATGCAGTACAAGAATCTATTAATTCTAAAGCTGCAGAGATTGAAGTTCAAAACACAATCGCAGCAATTAAAGCTACAGACTCAAAAAGATTCTTTAGCGATATTACTAGTAGAATGAACGAATGGGTTTATTCTGAGAAGAAGAATGTTTATGACCTTATTAAGGAAATGAAAGGGTTTATGTTCAATCCACATGTTAAACAACTTGCGGATAGACTTATGCTTATGGAAAATACAAAAGGTACACAATTTAATATCCCAGTTAAGGATTCTAATTGTTCAGTAGCTAAAATTTATTCTCCTGTACACACTGAAGCAAATGGTCAAGTATTTAGAGCTGGTAATAATTTCTACTATGCTACTGAAAAAAGCTTTGCTAAATTAACTGAATCACAAATCAACGCACTTCCAAAAGAATTCGCTGAATTATGTGAATCATTCTTTAATCCAAATGTTAAAGTTGTTAATGAAAACGTTGTTATTTATGTAGGTAAATCTAAGTTTGAATTAACTAATGATAATAGAGTATTCGTTAACGAAAAACAAATTGACGTTACTACATTAGGTTCTCAATTAATGTTCCATACACAACAAACTATTTTTAGAGATAGTTCTAATATGGCTAATGTTGTTATGAACATTTACGAAAATTTAAACAGCATCTGTGAAATCGATTATGGTAAAGCAATTTACTCTAATGTATTTGAAGGTGTAGGTGTTTTCTTATTTAAGAAAGATGGTAAAATCTTTGTTAACAAAGTAAATACTGCAATGAATGAAAATTCATTCTATAAAGCAAACGGTCTACAGACAGTAAAATTAGTTAAAGAATTTTTAAGCTTTAACATGTCTGAGAGTTTAGCTGAATTCCTTGCTGGTGATTTCAAAAAGAAAGCTATCATGGAAGGTGAACTTAATACAGTTCTTTCTAATATACAAATTCTTGAAGCGGAACTTGATAAGATTGAAAAAGCAATTTTAGAAGATCCTTCTTTCGCTGACGTGAAAGAAATTGCTGATGCTAAGACTATTATCGAAAACGAATTAAACGGTCTTAAATCACAATGGCAAGAAATGAATACTGAATTAAAAAACTTTGAAACAGTATCTGAAGAAGAAGCTGAAGAAGAGGAAGAAGTTGAAGAAATTCCAACTGAAGAAGTTGAAGCAGAAGAAGCTCCAGAAGCAGCAGCAGATGATGCTGAAGTAGAAGTAGAAGCAGCAGAAGAAGGTGTTGAACCAGAAGCTGCAGTTCCAGCAGAAGCAGAAGCTATTGTTGCAACAGGTCTTTTAGGTGCTGAAGGTGTTCAAGCTGTTGCAACTGCAATTGCTGGAAATGATCACATAGATGCTAACGCAGCAGCAGGTACAGATACAGGTGGACAAGTTGTTGATGCAGGATATGCAGGTGCTGAAGGTGCTCAAAAAGGAGAAACTCCAGGTGTAGAGACTTCAAATGCTATACTTGCTGAAACTCCAGCTGCCCCAGTTTTAACTCCAGGTCCAAGTGATGCTCAAGTTATTCCAGGTGAAGCTGCTCCAGCTACAATTCCAGTTGCAGTAACTCCTGCAGCAGGTGAAGCTCCAACTCCAGTTGCAGCAACTACAGATGCAGTTGTTGTAGATGTTGATGCAGATACAGCAGGAGAAATTCCAGCAGAGGTTAAACCAGAAGACAACACAACAGATGTTGATCCAGAAGAGGAAGAGCCTAAAGAAGAAGAAGTTAAAGAAAACGAAAATACCCTTGCCGAGTCAATCGGTGTGGATTCAAAAGTAACAGATAAAGTTTCAGGAAAGTGTGGTAAAGTAACCGCAATTAACGACGAAATGTTTTCTATCTTGTTTGACGACGGAGAAACAGCTGAGAGAAAGCTCAGTGATCTTGAAGATGCCGACAGCGAAATAGAACAGAACATAGAAAATAACGAAGCACCAGTAGATGCTGATGCTCCAAAGGCAACTGAAGAGAATAACGAAAACGAGGAAGCACACGGAACAGAAGGTGAAGACACAGAAAAACCGGCAGATGCAATGTTTGTTAACGCAACAATCACGTTAGATCTTGGGCCTTTCAAAGCAGGAGATCAAGTTGAAATAGATGCAGCAAGTTATACATCATCGGGAGATGATGAACCGATCAAGTTGAAAGATGCTAAAGACGGTGTTAGTGAAATTCCAAAGAAATACTTAAAAGTGGAAGATTCAAAACCAGCTGAAGGTGAAGATACTGATGCAAAAGTAGCGGCAGCGTTACAAGCAATTCAAGATCTTGAAACATTATTAGGTGGTGAGAATACAAAAGGAAGCAAAGCTATAGAAGCAGCAAAGGAAAAAATTAAGAAATTTGCCGAATCACTTGGAAAAGAAGAAGAAAAAACTGACGATGAGTCAGGAGAAGCAAAGTAATTATTATAGTCCCTTTTAAAGGATAAGACCCGGGTTGTCTCGACAACTCGGGTTTGCTTTTATAGATATGTTCTCAAAAATAACCATCCAAATAGATGGCAGTATACGTAAAAAATTCTGATCTCATCAGAGAAATAATGGAATCAAAAAAGAACGGAAAGCTAACACCTGCAGCGGTGGATATGTTTATACGACTTGCAAATGAAATGTCGAAGAAATTAAAGTACAAAGATCCAATGGACAGAGAAGATTGTATCGCTTCTGCTATTGAAGATTTATTAAAGTATTGGAAAAACTTCGATGCACAAAAAATGTATGACTTAGGAAAAGTTCCAAATGCATTTGCATATTTTTCACAAATAGCAAAGAATGGAATGGCTAAAGGCTGGAAGAAGTTACATCATCCAGAAGCAGGTCAAATGCTTTCTATTTCCCATGATGGAGTGTACAACATATAATTAGTATATTTGTACATGAATAAGATTAAGAATCTAAAACCAAATCAAAATAGCTCTTTTAAGCAGGGCTATTTTAAACCAACACATCCCGAGAAGTATAGAGGTGATTTCAATCAGATCATATACAGATCAATGTGGGAACATAGATTCATGACTTGGTGTGATATTCATCCAAACATTAGTAAATGGAGTTCTGAACCAGTCGGAATTCCATATATTAATCCTTGTGCTAAACTTGTCAATGGTCAATATCAACCAGCTCAGCACAATTATTACGTTGACTTCTACATCACAGTTCAGAAAGAAGATTTCATGCAATCATGGTTAATTGAAATAAAGCCAGGTATGCAAGTTCCAACAACTGAACAGCTTCTTAGATTAAGCAAGATGATAACAGAAGGAAATAAGACTGACAAGAAGATTAAACGTTACAACAATGAACTAAAAACTCTTCTCGTAAATAGAGCCAAGTTTTTGGCAGCAAAGAAATTTGCAGAAGAAAGAGGCTGCAAGTTTGCAGTCTGTGATGAACACTTTTTATTTTAATTATGCAATCAATAGATCACATTCAAAATATAATACTTGATATTAAATATGAGAATGCACTTCTAGATAAATTTATAGAAGAACACGCAGATGATTTAATATACGATGAAATGGAAGAGGAAAAGATGATGGAAGAACAATATCCATTATATCCACCTACTGATGTAGAACAATATCTGCCTACCGATGTAAGATATGTCGTACCTCCTCGTAGATTATTAAATGTGACAAAAAGTTAGTATATTAGCTTAAAATTAGAAAACATGAAAATAGTATTAGTAGATATAAGCAAGCCGATGGTAGAAGCTTGGAGAGAAGTTTGGGCAGATGTTGTAGGAACAACACCAGATGTTGAGATAGTAATTAACCAAGGTTCTATATTCGAAACACCTTGTGATGCCATAGTTAGTCCTGCTAACAGTTTTGGTTTTATGAATGGTGGAATAGATTATTTCCTTTCAGAAGAACTTGGATGGCATGTTATGGAGAGAGTTCAAGAAAAAATTAGAGGTGAATTCGATAGTGAATTATTGGTTGGACAATCTTTAATAGTTCCAACGGACCATGCTGATTTTCCTTATTTAATTTCAGCACCTACAATGAGAGTTCCAATGGCTCTTATGACTAATACTGTAATGTCAGCTAATGTATATCTTGCTGCTAAAGCGATTTTTATTGCATTAAAAAAGAATCCACAAATACAGAGTGTTGCAATACCAGGTCTTGGAACAGGAGTTGGAGCAGTAACACCTTTTGAATGTGCTACTAAAATGAAAAAAGCTTACGAAGATTTTTATCTTGGTCAGCAACAGTTCCCAAAAACATTGACACAAGCTTCAATGAAACATTGGGAAGAAACAAAAGTGAAAACATTAAATGGAGAAGAAGCCATCTGAAATTTGGAAAGATCATCTGCATGAAATGAAAAGCCTTGATAAGGCAGCAGATGATTCATTCAAACTGTACATTGATAAATATTCTAAAGACGACAAAGCGAATAATCCAAGAAAAGAAACTATTGAAGAAAAGTTTTTTACAGCTGGTAAGATTTATTCATTCTTATATGTCACACAAGAAGTTCCTAATAAGAACAGACCGGTAATAAATAGAAGACCAATTCTATTATCGTTAGGGCAATTTATAAATCCAACAAATAAAAAGATATATGAGATCGGAGTCGATTTCATGTTGATGCCACCAAAGGTCAGAGTGTTTCTACTTGACCAGGTACACAAATACTATAAGAACATCATTAAAGAAAATCAGGATAACATCAATGAAGGCAGAAAGGGAAAGAAGTCCCTTAAGTTAAATTATGATGTAGCTAAGAAGATCTTTGATAAGCTGGGATGGCAAATGGCTTTTTCTGTATATGAAAAAGGAAACGTTGCTAAGCCTGCTGTATATGACTATGAAGATTGGGTTACTGTTATACCTCTTTATACAAGAGGATTAACTGGTAAACAGCCCAAGGAACTTTATGGTGAATATATAAAAAGAATGACGAACCCGCCTGAGATAAACCTCAGCGAGAAGATTAAGACCAATGCTGATAGGAAGAAAGAAGAAATTAAAAAACAGCAAAAGGAATTTAAGCAATCTCAGGGTGGATCATAAAAAAACTAATTAAGACATGGCAGGTTTTCTTGACCGAATTTCAAACAATACGCTTTTTAATAACATTCAATCGAGAGTTAGAGAGATTGCAAATCTAGGAGTTAGATACGACGACATGGTTGTTAAAAACTCTCAAGCAGTTGGAACAACAGAATCAAAATTCCTTAAACAAGGAGTTATTGGAGATGAAGCTCTTATGTATTCCTTAGCATTAAGTGATACAAGCGTTAAAA
>Ga0315284_10009421_pt1 | contig 13924 bp, 13 predicted proteins | sample YL17G09_16_MG_FD_203696 | JGI IMG/M metagenome (GOLD analysis project Ga0315284, IMG submission 203696) | Sediment microbial communities from Yellowstone Lake, YNP, Wyoming, USA - YL17G09_16 | ecosystem: Environmental > Aquatic > Freshwater > Lake > Sediment | place: USA: Wyoming | collected... | reverse complement strand
AACTATTGAAGTGAAATAAAAATAAACTAACATCAATAATTGAGTGACTAAATTTAGTCACTCAATTTTTTTATGTCAATTTTGGGTAATTATCAACATCTAACCCCAACTTGTAATTTTCATAGAAGTTGACTTTCAGTAAACTCTATCCTTTTCATCATTCCAAGTATCAATAGCAAATTGTACCACATAATTCTATAAACTGTGGCACGTAAATCTAAGTAGTTCTTGACTTTAATATGAATATTTTGTAAATTAGATAGTAAGAGACTCTTTATATAAAATTGAAATGGGTTAAGGATTAACAATATCAATTAAAAACACAATCTGGATAAATGATATGGAATTTAATGATAATCTAGAAAAACTGAGAAAAATCTCAGAAAAGCTAATTGAGAGAGACGCGCATTTTGAGCAAATCCTAAGATATAGTAAAATATCAATATTCACAAAAGACCCCTTTGGTAGATATACTTATGCAAACCAAGAATGTGCAGATACAATGCAAGTTCCAAGAGAGGAGATAATTGGAAAAACTGATAAAGAATTATGGCCTGCTGATATTGCAGAAGCTTTAATTAAAATAGATTCTGAGATAATAATAAATAAAAAACCCACCGCAACAGTTGAAGAATTACCCGCTTTTGGAAGACTTAGGAAATTCTTGTGTTACAAATTTCCCCTTATTGGAATAAATGGATCTGTTATAGGTGGAATATCTATACGACTTCCTGAAGATTGGAGTGCCTGATGGAACCAGCTATAGGAACTTGGACAGAATGGGCAAATCATGTCCTTGCGGAGCTTGAGAGATTAGATGGCAATCAGAAAGAATTTAATGAGAAATTGGGAAAGATTAACAATTCCATCATAGCACTGAAAGTAAGAGCTAGCATCTGGGGTGGAATAGCTGGCTTCTTAGGAACAGGAATTCTTACTATTATAGTTAATTTATTATTTAAGTAAGATGTACTGCATTATTGATATAGAAACGTGCTCGTTTGCTAATGGGATACTTGAGTGCGCTGGAATTAAAGTAAATAAGAATTTTGAAATAATATCGAGTTCTAGTGAGATTGAAGTAAGGACTAATATAGAATGGCCTGCTAATCATATATCGGGAGTGGTTAGACCCGTTGGTAGATATAGTGAGAAAGAAGCTATTCTGATATTGAAGAATTTTATATCTTCTGATATTATTGTTGGCTTCAATCTTGTATTTGAAGAAAGATGGTTCAAGAGGTTCGGGTTTATGTTTGTAAAGAAAATAGATTTAATGAAAGAGATGCAAAGCAAATTCTCGTTGAAGAAGTATTCATTATCGGATTGTGCAGAAATATTTAGGATTAAAGAAATACATAAACATACTGCTTTAGGCGACTGCTTGACCCTTTATGAGATTATGCGGAGATTATATGGTGCGCGTAAAACGGAAACCGGAATTTATCCCTAATACAGATAAGGCTTATATAATAACTGCTAATGTCCCAATAGTGAATTGGAAAAGCATCCATGGGAAGAGCTGGGATGAAACAATGGTAGAAGCCAGAGGAAGAAAATCTAAAACTCGATTAAAGGTTAGTCAAGAGTGAAGAATGATATATTGGGCTTTAGTAGAAGAAGGAAACTTTGCAAGTGCTTGCAAAATAATAACATATTTGACATTTGCAGAATACGATTTCTTGTTACGGAAACCTATTCAAGAGGTCATTAATAGGGGAAAAAGAAAAGGAATAAAAGAATGGAAAGTACGTTTAGTGCGAGATGCTTGTCTCCACTATTGTTATTTAAAGAAGATGGATCTTTCAATGAAGGGAAAATATGGAAAATATCCTAAAATTGAGAGAGTATATATTAGTAAAGAACTTAGTGAGTATTGGTATTATCCTACTGATGGTAGAAAACCATATAAAGTCTGTGGTTGCCCAAGGAAAGGATATGCTTATGGGTGGGTTTGTTGTAATGGTGCTGGTCTGTCTACGCTTCACCCAGGATATGGATATTGTAAAGACCATGAGGATGTTGAAATGAATCCACACGATAAAGAAAAATTCTGGAATAAACTTCGTTCAATGTATAAAGCTCCGAGCTTTGCAGAGCTAATGGATAGAGCTAAAGAAATTGATGAGCTTTCCAATCACGATATGGTTGCTGATATTGCTTATCTAGAATTAGCTAGACAAGCAATACTATCCAAGATGAATAACTATACAACGAGCAGAGATGGTGCTCCAATGGCTTTTATTCAGCAATTGACTGTGATATCTGCAGAAGTTGGTAAATTAAAAGTTGCCAAGACAAGACTTGAACAAACTAATTGGATTCCACCACAAGCAATGTTAGCCGAGCTTAAAAGGATGTTCGAGTTTATCGTTCAGGGTGAAAATAATGAACTTCGAGATAGATTACTTCGTAGAATTCAAGAATATAAGAGTGACCAAGTTTTGCCAATGCTGACCCCAGGTGCTGTACCTAGATATCATAGAACTTCTCAAACAGACAACTTAATGAAGAGTGCAGACCCCATTCTAAGAAAAAAGAATGCTAGTTGGGCTGAATCTATAGAAAGGCGAATTCCTGCTTATAAAAGAGGAGTAGGCAAAAAATGGGTAAGCAAAAAACAGGTTGTAGAAACTGTAGAAGCTGAAGAATTATAATTATGGTAGATATTTTCAAAAATACTAAATTATCTCGAGGAATAGATAGATTTGTCTCTGAAAATCTTTTAGATAACAGAAAAGGTGGTTTAAAAGATTGGAATAGAACAGTTGCTAATCAATTTTCAGATGCATTGGAAAATGATTTAGAGTATGTTCTTCATAGTAAATATTTTTTGAATCTTCGTAATATTTCAAGTGATACCATATCACCTGTTGAGAATGGACTATATCCGGCCCATAAAGATGATATATTAGCAATCTATGAAGAAAAGAAGAAGAGACGAATAAATCTCGTTATCTTTATAGAAGGTATTGGTTCTGGTAAAAGTACCAAGTATTCTATACTTACTTATCTAGAGTGGTTAAGACTAACTTGCAAGTTTGATCCGCAGGCTTATTATGGAATGATGAAAGATGAGATAATAGCCTTTATCTCGATGAACCGTTCTGAAGCTCAAGCCAAAAGAGTAACGCTTCAAAAAGTATTTCCTAAGTTTCAGACAGAGTTCAATATGGAATACTTTCCACCATCTAAAAGACGGGGTCAAGAGATTTGGATACCGAGAAATAATACATTAATATTCTCTGGAACGAGTAGTGCGGCTTCTGCCTTGGGCTACAATATATATGGTGGTGGGGTTGATGAAGCCAACTTTTTAGAAGTAGTAGAAGGTGGAAAGAAATCAGCAAGTAATGCTGGTGTTTATGATTCTGCACAAGAGATGCACAATGCCATGTTTAATAGAATGACTTCTAGATTTATAAACTCTAGAACAGGTCACCTAGATGGAATGTTGATGATGTTTAGCTCCTCTAGATATCCAGACGATTTTTTAGAAAAGAAAGTTAAAGAGCACTTCCAGCTTGGTGAGCATTCTCATATATTTGTTAGAAGGCGTTCTTTATGGGAAGCTAAACCCAAATACTACTTTAGTGGGGTAAAGGTTCAGTTTGATTTGAAGGCTAAGAAAATATTAGCTTCTGAAGATGAAATAAGAGAGAAAAAGAAAGAAGCAGAAAAAATAATGGTAGAGAGAGCCGTAGCGGCTTAGAAAGGATAGTTATGCCCAAAGAATTTGATGATTGCGTAGCTGGTGTAAAGAAATCTGGTAAGCCAGATAAATCAGCTTATGCTATTTGTGTATCTTCATATATGAAGATACATGGAAAGTCACCCTTTAAGAAAGAGAGTGATATGCGTGAAGCTGGTGTGCCTGAAGAGATTATAAATCTTTTGAAGAAAATAGATGAAAACTCTTCTCCATCAGATGTTTTCTTAGTTGTTAAAGCTTTAGAATCTATGGGTTCTGGAGCATCTGTTAAAATAATCAAAGGCGACTTCGTAAGATGATTAATCTTAGAAGAAGGGATTCTGATATACCTTTACCTTCTGATGAAGGAATTATAGACATTCCTATTGAATTGGTGAATGACTTTCTCGTAAATCCACTTAATTCAATGAGAGACTATGCTTGCATACCTACAAATGCTATATCGCCTTTCTTTACTGCTTTGGATTTATTGGATTCATGTTTAAAAGATTATAATCCTTTTAATTCGGATATTAAAGAATTCGATAGAGATTTTGTTTGTAATGACGAATTCTTTAGATATATACACGCAGACTTAGCATACACAAAAGATGGTTTAGGGATAGCCATGTCTCATATTCCTTATTGGGTATATATAGATAAACCTGTAGAAACAGATAAAGATACTGTAGAAATTATGAGTATTCCTCAGCCCTTTATTGTTATAGATTTTTCTTGTAGAATTGTGGCTGAAAAGGGAAAGCAAATAAAATTATCTATTGTTCAAGATTTAATAATGGAATTAACAGAAAGACGTGGTTTTTATATAAATCTAATAACTTTCGATAGATTTGAATCTGTTCAGATGATTCAAAATCTTAGAGATTTAGGTTTTAATGCCGCTCACTTATCTACAGATAGAACTGCACATAAGGTTGTTGTTAATTATGATAAAGAAAACAATATAGATAGAGTAAGTACAGAAAAGCAATATAACTCTGCTTTTGAGTGTGTTAGAACAGCAGTTAATGAGTCTAGAATTTCTATACCATTCCATGAGGATTTCTATCAAGAAACAAGGGGCTTAGAATATTTACCAGAGGAAGATAAAGTTGTTAAGTCTCCTCATAGCTCAGATGACTTAATATCTGCTATAGCTGGTTCGGCTTACAATGCTTCAAATAATGAATTTCCAGATATTGTAGTTAAGGAAGATGAAAGTACTAAAGACGACCATTATAAAGAATTTAGTGGTTATGGTGCTCTGGACGAATATTTTCCAGAACAAAAATTTCCATATCATAATGTAGGATTATACTAAGATGATTGATATTAAGAAAATTAAAGTTAAAGCTGAAGATGTTAAAGAAATGTCTTTAGCCAAATTGATGAATAGAAATCCTAAATTGGCAGAAGAACTTCATCAAGCAATAGCTAAAGAAGCTTATCAATTAAAGATGGTTATATCTAAACAGCTTCATTCAGAGTTTCCAGCAATGGCAGAAGCTATGTTGCTTGGTGGGGATAATCATTATAATCTCTATGAATCTTTAAGAAGTCCAGTAGCACAGGATTTAGACCCACAATACGTCTTTAGAAAGAAAGGAAAAGATTTAACTGAAGGCGAATCTGCAGAATTGTGTAGATTAAAAAACCTTCAAGAATCTTCAGATACTGATGCTTTATCTGTTAAGGCTGGGATACCTTTGAAGAAAAGGCAAAGTGAAAGTGAGCTAAGGACTTTACAACTTATTGTAAATTCTAGATATAACGTAGACCCCATTTTAAGGAACATTGTAGATAATATAACACGATATATTCTTGGTAATGGTGCTAGATTTGTTATTCCAAATGATAAAGTAACTGATTCTATTGAGCGTTTTGTAGGAGAAATAAATTTTAACATCTTAGCCAAAGATTTTGTAAAAACGGCTATGAAGGATGGAGAATCTGGTATAGAATTAGAATCAAAAATTGTTGGAAAAAGGAGTAAAGATGGTGGAATAGTAGAGTGGTTGTCTTATAAAGTATTTAGTGAGGAAATAAAAGGTTTTGATTTCTTAACTGAAAATCCTGGATTTAAATTGGGTTATTATAAGACTCCAGTAAATTATGATATTAAATCTATAAAGCAACTTAGAAATGAATGGATTGCTGATGTTCGTTATTATTTTCTTGTATCAGAAGATGGAAAATCTAAATTTAAAGTAAGAGACTTTAAATCCCCAAATCATAAAGAATTCACTCCAGATAAAGTTCTACTATGGTATATAATGGGTGATAAGCGAGAACTACGAGGTAGAATTCCAGTAGAAGCTATTCTTAGAGACTTACGACTCTATGAAGATTTTAGGATAAGTAGGGCTGTTCTTAATTATGAGAGAAGTAAAGTCCTATATCTTAAGAGGGTGAAACAAGCTCTTAGAAGAACTACTACAGATTTAGATATTTCAAGAAAGAGTGCCGCACCCAAGGGTGGGGTTCAATTAACGATTGGCCCAAATGAAGATTATCAAATGATGACTGCCGATTTGAATGCGACAGATGCAGATAAAGATGGGCTTCAATTTTTATATGCAATTTCATCTGGAGTGACAACACCAATCTATATTACAGGTATGCGTTCAGATGTTCAGAATTACAGTGCTATAAAGAATACAGATTCCCCATTCAATCAAATGATTTTAGAATATGCTATGGAATTGAGTGTATGTTTTAAAGATATGGCAAAATGGGCTATTTATAGATATATAGAAGCGGGAATCTTAGATAAAACTGTTAAAATACAGCGTGTAGCTAAAGAGAAGACAGAATTTTGGTTAGCTAATATGGAAAAGGCTGTAGCTATATTGGAACGCCTTGAAGGTGCTAAGAAAGTATCTAAGAAAACTAAGAATGATGTAGATGACATTCTTAATAATCTTAATACTTCTGTAGATATGGTTTCTATTCCGACTATAGAAATCCCTATAGATTTTATTATAGCTGAAGCAGTTAAGCCAAATCCATTAGAGATGGCAAAAGTTGCTTTTATCGAAAGAAAGTTAGGTATTGTATCCAGTCAGACTTTAAGTGAAATCCGTGGATATAACTGGCCTCAAGAAGTTATTCGCCAATTATTTGAAATTAAGTTAGGAATTTATTCTCCATCTAAGACAGGTGGACAATCTAATAGCTCTGGAGCTAATGCTGGTATGGGTGAAGGTGGTGATATAGATGATGGAAGTGGTACAATGAATCAAAATGCCAAATGATTGTTCTTGACAATAAAAATCCAATGTAATATATTAAGATAACTGAGATTGTAAAACGAAGGAGATTTTCATGCCTACAACGAAAAAAAGAATTGAAGAAATTGCTGGAAAAAAGGAGATTTCCAATGTTTTTGAATTAAGAGAATCTCTTGGAGCTCTTAGTGATATTGTTGTAACGGATAAGGGAGAATTGAAAAGATTAGTAGAAAGTGCCTACGGTTTAAAATATCCAGATAGGGTAAAAGAACTTCTAGACCAGCCGAATATTGCTGTTTTAAGAATAATAAAGGCTGGTTGGTCTATTAATGGTAACTACTACGATATTCAGGTTTTAAGAGAACTTGTAGATTGGATAACACATATAGGACATATCCAATTTAAGAATCATATAATTGGTACGGCTCTAGATAGAAATGTAGATGAACTTGTTTCTTATTCTAAATATGTGTGGTTTGATGAATCTACAAAAGCTGTCTATTCAGCAGTTAAATTTCCAAGAGAGAAGGTTGATACAGTCTGGATTTTTAATTTAATTCAAGATGACCCAGAAATTGTTGGTGTTTCTATTTCAGCCGCTGTTCAGATTCAAGAAGATTTTGAATTTGAAGGAGCAAAAGGGGATAAGATAATTAGCTGGGTTTGGTTTGATTCTGCGGATTATATTCTATTTCCGAGTGCTGGAGGTCAAGCTATTGAAGCCAGTATAATGGAAAAGATAACTCTAGCTCAAGAAAAAACTAAATCTTTAAAGAATACATTAAAGTTAGCGCGTGAGAAAGTGGATATTAAGGGAGATTTAGAAAAGGTTGAGGTTCTTGTTGAACAAATGACGTCTTTCTTTACGAGATACTATAGAAATGAAGTTTTCTCACAGGTGGATGTTGTTCTTACTACTTTAAATAGTTTTCTTTATGACTGTATCTGGGAAATAACAAAGGATAATAAAGGAGATGTTGTTGGTTCTATAGAGAAGGCTTTCGATTCTGCTTTAGATAAATTAAAAGAACTAGAATTCTGGAAGAATCCAAATGCCCATTATGATTCAGATGGAAAATTAATTAAAAAAGAATCAATATTAAATAATAGGAGTAATACTATGTTTAAAAATCTTAAGGAACTAAGGCACGAGCATCCAGATATCTGTATGGAGCTTGAGAAAGAAGCTCTGCAAGATGCGGAGAAAAGCCTTAAGGAAAAGCATCAGGTTGAATTAGCTGAGGCTGAAAAGAAATTGAAAGAGAAAGAAACGGCTTATGACGATCTAAAGAAAAAACACGATGACGTATCTCGTCTTTATGATGAGAAACTTGTCGCTGAAAAGATTGTCACTAAGAAGCAGAAGATTCAAGAGCTTCTGACGGAATCTAAGATTGCCAAAGAATTAATTACGGAGAGATTCGTAAAAGATTTGGAATCTTGTGAAAAAGAAGAAGACATGAAAGCTGTTATAGAGGATAGGAAGAAAATTATCGAGTTAGCTTCCAAAAACTCTACGACAACTCATGTAGAAGGTTCTCCAGAAGGTGACAAGACAGTTGACGAGTCACTTGTAAAGAAAGTAGCACAAGAGATTTCTAGGTAATTTTCCTAGAGAATGAAATTTTGAAAGATAAAATAAATAAATAACTAATTAATTTTAAGGAGATTAATATGAGTCACTACAAGAACGGGGTGGAAGCTTTACTACCGTCTCAGGATGCTAATGATTTTATTAAGCTTCCAGCTACAGCCGCTGATGTAATCGAAAAAGATGCATTTATCTATTGGGACACTTCTGGTAATGTCGCAAAGAAATTTACACCTACCGATGCCACAGATCTGTATGTGAAGCAGAATTTACTCATTGGTATTGCATCAGCTGGTAAGAAAGCTCAAGACACCGAGATTATTGTATGTGTGAAAGCTAAAATCCTTATAGACGCTACAAATTGTGTGCTTGGTCAAGACTTCGTTATCTTATATAGTCTGACGAGCTACAAGTATAGTGCTTATGAAGGTGCTTTATACAATACAGATTACAATCCAGATATTACTCTTACAGGTTCTTTCGCAGTTGCTGTTTCAGAAGGTGTAGATGCTGTTGGTAAGGGTGAAATTCTGATTGATGGACATGCTAGATTAGCTTTATTGACTTAATAGTCGCTTAGATTTGATAAGAGAAAAGAATAATTAAATAAATCAAAAGAACCTTTTAAAACAGGAGAAGAAATATGATACGAAGTGGCGCTTTGAAGGAGTTAAAGGAGAAGTGCCTACAGCAAGCTGGCGGTAATGTTAAGAAAGCTAATCAGCTAATTGTGGATACATTTAGAGAGAAGATTCTTGGAACAGAAAAAGTGAATCCGAGGACAATTAGTTTTAAAGCTCTCTTTGAAGGGCTTGTAGATTTATCAAATGTGGATATAAATAATCTGGTTCAATTAAATGAAGCAGTTGCATCATCTGCATTTACAGATACATCTACGCTTTTGACACATGCTGTAGTTATTGAGCCTTTTGAACTCCGAAAAGTAGATTTTGGATTTCTCTGCACAGATGGAGACGCCGTAATTACGGATGACGAAACTGTTCGGGGTATGACGGCTCTTGGAGGTCTGCGACGTAGATTAGAAACACAATCTTACGAAGAGACAGACTTTGAAGAGAAGAAAGTTACTATCAGGAAGATGGACTTTGGTCGTGGAATTTCCTTGACATTTGAAGCCATTTTCAATGATAGAACTGGAGATATAATGGACAGCGCACAGAACATTGGTGATGTTGGTGTCCAACATCGAGAGAAAATGATTATTGAGACGTTAGAATGTCTTCCAAGGTCAGCTTTTGGAGAAGCAACTTCAAGGGCATTTGTTCTTGGTGGGACTGCATTTGTAAATACTAACTTCTATAATACCAATCACTCTGCTATTGCAGGTCTTGATGGACAGATAAACAACAATAAGGTTACAGGTGGAATAACAGAAGCTGGATTTGCCAGTGCTTTTGGTTGCTTTGCCGCAATGAAGGATGAGCGCGGGCAGATTCTTACTATTAATCCAGAAGTTGTTGTTGTTCACAAATCGAATGAATTAACATTAGGTCGTCTACTTTTGACAGAGAAAGCTGTTGGAAGTGCTTACAATGATGTTAATATGTTTGGACCAAAGGGCGCTGTAACAATTCGTCCAGTAGCAACCCCATTCTTAGCTACAACTGCGGGACTCTTTTATTTTGGTGTTCCTAGAAGAAGTATGTTGTGGCTCTGGGTTCAGAAACCAAATTCAAATACACTTTCTGGCAATACTGACGCCGCAGTTAAGCGTAAAATTGTTTGGGAAATGTATTTTAATTATTACGGTGGATGTGGACATCGTGATTATCGATATGTTGTTCAAGGTACTACATCTTAACCTAATCCATAATCCAGAAAGTGGCCGCTATTTTGGCGGCCACTTTTTCTAAATATTCTAGAGTGATAAAGATGCCAAGATTTGCAGTATTTTTAGTAGAGGAGGTAATAGCAACTGGATATTTGAGACCTAGAAAGTCTCTTTCTGCTTTTTTACAACCTCAACCCAATCAATCTTCATCTAATCCTACCAATAAATCTGCTGATTCAGATTCCATTGTTCTAACAGAATCAACATCAAATCCTGGATTATACTATGCTGATATAACAAATCCAGCGCCTCGATATGATTTATATATTGGTGGAATTAAGCAAGGAGACTTTTCTGGATTGGCTGGATTTAATATGCCATCCAGTAAGAGCATTTACTATAAGAAGAATGTAGAGATAAATGCTAATGCTTATATGACTCCTCAGACGTTGACTACAGGGACTGCACCTATAGCAACTCCAGATGGTGGACAAACTTGGCCTAAATTTAGTGCTTCGAATCTTCCGATGATTGTAATTCTAGAACCATCAGAGTTGGTTGGGGATACTTATCTGTATCGTTTAACTAAGATTGTGAAGAATTCTATTAGTGTTGATGCAAATGGCAAATTGACATTTCAAGTTTCTTTAGATCCAAATGGTCCAGATTTAGCTAACTATTATTGTGATATTTTAATAATTATGCCATAAGGAATTCAAAAAATGAGGAGAATAGCATATCTTTTTACTTTCATTCTTTTATTATCTAATATACTTCTTGGACAATATCAATTTAGAAGCCCCGTTCAATTTAATAAATATGTTAGATTTGATACGACTGTCATATATTTTGTAAGTCCAGATGGAACAGATACTATAAAAGTTTATGCTGTAAATGGGGATTCTAATGTTACTATATATTGGCCAAGAGTGAGTGGTACAATCCCTGTTAGGGCTACACCGCCATTATATATTTCTCCTCAAGGTGTAATATATACTTCTGGAGGTGGTGGGGGTGGTATTTCTACAAGGCAACAGATTCTAGATTCTTTAAATCTAGAATCTGTAACTCTTACAAAAGGTTTATATCTAAGACCTACGAATACATCTTCTCCACTTGTTTTAACTACGACACTCTATCTTCAAAACCAAGTAAATTATATGAATTATATTGTTGCGGCAGATACTAATACTAATGGTGTTTGGATGCTTGGTGATAGAACCAGTGTTAAGAAATTTGTAGAATTATATTTGCCTCAGAGTGGTTACAATTTTGGAATAATTAATTATGGTGATACGGCTTTTTATTCTACAGGAAATAAAGTAGGAATATTTACAAATTCTCCAGATTCTTCAATTACTTTAGATGGTGGCACCCATATAATAGGTAATTTCAAGTTAGATGGGACTTTTGGAATGCGTTGGTCAGGTAGTAATACTGCTCCTGCATGGCAAGATTCTACACTTAAAATACAATTATATAGACTTGCTCCCTATTATTATCATCCAGTTTTTTATTATCCTTTTGGTAATGGCATGCTTTCTGAGGTTCACTTTCCTACTAAGAGTGGTGTATCTACTCTTGCTACTCTTGATGATATAGAGACTGCTAATATTACCCATTCAATTACAGGAACAGATATAGATTGGCAAACGGTTCAAAGCCCAATAATAGCTTTTACAGATACAATAAGTTCTAATATAACCTATACATTTTCTAATATTTCTCCAATCTATGGGCACATAGATATTTTTATAACTACTGCGTCTGGTAAACCAAGTGTATCGTTTCCAAACGAGATATTTTGGAAAGATAATATTGTTGGCGAACAAGATACAATGCCATTTACCACAGTATATAGATTTGAATCTATTTGGGGAAAAATTTATGGTAAACCAGAAAGCTACTATCCTTATGGAATGCCGAGTCCAGAACCTGGAGTTTACTCTGGATGGTTTGTTGATGCTATAAATGGAAATGACGGTGATAGTGGTACTTATACACATCCTTGGAAAACATTGGATAAAATCAAGACAAGTATATTTACAAATAACGATACAATTCATTTGAAACGTGGGCAAACTTGGGAAGATACACTTTATATTCCTTCAAATGGAATTACGGTTGATGCTTATGGAGTAGGTGCAAAACCAATTATAACAGCAAAAGATACATTGCAAAGTCCAAGTGGACTTTGGAATAGTTGGTCGTGGAGTCAATATACAGGCGGTGGCGATTCTATTTATAGGGCGTCATATACACCTCTTGCAACAACCGTTAAAAGAATGTGGTTTAATGGTGTTGAGTATGGCGAAGCGTACACAATAGCAACTATCAATTCAAGATTCAGATTTAAATATTTAGGCGGTTATATTTATGTATTTACGACAACAGATGGCGTTGCTCCAAGTACCGAATACACCTCATTAGAAATTCCAATTATACGGTATTATGCTGTTCATTGTAGTGGACATACAGGTGTTACATTACGGAATTTACAGATTGAAGGGGGGTATAATAATTTATATGTGGTGAATAGTCGAGCATTTAAATTAGATTCATGCACAGTTACAAATAATCAATACACCGGATTGAATCTTAATAATTCAAATGCTTCACAAATAACTGCTTGCCTGTTTGATTATAATGATACGATTAACCATAATTGGGAACAGGGTGCGGGGTCGGGTGATGGAGTATATAGTGGGAGTAGTGACTCTGTGTATATTGGTTATACTAAATTCATTTCGCATCCTCATTCGATGGTTGATTTAGTTTCCAGTTCAACTTCCAACCATACCAGATATTGGACAATTGAAGGATGTGAGTTCACCGCGCAAACAGAATACAGTCGGCCTTTCGATATTCATGGTTATAGAAAAGGACAAACAACCGGAATTATTATGAGAGGTAATTGGATTCATCATGTGCCTACTCGTAGTCAATTCGGGGGCGATAAAAATTTCTTTGTCGGCAATATCGTTGATACAGTTTATAGTAGTGGAACATTGCCTGGAGGTTCAAACGCAAGAGCGCAAGCGTTTTATGTTACGTACATAGATTCCGGTTCGGTTTGCGATAGTAATGTTTTTGCGTTTAATTATATAGGCAATACAGACGATTGGGGGATTTATGTTTCCGGTAATCTGGGGACTTCTATAGTAACCAATAATTATATTTATAATAATGTACTTCAAAACTGTAATCGCAATCCGTATTCATCTTTAGTAAGTGGCAAATATGCTGGATTATTTGTTAATAAACTTACAAGCAAGAATTATTACCGAAATAATATTGTAATTTCAGACAGTTCTACTTCCACAATTTCTTATAGGCCGTCAGCAGATAATGAACAAGCACCAATTACGATAACGGCATTTAATGTAAAGACAGATAGCGGGGATGTAATCTCTGGTAATCTTGCAAGTAATCCGCTTGTTAAGAGAATAAAAACTCTTTTGTCTTACTATAAGCCAAATCAAGGTTCTCCAGCGATTGATGGTGGTTATGCAATTCCAGGTTGGTGGGGAGAGATTGAAGATTTTGCTGGAACTACGATGCCAAATGGAAGTGCTACTGATATTGGTGCTTATGACCAGCAGGTGGAAGCTGGTGATGGT
>Ga0315284_10009420_pt1 | contig 13926 bp, 12 predicted proteins | sample YL17G09_16_MG_FD_203696 | JGI IMG/M metagenome (GOLD analysis project Ga0315284, IMG submission 203696) | Sediment microbial communities from Yellowstone Lake, YNP, Wyoming, USA - YL17G09_16 | ecosystem: Environmental > Aquatic > Freshwater > Lake > Sediment | place: USA: Wyoming | collected... | reverse complement strand
GAGGACGCTCGTGGCGCCGATTGCCATCTCGAACTTGTATATCTTCCCCTCTTCAAGCAAAGCGGGCCGCTCCAGTGAATCGCGATAGCGCGCCCGCAGCACCGCTGCCTGGAGGTTGATGGATATGTCGTCGGGGTAGACTTCCGTGAGTTTCGCGGCGAAGTCGGTATCCTGGGCCGATGACGAGGCATAGAAGATAAGTTTCACAGGACCTGTTACTTCCATGTCCTCGGCCAGTGGAGGAGTGGTGTATACGAGCACGTCATCCCGCGTTTCCACCGCCTTCTGGTCAGCGGGGCCAGCCTGGTCTCTGAGGTTCCCGTAGACAGAGGTACCGCCTATGCTGGGCACTGGGTTTTCGGGGTCGTAGGTATAGGCGTCGGCCTTTTCCGTTTCCGGTTTGGATTCGGAAAGCAGCCCACTGCCGCGCACGCTGTTGGCGTTTCCGTCGCTGTGGAGATAGTAGGCTGTATAGCGTGTCTGTTTCAGTGGCCATTCCTTTTCGGTCCTCCATTTATTGGCGCCCATGGTAAAGATCCTGATAGGCCCTTCATCGAGGATGCCGTTCTGCTCATTCTTGAGCCAGTAGTTGAACCACAGGAGAATCATCTTCACCTGTTTCATGAAGGAGGCTTCTTTACCGAAATCCACGGTGGTGAATTTCGATTTCGATTCGTGTGTCCAAGGGCCGATGAGGAGCATGCTCTGTCGCGCCTCGGGGCTTCCGGCGCTGCGTATCATACGGTTGTAATCCTCTATCGCCAGATTCAGGTAATAGTCGTACCAGCCCTCGATGATGAGCGCCGGCGCCTGGATCAGAGCAACCTTGTCGTCAACGCGGAATCTGTCCCAGTACGGCCCGGGGAGAGGGTGACGTATCCAGTCATCGTAGGCGGGGATGTCGCTCCCGAGGGCGTTGTCGGCCTCGGTGAGCGGCAGTTTCCGTACGGCCTTGTCCCAGTCTACACCCTTGGAGACGCGGCCCCTTTTGGGCGCGTTCTCGTAATACCACACGAGCATATCGTTGAGCCGGAATATGCTGTTGTAGATCCAGCGCGGATAAGGGTTCTGGCTGGTGTTGATGGGAACCATGGCCTTGAGGTGTGTGCTCCCCAGCGGTGCGGAGAGCCACTGGGTGGTGCCCCAGTAGGAAAAACCGTAGGTGCCTACGCTGCCTGAGCTCCAGGCCTGTATGGCCGCCCATTCGATCGTGTCGTACCCGTCACGCGCCTCGTAGATGTAGGGATAGAATTCGCCTTCCGAGTCGAATTTGCCGCGCACGTCCTGCACGATGTAGACGAATCCCTGGGAGGCGAACATGCTGCCGGCGAAGGCGTACTTATGGTCTGGATTGCGCTTTCCGTAAGGCGTCCGGGTGAGAATTACCGGGAATTTTCCCTCGGCGTTGGGTCGGTAGATGTCTGCGGAAAGCCGCACACCGTCACGCATGGGGATCTGTACATCCTTCTGTATCTTCACCGTGTGCCGCGCGGCGGGGAGATCCAGGTACCATGCCACGATGCGCCACTTCCCATACCAGGCGAATCCGGCGCATGCAATCAGCGCGAGAAGAACGATCAATATGCCTGCCAATATCCTGGTTTTCGATGATTTCATATGCGTATACCTCCTGGGGTATGGAGAGAGGACATTATTGGTTACATTATTCCAGAACCCGGCGCGTTACACAAGATCTTTTTCCCGTCCATGGTTCGCGTTTAATGAATAATAAGATGGCATGGATATGAAGGGAATAAGCTACATGTACATTCTAAAAAAAGTTATATATAAAAACATCAAAAGGAAATACCCCCGAGTGTAGCAGAGAAAGAATATATAATAGCCTTGTATTATCATTGAAAAAGCCTCTCGATAACAGTGCGTAGGGCATGATGAACAGAGTTAGCAGGTGCTGGAAATGAGTACTGAAGGTAACAAGTGCGGGACGCCGAAATGGGCGTCCTTATTTTTTACGTTCGTGACAACTTTAGCACGAGAAAGATGCTATAAGTTGGCTTATGAACAAGGGAAACAAGTATTGTTATCGTTCGCACGTTTCTGAGAGGAGATACTGGGATATCATCCGGTATTTTGCCATAGACCTCGAGGGACCAGAAGGGCAGGGGGAGGCCAATCATCTTGACCATTGGAATCGCTCCGCGTAATATTCCCCCCCAGTCTTGATGCTATGGAGTCAGCGATGCTCATTTTGCTCATCATCTTTGGGGCGCTTGTTGCCGTCTCGCTCTATGGCAACCTGCGGGTACACCCTCCCTCCCGGAAGATCCCCATCCAGGGCCAGGGGTTTCCGGAGGGATTCCTGTGGGCGACGGGCGAGGACGCCTACCAGCACGAGGGCGGCAATCTGAATAACGACTGGGCGCGGTGGGAAGCAACAACCCCTTCGCCCATTGAGGATGGCGAAACCTGCGGGCCCGCCGTCGATTTCTACACCCGCTATGAGAACGATTTCGCCCTGGCCCTAAATGATCACCAAAACGCCCACCGCATTGGCATCGAGTGGAGCCGTGTGGAACCGCAGATGGGGATCTACGATGAGGTGGCCTGGGAACATTATGAAACAATACTGTTATCGTTGAAAGAGAAATGTTTCGTAGTGTTTTTCAACCTCTGGCATTTTACCTTGCCCCTCTGGGCAGTCGACCTGGGTGGATGGGAGAGCCCCGCAGTCATGGAGCGCTGGGAGGCGTTCGTCCGGGAGTGCTCGAAGCGCTTTTGTCGCTACGTCGACTACTGGAGCACCATGATCGACGCCCAGATCTATGCCCTGGCCGGGTACGGCCTGGGAGAGATTCCCCCCTGCCGGCGGGATATCAAACTCGCGGTCCGGATCTACCACACTCTCATCCACGCCCATGCCCGGGCCTACCATATCATCAAGGAGTTCGGGACGATCACGGAAAACGGCGCCACGAAGGTTCCCCAGGTCGGCATGATCTACTTTTTCTTCCACTACGCGCCCAAAAGCTTCTTCCTGGACCGAATCGTCACAGATCAGACGGACAAGATCTTCAACTGGGCATTTCTGGACGCCCTCCATACCGGCATCGTCAATATCGACATCCTCTTCGGCCCGTCGGCCAAGGAGCACAGCGCAGCCATCAAGGGCACCCTCGACTGGATCGGAGTCAACTATTACACGCGCGAGATCCTCGACTTCAACCCGTTCATGCCCGGCATGATCGACCGCATAACCTACGCGCAGTACCCGACAACCGACATGGGCTGGGAGATCTACCCGGAGGGGATCTACCACCTTTGCCAAAAGATCAGGCGCCGCTATAGCGGCATCCCCATCATGATCGCGGAGAACGGACTCGCCGATGCGGCCGATAACCGGCGGCCACAATTCATCCTCGATCACCTGGCATGGATACGACGCCTGATTGACGAAGGCTGCCCGATCATGGGCTACACCTACTGGAGCCTGACCGACAATTGGGAATGGGCCAAGGGCTTCGGACCCAAGTTCGGCCTCTATCGCGTCGACCGGCAAACCATGGCGCGTAGCGAAACCCGCTCGGCGCGACTCTACCGCTTCATCGCCCAGCACAACCGGCTGCCCGAGCAGGATGAATTGCCGTCTCTACTTAAACCCTAAAGCTCATAATTTTGCAGTATAGTAAAATTGGACATACCGAAGGTACGCCCTCGGGCAGGGGCCAGGGATGGCCCGAGTCAATCCCCCCGACCCCGCTCGGTCTCATGAGGGGCTAAATTTTTTTGACCGGCCGTTTGTGATGGAATGGAAGCTGGCACTTGTTGTGCTGTGTATGTGAGATGAGATGCCAATTGATTTGGCCACCTGCATGAGCCGAAAAAACAATAGGCCGGTGCACAGGGCGGCCAAATCGTAGGACATATAATCAGCTCGATTGCCGTGCTGCAGCGCATCCTGAACGACCAGCGCGATATGTCTAGCCCCCCTGACTCAGGGGGGAGGGGTATGATCTTTTTTAGTCTTTCAGGTAGGTCTTGCCGTCCTTCTCGCGAATGGGGTAGCGGGTGAAGATGATGCAGGCGATGAGGGCGGAGATCGCGGCGGTGAGTGCGATCATCTTCAGTCCCGTTTCCGTGGGTTTGGTTGTTCCGCCCGTGTACATCAGTACCGTGGCCACGGCGATGGAGATGCCGATGGCGATCTTCTGGAAGATGGCCTGGACACCCACGTAGATGCCCTCGCGGCGTTTGCCGGTGAGCGTCTCATCGTAGTCAATAACATCCGAGAGGAGCGCCGGCGGAAGAATCATGATGCCCGCGACGGGGAGGCCTATGAATCCCATGGCAATCTGGGATTGAAGCATGGCATCCCCCACGGGGAAGAGGCCGACCACCGCCAGGAGGGCCATGGTCACCGCGGAGCTCGCAAGCGTGAGCAGGTAAACGGGGTATTTGCCGTAGTGGTTGGCGAGGAAGTTGAAGACGAAGAAGCAGACGATATTAGACCCTAAAAGCGGCGCCATGAGGAGCACGACCTCCCGGTCCGTTCTGCCGAGCACGTACTGCACCCAGAAGGGGACGAGCAAGATGATCATGTTCAGGGAGAACCAGAGGAAGGCGTTGGCTGCCAGAAGAAAGAGGAAGGCCCTGTTCTTGAAGGTGGTCCGCGTCCAGTGGAAGATCGTTGTGAACCGCAAGCGTTCCTGAGAGGAGGAGCTGGTAATGGACGACTTTTCCTTGATCATGAATATCGTAGGCATGAAGGAGAGGAATGTAAGGGCGCCCGTCACGATGCCGATGCCGATCCATCCGCGGGCAGCCTTGATGGGGCCCATAATGCCGAAGATCAGGGTGCCGAGCATCAGGAACACCGCCTGCAGGGTCGAGATGTTCACCCGTTCCTGCAGATCGGTGGTGATTTCGGGCAGGAGGGCCATATATGGATTAGCGAGCAGTGACCAGAAGATGAAGAACAGCTGCACGAGGGTGAACACGTATACGGTATTGACCCAGTGCATCTCATGGGGAAACGGTGGCGTCCAGAGCAGAAAGGTGACTACGGCGGTGGGGATGGCCATGGCCATGATGAAGGGGATGCGCCGTCCACGCCGAGACCGGTGATGATCGCTCAGGAAACCCGCGATGGGCTCGGTGACGCCGTCGACGCACCTCCCGATGAGGAATATGGCGGCAAAAAGCGTACTGTCCACCAGGGCGGTGTCCTTGCTAGGGACATACAGTTTTAGTAGCCACTGGGATATCGCCAGGTTGGCCAGATTCAGTGCCAGGCCTCCTATGGCATAGGAAATCTTCTGTGCGAATGTAAGCTGGTGCATCATTCCCCCCTTAAGAACAGTCGATTCTCCAAAAAGAACGTGAGCATATGAAACACGAGGGCAGCTGTCAAATCCGATTTATCTCCGCCTTCAATTCCTCTGCATACTCGGGAACCGCGCCGGCGCGTGAAGCGACAAAGGCACCGACTTTCGCCGCGAACCGGGTTGCCGCATACATATCACGGCCTGATAGGCAGGCGTACAAGAAACCGGCGCTGAAGGCATCGCCGGCGCCGACCGTATCGACGACCTCCACCTTGATCCCCGGAACTGCGCGGAAGGTTCCGTGATGGTACACCGTAGCGCCATTGGCGCCGCGCGTAATGCACACGGTTGCGACATCAAACGCCCTGCTCATCCTTTGTGCGAAGGCCTCCTGGTCCAGCTCATGGTTGAAGAGCAGCATGGAAAGCCTACGCGCCTCTTCATCGTTGCACTTCACGATGGAGCTCGCGGTAAGGGAGTCCATTATCCATTCCTTCGTGTAGTGATGCTGACGAAGGTTCACATCATAGAATACATGTGAGGGACGCACACGGGAGAGGAGCGCTTTTAGCGTTTCCCGGTTTTGCCTGCTCCTCTGTGCGAGGGTCCCGAAGTAGAATGCCACAAACCGAAAGCTCGTCAGCTCTTCGAGCTGGTCATCCCTGAGGACGATGGCATCCCAGGCTGTATTTTCATGGATGACGAAGTCGGGGACTCCTTTATCGTTCAGAGTTACGGCTACGGTGCCTGTGGGAAGTTCCGGATGCACACGGATGAAGTCGGTCTCGATGCCATACCGATGAGCATGTTCCAAGGCTTTGTTCCCCAGGTCATCCTCCCCAACCGCGGAGACGAAAGTCGATTCGACCCCCATCCGGGAAAGATGGGCGGCGAGATTGAAAGGGGCGCCCCCGATATAGGGATTGCCGTTAATGATATCCCAGAGTACCTCGCCGAATGACAGTACCCTTAAGGGTTGAGAAAGCGGTTTCTTCTTGTGCTGCATATGCGCTTTGTTGACCTCTCAATCCACATACACGATGAAGCCGTGCAGATGGATGCCCTCGGGATGGGAGGCCAGGAAAGGATAATCCCGGGCCTGAGAGAGGTGCGCGATCACCCGCGAATGCCTGTTCAGGGTGAGCGCCGCCTTGTTTACGGTCTTCAGAAGATCGACCCCCCCGAATTTGGGGGCATAAGAAACGCACGTGAAAAGGAGCCCGCCCGATCTCACCTTTTCCATGGCGAGGGTATTGACCTTGATATATTCCTCCGCCTTGGCAAAGGGCGGCGGATCGCAGACGACGATGTCGTAGCGGTTGGTCTCCTGGTTCAGATACCGGAAGATATCATCTTTGACATGCCGCCAGACAAAAGGACTTACCCCGTTGAGCTCCATAGTCCTCTTCAAGATGGCCTGGGCAGGCGCGGAAGAGTCCACGGATACCACTGACTTGGCTCCCCCCGCCAGGGCATACAGGGAGAATCCCCCGGAATACGAGAAGAGATCGAGCACATCCTTTTCCCTGGCGAGCTCCCTTAGTCTGGCCCTGCTCTCCCGGTGGTCCATGTAGAACCCGGTCCTGTCACCGGTTTTGATATCCACCGCCAGCCGGATTCCGTTCTCCATGACCTCGATATCCCCTTCGGGAAGTTCGCCATGGAGGGGGCCGGCATGCATGGCAAGGCCTTCGGCCTTCCTCGATTTCACATCCGACCGCTCGTGGATGAGATGATCCGGATAGAGTGCGTGGAAGATCGAGGTGATCTCGTCCTTGAAGAGCTCCGTGCCGAGGCAGAGGAACTGCATGACCAGGATCCTCCCATAGACATCGACCACGAGGCCGGGCAGATCGTCGCCTTCGCCATTGATGAGTCGGTAGCAGGTGGTGTTCTCGGGGATGATCCTTTCCCGCATGCCTTGAGCCCGTTTGATTCGGTGCTGGAAGAAATCCAGCCCTATCGGCTCCTTCCCCAGGGTGAGCACCCGGACGGCGATGTGGGAATAGGGATTATAAAACCCCTGGCAGACGAAGTACCCTTTGGCATCGAGAACCCGGCAGAGGTTTTTCTCGTGAGATGAGTCAACCCTATCAATGGCGCCGGAAAACACCCAAGGATGGCCATTCAAGAGAGGGGTCTCCTTTCTTTCCCGCAGCCGTACGATAATCATGGCGAGGCTTTAACACAGATTCGCTCGAGATGCCAGTTCGCTTTGCATGGCTATCTCACACTCCATGCTGTATGGATCTATAAAATCTCAAATCCTCCATCCCCCCTGTGTCTTTAGGGGGGATGGAGGATTTGAGATCGCATGGTTTCACTCAGGTCTGAAGCGTTACAGGCCAGAGACCGTCTCGATCATATCGCAAAGCGCAGGAATTTCCTCGAATCCGTAACACGGAAGAGTCAACTGCAGAGCTTCATTGCTGACGAGAGCGATGAAGTCGGGGCTTGGTGTTTCTACGCACAGAGGGATCTGGTAAAACTGGCCGTTGAAGACCTCGATCTTCTTGAAGGGTCCTTGCTTAAATCCCTCGATGATGACGATGTCGACCCCCCGGGTGGCGATGCTGATAAGGTAATCCAAGTCAGGGCCTTGCTGCTCATACAGGAAGAGGCAGCTTTGAGAGAACAGCATGACCCTGTCGGCCCCTCTCTGCGCGAACCGGTAGGTATCCTTGCCTTCCTTGTCCAGCGGCTGTATATGTTGGCTGTGCTTGATGGCCGCCACCTTCCTGCCCCTGCGTTTGAGCTCCTCGATGATGCGCTCGATGAGCGATGTCTTACCGCTCAAAGATCCGCGGGCCACGAAGGATATGATGTTATCGTGCATGCGACCTCCCCCGTTCCCTATATTGCCTTGCACCTTCAAAATCAACACCCAATCCTTCAATCTCCGTCTGCCTGCGGCGGGTATGATGTTTGTCCCATCGGATCAAAAAGAACCTTGGTGTGCATACGGGAATGCTCGCAATCGACCCCAGGAACATCACCCCAGCGACCTCGGGAGGCGCGGGTCCCGCTACTAATATTCTTTATGGCGGGAAGGCATCTTTTGATACTGGTCGAGAAAGAACGTGCCTCACCTATCTCCACGATAATTGCCGCCATAATCCGCTGTGACGAGCGGTTGTAACTCGTTGAGAAACTCCCCGGCCACGATCCTTCCGATGAATAGGGTGTGATCGCCTGTCTCGACGGTGGTTTCGACCGTGCAGTCCAGGTAGCCGATGGCCTGCTTGAGAACCGGCGTTCCTTGGAGGGACCTGCGGCAAGCCAGCCCGTCAAACTTGTTTTGCCAGTCAGGGATCTTGAATCTCCCCAGCAAGGGCAGGGATTCCCTGGGAAGGACATTGATGCAGAAGCTGCCTGTCTGGGTGATCTGGGCATGGCTGAGCCTATTCTTCCGAATCGCCACGAGCACGAGCGGGGGTTCATGGGAGCATTGCGAGACCCATGAGGCGATCATCCCGTTGTCCGTGGCGTCAATGGTGAGCGAAATGAGATATATCCCGTAACAGAACCTGTCAAGAACCTCCTGCCAGCTGTGTTCCATACGATCCCTCCTGCCTGGGTATTTAGTATATTATATGTCTGGGGATAGAAGAAGAAAGCCTTTCCTGTGGTTTTTATTCCGTGCACCTGCTATGTGATCTTTTCCATATGCAGTCGAATGACGATACCATTAACGTCTATACCGATGGGGCTTGCCGTGGCAATCCTGGTCCGGCAGGCATCGGGTTTGTGCTCAAATGGAGGGGGCATACCAAGGAGTTATCCGAATACATCGGGCATGCCACAAACAATATTGCGGAGCTCACCGCTATCCTCAAGGCTTTGCATACGATCAAGAACAAGAAGAAGACTGTCGTCATGTATACCGATTCCTCCTATGCCCATGGGGTCTTGACGAAGGGCTGGAAAGTGCGGGCAAACAAAGCCCTCATTCATGAAATCAGGAAGGAGATGGGGCTCTTCAAGGATCTGCGCATCGTTAAAGTCGAGGGACATGCCGGCATTTTGGAGAATGAGCGGGCGGACAGGCTTGCCCGGGATGCCATCGAAAGTTAAATGCCCTTCAGTGCGAGATTCCCTCGTCCGAGGAGGTCGTGGAGATGCACCACCCCGCAAAAGGTCTGCGTTTCCTTGTCGATGACGATGAGTGATGTGATCTGATGCCGCTCCATCATTTCCAGGGCATCCAGAGCGAGCTTGTCTCCCTCGATTACCTTTGGTGTATGGGACATGATGTTGTGGGCCTTCAAGGACGCAACGGATCCCTTGTGCCGCAGCAACGCCCTCCGCAGGTCTCCGTCCGTGACAATGCCAGCAACCTTGAGCTTGTCCCCTATGAGGGTTAAGCCGAGCGCCTTTTCCGTCATCTCCTGCAAGACCTCCTCCAGGGTGGCATCGAGATCCACCAGTGGGACCCGCGCACCGGTGATCATGATCTGATCTATCCTGCTCATGAGTTGCCGGCCGAGTTCGCCGCCGGGGTGGAAGGCCTTGAAATCGTCGCGGTCGAATCCCTTTAGGCTCGATACGACGACTGCCAGGGCATCCCCGAGCGCGAGCTGGGCGGTGGTCGATGCCGTGGGGGCAAGGCCAAGATTACACGCCTCGCGCTCGACGCTGCAGGGCAGGACGATATCGGATTCCCGTGCCAGTGGGGAAGCGGCGTTGCCTGTGATAGCTATGATCCTGATGTCGAGTCTTCTGAAGGAGGGGAGCAGGTTGGTAAGCTCTTTCGTCGTGCCGCTGTTCGAGATAACGATGGCAATGTCATCCTGCGTTATCGCCCCAAGGTCTCCATGGAGACCGTCCACCGGATGCATGAATATGGCTGGCGTGCCTAGGCTTACCATGGTGGAGGCAATCTTCTTCGCAATGATTCCGGACTTCCCGATCCCAGATAAGATGACTTTTCCCTTGAGCGCTGCAATGTATTCCACCGCCTGGGCAAAACGCTCATCCATTTGGGAAACGATCTCGGTCAATCCCTTGATTTCCGTTTCTACGACCTCCTTGCCGAGCTTGATAATCGCTTCCGTAGTCATACGATTCTCCCTACTAAATCATAGTCCGTGCAACCGGTTATCTCAGCCACCGCCATGGTTCCGAAGGGAGCGCTCCCCTTATTTACGATCACCACCCCGTCTACATCCGGGGCCTGGAATTCGCTCCTGGCCTGGAGGAGAAGATCGGTCTCGGCATGATACCCCTCCAAAAGCACCTTGAGCTTCCTTCCGATGAGCTTTTTCAATCTCGTCTGGGAATTCTTCTTCTGCTGGGACATGATCCTGTCCCTCCGCAGCATTTTGACATCGTCAGCTATCTGTGGCAGAGAGGCGCTCACCGTATTAGGTTCTGGAGAGTACTCGAATACCCCCAGGGAGTCAATATGCTCCTGGGCAACAAATTTCTCGAGCGCCTGGAATGCCGCATTATCCTCCGCAGGGTGTCCGACCATGAGGGTCGTCCTGATCCATATGTCATGCCCTTTCAGCATCGTGAGCGCCCGATGTACCGCCTCAGCCCCACCTTTACGGCCCATGGCCTTCAGCACCTTGTCCGCAATGTGCTGGATGGGCATGTCGATATAAGAGCATATCTTGGGATGTTCCGCTATGATCCTCACGAGGGATTCACGCAAGGATGCAGGATGCATATACATCAGGCGCACCCAGGTTATCCCATCAATGTCTGTCGTCCCCTTCAGGAGCTCGGGGAGGCCGTCAGACAGGCCGAGGTCTTTTCCATAGCTTCCGAGATCCTGGCCGATCAGGATCAGTTCCTTGACCCCCGCCTCTGCCAGATCGCGACATTCCTTCAGGATACTCTCTGGCGGTTTGCTGACGAGCTCGCCCCTGAGCGCGGGGATGAGACAGTAGTGACAGTGATTCGAACAGCCCTCGCTCACCTTCACGTACGCATATGCCCCGGTCGAGACGAATGTGCGCTGCACTACGGAATCGAAGAGCGGGGGCAGGAAGCGCGTATTTTTTTTCAGGGCTTCAGGGAGGTTTGCATAGGTCCCTGGTCCTGCAAAGAGCCTGATCTCTGGCATTTCTTCCCGAAGCTCCTCGCGGTATCGGCTGACGAGGCATCCCGTGCACACCACTTCCTTGCCTTCCTGGATGAATCTCAGCAGGGTTTGGATGGATTCATCGACCGATGAAATGAGGAAAGCGCAGGTATTGACGATGACGAGGTCTGCCTGCTCTGGCGACGTTTCCATGCTGAACCCCACCCTAAAAAGCTGCTCGCAGATATACTCCGCATCAACCAGGTTTTTCGGGCAGCCGAGACTCACGATGGCGAAACGCTTCGGTGGTTCAATCAAAAGGGGTGTTCCTTGGTATGACGACGAGTCCACCCGGTGAGACTTCGAACCGGCTCTTGTCTGCCTCGATATCATAGCCTACCGTTGTATTGGGCGGCATGTTGACCCATTTGTCGATAATAGCGCGTTTAATCTTGCAATTCCTCCCCACATCAACCCCTTCCATGAGGATGGAACCGGTGATCTCAGCGTAGCTGTTCACCCTGACATTCGGGGAGATGATGGAGCGCTCGACCCTGCCGCCCGAGACGATAGCTCCACCGCAGATGATGGAGTCAAGGACCATCCCGATGCGTTTCCCGTCGCTCCCACCGGCAAAGACCATTTTGGATGGCGGATAGGGGCTGTAAACCGTATGGATGGGCCATTTGGGGTCATAGAGGTTACATTTCGGGCTGACGGCTACGAGGTCCATATTGGCCTCATAGTAGGCATCCAGGGTGCCGATATCGCGCCAGTAAGGGTTGTCGCCCTTTATCCCCTGGAAGGGATAGACGAAGACCCGTGTGGTTTTGGTCATGCGCGGTATGATGTCTTTGCCGAAGTCATGCGAGCTCGACCTGAGCTTTGCATCCTCCACCAGATATTTCATAAGGATCCTGGTATTGAACACGTAGATCCCCATGGAGACGAGCACCATGGAAGAGTCACCGGGCAGGGTGAAGGGGTTTTTCTTGGGTTTTTCCTGGAATTGCTCTATCTCCATATTCTTTCCGGCTTTGATCACGCCGAACTGATGCGCGGTCTTCACCGGCATGGGGGCGCCGCCCACGGTGAGGTCTGCCCCTTTCTCCACGTGGAACCTGATCATTTCCCGGTAATCCATCTGATAGATATGATCGCCCGACAGGATCAGGGTGTATTTGGTCATGTCCTGCTGTAGGGTGTAGATGTTCTGAAACACAGCATCGGCAGTTCCTTCATACCAGGACTCGCCGACCCGTTGCTGGGCTGGGATGTTGTAGATGAACTCGCCGAGCGGCGAGGAGAAGAAGGGCAACCAGCCATCCTGGATGTGTCTGTTCAAAGAGAGAGATTTGTATTGGGAGAGGACATAGATCTTCTTCATCCCCGAGTTCACGCAATTGGACAAGGTGAAATCAATGATCCGATACATGCCGCCGAACGGGACGGCCGGTTTGGCCCTGTCCTTTGTCAGCGGATACAGCCGCTCGCCTTTTCCCCCCGCCAGGATCAGGACTATGATATCGACATCCGATGGGTTCATCAGTCACCGATCAGTTCGCGGATTTTTGCTTTAAGTTCCGTGAGGTCGTGGGACTTCACGATATAGGCATCAGCCGCCATCGCGAGGGCATCTTCCTTATAGCTCGTATAGGCCGAATGGATGATGATGGGCGCGTTCACCCGAGATTTCAACATATGCCCCATGGTCTCGAGACCATCCATCTTGGGCATCCTGAGATCGAGGATGATGAGGTCTGGTTGCTCGCCCATGTCCTTCAACATCGAGAGCGCCTCCTTCCCGTCGGATGCTATGAGAACCTCGTACCCTTCTTCAATGATCTCATCCCTGAGCAGCTTTTGGAGACGTTCATCATCCTCAACCACCAAAATCTTCTTCATGATACCACTATTTAAATGCATATCTGATGGGATTAGTCAATCCCATTAAACCCATCTCGTTATACCCATACAACGCAGTTCCTTCGACGCACTTCACTACCCTCAAGCTCATTTATTGGGCAAAGATCGGCTCTGGCAGGGAGGCATCATATGAATGGGCAGAAATTAATCTGCGGGAAGGACATTTCCCCGCAGTTTCTCCCGTTGGATTGATTATTATGGAATGAGACGGATACAGGCTTTTGCGCTTATGCCCTGTATCTCCTTCCCATAAATCCGAGGCCGAAAAGGCCCGCACCGATCAGGAGCAGGGTCGTAGGCTCGGGCACCGGAGCAGGTTCTACCGGGCGCGGCCCGTGCCCCCGCCGCATGCGCATATCAGCCCCGGCAATACCTGATACGATATCTGCCCCGTAGAACTCGGCCTCATACCCGAGAAAGATCCTGTCTGTATCGTAGCGCATCGGCTTTTCCATCAGGCCGACATCGTCAACCCAGTATGGATCGCTGATAAGCCCCCATGGCTGAATAGCATATATTGAGTCTCCCTGCAGGTTATACAAACCCACTGGTGCTCCAAAAACCGTTGAACTCATCAGAATAAAAATGTATACAAGGTTCACGATGATCTTGCGCTGCATATGCCTCCCCACACCAGATCCTTTCAAAGGCTTCAGTCGTTTGATAATAACAGCAATCATCATGCCACGA
>Ga0315284_10009419_pt1 | contig 13927 bp, 13 predicted proteins | sample YL17G09_16_MG_FD_203696 | JGI IMG/M metagenome (GOLD analysis project Ga0315284, IMG submission 203696) | Sediment microbial communities from Yellowstone Lake, YNP, Wyoming, USA - YL17G09_16 | ecosystem: Environmental > Aquatic > Freshwater > Lake > Sediment | place: USA: Wyoming | collected... | reverse complement strand
TACAATAAACAATGAAACAGGGATTTTTACTCGCGGGATTTGCAATACGATGGAATAACCAAACCCATTATTCTTGGAACTTACCATCATGTTTATTTGTTTTGGTGAAATGCATTTGAAATCTGGAACCGACTTGATTTCGGCCATCCACGTATATTTAGTGCTATTTTTGCTAATGTTGAAACAATATACCTTGTTCTCTGCCGCGCGTTCTTGTCCCAACACAGTCTTCTCCGAACCATTGATAATAAAGTATCCACCAGCGTCATACTTGCATTCACCCGTATGGTCATGATTTACGTGTTTGTATTGGTTCAATACGCAAATGTTCGACTTTAACATGATAGGTAGTTTGCCAATGTGAATATTTGGTAGAGTTTTGTAAAATGTCTGGCTGTTTTCAAGGTCCTTTCCGCTTCGCACAACGTATTTAATATTCATATCAACATTCATGGCAGACGAATACGTGAAATTGCGCAGGCGCGCTTCTTGAGGGAACATTAGCTTTGTTGCGCCATTGTTCTCGTGTATTTGTGGTCTGTATAGGTGAAAGTTTTCAAATGTTACAAATATTTCTAGCGCGTATTTACCACTCTTTGCATCATAATCATGCTCAGATGCAATGTGGACCGGGTTAAACATCTCAATCGTTTTAATAATCTGACATGATACGAAATTATTATACGATTCTAGCTGATGTCGTACCAAGCGCTCCAGATGGTGTCCCTTGAAGTATGACTCAATGATAGTCCAAGGCTCTTCAATATATTGACTCGTTTCTATGGACATGTTGTCTACTTTTGTTGTCTCCATAGATGAGTTGCAATTATAATCAATTTATTTTTATATTCTTTTCAGACCAACAATATGTATGCTTTTATTTTGCGTTGCTTTAGCTCGTTTCGTTTATAATTTTGTTTTCTAATATAAAATTATGTCCAATCACAAAACTATTAAGATTAATCCTGCATTATTTTCATTAACGAAACAAAAGAAAACCAAACCAGATGCTAGTCAAGCGAAAACGAAAAAGAATACTGCATTTAAACCAAATAATATAAAAAATAAGCTATTAGAACGTATTAAAGCACACAAAAATAAAGAAGCCAATTTAGGTACGCATTCATCGGCTACGAGTGATTTTGAAGCCCAATCCGATGAATTTAACGATTCAATGGCCTATTTATCTAGTCTTGCAAAACAATCAAAGGAGACGACATCAAGGGACGCATATGTTCAAAATACGCAAAACGCCATGGCTAAGGATCGGGGAAAGCCCAAAACATTAAAAAACTATGACGCATCGCCAATGACTTCATTACACGTAGAACTTGAACTACCCGAAGGATTGAAAGAATCGCCAATGGTATTTCATGCACCTATACATGCAAACGAACCGCCAATAATACTAACTCCGCCAAATGCCAAGTATTTAGTTGGCGATAATGTTCCTTATGGATGTTTAAAAGGTGGGGTCAAGCCGACATTTAAAACATGGAATAAAACCCAAAGGCAACAACCATCTGTAGAGCAACCATCGTTGATTATTAACACTTCTTCGTTGGGAGGGTCATCCAATACTACTCTTAGAGAGACAAAAATGAAAGAATTAAAGGATAAAATGCGTCGAAAACAACAATCTTTAGAGGTTGCACAACCGCCGGTTATAGCTCCTGCACCACAACCCGAGCCAGAGAGAAACATTGATATTTCAGTAGCACCATTGGTTCAAGAACTTCCAGTGATGATTATGACCGATCCAGCTCCAGTGGGTCCGACTGACTCACCTACTACACAAAATGTGCAAACGGGTGGTTCAAAAAGAATTAAAAAGACCATTAAAAGAACATATACGTTGGGCAAATCAAAGATACATAAAAAAGTGGGTATATTAATTAAAGATAAGAACACCAGAAAACGAGTATTAAATGCACAACGCGATATTAAACGACACGGGATTAACGACATTAAACAATATTTGCGCACCCGTGGATTGATGAAGGCTGGTAGTAGTGCGCCAAACGATATTGTACGAAAAATATATGAATCGGCCATGTTGTCTGGGGAAGTAACAAATCAAGACAAGGATATTTTGCTTCAAAATTTTTTGAAGGAAAAAGATCAATAATATGATATTTAGAATATTTAATTTTGTACGCGTTATATATTACCTCAAATAAATATAATTATATATAAATGGGAGGATTTAACAATTTTGACTTGGTTTATTATATAAATTTGAATCACAGAACTGACCGATTGAACCATATAACAAACGAAATAAAAAAAACAAATATAGATGAAACCAAGGTGCATAGAATCGAGGCAATATATGAAGATTACGGCGCACTAGGATGTTCTAAATCTCATTGCGTTGCATTAGAGAATTTTATAAATTCTCCTGAAACGAACCAAACATGTGTTATATTGGAAGATGATTTTGAGTTTACGCAACCTCAAAACATTGTGAATGATCTTATAGACAATGTATTTAACAACGACGTAAAAGATTTTGATGTACTAATGTTGTCCAGCAATACATTCCGTGAATTATATACCACAAAATTTAATTTTGTTACTAAAATTATTGATGCTCAAACAACGTCGGGCTATGTTGTTAGCAGAAAATTTGCGCCAGTTCTTTTGAAAAATTACAAAGAGGGTGCTGATTTATTATCAGTATCTAAAATAAGATCACAACATTCTATTGATATATATATGAAACAATTGCAACCAAACAGCAAATGGCTGTGTTTGTCTCCAAAAATTGGAAAACAAATGGAATCTTATTCTGATATTGAAAAATGCACGTATAATTATAATTGTTAACTAATATTATGTTTTTAGCAGATAATACAATTCGTAAAATATATAAATTATATAAATTATATATATTATATACATGTCAGACGAATGTTTGGTAGAAATTCCAAATAAACCACTTATTACTTTTATAATACCAACGATAGGTAGAAGTACATTACAAAACACATTAGATTGTTTAATTACCCAGTCAAATCCAAATTGGAAAGCTATTGTTATATTCGATGGTATTTCTTCAACTATTCAAAATACAGACCCAAGAATTCACATTATAGAATCTCCGAAATTAGGAGAAGGTCATAATAGCGCAGGATTAGTTCGTAATTATGGCATTACTTTTGCAGATACAGAATGGATTGCATTTGTAGATGATGACGATAGTTTGTCAAAAAAATATGTGGAGATATTTATAGCAGAATCATCGGCATATACTTTGGCAGATATAATCCTATTTCGAATGGAACATCCTGAAGTTGGTCCACTACCATTTTTATCAACGGATATGTTTTTTGCTTGTCAAGTTGGAATTAGCTTTGCAGTAAAAAAAAAGGTATTAGATGAAGGACATATATTTATACCAAGTCGCGCGGAAGATTTTCATTATTTAAACGATGCAAAAAATAAAAATTACAACATTATGATAAGTCCATACGTTACATATTTTGTCAATAAGTATGACCAACCTGAATATCCGCAAGTTGGAAATCGTGTCTGTTTATTTGCATGATAATTCATTAGTATAATATAATAAATATTTTTGCGATTTATCATATTATTTATTAAGGTATTTTTTGCGAATATAGTTCTTCAATAGTATATATTATGTCAGGCGAATGTTTGGTAGAAAAGTTCCAAAACAAACCACTTATTACGTTTATAATACCAACGATAGGTAGAAGTACATTACAAAACACATTAGATTGTTTAATTAACCAGTCAAATCCGAATTGGAAGGCCATTGTTATATTTGATGGTATTTCTTCAACCATTCAAAATACAGACCCAAGAATTCGGATTATAGAATCTCCAAAATTAGGAGAAGGAACTAACAGCGCAGGTTTAGTTCGTAATTATGGGATTACTTTTGCGGATACAGAATGGGTTGCATTTGTGGACGATGATGATAACTTATCAAGACGATATGTGGATATATTTATAGAAGAATCAAATGCATATGCGTTGACAGATATAATCATATTTAGAATAGAGGCATATAAAGATTGCATATTACCGAAATTCACAACAGAGACCTTTTATTTTGAGCAGGTTGGAATTAGTTTTGCAGTCAAGAAAAAAGTATTTGATGAAGGGCATGTATTTATACCCAGTAAAAAAGAAGATTTTGTTTATTTAGATGAAGCGAGAAATAAAAAATACAATATAATGATAAGCCCATATGTTACTTATTTTGTCAGAAATTACAACAAGCATAGATGTCCAACTCTTGGAAATCGCGTATGTTTATTTACATCATAATTAATATACATAGAAACTAAACATGCTGAATTATTTGTCATATACAAATAATTCAACTATTATATCAACATTCAGCCCTTATAAATTCATACAAGTTTCAAAAATTTTACTCGTAACTAGATAAGGGTCGCAATTCGCAGCAGGTCGCCTATCTTCAAAATAACCGCATTTGTTTTTTATGGTATCGTTACCTCTTCTTATGGACGCGCCACGATTGGCAATACCATCCGTAAATACATCATATGATGCGGTTTCGCATTCACCTGTCATACGGAGGCGATTGTCCTCGCCATATACTTCCATATGCTGAGCGTGTTTATGCGACAATCTTGTAATTGCCTCATCAATGTGCTCAAGTCCAGTCTTGTTGTCCCCGCCTTCGCGCATTTTTTTTGTGCTAAAATTGGCATGACATCCAGAGCCATTCCATTTCTTAAACAAAGGCATATTCCATCTAGTAAGCAATGGTTTAGGATCGAAATCAATAATAATACCATACTTTTCAGATAACTTGTGTAATAAATAACGAGCCATCCATAAATGGTCGCCTTGTTCAATGCCCACACATGGGCCAATCTGAAACTCCCATTGTCCAGGCGCTACTTCCGCATTAATTCCACAAATCTGTATGCCGGCCATTAAACATACACGAAGATGTTCTTCTGCAAGTTTACGTCCAAATGAATTCTCCGCGCCAGCACTGCAATAATATTGTCCTTGTTCTGCATTATCGTGTTGCGGAAATCCCAATGGGAGATTCGTTTGACTATCAAACATGAAGTATTCTTGCTCCAGTCCAAACCAGGGCTCCTCTTCTAATGCTTGATTGAAAATTTGCACAGCGGTGTGGCGATGATTATGTTTTGTTGGCTGACCATTTCGTAAAAAGGTTTCACATAACACCAATTTGTGATAAATGCAAGAATCTGGATTCGTTGTGCTAATATTCGCGCACTCCGAAAAATCGTAATCAAACATACGACAAGGCTTCAAAAAAATTTCCGATTCACGTCCGCTTGCCTGATATGTAGAACTTCCGTCATAATTCCAATTGGGCGCTTCCTGAATATTGGTTATCCTTCCTGTCATAACACGAGTTTTACTTCTTACATTATTTTTGCCATCAATCCATACATATTCTAAAAGCGTGTTCACCATAATATAACTATTTTATTATATTTAATATAATTTTCGTTAAATATTCAATACTTTCTAATAATTTGCTATATAATCACCCAAACCAATCTAAACATATGATATAATATTAATATATCCTATACTTTCTCACATGGTTCTACTAGTAGAAGAATATTTTGAATTAACAAATAAATACAAGGCAATTTATGGCGAAAATACTATCGTCTTAATGCAGGTCGGTGCCTTTTTCGAGGTTTACGGCACAAAAAAAAATACGACTGCAAGTTCCATCCACGACTTCTCTCGCATTTGCGATTTGAACATTGCGAATAAAAATACGTGTATCGGACAAGACCCGGTCATTATGGCGGGGTTCAAGGAGAATTTTATTGAGAAATACCTGAACAAAATTCAGGCCGCTGGTTTTACCGCCATCGTCTACGTTCAAGACGAACAAGAGAAAAATATTACGCGTAGTTTGGCGGGTATTTTCTCTCCCGGTACGTATTTTTCCACAGATCCTTCCGTTCTTACAAACAATACCATGTGCCTTTGGATAGAATATTTTGAGCCCAAAATGAAAATTCTTCGCGGGAAACGAATTGACGTAGGCATGGCGAACATAGATATTTTCACTGGCAAGACCAATGTGTTTCAATTCTCCGAAATGTATGCCAAGAAAAACCCGATAACATACGACGAACTAGAGCGTTTCATCTCCATATACAATCCAAACGAAATTATCATTATAACCAATCTCTCTGCGCACGAGGTGGAGGAAGTAATCCAGTATGCAAACATTGAAAGCCGTTCAATACACAAGGTCTTTTTGGGGAATGATACAGATACAGACCCAGCCCCCACCGCAAAACACGAAACCATGGCAAAGAAGTGCGAGAAGCAGACCTATCAAAAAGAGATTCTGCAGCGCTTCTATCCCAAAATGGATTTTAATCAGTTTATTCAACTATGCTACGAAAACACGTCTTCAATTCAGTCGCTCTGTTTCTTGTTGGATTTCGTGTTTCAACACAACCCATTTCTAGTGAATAAAATCAGCGAGCCCATTTTTGAAAACATCTCCGAACGGCTCATCTTGGCGAACCACTCATTAAAACAACTCAATATCATTGACGACAATTCATTCCACGGCAAATATTCCTCTGTTTTGAAAATGTTAAACATTTGCATTACGCCCATGGGAAAGCGCGAATTCCATTCCGTCTGCTTGAACCCCATTTCAAATAGCGCAAAATTACAAGCAGAATACGACATTACGGAATATTTGCTGGCGAATAACTACCCCTACAACAAATTATACGCTTTGTTGGACGATATACAAGACATTTCAAAGTGGTCGCGTCAAATCATCCTGCGAAAAATCAGTCCAAAAATATTCTACCAGCTTTCCGACAATCTTAAAACAATACAAGCCATGCAAAATTTTGTATCCAAAGACGCACGTCTCTCGGCATATATGCGAAACAAAATTGGCACAAACTTTGAAAATGTCTCTCTATATTGCAAAAACATTGAAGCCTTCTTGAACAAAAGTTTTGACTTGGAATTGTGCAAGGACATTGACGACGTGCGGAATTTTGACGTGAATTTTATTCAACAAGGCGTAAGTATTATGTTGGACGAACTCTCTCAAATATATCTAGAGTCGGTGGATAAGTTGAACTCGATACACGCTTACTTGAATGATCTGGTCGCCGCCGCTGAAAAGAAGTCAAAAACCACGACCGAGTACATCAAAATCCACGAAACCGAAAAGAATCAGTTCAGTCTCCTTACCACTAAACGCCGTTCAACGCTGTTATTGTCCGCCTTGCCGAACGAGTCGGTTGAGTTGAAATTTGTATCGTCGTTCAATCAAAAGGAGAATACATTCACGTTGGACAATATGAAAAACGTGGTAGAATTCAACGCACAGACGGCTGCAAATAATAGCATCTCGTCGCCTCAGCTGAATTCATTGTGTAGAACGATTACTAGTATCAAGGGCCAATTAAAAGACGCCGTTTCCAAGATATATTTGGAGTGCATGGAGAAGGCGGAAGGTTTCTTGAACGATTTGGATATATTGTGTCAGTTTGCAACCTACGTTGATGTGTTATATGCAAAAACCGCGATAGTGAATCGTTATCATTTATGCAAGCCCGAAATTGAGGAAGGTGCTCCCAAGGCGTTTCTGGATATCAAGGATTTGCGGCATTGCCTCATTGAGAATTTGCAACAGAATGAGATTTATGTAGCAAACAATATCATATTGGGTAAAGAGACGGGAGAGAAAGATGGCATTTTATTATACGGCACAAACGCAGTAGGCAAAACCAGTTTTATTCGCGCCATCGGTATTGCGGTCATCATGGCCCAAGCGGGTTTATACGTCTCGGCATCTCGCATGTGCTACAAGCCATATACCTCTATTTTTACGCGAATTTTGGGGAATGATAATATATTCAAAGGTCTCTCTACATTTGCCGTGGAGATGTCTGAGTTGAGAAATATTTTATTAATGGCGGATAAAAATAGTCTGATTTTGGGCGACGAACTCTGCTCGGGCACGGAAAGCATCTCGGCGATAAGCATTTTTGTCGCAGGAATACAGCTAATGCACCACGTCCAAAGCAGTTTTATTTTTGCTACGCACTTGCACGAGATTGTGAATTATACGGAGATATGCGAGATGAAGCGACTGGCCTTAAAGCACATGGCGGTCATCTACAACAAGGAGACCGATACGCTTGTGTACGACAGAAAGCTCAAGGATGGATCGGGTACCAATACGTATGGGTTGGAAGTGTGTAAATCCTTGAATTTGCCACAGGCGTTTATGGAGCAAGCCCATTCTATCCGAATGAAATATAATCCTGAGACGGCATCTATTCTCTCTTTAAAAACGTCTCATTTCAACACGAAAAAGGTAATAGGTTTGTGTGAGAAATGTGGGGCTCATATGGGAGCAGAGGTGCATCATTTACAACATCAATCGAATGCAGACAGCAACGGAATAATTCATGCGTCAAATGGGTCCGTTTTTCACAAGAACCATGTAGCCAATTTGATGACGTTGTGCGAAATGTGTCATGATATGATGCACCAGGAGAAGACGGAACATGTAAAGCGACGCACAAATAAGGGTGCAAAAATATGCGCTTTAAATGCGGGGTCGTAGAATAGTGTCAAGTTGTAAGATTTTTTTTATAATATTTATTATAATTATGATAATAGGATATATTCATATATGTCAAATAGGCAATTGGAATTATTCGTTAAGTATGATATTTAATAAAATTAAGGAAACAGGATTATATGATATAGTTAATGAAATTCGTTGTGGCGTTTTAAATAATGATTTAAAAATAACAGATTGTGATATATTCAATGATCCAAAAATAAAAATTGTTTATGTAGGTTATCCAAATGAATATGAAAGACCTACCTTACTACATATGAAAAACTCTAGTAAAACAGAAAATGACGATACAAAATATTTTTATTTTCATACGAAAGGGTTAAGATGGTTTGGAACAGATAAAGAGCAAAATGTAGTTGATTGGATAAAATTATTATTATATTGGAATATAGACAATTATAAAAAAGCAATTGATGTATTAAATGATTATGATACGTATGGTTGTAATTATTATAAAGAAGATAAATACAATCCATCGCATTATTCTGGGAATTTTTTTTGGGTAAAAAGTAGTTATCTAAAAATATTGGATGAACATATAAACAACGAATACAACGACCCTGAATTTTGGTTATGTTCTAAAAAGGGTAATTTTTATAATGCCTATAGTAGTGGTTTAGAAGGTATGGGACATTATAATAACCCATATCCTGAAAATATTTATAAACATTAGACACTCTTTAACATTTCAAACGCCTATTTTTTAATAATAGCTGATGTTTTATAATTTCCTATATTTGCAAAATGATAATTAATATTTCTACTTAAAAAAAAATCATCTGTCGCTCTTCTTTGTCCATCCCAGTGATAATAATCATCAAATATTATAATGCCTCCTGTTACAACATTGTCATACATTTGCTCCAGTTCATATTTACTTGATTCATACCAATCAGTATCCAATCGTAATATAAATCGCATATATTTTGTCTTTTTGTCAGTTGTTGGTTTAGCATCTAAATGCAGACGCAAATATACCGACGGCAATTATTCCCAACGCCATCCCCATGTGGTAATTATATTGCATTCCCTTATACATTTGAAGCCACGCGTTCACTTCTTCTTGTTTATGCATGTGATTCAACATCCAATCAGATTTGGGCGATAACATGTAGTAGAAATAATGGACCAGGAAAGTAGTTGATGCAGCCATGCAGACCAAAGCGCTTGCGCTCATTTTCATCTTCTTAACTTTTATATAATAAAAGATGAGGCAGAGAGAAAGTAAGAGCCCTAGCCCGTACCCATAATAGCTGATAGACCTTCTCTCTTGAGTTATTTTTGCATATAGTTTTTGTAATTGTGGGGATAACATTTCCTTGTACTGCTTCACTATTGCGTTCTTGTCTGTCATCTGATAAAAATATATCATTCCAATGACAAATACCGCGGATATCATACAACTAATTGCGCAACACGGCATTATATATTACGCAAACAAAAAAATGCCCAATTTTATAATCTATAACAATTATATATGGAATATATCGGTAAATTAATTAAAGGAAACAAAGAAAAAACAGATTCTAAAAAAGTAGCAAAACTTACAGAAGAAATTGAGCGCGATATTGCGGAAAGAACTGAGCAAAGAAACAGACGTTTATCTGAGATAAACTACGAGATCGGGTCATTGAATGGAATAATTCAAGCATTAAATAGATCTTATACAACGAAGCTAAACCCTACTTCAAAATTACCAAAAGCACCCAACACAAATATATTTATACCAGATGATTTAACAAAAGCTATACAGAGAAACAGGATTGAAGTAGTGCGTCGTCAAGGCGAGATAGATCGTTTAAATAATGAAAAACGAAACATAGAAGCTCAAATAGCAGCAGAAATAAACGAAGACGACCAAATCCGAAGGGAAACAAAGGCAGAAATCGACGAAATTATGGCAAGGCATAGGGGAAAAGGCGGGACAACGAATAAAAGGCGACGCAAAATGCGCGGCGGCAAAACGAAACGTCGACGAACTCTTAAAAAACGAAGACCTCGTAAAACACAAAGAAACACGAGATATTAAGAATAGATATAAAAAATGATATTATTATGTATTATGAAGATAATACACAATAATAGGGTTATAGAACATGATTGAATTCATCGTAGCAGGCGTATCATGTATATTATATCTGATGGTTATTACAATATTTGTGCTTTATCGAGCTATATTAAACGCTCCGCAGAATTGCGTGCATGAGGATTAACCGGCGCGTTATATTTGTTTATGAGGGTAGCATGTTGCACTTATAATTTGATTATATCCATCCAATGTGTGAATATCTGTTGATTGTTTACTCTTATTTATTTTTTCTACGAATACGGGCATAATGTTTTCAAGTGTTTGTGTTTGCCAGGTACCGCCATTAAAATGAATAAAGGACGGATACGTATTTAATATATTATTATACACACGCCCACCTCTAAAATCGACTTCTTTCCAAGAAATCAAATGCATATTTTGAAATATTTTTGATTTATAATCAAGTAATATAGATTCTTTCATATAATTATGCAGATAATACTCTATGAAATATGTCTGATCGCCACAATAACTGCATATATTTGCTATATCTTGAAGAGATTTCCATGTTAATAACGCCTGTACATTTTTCTTGTATCCAATGTATCCTCCTGAATTGATGTATTTAATCGGGGTATTCAAGTTTAATGTACTGGCGGCATTGTCCATTTGAGATGTATAGTCTGATGGGAAGCAATTCAATTCGGCTCCAATTAATAGTTTACAATTATACGATTTAAATTTGTCTAAAATATCATACGCAGTTGAATTAATTAAAACGTCATATGCGTCGATAAAACAAACAACATCATCGTCTGGTATATTTTTTATTGTATCAATCATATATAATATTTTGTCGATATATCCATTCCAAGATGAATTATACAAATACTTGATATTTAAATAATGGTTTAGTTGTGTATGTTTCAAATGGATTAAACGGCTTTCGTCGGTATAAAACGTAAAAACATGTAACATTTTATATACATTAAAATAAAATGTTATATTTATACTATTTTATTCATATTTGATAAAATAAGTGTTATTTAAACAATGACCTTGGATACAATATACCCAAAACTAAATCCGAAAAGAGCAAAATATCCAACATATCCTACATTTAATGGCACGTGTGTTGCATGTGCTCCCCAGCGGTTATTTCTTTTTTCAACCGCATAGCAATAACCTTTATATGCTCCAATAAGAGCGCCAGAAAATGGAATGATATTATTAATAGTATTTGGTAAAAACATGCTCATAGTATAACAATATATATATTATTTATATTGTTATAATTTAAAAATATCAAGGCAACAAATAATACGATATGATAAACTGCGTTATTTTATGTGGCGGGTCGGGATCAAGACTTTGGCCGTTGTCTAGAGAGAAATTACCCAAACAATTATTACCTCTTGTAAATGAATTCACCATGTTACAAAATACGATAATGCGTTTTAATAAATTAAGCGCGACGATGACGACACGTTTTACGATTATTTGTAATATCGAGCACGCCTTTTTGGTCCAAACTCAAATTAATGATTTGCAACAACCAGTTCAGGCGACCATAGTAGCCGAACCGATGGGTCGCGATACTGCACCAGCTGTCGCAATTGCCTCCCTATTAAGCCAGCCAGATGAGACCACTTTAATTGTGCCGTGCGACCATGTATTTGACGATGATAAATTTGTAGAATCGGTTCAAGCTGGCATTCCTCATTGTAATAATAACATAGTTACTTTCGGTATTACCCCTACCTGCCCGGAAACAGGATATGGATACATTAAAACCAATATAGCTACGAATGCGACGATTGAATTTGTAGAAAAACCCAATCATGAAACTGCATGCAAATATGTTGCCGCGGGAAACTACTATTGGAATGCAGGCGTATTTTTATTTAGAAACAAGGACATGTTACAATGCTTTGCTAAATTTGCGCCAGACACACTAGCCTGGTGCAAAGCAACGTTAGAATGTTCGCAGACGATTATGGGAATTCTACATTTATCCAAAGAGACATTCATCAAATGCACACCCATTTCAATCGATTACGCAATTATGGAAAGGTTATGCAAGGATCATGACAACAACTCCGTGAAAGGCATAACGATTCCGTACAAACATTTATGGTGCGATGTGGGGTCGTTCAAGTCGTTGTATGAGCTCTTGTTGCAGGATGGCGAAGATATTCTTCCTTATAGAAAGCATGCAAATAACATAGTAAAGGGAGATGTTATATTGCACGATACCGGGAACAGCTACGTTGAAACGGAAAACGCGGTGGTAGCGTTAATCGGCGTTGATAATTTAGTTGTCGTGAACACCCGCGATGCACTATTAATTTGCGACAAAAATAAATCGCAAGATGTGAAACATGTAGTGAATGCACTAAAAGCGCAGAATCGTATTGAACGAATTTGTCATGCAAAAGTTTATCGTCCGTGGGGATGGTATTGTAACATAGAGGGCAATGATACCAGCGGATTCAAGGTAAAGCGAATTGCAGTATATCCTGGTAAAAAGTTGTCTCTCCAAAGCCATGAAGAGAGAAGTGAGCATTGGGTGGTTGTAAAGGGAAACGCAAAGGTGCAAGTGGGTCATGACCAACTAGTTTTACATGCAAATCAACACGTATATATTCCCAAGAAGACGCTACATAGAATGGAAAATATTGGTGATGAATTATTGGAGTTTGTAGAAACGCAAATTGGCGACTACTTGGGCGAGGACGACATTATTCGGTATGAGGACGATTTTGGTAGGGTATAAAGCGAAATTTATTAGTAATGTGGTGTTTTTGACAAATTTTTTTCTAACAAAAAATGTAATATGACTACAATGAATGTTTCTAATAAAAAAACTAAAATCGTTTCAATGTCGGAACCATACAAAAATATAATTTATAGTTTAGTAACAGCTAAAGAGACAAACTTCTTTACTGAAGAGAATTTTTATATATTGCATTGGCTTTATCGCATAAGAAAAGAAAAATGTAGTAGAGGAATTCGAATCGGATTCATCCAACCAGATTTTCTATGGGTTATTTTTAGACCAATAATGCAAAGTAAGAAGCTGTGGAGAACCAATGCTGATATTAGAATAGCCGTAAATCTCTGGTGCAGTAATCGTGCTGAAGCCGAAGAAAAATATGGTCATATAAGTGATTGGGATGTGTCCAGTGTGACGGACATGAGTAAGCTGTTCATGGACAAGATAGAGTTCAATGCTGCCATGAGTAGGTTGTTCATGGATA
>Ga0315284_10009417_pt1 | contig 13929 bp, 11 predicted proteins | sample YL17G09_16_MG_FD_203696 | JGI IMG/M metagenome (GOLD analysis project Ga0315284, IMG submission 203696) | Sediment microbial communities from Yellowstone Lake, YNP, Wyoming, USA - YL17G09_16 | ecosystem: Environmental > Aquatic > Freshwater > Lake > Sediment | place: USA: Wyoming | collected... | reverse complement strand
ATTTCAGCAAAGGCCCAAGGACAATCCTGTTGCGTCAAATAGCTGGGGTATGATGAAATGCCAATACAAAGCTCTCAACTTTCAGGACGGCCTACTAGGAAAGTCGGGCTAGACTGGGACAGCGAGAAGATGATGTTTGCCCACGCACCTGAGGCCAACGAATATCTGATTCCCAAGTTCCGCAAAGGCTGGGAGGTAAGCCTGCCTAAAGCCTGATTCAGCAGATCGGGCTGAAAACACGTGGGGGCGGGCTTTAGAGGGTGTCCAACGGTTAGTAAGCGGTGGGAGGTGAGGCGCGAAGCGCCGGCAGTGAATAGCCCCGCGCGTCAGCGCGGGGTCAGGGTATGATAAAAATAAGGAGGCCTGAAGGGCCGGCACATGCATACTGGGATCTGGGGCGCCGCGCCTTAGGCGCTCAACCTGGCGCCATCCCTATCCCGGCCTCACGGCCGGGCCTATTCACTTCCGGGCCTGATCACATTTTGATACAACCGTTGGGCACCCTCTTTAAACCGCCCCCACTAGCCTGCATGGCTTCTGATTTCTGACTTTTTGCTTCTGCTTTTATGCGTCTCCCAGCAAGCGCTTCAGCAAGACGTGCTGACGGCGAACTGCGGACCAGGCTCCGCCGTTATTCTTGTCGGATCCCTCGTATTCGCTCAGGATGTAATTGTTCCAGTCGTGGTCGACCATGATCTTTATGATCTCCGGATATGGGATCGTGAGGTCTTCGCAGTTCTGGTTGATTTCGTTGAACTTGGCGTGACAACAATGGGTGTACGGCAGGAACGGTATGATCTCCTCGGGCTTGCTGAAGGAACCGGCCGCCCCGCCCCGGCCGCTGCTCGTGGGCTTGTTCTGGAATACGCTGAAGTCGATGTTAAATCCGAACCACGGAGTGCATTTCTCCTTGGTGATGAAATCCATATATTCATCCATCACCCGCCCCTTCAAGAGCGTAGGGGTATGGACCTCGGTGAGCATCCTGAAGTTGTACTTCTCCGCCACCGGCAGAGCTCTTTTGATGAACTCCCGCCAGTTGGGTACCGGGAAGAGCTCCTCGTCGATCACGCCGATCTTGGTACGGCCGCACGTGAAGCCCAGCCTGTTGGCCAGCTTGATGTCCCGAACCAGCATGTCGTACGATTCCTGCGAGTTCAATAAGCCTTCCGGCCCTTCCACGTAAAGCTTGGAGTCGATCCAGTGGCCGTATTCCACCGGCTTGAGGTGGTACTTGGCCATCATGTTGTGCCAGTTCTTCACCCAGGCTTCGCTCGGGTTCGGGTAGTTTTCGATGCTCCCGTTCGCGAGTATTTCAATGCCCATCTCCTGGCCTTCCGTGCCCATGTCGGAGATTTCGGCGAGGCAGTCTTCGAGGGTTACATTGACAGCTATGTCGCTCGAATAGCAGTATACGGAGACGCCCCGCTTGGGCCCGCGCCTCTCTGCCGGCGCGGATGCGGCTTTCGGAACCGCGGAAGCTGAGACGGATGAGGTTGTCAGAACCGCGGAGGCTGCAACTGCACCAGCCGCCGTCTGCAGAAATTCTTTTCGCGTCATTAGGTTGTGTCGCGTCATTGAATTATTTCTCCTTTTCGAATTTCGCCCTTTTGCGTTCGTCCTCTTATCGCGCCAGTACCAGTTTTCGGGTGGTGTCGGCGCTTGGCCGTCCGCCGCCGCCTCCCATGGTACGACCGGGAGCGAAGTAGGATGTCCTATGTCCCCAGTCAATCTTGACCTCGTGCACCCCAGGCTTAAGCCCGCCCGGTTTTTCGACCGTCAGAATGGCCGGCTCGTAGTTGTGCCACTGCACGTCGCTGATCTTCTTCATCTCCTCCTGCGTATATGTCTTGCCATTGACGGTGACCGTGACTTTGTCCCTCGGAAACTTCTCGCCGTCTACCGTAACGTCAAATCCTGTCGAAAGGGACAGCCAGATTCCGCGGTAGTATGTCGACCGATAGCCCACCTGGAATCCGACGATCTGGCCATTTTTGTAGACGTTCCGGAATCCTCGCTGCTGAACCACTTCTTTCTCAAGCATTTAGTCTTCTCCTTGTCCAAACCGGAGTACCATTTTCGGCTCCGGTTCGGACGGTATCAGGGTCTGCAAAGGTCTGTCCTGAGTTGATCCGCTGCCCTATCGGGTGGCGATTCAAAGCTGATTAGTGTGAGATTTCTCCCTTTTATAGAGGTTCACAGCGTGACCCGAGTGCCGAAGCGCGGCGCTCGGGCTACGTCGCCGCATATTTCATCTGAAACCGCTTGATCAGCGCATGATGTGCTTTCACGATCTCGAACGAATTGGGATATTCTCCGAGATCGCTGCCCTCGAATTCTGTGCTCATCCAGCCTTTGTATCCTCCTTGCACGAGAATGCGTACGAGGTCTTCGTATGGGATGTCGGGTATTTCTCCCTTGATCATACGGTGGAATTTCCCATGAATATGGATGATATAAGGCAGGATCTGCTCCAGAGCTTTGGCCGGCGAGGGCTTTACGTTTTCCGGCTGAGGAACGCCCGATACCCGGTTCTCGAATATTCCGAAGTCCGGAGTGAGCCCCAGATATTCGGATGAGATCTTCTTTACCTGCTCGATCAGCATCTGGCAGATCGGGGTTTCTATCATGATCGGGACATGAACTTCGTATCCTAGCTTCAGCTTGTACTTTTTGGCATAGGGAAGCAGTTTTTCTATTACCTTATAATTGAAGTACTGCAGCCGCACCGTGGAGAATCCCAGCCTGTTGGCGCCCTTCAACTGCGGGATCACGTACTCCACCATCTCGTCTTCATTAAAATCACGGTCGGGATAGAAAAAAGGATCCGCATAACTGCCGTAGGAGGTCGGTACGAGGCCGTTCGCCTCGACGGAGCTTCTGAAGGTCCGCACGAATTCGTCCGGGACTTCAGGAAAGTTCCTGTGATGCTGCGGCCCCACGATCTCGACTCCCATGCCTGGCCCGAGCTGCGCCGCTTTGCGCATGCAATCCTCAAAGGACCACTTGTATGCCCAGAATTCAGTCGTGAAACTGTATAGCGTGACTCCCAGCTTGAAAGTGCTTGGTGCGTTCATGATTGACCTCCTCGTTTAGTCGGACTCCAGAACAAGCCGTTTCGTCAGCGAAGGACGCGGCCGGCCTTCTCCTCTTCCGCCCGTGCCGAATGGACCTCTGGAGATCAGGTAGCCCTCCAGGACATGTTCGCCCTGCGAAAGGGCGTTCTCCCACGGGCAGAACAGCTCGGCTTTGTCCATGACGTACCACTCCGGCACGTCGCGCCAATTGTCACTCAATTTGGGGAGGTCAACGAGCTTATAGTGAACCCTGTTGAGTGTCAGAATCATGCCGTTCGGATCGACTCGCCGGCCGTCGATTTTCAACTCTGCTCCCGAAAAGCAGTTCAGCGGCAGTCCGCGGTAGCCGGTGATTCTTATTCTGATTTGGAAACCTTTCTGGCCGTTTACGACCGTGTTTTTAAACCCGTCGTCGCAAATCCAGCTCCGTCCCTGGTCCGGCCCCGGCGGTGTGGGGGCCTGTTTGGCTGGTGTGGGTGCAGGGGCAGCCGCTTTTTTTGCTTGCTGCGCCATGCCGAAACCCACAAAACCTCCGGCAAGCGCCGCGCCTGTCGCGGTCATCAACGTTCGCCGGCTGATATGTCGTTTGGAAGTATCATTTCCAGGCATTGGCTTTTCTCCTATCTGGGTTGGCGCCGTCCCAACTTGCGGTCCCTCTCGTTCCAGACTCAGGCAACACTTGCTGCCCTGTGGATGTCGCCCTGAGGACGGCGCTGTTCGTGGCAGGGGCGGCAGCAAAGAAGACTGCTGCCGCCCCTGCGCGAGTACTAGACTAGAACAGAAGTTTGAGCGCGAACTGAATGTCGCGCGGTGTATAGAAGGTGCCTGTTCGGGTGATCTTGCCGAAGTTGCCGGCCTGCGTGGGCCTTGCAGTGGCCGGATCCGAGCTGCTCCACCCCGAGATCGTTGCTGTGGGCGGGGCAAAGCTCGGGCTATTGGTAAAATTGAACGTCTCAAAGCGGAACTGCAGTCTTATGTCCTCGTGGATTGGGAACGTCTTGAACACTGAAAGGTCCAGCCGCTTCTGGTCCGGGCCATAGAACTTGTTGGCGCCTTCGTTTCCGGCCATCCCAAAGGTCTGGAGGGCAAACATCGTGGTATCGAACCACTCGTTGATCGAGGGCTCAAAGTTCGCCCTGGATGCAAGCAGGTTAGGACGGTCCGTGCTCACCCCGGTGTTTTGTCGCGCACCGCTGCTGTTGACCACGGTGAACGGCAAGCCGGTCGAATAAAGGAAAATCCCGTTGATTTGCCAGTTCTTGACGATCTGTCCGGCGAAACCATGCAGCGACTTTCCGAACGGAAGTTCGTAATTTGCCGTCATCGCAAAGCGGTGGCGGATGTCGAAGTAGTTATTCCCATAGTCATACCAATCGAACCATTGAGGCACTACGTTCTGACCCGTGAAGCCGCCTTCGGGTCCCGCTACATTCGCGAGCGAACGCGCGAAGGTGTAGTTGGCCGAAACCGAAAGGCCCTTGCTGAAACGCCGCTCGAACCTCGACTGGAGACCGTGATACTCGGACATGCCGTTGGATCTCATTACCGAAATTGTGGAAACAAGCGGCAGCTGGGCGTAATACGGCTGGCAGGGGTTAGGCAGGTTGACGGTTGTGGTCACGCCGCATCCCCCAGCGCTTAAAGGAGGCAAAACGGCGTTCTCGTTGGCGCTCCTGTTCAGGTTGCGCGTGCTTACGCCCACATAGGAGACGGTCAGGATGTTGCCGGCAAACTCCTTCTCGATCGTGACGTTGTACTGATAGCTCAGGCCGTTCCTGACCGTCGTGCCCGTGTTGGACGGCACACTTATCCCGCGCGTTGTCGCGCCGCAAGCGGCAACAAGACAAATGCTCCCCTCCGAAAGCGAGGGCAACGGATCGCCGAACTGCTTCTGATTCGGCCCGGTCACACCGAGGGTCGTGGGGAGGCTGTAGCTGGAAGTAAAGGGAAAGCTCTTCATGTTGGAGGGAGATCCCATGCCGGCCGGGAAGTAGCTTGTGCCAAACCCGCCACGCAACACAAAACCTTTCCCCATAGTCCATGCAATCCCAAGACGGGGCTGGAAGTTCGTATACTCTGTCGGGATGTTTACCGTCCGGCTCACGCCGCTTTGTCCCGCCACGAGCACCTGGCCGCCCGCAAGTGTGCTGGGAACCAGGGGATCAAAGCTGGAGATGTGGTCGTGTTTCTCGACCATGCGCGTAAAGATGTCGTACCGCACACCGAGATTGACCGTCAGGCTGCGAGCAATCCGCCAGTCGTCCTGGGCGTACATCCCGACGTCCCAGGCCCGATACTGAGGCGCGACCATGGCATAGCTTCGCGTCTGGGAAGCGGGGTATCCAAGGAGCAGCGAGGCAAAGCTGTTGCCGCCGATCCCGCCGGCGCCTCCCGCCGTCGAGTTCGTCTGTTGGCTACTGAAACTGAAGACGCCCCGCGCGGACGAGCTCTGGTATTGATTCCAGAGTCTGCGGACCAGATTCCCTCCGAATTTCAAGTTGTGTGCGCCCTTCATCCAGCTGAGGTCTCCAGCGAATTGCCCGGTGGTGGTCCAATACTGCGTCGGCATGAATGAGGCGTCCCCTACACCCCCATATCCGCCATTACTGAAGGTGACCTGCGCCAGACCGGTGCTTCCGGGCGTGACGTTGACATTTGGGCCGCCAAACGCGGTGTTCACATTCTGGCCGTAATTCAGGCCTTCCGAGTCGCTGACGTAGCGGGTTATGCTCAACCGCGTCTGCAAGAGCAGTGCGGGTCCAAACACATGGGAGTAAGCAATCCCGCCGTTCTGGGACCGCTGGTGCGCCGTGCTCGGGAAACCATCGACTCCCAGCCCGACAGACCCGGAATTACCGCCGGGCAGCACCGTAACTCCGGCCACGCTTACTTCCGGGAAGAGCCCCGGAATAAAACTGTTGGTGTTGTTGAACGAGTATCGCCCGAACAGAGTATCTTTGGTGCTGAAGTTGTGGTCGATGCGCACATCGAACGTATCCGCAACTTGCGTTCTCACCGGGCTGTTCACGAAATTGCAGTTAGTCCCGCAGCCGGAAGAAACAACCGGATATAACGCTGCGTAGTTCTTGGAGATCGAATTGAGCCGGTTCAGCGGGATGATGTTGTTGGTAAACGACGTCGGCGTGCTTTGCGTGATATCGTATATTACCGTATTCGGAAGCAAGTCGGAGAAATTGCCCAGCTGGGTCACACCGTTGCAGGCTGCCTTGCCGAGTTGGCAGGCGGTGGGCACGATCGTCTGGCCGGTAATGCCCTGAACGATGCGCAGGCCTTCATAGTCGCCGAAGAAGAAGGTCTTATCCTTAAAGATGGGGCCACCAAAGCTGAAGCCGAACTGATTCTGGCGAAATTTTGGCTTGTTTCCCGCCCAGGGATTGCCTGCCGTTTTGACGTTGAAAAAGTTCTTTGCATCGAACAGGTCGTTGCGCAGGAACTCAAACACGGTACCGTGGAAAGCGTTCGTTCCCGACTTGGTGATCATGTTCACAACCGCGCCGCCGGTGCGGCCCATATCGGCGGAGTACATGTTGGTCACCACTTTGACCTGGGCGAGGGCATCGACCGAGGGCTTGACGATAATGGTTCCCATGTTGCGTTCGTTATTGTCCATCCCGTCTACCATGGTATTGTTCTGCGAGTCTGTCTGGCCGTTGGCAGAGATGGACGACGTCTGGCGCCGGTCATCCGGGCGCTGGCCGCCGGACAAGGAACTGAGGGATCCTTCGTTCAGGCCGGCGGACAGCTGTACCAGCTGAACGAAATTCCGACCGTTCATAGGCAGGTCTTCTATGGCTTTCGGCGTAACCAGACCGCCTATCGTCGCAGTGTCGGTCTGCAGCGCGGCGGCCGCTTCGGCGCGCACTTCGACGGTCTGTTCGATTCTGCCCAGTTCCAGTTTTGCGTCGATGCGTGCTCGATCCCCCGCTGCCACCGTGATTTCGGCGACCGAATACTTTTTGAAACCGCTCATTTCGATGTTCAGCGAATAGGTGGCAATCGGCAGAAGTGTGAATGCGTAATTGCCCGACGCGTTCGTCGCCATGGACCGGACAATACCGGTGCCCAGGTTCTTGAGCGTAACCTGCGCGCCCGGCACGATTGCGCCGGATGCGTCAGTAACAGTGCCTACGATTTCCGCGGTTGTGACCTGGGCCGTCAAGCTGCTCGCGCAGCTTATCAACATGCACAACCCGAGGATACAGAATAGGCCATGAACTCTAATTTGCATGGATCAATCCTCCTGTATGGATTGGGGAATTGCATTGTGTCGTGCATCTGTGCATAGATGTGTCCAGGGAGCACGGCGGCGAAAGGTGCCGCTTTCATGGATGACTGCGACATTAGACTTTTCCCACTTATATTGGAAATAGATTTTTCCGATGCCAGCTATAGGTAACGCCCATGGGCAGAGAATGCGATTTCACTGGCGATTCGGACCAAAACAAAGCGGCCATGGATTGCACGGCTTTTTTCCACGGGATCCGTGGCCGCCTTTAGCGTTGTCTTCTGATTGCAAGACGAAAGAGCTTCAAGAATACAGCATTCCTTACGAAGAGATCCTGCCGGTCCTGGAAAAAGGCGGATATACGGGGTATCTCAGCAGCGAGTATGAGGGAAAGCGCGACAAATATAGAACCTCCACGGCCCTGCGCGCCCATCATGCCATGTGCAGATCGATCCTGCAAATGACAGTGTAAGTGCCACTGCGATTTGGACATTGGCAGATGAAACGAACCGCGAAGACCTCAAAGAAACCTCTTCTTCCCATCATCTGTCTCATTTTGATTACCTCAGAAACTATTCGGCAACGTGAGCGCTGCGCAAGCTCAAGTGCCGTCTCCTTGCCAACCCTGCTGCCGACACGAAGAAATAGGAAAAGAGTTCCCACTTCCCCACCATTCAGACGGAAATCTCTTCCAAAGCGCGTTGCTTGGTCTCGATGCCAAGTGTGACCATAATCACCAGGCCTGCGACAGAGCTTAGCGCCATCAGGACAAACATCCAGTGGACGCCGAATTTCAGCCCGAGCAGTGCCCCCGTGGCCGCCGGGGCGATGAAGCTTGCCAGGCGGTTCATGCTGCTCGCGAGCGCGGTCGCCCATGCGCGCATCCGGGTCGGATAGAGTTCCGGCGTATAGACGTAGACACCGTTGCAATTTAGCCCGGCCCCAAACTGCATGAGCAATCCCGAGATGAACAGCACCGGCCAGGTCGTGGCGCCCAGGATTGTAATTAGAACCAGACCCAGGAGTGCGCCAAAGGCGGTCAGCGCAAATGCAAATATAAAGATCGGCTTGCGTCCAATGCGATCGATGGTAAACGCCATGCTATAACCCACAACGACCAGGGCTCCTCCCGTGATGGTGGCCAGCACCAAAGATCTTTGGGGAGGCAGGCCACAGAATCTGACGTACATCGTTGGCAGCCAGCCGGTGACCACGCTGTTCACAAAATAGGCCGTGAACCAATGCACCCAGACAAGAACCGTTCTTCTCCGGTACGCACGACCGAACAGTTCCGCCAACCGCGTCGGACGCACGTCCGATCGAACCCGCGTCTGTGGAGGGGCCAGGACTGCGCCGCGCAGGCGCGCCGAAGCTTCCACCCTGGAGACGAGGCGTCCAGCTTCCGCCAGGAGGCCTTTCCCGGCCAGCCAGCGCGGCGACTCAGGGAGCCGCAGCCAGGCGTAGATACCCACGAGAAAGGGCAAGCCGCCGACCGCGAACAGCGCACGCCAGCCGACTGCCGGCCCCAGTGCCCTGAACAAGAACAGACCGGCCAGCGGCGCGAGGAACAGTCCCCATATGAAAAGGGTCTCGTAGATCATGACCACCTTCCCACGATCCTTCCCACGGACGAACTCGTTGAACAGCGTGCCGGCAACCGGCACCTCGGCACCCAACCCGATTCCCTGAATGAGCCTGAACACAAAGAGGCTCTCGAAATTCCATGCCATCGCAGTCGCCAGACTCATCAGGCCAAACAGCATGAGCGACAGAGCGAACGCCGTCTTGCGACCAAATCGTTCCGCGAGCCAGCCAATGACGAGAGCTCCAAGGAACTGTCCGGCATAGGCCGAGCTGATCAGCAGACCAGTATTGATGAGGTCGACATGGAGAGTCGTGAAAATAACAGTCAGGGAGACGGCAATGGAAAGGGAGTCAAACGCATCGAAAAATGTTCCGACCCCCAGGACCGTCGCAACGTACAGATGGACAGGCGTGAAGGGAAGCCTCTCCAGTCGTGCCACGATCTCATCCGCGTTGCCGGATACTGCGGGATCGTCCCGGTGTAATTCCGAATTCGAACTTGCCGATTCGCCGCTCCTCATAAGGGCTTAGAGAACCAGCGAGGTTTCCGATTTGTCGATCACCGGAAGCTTCAAGGCCAGCAATAGCTGATAGAGTGTATCGATTTCGACCTGGCGTGGCCGCGGCATCGGTGGACGCATAAACGGATTGGGAATCAGGCCGCGAAGCCACGTTGCCGTTTTGTAGCGAACATGCAAGCGCCCCATGTCAGCAACGTATTCGTGAAGCTGAACCAGGCCGCCATTCCAGATGCTGCACGCCTTATCAATATCCCGGCAGCGCCAGGCGTCGAGGTGATCCAGCATGGGTTCCAGGGCAAAATTCCAGAAACCGCTCAGCGTTCCATCCATCATACCGGTTGCATTGTATTCGTGAAAGCGAGAGGCCAGGGCACCGAGCACGGCGACATGCCGATCCAGAGATCTGAGTCCGTTCGCGACGATCCGGAAGCCCTCGTAGAAAGCGTAGGTCATCTTCCAGCCGACAATGTTCGGGATCTCCCGACAGATCTGCAGCGTTGCGGCAAGCGGCAACCCGGGTGTAAACGGAGGTCGGGAGCCGGACACCGGATGGGTGATGATCGGCAAGTCCACGGCTTGATCCTGGGCCTTGATTTGATCGCTCCAAATCTCGGGGTAATTGTCGGCATCCCAGCAGGAAGTGACATCCTGAGCGCCCCCGGGCGGCGTCACGAAGATCCCGTCCGCTCCAAGCGCCTTGACGTCCCTGGCGGTCTCAACCATTTCTTCCGTCGTCAGAGCCCAGGTTCCCGCAAAGATGGGCACTTTTCCGTGAGCCTCCTCCATGGCAATTTCCAGCACCCGCCGCTTCTCTTCCCGGCTGAGATAGAAAATCTCCCCCGCTTCCGGATTGATACACAGACCCCCGATCCTGACGAAGCGTTCATCGCGCAGAAAATATCGGATAAACGATCGGTAAGCTGCTTCGTCGATCTTCAGCGATCGGGTCATCGGAAGCAGAATCGCTGCGTAGCACCGGTCTCCCACGTTCGTCATGGATATCTCCTGAAGAAGGATGAGCGCTGAAGGCGCGCCACTCCAGCGTGACAGGCTACGCTATCCCAAACCTTCCAGGAACAGCGTGCAATGAGGGTTGTCGAGCCCGAGGACAGCGTAGTCTTTTACCCGATTCTATCTAGTATCTGTCGCAAAACTCCATGTTCATGCGACCTGGACCTGGACTTCGACCTGGACGTGGACCTGGTCCTCGACCTTGATTTGAAAATTCCATCCGAGATGAGCTTCTGCAATTTCGAAATTTAGCATCATGCTCTCTGGTTTCTTTGCGTCTAGGTCCACGTCCAGGTCCAGGACCAAGTCGAGGTCCAGGTCAAGGACCAGGAATAATGAGTTTCGCGACAGATACTATTTAGACAAGCCTCCCCGGAAGGTGGCTACGGGATCAACCGATCTCCCACCCTTTGCGGTACTTCGGCTTTATGTACTCGTTCGCTTCGGGGCGGTTCGTGATTCTCATTTTGGCGCTGTCCCACTCGAGCTTTCCTTCAAAGTGAAGCGCCAGTGCTCCCAGCAGAACCCATTCCGTGAACGGCGCCGACACACTGAAGTTTGAACAGGCAGGCTCGCCCCCTTTGCAGGCCCGGATCCAGTCCCGGTAATGCCCCGGAGATCGGGTCAGGAACTGCGGCGGCAGCTTGTATTCCTTGTGGCAGCTTTCCGGCAGCAGACGAATGTTCGCGCCATAATTGTCCGAGGTGAGGAAACCCTTATCGCCAACAAAAACGGCCCCGCCCGGGTCCTCCATTGGGTTTCGTGTGCCAGGCAACCGGCGAGGTGTCTGGGGCTTCGGAGCCGCTCCCGTCCCACGTGCCCTTGTCGTGACCGCACCGTACGCTGCCCCCCCCGCGCCAAAGGAATCCGGTCCGCCAAACAACGGCTCACTTGCCGGGATCCCCGGAGGCTGGTAGGCGCGTTCCTCCTCCACGCCATCATACCAGAAGATCTTGACAGGGGGCATCGGCCCGCGCGCCGGGAATTGAATGTGAATCTGCGACCGTTTCGGGAATGTATACGGGCTCTTCCCTTCCTGCTTGACGACCTCCACGCTCGTCGGCGCCCCAAGCCGCAACCCCATGTTGGCAGCCCCCAGAACATGGCAGGCAATGTCTCCCAGTGCACCACAGCCAAAATCGAACCAGGCGCGCCAGTTGAACGGCAAATACGCCGAACTGTAGGGACGCATCGCAGCCGGGCCCAGCCACATATCCCAATCCAAGGTGTCCGGAACCTTCTCCGCCGGCGGCAGTTCAGTAATTCCCTGCGGCCAGACCGGCCGGTTCGTCCAGGCATGTACTTCCGTCACGTTGCCGATCTCTCCCGACCAGATGATTTCCGACGCGATGCGCTCGCCGTCGCTCGAGTATCCCTGGTTCCCCATCTGCGTCGCCACCTTGTATTTCACAGCCGCCTCGGCTAGAAAGCGGGCTTCCCAGATGGTATGAGTCAGCGGCTTCTCCACGTAAATGTGCTTGTCTCGTTCCATGCACCTAATCGCCGCGTAAGCATGAAAATGATCGGGGGTGGTGATCACCACCGCGTCGATGTTGTTCCCTTCCTTGTCCAGCATCTTTCGAAAGTCCGCATATTTTGCGGCCTTCTCATAATAGGAGAACGAGTTCGCAGCCCGGTTGGAATCCGGATCGGCAAGCGCCACGATGTTTTCGGTCTCCACTCCCCGCAAGTTGCCTTCGGCCCTGCCGCCGGCGCCGATGGCAGCTATGTTCAGCTTCTCGTTGGGCGATCGATATCCCAGCCTTTGAAGGGACGGAAACCGGCCGAATCCCGCAGCCGGAATCACCCCTGCCAAAATAGTCCCGTAAAAGAAATGCCTTCTCGAAATGCGATGATTATTCATAACGACTCTCCTCAATGATACTCATACTATTCGTCGGCCTTCTGTTTTTCAAACGCTTCTGGTGGAATCCCTTCGCCTATGGAGCCGGCGGAACCTCATAGCCGGCTGCCAAGGCTCGGTGTGCCGCCCGCTACAATCTCAACCAGCGTTCTGCATTGAGATGATAGATTTTTTCTCTTTGGGTGTCACTCATAGGAGTTTTTTCAAAGATCTCCACTGCCAGCTGTGTGGCGACATGGGGGTAGTCATCCGCAAAGAGGACGCGATCCTCCCCCATGGCGTTGATGACGCACACCAAAGCCTCCGGCTGATACAGTCCGCTGGTAGTGACCAGGACGTTCTCCTTGATGTAAGCGGAGAGCGTTTTCTTGAGAGTCTTATACTTAGGAGCCACCGTGGAATAGCCTTCGTCCAGGCGGCCCAGCAGGAACGGGAGCGACTCGCCAAGATGCCCCAGAATCAGCATGGCTTTGGGGAAAGCATCGAATACGCTGCTGCCGATCACCCGCAAAGCTTGCGTCGCAGTTTCAACTCCCCACGCCCAGGTATTACCCAGCAGCTCAGGACGCCCATCATACATCTTCATGATATCCGGAGCGGGGTCAGCCGGGTGTATATAGATGGGAACCCCCAGTGCCGCCGAACTCTCCCAGAGCACCCAGTATTTCTGGGCGTCAAGATACTCCGAATTGGGCAGCCCGCTGATCAGTGTGCCCTTGAATCCGAGCTGCTTTACGGTGCGTTCCAGTTCGTCGGCGGCCGCTTTGGGGTCTTGCAGGGGCAGCGCGGCAAAGCCCGCAAAACGGTCGGGGTGTTTGCGAATCAGTTCCGCGAAACGGTCATTCCTCTTTCTCGCCATGTCGATGGCTTCGGAGACATCCGGGAGCGCCTGGATTGAGCCGGCAGTGACCACCTGCATGGCAATTCCATTGGCATCCATATCCGCCAGGCGGATTTCACCCAGATCCGCCATTTGACGCGCTTTTTCGGGACCGGCCGGCAGCCGGGTCTCTGCCAACCAAGACCTTGGTCTCGCACCTGTGGACCTGGCAGGCTCGCCACTGTTCCAGTGTTCCTCGACGGCAATTCTCTTTATCTTTGTTTTGGCTTTTTGCTGAAGTTCTGTCGACAGATTCTCGCTGTTTGCCGGAGTGGACTCTGATCTCCCTGTCAAAACAAGAGGGACCAGAGCCGCCGAAGCAGCTTTACCGAAGAATCCCCTTCTTCCAATTCGATGGTTCATCTTGATGGCCTCAGATAGTGTAACAAGCTTTCAGCATAACTTTAATGGAGAGAAAAAAACAAAATATCACCGCAGAGCACGCGGAGATCGCAGAGAAAGACCGGCAGCCTGCCGATACTGTTTACAATCGGAACAATCGCTCCGCGTTAAGATGATAGATTTTTTCCCTGTCGGCGGCGTTCATAGGAGTCTTCTCAAAGAACTCCACGGCCAGTTCCCCTTTCACCGATGCATAGTCGGTGGCAAAGAGGACGTGGTCCGCTCCCAGAGCACTGATCGTGCATTGCAGGGCCTCCGGGCGATAGTGTCCGCTGGTGGAGGCGTAGATATTCTGTCGGATGTACTCAGAGGGTGGTTTCTTGGTGTTTTTCCATCCCCTGGCA
>Ga0315284_10009415_pt1 | contig 13930 bp, 14 predicted proteins | sample YL17G09_16_MG_FD_203696 | JGI IMG/M metagenome (GOLD analysis project Ga0315284, IMG submission 203696) | Sediment microbial communities from Yellowstone Lake, YNP, Wyoming, USA - YL17G09_16 | ecosystem: Environmental > Aquatic > Freshwater > Lake > Sediment | place: USA: Wyoming | collected... | reverse complement strand
GATAGCCGGGCGGATCGGCCTGCCGACCGAAGAGGCCACCAACCAACTGTTCAAGCTGGTGCGGCGCGGCCTGGCCTGGTTCGAGAAGCGGGAGGGGAAATTGCACTTCCGGCTGGCGCCCTTCGTGATCGGCATCTACGAGGCGCAGTTGGAGCTTATGGATCACGAGCTGGCGCACCTGGTCGAAGAGTATATGACCAGCGGCGGTGCGGTCGGCATTATGAAACCGCAGCCGGCCCTGCACCGGGTGGTGCCGACCCAGGGTACCGCCAAACCCGAATGGATCCTCCCCTATGATGATGTGCGCGCCATCCTGCTATCCGCCAAAGCGTTCAGCGTCCGGGACTGCATCTGCCGCGCCCAGCAGGATCACCTCGACCGGAAATGCGATTTCCCGCTGAACATGTGCCTGACCTTCTCCAATGCTGAACGCTCACTTAGGCCAGGGGATATCACCCAGGCTGAGGCGCTGGCCCTCCTAGACCGGAGCGAGGAGATAGGACTGGTGCACACGGTCAACAACGTGATCGAAGGCTTGGGTTACGTCTGCAACTGCTGCGGCTGCTGCTGCGCCATTCTGCGAGGGATCACGGAGTGGGGCATCGAAGACTCGGTCGCGTATGCCAACTACTACGCGGTCATTGACCCTGAGCTATGCAAAGACTGCGGCACCTGCATCGAACGCTGCCAGGTTCACGCCATCTCTGCCGGGGATGGTTTCTCGGTGGTGGACAAAGCGACTTGCATCGGTTGCGGGCTGTGCGTCAGCAGCTGTCCCAACGACGTGGCCCGGCTTGAGCGCAAGCCGGAGGCAGAGATTATCCACCCGCCGGCAGATTTCGCCACATGGGAGCATGAGCGCCGTATCAACCGGGGCATGGCAAATTAGGACAGAAAAATCAAAACACGAAGGTCGCCCTGGCCAAGCCCGCCACCTGTGCCTGCCTGTCCTGGCGACAGGCCAGGGCGTCAGGTGCAGGCAGGGCAGGCGAAGGAGCACGAAGCAAAACCCTGAAACAGATCACGATTTTCCCTTTGTGCGCTTCGTGTTTAGTATTACAACGCAATGTTCATAAAAATCTTCTCTGAGGTGTCGCCCTGAGGGTGTGTTCTTTGCGCCCGAAGGGTCTCCACGCCACAAATGGGAGATTCTTCGCGCCCCGAAAGAGCATCTGGGCGCTCACATAGTCCCGCTGTCCTTCGGGAGAATGACACAGGTAAAAGCAACACACTGTAATATTAGTATTACAGCGCAAGATTGGCGGATGTCAGGCCGAGTAGCCTGAAACAGAAAGGCGATGAAATCTTATGCATCATTCTCTCTAGATGAGGAAAAACCTCAGGTAAATAGACTTAGAAACATATCGTATCCTACTGTTCCCCCAGGTTCAGCAATGACAAAATCCTCATCCCAATTGCCCTCCACAAGTTTTTTTAAAAGAATTGTGGAACCGGAAATTTCTTCAAATTTAAGGGCGAAGAAACCGGCTACCTTTTTCGCATACGCCTTATATTTATCAATTTTTTCGTCACCGGTATCGATTAATGCCAGTCGGGTGTAATTTTCAATAACCTTTTTTTCAAGCCAGAAGGCCTTCTTATGACCGTAGCGCTCTTTCAGTTTCAAATATTCTGTGTAAGGGTCATCCCCGCATTCAATCCAACCTTTTGTCAAGTAAAAAGTTCCAGGGGTTTGGAATACTTGTTGGATGTATGCAGCTCTGGAACCCAGGAACAGGCCAATGCAATCGTCCACCTTGGGGATAACAAGTCTAAAATTACGGGCCTGTAAGCCGATCGTTCCTTTCGAGCACATTCCATAGCCAAACAAGATAGTATCTATATCACCTGGAGTTACGTTTATCTCCTTTTGAAGGATTTCGTTGAGCTTCTCAGGTTTGAGATGGAGACCGAATTCTAAAAACTTGCATGGCATCTCCTTGGGAATAAGTTGTCTTATCCCTTCACCAACCGTCTCACAGGCGATCAATTTTGCTCGCAATATAATGACTCCTGCCTTTAAGTTGATTGCGCTTGTTGCTGGCGCGCCCGATATCCCTTTATGTAACGCATCGCATACTGGTCACGTCCCATAGCCAAGTCAACTGCCAAAACTACCGGGCGCATTTTGGCTACATCCACGATGGGGCAGTTCACGCCTGCTGCGATGGCGATCGCCAGGAAAATTGAGTTGAGCAGATCTCGGTCTGGCAATCCGAACGAGATATTGCTACATCCCAGGGCGAGGTTCACGCCCAATTTTTCCTTGACTTTGCGTACAGTTTCAATGGTCGTCTGGCCAGCTTTATAGTCAGATCCCACTGTCAAGGTCAGACAGTCAATTATGATGTCGTTACAAGGAATATTCAGGTGTTCGGCCTGTTCTACAATCTTATAAGCGATGCCCACACGCCGGTCCGCGTCGTTAGGAATACCCTCATCGTCCAGCGTTAGGCCGATTACTGCTGCCCCGTATTCCCGAACGAGGGGCAAGATTGCTTCCAGGGAACGCTTCTCTCCGGTAACAGAGTTGATCAGAGGTTTGCCCCGGTAGACCTTCATGGCTGCCTCTAAGGCTTTAGGATTGCTGCTGTCGAGACTTAGAGGGACATCCACTACATCCATAACCGATTGTACAGCTTGGGGGAGTATAGCAACCTCGTCCAGGCCAGCCATACCGACATTCAGATCCAGAATATCCGCTCCTGCCTCTACTTGAGAACAAGCCACTCGGCGCACAAGATCCCAATCGCCAGCCTGCAACGCAGCAGCCAGCTTTTTCTTTCCAGTGGGGTTGATGCGCTCACCGATGAGAGTTGTTGGCCCCTCTGGCGAGATAATTGTTTCTTTACTTTCGCTGGAAATTTTGGTTTCCATAGAATCTTCTCCTTATAGTTTTATCCAAGAAAGGGAGCTACTTCTCCGATACAATGGCTCATTAGTCCACCAAAAGCAAACAATTGAGCATGAATTCTTTGGGCGCCGGGAATTGGATGAATAATCCTGCTCGCCTGGCTGTCTCAACCACGTCGATGCCCATGGACAGCACTAGAGGACCTGTTATAAAGGTATCCCAGTCATAGCCTTTCTCAAGGACCAGAGGTGGGTCAAACCAGCCATGAAGCTTGATCGCCGTGAGCTCTTGATTACCATCCACACGGTGGAATGGGCGACTCTGCGCAGCCGCAACCGTCTTGGCCAACTCGGTCTTGCCGGTCCAGGTCTCGCCCTCCAACATAACCGGAATGCCCTGACTAAGAGCCAATAAGGTGATCTCCACCTCATTTTCCAGTCCAATGATATTGTGCCGGATAAGTTCCCGATCTACTTTAGCCAGAATAATCCGTAATCATTCGCTAACCGATGTACATTGCCCTGGCAAAGATCTGCGCAAAGTGGGGCGCTGTAGCTAATTCGATGTAGCCCACCCGGCGGGCTATGGCCTGCGCCTCAGCCCGTTTGCTGCGGGAGATCAGCGCCAGCCTGGCTCCCGTACCAGCAGCATTGCCCACCTGGCGGAAGCGTTCCAATGGCAATGGGGGCAGCATTCCGATCGTCACCGCACTGGCAACATTTATGTAAGTACCGAAAGCCCCAGCAATGATCACCTGCTGGATATCGTGCTCGGCATGTCCCTGGGATTCCAGCAACACCTGAATCCCGGTACGCATAGCTCCTTTGGCCAGTTGTAGCTCGTGTACATCATGTTGGGTGATGGTGATTGCCGGACGCCCCTCCAGCTCTGTTTCGCTGACCAAAACGAATTCCCTTTTACCTTCGTGGAGACGCACACGTGGATGGTCGCCCATTCTCCCCCCGCGGTCCAGTACCCCGGCCAGGTAAAGTTGAGCCAAAGCATCCAAAATGCCAGAGCCACACAGGCCAACTGGCGCCGCTCCGCCGATGGTCTGGTATTCAACCTGGCCATTCACCAGTCGTAAGTGTTCAATGGCGCCCTCGGCGGCGCGCATGCCATGCTTGATATGAGCCCCTTCAAAAGCAGGGCCAGAGGCGCAAGAGACGCTGGTCGGTTCACCTTCGCTCACCAGGCAGACTTCGGTATTGGTGCCAATGTCAAGGGCCAATACCACTCCTTCAGCATGCAAGGTCTGCGTAGCCAATAACATGGCCACGTGGTCGGCACCGACAAAGCCAGCGATGTTGGGTAACATGTGAATGTAAGCCCCGGGGGCGATATTCAAGCCTAAATCACGGGCTTTGACATCCAAGGCATCCCCAATTGCGGGTACATATGGCGCAAGGGCCAGTTGCTTCACTGGCAGGCGAAGAAAGAGGTGGTGCATGGCGGTATTACCCACCACTACCGCTTCAACGATCTTCTCTGGCTTGGTGTCAATCTTGGCGCAAAGATCAACGGCAAGCTGATTTATTGCTTCTACAACCAGTTCCTGCAACCGGGCTGCCTCGACCGGTGACTCACTGGCGCGGACGATGCGGACAACCAAGTCCTCCCCATAACAAATCTGAGGATTCATGATCCCCTGAGCAGCCTGAGTTTGACCGTTCTGCAGATCTACCAGGTAACCAGCTATCTTGGTAGTCCCCAGGTCAATGGCCAAACCCAAATGGCGGCTAGGCCAGGAGTTAAGGGCAACAACTTCGTTGCCACGCAACGCAACCTGTGCTATCCATTTCCAGGATCGTAGTCTGGGGGAAATGTCTCGAAGCACCTCGACATCTGTGCTGCAATTGGAGACTTGATGCTGCTGTTGTAACGTTTGCCACAAACGATCGGTGTCGGCGCGCGGATCAGCGAGAGATGGGGGTGGCAATTCCACCCGGTAGGCGTAGACTGAAGGCTCTGATCGGACGTCAACCTCAAGACCCTCCACTTGTGTGCGCTGGGGGGCGCTCAGCGATCCGGGCGGTACATGCAGTTTGCAGTCGCTTAATGCATAGGCCTGGCAGGCCAATCGGTAGCCATCTTTGAGCTCTTGCGTGGAAAGGGTTTCTAACTCGCTGGAGGTTGGTTCTGAGACGCGCCCTACCAAGACCTGCACCATGCAACAGCCACAGCTTCCCTCACCCCCGCAGATGCTGACCAAGTCCACTCCAAGCTGGCGTGCGCAGCCCAATAGTGATTGGTCTGTCGGGCACATACCTCGCCGTCCGACCGGTTCAAAGTCGATTTGATAGAGTTCCACGTTCGAGCAATAAATTATCAATAAATTAGTTTATCACAATGTGTACTTTGTTGGTTATCTCTTTCAATGCTTATTACTCGTACGGAACGCAAAGCCTTGCCAACTCAATCTTCGCCCGTGTGGACACTTATAAGTAATCCGATGCTGGTGTGACCTTTATGCGTCATGGACTGCTACCACTACCGGCCAGATATTCTCAAGGGCTGTCAATTAAGTAGGATTGTAGATATTGCCTACAGCCCTATTTCTTCACTTTCTCCTTCTCCGCCGCTTCGAGAATCTTCGCGATCTCCCGATCCACCTCCTCGGGGAGCGGAGGAACCTGATGAGTTCTGAGGATCTCCTTAGCCCTCTCCTTGGCCCGGGCAGCAACGTCCTTTGATCCTTCTTTCAGCCACTCCTCATACGACTTGCGGTAGCTCAGGGTTGGCAGGTACTGCTCCTGCTTCCACAACTTCCGGGTGTGGGCTTCCCGCAGATAGTTTCCTGGGATGGGCCCCACTTTCTTGATCAGGTCCGCAGCCAGTGTCTCCTCATCCACTTTGATCCCCTCCAGATAGCGGGCGACCATGCCGTACATCTCGTTATCAATGACCAATTGTTCGATTGAGTAGCAGGCTTCATCATCAATGCCGCCACCACCAACGATATAGCTCACCCCCGATTGTGCCAGTAGCAGGGAAGCCATCGCCTTTTCGTAGCCAACTTGTTGATCCGTAGGCAACTTGCCACCAGTGAAGCTTGCGTAAGTGAAGCTGGGGATGTTATAGAACCTCGCCATCTGGGCAGTTGCTGCACCGATCATGTACTGTTCTATGCCAATTGCCTCGTGCCCGTGGCGCATATCCATTGGCATAGATTCGGTGCCATAAATAAATCCAATACCTGGACGTACCACTTGTACGAGGATCAGGCCGGCGAGTAGTTCGGCGTTCTGCAGCAACAGGGTCCCCGCCAGAGTCGCCGGACCAGTCGCACCACTGGAAACACCGGAATTGATCATGATGTTCCACCCTGTTTCTGCATATCGCATGTAGCCATCGCATTGGTCGGCCGGATAGGTCAATGGAGGCGAGCAAGTGCCTACGCCTAAGAGTTCTATCCCTGCAGCCCTGGCCATCTCAATGCTCCATTTTGCGGCAAAGAAAAATCCGGCTCCTATGCATGATTTTGTAGTGTGCCGTATTTGCTCAGCAAGAAGCCATTCCATAGTGAGTTCCATGGGTTTGTCTGAAAGGATGATCACCGATACAAATGGAGCGTGGATGTACTCCAATGCATCCTGGATAGTGATGATTTCATCGATATCTTTGATGGTCGCCGACCTTCTAACGCCATTGTCGAGGTCATACATGAACGGTGCGGCTTGGGTGGAGAAGTAAACCCGGTTTCTGGCGAACTCCAGGTCATACTTGGGGTCTCTGGCCTTGACCCGAAAAGTGCTGGGACAGCTCTTGAGCGCCTCTCCCACCACGTCCCGGGGGAATTTCACCAATTGCTTCTCAAAGTCCACATGGCAGCCCGCCCCCTTGAGCACCTTCAGCGCTGGTTCCCACTGGAACACCACTCCCGTCTCCTCTAGGATTTCCAGGCTCCGGGTATGAATGGTCTCCATTGTTTCCTGGGTCAACAGCTCAACCGGCTTCGCACAATAACAACCTTGTAGTGCCATCTCTTTCTCTCCTTTAGACATCAAAACTCAGTAGAGCTCTGGCCTTTTCGACCGCCTCTGCCGCATTCACCCCGTAGCCGTCGGCCCCGATCTGCTCCGCCCACTCCGCCGACAGCGGCCCTCCCCCAACGATTACCTTGACTTGGTTACGCAGGTTGGCCTCTATCAAGGCTTTGATCACTTCCGGCTGGTTGATCATCGACGTGGTAAGCAAGGAAGAGATGCCAACGATATTGGCATTGTGCTGCTGCACCGCCGCTACGAACATCTCCGGCGAGACATCCACCCCCAGGTCATAAACCTCAAAGCCGTTGGCCGTCAGCATGGTCGCCACGATGGTCTTGCCAATGTCGTGGATGTCGCCTGAGGCAGTGCCGATCACCACTGTGCCGATCTTTTTCCTCTCCACCCCCCTCTTTTTGAGTTCCGCGGCGAGAATGCTCGTCCCCGCCTTCAGTGCATCGGCGGCGATGATCAGCTCGGGCAGGAACAGCTCTTCTTTGCCAAAGGCATCCCCAACCATCCGTATCCCTTTGCCCAAGCCCTCTTCCAGGGCAAGCAACGGATCAACCCCTTGCTCGATGGCCGCCTTGGCTAGGTGATCCGTTTTCCCAACATCGCCTTGGATCACCGCCTGCTGTAAGGCCTCCAAGAGCGTTTGTTCTTTTTCCTTCATCTTTTACTCCTTCCTAAATAAAAATCCCCACTGCTTCAAACGTCTGCTTACCCAAAAGTAACTGACTATGGTATAGTCAACTCCACGTCCAGAACGATAGAGACATTACAAAACTCAATTGAAAGGCACACCCATTTTATTAAGCTCTGTCTTGACGTTCTCATACAAAATAACAAACTCTGGTTTTGGTTGTACCCTCACTACATCATAGCACTCCTGAAAAGTTAGGCCTCTGGGGGGATTATCGTATAGGCTTTCATACCTGGCTACGATCTTGTTCACGATTTCGTTGGCTTTATCTCGTTCCAGCCCCGAGGCCACCTTAGTCACATCCACCACCATCTGGCCGTGCAGTCCAGCGGTATAGTCTAAGTCGGCGCCGTTTCCAGTGGTTCCTCCGATAATTACCTCAATCCCAGACGCAGGGTAAGCGACAGAATATGCAGCGCTCTCGAACAGAGCCATTTCCGTCATCGGGCCTGCCAGCGCTGTCCCAAATGAGAACATCGGGTTACTTGTGTTCAAATCAAACGCTTTTACAACCGCACTGTTGGTCCAGAGGAGCGGCTTTTTGGCAGTCCAATGCCCTTTCATATCCGTGGACCAGGCAATTGCAACGGAAGCATGGCTGAATCCCCAATTGGCTAAGATATTCGCCACCAGGGTGACTGCACTTTCAGCGGGGTTCCTGGCGTAGCCTCCGACGACTCCCATGCCGTCGGTCAGCGGATGGATGTCGTGATGTTGGCAGAAAATCGCAAGATTGAGCTTATCCCAGATGATCTTCAGCTCTGGCATAATTTGGAGCGGTACCACACTTTCCATGCTAGTACACATGCCAGGACCAAAGGTGTTAAATATCGCCGCGGGGGTGACAGCGCTCGCTGCGAGACAGCCAAACAAACCAGGCCTACCTGCACGCCTGATCGCTTCTTTGTTGAGCGTCACCTCCTTGGCTGTAACGATTAGCTCATGTGGGTATCCAGATCTGTTTTCAAAGCCCTCCGCTTCGATAAGGAAGCCTCCTAAGCAGCCCATATTCTCTGGGATCTTCAAGAAGGACAGACACGCAGGCACGTAGATTGCCTCTGATAATGGACAAACAGGACCCAAAAAGAGGATAGGTGGATGAGCGTTTGTCGGTCTTCTTTCATTGATGGTAACGGTGTTGAAACCCGAACCAAATGTTATCGAGTGTTGCCGCGATTTCGCAACCTCCATGATCTCCTTTTGGGTTAGCTCGATTATCCTGCGGGTGTCTTTGTTGTATAACCCTACCGAGGCAAGCAATTCTACACCGGCTTCGAAGATGGAGGCGGCGGTTTTGTCATCCGTAACCACTTCATCTGCGTTGTATTCGATGCTAAAATCCGCTGCCAGTTCGCGCACCTTCTTTGAATAGCGAAGGTCAAACTCAACCTCCTTCAAGATAGGGCCGCTCAATGACCGGTCAATATACTCGTTAACGCCTATCATGCGTCACCTCCTGGCTCGTTAATTTCTCAGCCAACGTCACTGCAGCTAAGGCGGTAGGCGCCCAACCATCTGCGCCAATCATTTCCGCCCACTCTTTGGTTGTGGATCCGCCCCCCACCATGACCTTATATTTTTCGCGTAGGCCCATGTCATTTAAGTACTTAATAACCTCCGCTTGATTCGGCATAGTGGTCATCATCAAGGCTGATAAGCCAATAACGTCGGCTTTTACCTTTTCCGCTTCATCGATAATGTCCATTGTGGCGACGTCTGCACCTAGATCCACGACATCAAAGCCTGCAATCCGCAGCATCAACGATACCAGGTCCTTTCCCAATGTGTGTATGTCACCCTTGACTGTCGCTATAACGACTTTCTTCCTGCGGCCCATTTCTGTTACTGGCAGGTGAGGGGTGATAATGTCGATGCAACTCTTGGTGATATCGGCAGCGTGGATTAATTCGGCTAAGAAGTATTCTTCCTTCTCGAACTTCTCTCCTACCTCGCGTATCCCCTGGATGATTCCGTTATTGAGTATCTCTCCGGGGTCCTTCTTCGCGTCAATCGCCTCCTTCGTAAGGTCCTGTGCTTTGTCAGCGTCCAAGGTAACGATGGCATTTCTAATATCATCGAAAATGGTCATAGCATTTGCCTCCTCTCTGTAGCATTAACACAATTTCATTGATGCCCAATAAGACGAAGCCCCAACTTAACAGCCCCGTCGGCATCACCTCCATCCATCAGCTCCGATTTTCTCAGCAAATTCAGCAGTTACTGCACTGCTACCCACAATGACCTTTACTTTTTCTCTGAGCCCCTTCTTTTAAACTTCAATTACTTCAACCTAAACTTCTGCTGTTACAGTCATCAGACCCTTCCAATAAAGTGAAAAGAAGAACCGTTCTTACACAAATTATAGATCATTCCTCACTATCGGTCTGTTGTCTAAGCAACAAATTTAGGTTCCCGATTACGTAGATCCGATATAGCATAGTGATCGGAGTAGCAGCAATTTGCTATCTATTTCGGAGTCTCTGTCCTAATGTATTGCTCGTTTCATCATTTCTCTAAAGAAAGAACTGGTTAAAATTGGCCAGTTCTGGGTCTAAAAAACAAATCCCTTGGTTGTTTGACCAAATGCTGATGCATCTTTGGTTATGTCTAGCCGCCCATCCTTGCCATCGGTAATCGTTTCTTCGGCCAGTTTCAAGTCGATGACAATCGCTTCAGTAGAGCAGTTCCTGAGCATACAACTTCCAACGCCTTTTGAGCGCATTCAAGAGCCTGGTCTGTGCCCTATGAATCTTCCCGCTCGGATGGGTCTCCTGGATTGGCGTGTTGATCTCATGGGTGATTTACTGGCTGCTTAGCTTCCCACTTTTTTTATGGATAATATCTCCCATACATTCGGCAACCTAAGAATACCCCCTTTATTATTCGCTCGGTTGCGGTAATAGGGCAATCCTTTGTCGATGAGAAAAAAGGTTATACAAAAGACCTTCAAGTTTGGTTTCAACGAACTAACAACTGCTGTGATTGCCGGAATGCTCTTCTTAATTGTCTGCTGTGAAATCAACTAAGAACTCATGTTAACGTTAGTGCTCATTTCTTTATCAACACCTAAAAGCTCTTTGGCTAAATTCACTACGCCTTGCGCGGTTGGCTCATACCCATCTGCTCCAATTTCTTCGGCAATTTCTTGGGTTGTTGCACCCCCGCCGGATAAAACCTTAACTTTGTCTCTAATATTTTCCTCCCTCAAAATTTTGATGACTTTTGCCTGTTCCGGAGCGGTTGTGGTCATAAGAGCTGACATAGCTAATATATTGGGAGTATTCTCCTTAATCGCATCAACGAATTGTTCTGCAGGTATATTGACGCCCAAATCAATGACTTTGAAGCTTGCGGCAGTTAGGAACGTAGCGACCAAGGTTTTCCCTATATCATGAATATCCCCGTAAACTGTGCCAATGACGACGGTTCCCAGGGTATCTATTCTCCTTCCTGTTCTTATAATATGATCCTCAATAATGGGCATTGCACATTTCATTGCTAATGAAGCTGCAACCACATCGGGAAGGGCGAGCTTTTCACAGGTAAAATCTTTATCGACCTGCTGGATGCCAGTTGTTAGCGCGTCCATTGTCTTAATTGGATCGATCTCTTCCTTAACCGCTATCATTGCCCATTTTGTGGCATCGTGTTCATTACCATCTACCACTGCCTGTCTGAGACCATAAAGAATCTTAATATGGTCAGGAGGAATGATGACCAGTCTATGGCCCTCTTCCCACAGATATCCCTTCTTTTTCAGCCCTTTCAGGCAAGTCGTGATGGTGCTACGGTTGGCCGCAATTATTTCGGAGATTGTTTCATGCGTAAGGTCTAAGTCAATTTTGATGCCCCTTTTTGTCCTGTATCCATATAAATTGGCCAATCTCATGAGACCGTGTATCAGACGTTCCTGAACATTCATAAATAAAAGTTCCCTGATTTGGTCGCTAAGCAAGCTTGCAGTCCGTGCCAATTCCTGAGTAACAGCTAACGAAAAGCCAGGGTTGCTGAACAGCAAGGACTCGAATTCCGATCCTGAAATTACATATACATCGGTATCTTGTATGACCTCGGCGAAGGTTTTAAAATTTGCACCAAGTAAATAGTCAACAGCACCAACAATGCGTCCATCTCCCAGAATCTCAAAAGTATGTGCTTTCCCATCGATAGATGTACAATAAATTTTCACTTTCCCCGTCTTCACTTTAAAGACACAATCAGCCGGATCTCCTTGGCAGTAAAGCATGCAGCCCTTCTTATATCGCTTCAGCCTGCCAATATTATGAACCTCCGCCAATTCCAAAATGCCCTGGACAGACTGCTGTTTTCTTTCTTCAGTATCAAACATTTTATTTATACGCTCTATTACGTCTTGTGGATATGCCGGACGAATAAATCTAATCCGGGAGCCCCATTAAAGCATAACATTTCTGTTTTAGATTTATTGGTTTATTAATTCGGTTAAGAGGCGGTCAATAAACAAAATAATGTCACCCTTCACTAGGCGGCATTTATGGAGTGCGATGCTTGCAAGAATAATTTATTATGGCAACTCATTGACCGCCTGGTTCAGGAACTCGATTCGCAGTTCATTTGAGGTCTATCGAGTAATAGTAATTATATCAGGATTATACTGAACCGAATCATAAAAAAGCAGTGAAATATTCACATACTAGTATTACAGCGCGACATTGTTAGAAAGAATAGCAAGTTGGGCCAACTTCGACTTACGATGAGACAGATAAGCGACATAATTCCGTTTTTGGTAGTACTGCACCAGACGCAATGCGCCAGCAGTGTCAAAAACTGGCTTCGGTAATACGCTAGCCAACAGAAGCTGGACCTGGTATATGGTCAAAGCAGGAGCTTTTTGTTAAAAACGGATCCGCAGTCGAACCAAGAAATGATGAGCCAGAGAAACCAGCAGCATATGATGATGCCAACCCAACCAGCAGCGCATTTCATTGTGGTCGAAACCGACCCCGCCTTTCGCTTCTTCGAAAATAGTTTCGATAGGCCAACGCATGCCGCTGATGCGCACGAACTCGATCAGAGGCGTATCAGTGGGGGCATTGCTGAAATAGAATTTAATCACAGCAGAGTCCTCCACATTGCGGCGGATGATCAGCCAGACTTCCGGGCCCGGCAAGTTGTTCCGCGACTCGATGATGCGCAGAAAAGCAAAGTCGCAGACGATAGGGCCTTTGCTGCCTTCTTTGATGGTGGCCCTACTCCAACTCTCCTTGGGGATCTGGGTGACCAGTTCACTCACGCTCACAGGATGGTCCGCTGGATTACGCAAGCGCAGGCGAGTTGGGCGCCGGCCACGACTTTTTCGCTCGGGGAAATATACCTCCGGCCGACCGCGCCAAATCAGGGTCAAGCACTTGATTTCGGTGAAATACTTCTTATTCAACTCAGCTACCCCGTCTCGGAAAGCCGGGGAATCTCCATAAAATTCATCGGCTGCCATCCACTGAAAAGGCAAATCTCCTCGCTGGATGGCGCGACGCAGCAGTTCCAGGCCGATTTCGGGCTTGGTTTGGAACGCCAAGCCCTCTGGCACGCCGCATGCGGCGCATTTGGCTGCGTGTTCTACGTCAAATCATGCTTCTGGCATGAACAATTGCCCTTCAATCAAGCTATAACCTTGGCGACTGGCATACCCCAGGTAAACCCCTACCTGCGAGTTAGCCACCTTCCCAACCGAGCCGCAGTACTGCGCAGCCACTCCGACCGAGTCGTCTTCTTGCTTAACTACTCCCGATTCGTCGATCAAGGCGACTCCATCGACTTCACCCAGCGTTTCAGCCACCAAACCTTGATGAATGGCGATCACCGGTTCCTGTTTCTAGGTGCTTTGACCGATGTAATGCTGCATACTGCGCACATTTTCTTCCAACCCAAGTGCCATCTGTTCGATGTTTTTGCGCGGCGCATCCCCCAGCAAGCCGCGCAGGTGGACTTTGCTCCATTCCAACTGCTCGCAGCGCTGAAAGGCAGGTTCAAACAACTCCACGTAATTCGCCATTTCGTCCACAAACTGCTCTATATCTTGCTGCGTCAAATTGCATTCTGGCGCAGGACAAGTGTCGGTTACAATTCCCATGGGCACTGTTTTCTTTATCTCCTTTCCACTGGCTGGTGGTTGGAGAAAGATACCATGCCTCTTCATTTTTAACTATTCAGCCATAATTCACGCAACTTTGCGCTGTAATATTAGTTTTCCCACAAAAAAAGGAAGAGCTTTCTAATCCAACGTCAACCCCCCGATGAACTCTCTTATGACCGAGTCCTTTGGAACGATCGAATCATCGGGAACAGGCATGATGGTTTCGAGCAGGGTGTGGATGCGCGCGGCGCGCGTAAACGCATCTTCACGCAAGG
>Ga0315284_10009414_pt1 | contig 13930 bp, 5 predicted proteins | sample YL17G09_16_MG_FD_203696 | JGI IMG/M metagenome (GOLD analysis project Ga0315284, IMG submission 203696) | Sediment microbial communities from Yellowstone Lake, YNP, Wyoming, USA - YL17G09_16 | ecosystem: Environmental > Aquatic > Freshwater > Lake > Sediment | place: USA: Wyoming | collected... | reverse complement strand
AGGGTGCCGCCAAAGTCTGTGAAATCGTACGAGACGGGGTTCCGGGCTGTGACGAAATCCGCTGGGAGGAGAGCCCCGCTCGGGGTCACACCGGGCAACCAGCCGTTGCCCACAAGGTTGTCCACACGCAGGTCCGTGCCGAACGACATCGGCGACCGGTAGTGCGCGACCCCTGAGAGTGAGATAGTCCCAACAGGGGACTCCACACAGGCCCACGAAAATACCGAGGGGACCGTCGCCGAGAGCGCGTCACGGAAGACGTACCGACGGTTGATGGACTGGATGCCAGCCGTATCGACGGGCACCGCGTCGTAGTCCGGGGGGTAGGCCGAGTAGACGTTCCCCACGAGGTAGTTGGCGGCCATCGCAGCCGGAGCAATGGTCGCATCCGAGTCCGCGTAGGTCTCCTTCCAGTGGACGATCAGGTAAGAGCCGTGAGCCCCCGCTCCGTAGGCCACCTGGAAGAGCGAGAACGTCGCGAGCTGGTAGGAGAAAAAGTTCACATCGTACGCCACGTATGCGCCCCCAAAGGGCGTGTAATCCTTCAGGTAGGGCAGTCGGAACGTCAACGAAGTCTTGTCGAGGCCGACGTTCGCGGCCACGTAGTTGAGCTGAAGCCCTTCTCGAAGGGTTTCATCGAAGTTGGCTGAAGGGCAGGTCAACGCAACGGGCTTGTTGGCGGTCGATCCCAACCAAAGGGCCGAGTAAAGGGTGGTCGTCCCCGCGTTCAGGAAGTCCCCGTCCGTTGAGAAGTAGACGGCGAGAACTCCGCGATCGGCCGGGTAAAGCGTGCCGGTGGTGGGCACCACCGCCGCCGTGCTTGTGGTGATGAAGTGCGAGAAGACCGCGTTGGTGCCGTTCGTGTAGGCCCCACGCGAACCCCCCAATCCCCATGCAGGGATACCGAAGTTCGGGACGGCCAAGTTGTCGAAGCCCAGCTTGTCGGGCCGAATGGGAAACAAGTCCTTCGCTTGGTTGATGAAGTCGAGGACCGACTCGCCATCGACCGGCCCGCCCACGCTGGAGAGAACAGGGATGGTTCCACCCGGGGGATAGAACGGGTTGACTCCGATGGCCGAAGCCATGTGGGCGTCCACAGCGTCCGTGATGTGCGCCAGAAGGGCTGCCGAGCTGCCTCCGCCCCCACCAAGGAAGAGGAAGGCGCTGGCCGTGACCGTGCCTGCCGGGAGCTTCCCCGGACCCGGGCTGACTGCTGCGAGAGGAGTTTTGGGAGACGGCATCACACACCCTTGTTCAGAAGGCGACCCTTCAGGTGGAAGACTGAAGCGGTCGTGGTATCGGTGATGAGGGGCTCGAAGAACACGCCGTTGAGCGCATCGAAGAACGCCTCCCGAACGAGGAGGACCAGGACGAGCTGACCCGTCTGCCCCACCGACGAATCCTCCGTGAGTTCAGCAATCATCGGTACGATGTTCCGGTGCCGTTTCGGGTCCGACAGCTCTTGGCTGAAAGCATTCGGGGTGTAGTAGGTGCCGAGGCCACCCATGAGGTCGTTGAAGTAGCTTCGACCTTCAGGGTCCGTAGCTCCCAAGCCTCGGACGAAACCGACCTCTTCGGGGGCGGGTGTGTAGCCGATGAAGGTCGGGAGCTTGAGCAGCCCGTTGGACGAAGAGAAGTTCGTCACGGAAAGTTGAGCCGAGCCTGCCAGCTCGTGATCCCCATCAAAGGTGCCGACCGACGTGGGATAGATGCCCCCCATCTGCACGTACCCCGACGGGAACGGGTACGCCTCATCCTGTGAGCCGGAGCCCACCGAGAGGCAGAAGACATCTGTGGAGATGCACCTGGGGATGACCCGGATGGCGGTCTGGAGGGTGTTCGACCGAAGAGCCTGGGGGGCTCGGGCCTCGTAGTAGATGGAGAGCTGCTCGTTGTTCTGGGGCAGCGGTCGAATCGCCGTGTACGTCACCTGAAGAGTGTCCGTCGGCACCGTGTAGTCCAACGGGTTCGTGAACGTGATCGTGCGGCCATCGGCGCTGATGCCCACGCTACCGATGATGGGGGCTGCGTTCTTGAGCACCGTGACGATCGAGCTGGCCCGCTCCGTGAGCACGAACGAAGGCCAACCGGGAGGAGTGAAGCCGGGGTCCGAGTTCGATTCGAGCACCGGTGTCGTGATGTTCACCGTCTCGTACTGGAGCAGGACTTCCCGGTGTGGGAAATCGAACGTGTTCGAGGGTGCGAGGGCCGAGTAGCTCACCGGGGCGATGGCCGGAAGCTGCGCTGGGTTGTTGATGCTGACGGATCCGGCGAACGTGTCCGTCGGCGTCATGGTGAGGCCCTCTCCACGAGGGTAGACCACCAAGACCGTCACGTAGAGATCCTCGAAGGTCAGCCCAGTGCCAAAGAGGTTGCCGATGGTGAGGGTCAGAGGCCCGATCGGTAGCACGTTGTAACCGGTGATCATCGAGATGTTGGCCCGTAGGGTCTTCTGCCCTGCCGTGCCGATGAACCACGCATCCGTAACGTCCGCGAACATCACGGCGGCCGAGTTGTAGGCAGCCCAGTTGAATGGGGCGTACGGAGGGATCTCCATCGCTGAAGGTTGGATAGTCACCACCGACCCGGTGACCCAACCGGGTCCACCGGGAGCCGGGATCCGCACCACCACCGTTTCACAGATGGCACGGTCGGAGAAGAAACGACGGGTCGCATCGAACTGCCCGATGAGTTCCCCACCCGCTGCATCTCCTGTGTTCGGTGCGACACCACCGTTTGCGGTCGAGATGCCGATCTCGTTGGTGACGAGGATGGTATGCCCATCGCTCCCGCCGCCCATGATCGGAGCCCCGTTCATCCACTCGGTCTGGATCTTGTTGTCGAGCAGGGCGTTGAAGTTCTTGGCCAACACCTCGCTGAAGTCCCATCCGTTGGGGGTCACCCCGAGACGGAGGTCTGCTACGTCTCGGGCCACCACGATGTCCTCGAAGAGGCCGTCAGGCCGGTCGCTCGGACCAGGGCTCGCTACGCCGCCGTTCTGATTCGTCGTGCGGGCGTACGCCGTGGTGTTGCGACGGAAGATGGTCGAGAGCGGGATGGCGTACATGAAGCCGTCCACGGTCCCGAGGGTGTTCGTCGGGATGCCGTCTCCAGCCACCCAGAGGCCGCTGTCGTTGGCGGACTTCACGTAGTTGAAGAGCGTGCCGGTCCCATCCGGAGTCGCCGCATTCGGGGGCACGCTGTTGGCCACGACCGTCGGGTCATCGAGTCCGTAGGGGAAAGCGAAGATGTCTACGCCCTGGATGACCCGGAGCCGGTACTGGATCTGGACCCGCTTCGTGCTCTCGGCTCCGAGCGTCACGTCCTTGATGTCGTCCACGAAGTTCAGAAGACCGTCGTCTGCGGCGGCAATCTTGACGTTGCCGTTGCGCCAGATGCGGCCCGAAGGGCTCTTACCGTCCAGGCTTGGAGCCGCGGACAAGAGCCGACGCCAGACCTCCAGGACGACAAGATCGGCCCTCTTGATGCCCGCCCCGACCGGACCGGCTCCGAGGTCGATGATGTTGGTGTCATCGTTCTTCCCCGTGTCCAGGACGGGGATGACCCAACCGTTGACGTGGGCGAGAAGCCCAGGAAGAGCGTACTCGTTCGAGACGAGGGACGGCAGGAAGATCGCCCCCGACATGTCGCTCGTGTTGAGGAAGTCTTCCGAAATCCACCCCGAACGCATGGCCAGCTTGAGGGCGAGCTGGCCAGCACCACCGTCCACGTCCTGCTGAAGGTTCAGCTCCTTGTCGAGGACCGGCTTCCCGGCCTGAAAGACGGTCGTTTCCCAAGCCCTTGCATCAGGGTTGAGGTAGCCGGAAACACCAGGACCGAGATTCTTGGAGCCCATGCTGCCCTCAGAACGTCAACCGCCACACGATGGTAAGCGTGCTGGTGGCCGGTTTGTTGATGACCGGGAAGGTGAGGTAGTTGACGAGGGTTTCCTTGGTGGTCAAGTCAACCGTCGGGTCGTAGGGGCCATTGGGAGGGGAGACCGGGTTCTTGATGGAAAGGTTCGTCGAGACGTTGCCCCCGATGATGCCCATCTCGACGAGCGGTCCGACGGCCTCAGACTCAGTGAAAACCGTCTGGAAGTCCACCACGTTCGTCGGGATGGCCACCGGAAGGCCGCCGCTGTTGATGAACTGGGTGAGGTTGAACGTCTTGCGGGCGATCTCCGAGTAGAGCGCCCTCTGCGTGTTCGTCGGGGCCGGCGGAGCCATCGGGTTCCAGCCGGTGTCCCCCGTGCCCATTGTGAGCGCGAAGCAGCCGAAAGGGGGCTCCTGGTTGTCCTTCATGAGCCTGGCGATGAGGATCGAGGCGTCGAGGACGACGAGATTCCGCTTTTCCCACGTCTGCTGAAGCTCGCCCGTCCGGGCGTCGTGCATCTTGATGAAGACGTCACCGCGGATGTGGTAACGGGCGTCCTCCTCGAAACGGGGGCTGAGGGTGAGCCCGAACCCACTCTCCGTCGGAGGGCGGAAAGCCTCGGCGTTTTTCATGTTCATCTCCTCTGACGTTCAACATGCCGCCCCCATAAGAGGAACTTCGGTCACGGCGGCTGGAGAACGATGGTCGTGGTCGGTCCCGGCGGGATCGGCCCAAGGTTGTTCGCGCAGATGAAAGTCGGGGGGGTCACGGTGGTCAGCCCGTCATAGAGAGCCCAGGCAGGGTTGTTCAACAAGGCGACGTAGCTGATGTCCCATTGCTCCGTGAAGGTCGCGTGGCACCGGGAGTCCGTCGCCGCAGGCATCGGCTCTACGGGCCGGTTCTCCAGGTTCACCTGGGCCTCAACGAGCCTCGGGAAAGCCCCCCAAAGGACCGCAGAGCTGTTCAGCGACCCCGCCAGGGCCGCAGACCCACTGAACGTGAAAAGAGCTGGAGGGTCCGGCGGGGAGGGTAGGACATACTCGTCGTACGCCTTCGTGCAGACCTCCACCGAGTCGATTTGGATGATCGACCCGCTGACTGCCGCATCCAGGGCCGGGCTGAAGTAGACGAGGCCCGCCGGCTGCCCAAGAATCCCGCCCGTCGCCTCGCCAGAGAACTTCGCGATGGCGATGACGGAGTTCAGCGTGGGTTCAATCCACTGGAGTTTCTGGGTCGCCGGGACAACGCTCAGACCCGCGAGAGCTGAAACGATCCCCGGACCAACCGTGACGACGTACCACTCGCCCGCCCGCATGAGCGTGTCGATGGTCAACGTCACCGCCAACGGGTTCGCAGCACCTTGCTCCGACCGCACAGCCAACACGTTGATCGGGTTGGAGTGGATGTCGGTAACTGTATACGAAAGTGGGTCCAGAACTGCTGCGTTGAGCAGCATGGCCTCGGAGAAAACGAGGCGGATTCCATTCGTACGAACGCCGACCGGAGTGTAGGCGGGGATGGTGGGCGTGCCGGTGAAGGTCGCTGTCCGGTAGAGGACGTCGAGAGGGTCACCACCGGCGCTCTGCCCTTGAGCGACCGTGACCGTGTAGAGGAGGTACGACTGGTAGGAGGTGACCAGTCGAACGGACGTGGCATCCAGGATGGCCGCCGCGATGACCGTCAGACCAGGGATCGAGTAGTTGGTTGGATCGGTGAACGGGGGGTAGGCAATGTTGATCGGGAACGAGAAGTGAACGGCCGCTTGGTAGGATCCCCCCGACGATGCCGACACGACCTGAAAAGACGTGACGAGAGGGGCAGACCCGTAGGGGCTGTTGCCGTACCCGTCTCTTCCGTATGCACCCGGCATCTTAGCTGTCCACGTAGACGAGCACCGAGGCGCTCGTAGGTTCACGCACCATCCGGTACGTGTGGAAGTTCCCATCGTACCAGTCGAAGGGAATGCCACCAAGAACAACGAACGTGTTCTGGTCCACGAGGAGCACGTACCGCTCCCCCAAAGGCGTCGTCACGAAGGCCAACGAGAGCGTGAAGCCTGCCGAGGACGAGAAGCCCAAGCGGACTTGGGAGTCCCCAAGTCCCAGAGTCGTGTCCTGAAGCACTCTCATCTTGATGGAGATTTCGGTCCGCAAGGCCAACGAGTCGGGCAACGAGGTGGGGTTGCGATAGACCGTTCGCGTGGGGCCCGTCGTTCCGTACGTGAGGACCCCTGAGAAGGGCGTCGCGAAGACGTTGGCAGGGATGTCGTCCACCCGAACCCAAGAAGGAGAGTTGCCCGAGTTTTCCGGCAAAACAGCCCCGTCATAGGCGAGGCAGACCTCCTTGGTCCAGTAGAGGGTGCCCCAGTCCGGAGTATCGCAGGAATCGCAGAATGGCGTCACGAGGTCCACGTCGCCCGTCGTCGTCTCGATGACCGAGAGGCTCGTGTAGAGCACGTCGTCCGGGATCTTCAGGATGTGTCGGACCGCGCCGTCGTTGAGCTTGAAGTCCCCGTCGAGGTTGAGCAGGTCTTCCGGCCGGTTGAGTGCCGAGACGAACTCGGTCGAGGGGGTCGGTACCTGGACTTCCGTGGACTGCGTGGAGGGCACCAGAGGTGTCCCCTCGTTCAGCAACGTGTACGCGATAAGGAGCGGGTTCGTCAGGAAGTCGGGAACCGTCTGCGGTGGGATGCCCACGTTCGAGGACCAGAAATCCGTGTGCGGGTGGGGGATGCTTGTCCGGAGGTGCTCCGGCGACGCCATCACGTTCCGCTGGTTCAAGTTCTGGTGATGCGGGGCGATCCGCATCTCGGTGGGTGCTCGGGTGATGCCGTAGCGAACGAAGTCCCAGAGGGTCGAGGACAGGTTCGTGGGGTCAAAGGCACCCCAGGTGATGCTCGGGAGCCCTCCCGAGATGATGGTCGGCACCCCGACACTGCTCACCGGCAGGTCCATCTCGTTGTACCCAATGGTGATGAGCGCCGTCGTCTGGGAGTCGAGGAGGAGAACGGTCGAGCCGTCCGGGCTTCGGACCATCCGGTACTTGTGAGGCACCGTCCAGTCCACCTGGAGCGGGATGCGGTAGTTCACGAGGCTCGGCTGCACCGGCCACGTCACCGGGCTCAGAATGGTCAGCTCTGTTGCCGTGACCGAAGCGATCTCGTAGGTGCCCTTGTTGCCCCCAACGTCGATGACGAGCTGGTCGCCCACCACGACGCCCGCCAACACGAAGCTCGCTGTCGAGTCGGTGAGCTTGTTGCCGATGACCACGGCCCCACGGCCAGAGGTCTTGAGCGGGAGGTGGTAGCCGCTCAGGGAGTCCGAATCGACGCCCTTCCAGAAGCCAAGGTAGTGCCGGAGGTTCGCGACGAGACGCCAGACGTTCGCGTACATCCAGTCCACGACGGACCTGGCCCCCATCGACGCGGAGGTGGAAGAACCCCACGAGATGGTCCCCGTAGTTGGACCTACAACGCCTGTGAACGAGGCGTACGGGACGAGGCCGAGCAAGTCACCATCCACGAGGACAGTGACGTCCGTTCCACTCTTGACGAGTCGGTACGTGTGGGGCGCATCATCCGCCCACTCGAAGGGCCAGAGGACAGGCCCCGGAAGAAGTGTCCCATCCGAATGAGGGGCCACGTAGCGAACCCCAGCGATGTCGAGGAGCATGATCCCCAACGTCCGGCTGCCGTCGTAGATGTCGCCCGTGACGCCCGAGAACCCTCCCAGGTCTGGCGTGTACGAGCGAACCGTGCAGCGGAACTCCAAGATGTAGTCGGTCGAAGAGGCCACGATCCGAGCATCCGTGCCGATGCCGGCAACGTCGTCCCAGAAGTAGACCCGCCCATCCGTCGTCGAGGTGTCGGTGATCCGAAGGGTCCGCCCCATCATTTCGACCGGGGCTGTGCCGGTCGGGGTCCACGGGGTTGGCTGGAAGTCCTCGGGCAGGCTGCGTCCGCCGTAGCTCGCTTTCGGACTCGCCCGGTCAGGGAAGAACGAGAGCTGAAGGAGCCGCGTCCCGTCGTCGATGGCCGCCATGCAGGCGTTCGGCGTGATGCCGTTCGTATGCGTGAGGGGCGTCACGTTGATGTCGAGGACGACATCGGAGGACACCGCCAGGAGCGGTTCCAACCGGGCAAACCCGCGGAAGTCTCCACCGATGAGCCCGACCAGGGCTTCGGTCGCCGCATCCGTCGCCGAGGTGGAATCCACCTGAAGGGACGAGCTAGAGACGATCCGTTCTGTCCCGTGGTAGCCGACCGGGGTCCAGGGAGGCGTAGCGGTCTCGGGGAGGTCGTTGCCCTCATAGGAGACGAAGATGCTGGGAGCCGTCTGGAGCGGGTTCGTCGGCAGGATGAGGTATCGAACGAAGTCCCAGGTAGACTGGTTCACCGCCGGACGACTGAAGCTGCCGAAGAAGACGTTCTGCACTTGGTTGAAGGGATCGTTCAACTCCTCCAGGTACGGCAGGTCTTCTTCAAGGAGCCGGAGATTCTCGATGATCTCTCCGTCGAGGTAGACACGGACGACGCCCCCCGACTGGTAGATGCGGAAGCTGTGGAGGGCACTCCAGTCGAGGTCGATGGGGAGTCCTGTCGGGTCCCCGTTGGAATCGAGCCCGCCCGCCCAAGCATCCACGGTCGAGGGGTCGTTGCCGTAGCCCCTTCGGAGGATACCGATCTTGCGCACCCCACCCACCAGGAGGTACCCGATGACGATGGCCTTGTACTCGTCCGAGAAGCCCGCCGCGATGCCCGTCCAAACGCCTTCGTAGGTCGTGACCGCATCGATCTGGAGCTGCCAAGTGGCCGCGTAGATGTGCGGGAACGTGAGGTCGATGTTCCGCGTCCAGTAGATGGGGTCGCCAACCGGGAAGGGGCCTCCCGAGGTATCGTTGACCACAAGCCGGTCGAACGTGATTGAGGCCGACCCTGACCCCTTCCGCTCCCACGGGGTATCCGGGAAGACCTCGGGAAGGACGGTTGGCGAGTAGCTGACGAAAGAGGACTCGACTGTCCGCGAGAGCGGCGGGTATGCGATGTGGTGTGTCGGGGAGTTCAGCAGAAGCAGGTTCGGGTCGTTGAGGAGTGCCGAGTACGCCCTCTCATAGGCCCGGTACTTCAGGTCCCTCTGCCTGGGCTGAGCCAGCGTGGCCTGCATGTCGGCAGCCACGAAGTTGCTGGGCGTGATCAGGACGTTGTTGTAGCGGTAGTGGTGCGCCGAGACGTCCTTGCCGTACCCCTGGTCACGGTTCCAGGCGTTCAGCCGGAACTCCTTGGAGTTGAGCCGACGGACCTCGACGGTCGGGTTGCAGATGAACGAGTAGTCCACCTTCACGTCATCGGCTGGAGCCGGAGGCGAGGCCAAGACGATCTGCCCGAGGAGACCGATGACCGACTCCGCTGTCACTGGAAGGCTGTTGATGCGAACCGATACATCGGCCGGGTCGTCTGCGATCTCACCGTTGCGAGGGTCGTAGACCTCCCAGGTCGTCGTTCCCTGAGCCAGGTCCGGCAGGTGAAGGTTGGCCTTGACCTTGATCTGGGTCGGCGAAAGCCACGCCGTGATCGGGAAAACCCCACCATTCGTCGTGTTGGCCCCGAGCGTGATGTAGAGCCCGACGACGGTCGGCGAGAGCGAGCCTCCCGTGAGGGTGAGCAACGTTGGGTCGTTGATGGCGATACCCACACCGGTTGCGATGGACAGGGGCGGCTTGGTGATCGGCCCCCGGTCTACGAAGATGCTCCGGTTGGTCAGAGGCACCGAGGACGTGAAGATCGCCTGGTTGAAGAGCGGGTCGAGCGGGTTGCCCGCGATGTCCTTGGGCGTTCCGGTGGCGTTGACCGTCAGCGTGTAGGAGCCAACCCCGAAACCAGCCGTGAAGATGGCAAGGGTCTGGTCATCCAACGGGGTCACAGAACGGACCGCTACGGAGCTGGGGCCCGTGAAGACGTACTCGGCCGGGTCCGTGAGTGCTGCGTCGAAGCGCATCGGCCAGTCGAAGGAGACGAGGACCGTCCCATTGTCAGGGAGGAACTCGACGCCTGCGACCTGCGGCTTGGCCGCTACCGCCGTGAAAGGCTGGTGCCCTTCGAGCGGAACGAGCTTGGTGGTCCTGAGATGGTGGATGGCGCCATCGTAAAGTCGCCCATTTTGCGACTTCGTCGTGTGGATCTGGACCCCCGTGGCTCCCGTCTCATGCCTCCAGTGGAGCAGCCCATTGCTCGGGTCGGTGGTCGGGACCGGACGGTCGAGCGTTGCGATAAACCCCGACACGTCTTCGATCCGATAGGCCGTCGCACCGTCGAAGTAGCTGCTGGTGGCTCCGGGTGGGGGAGAGATGAAGAGGTAGCGGCCGATGTCGTCCACGGTGAACGCCACGGTCACGGTATCGAAGAACCTCGACTGGAAAGTGCCGGGGGACGGGTTGATGACCTGCCCCAAAGTGCCCGTGTGAAGCAGGTCTCGGATGGGGGTGACCGAGAGAGCCGTGATGGGGTAGCCCCCATCCAGAGAGTCGAACGTGAAGTTGGTAATGTCCTCGATGCCGTCGAGACACATCTCCTTCGGGAAGCCTACTTGGATCGTGGTGCCATCAAGGCTCTCGAAGGAAAGAGAGATGACCTGGAGGGACTCGATGATCGTGAAGAACTCGGACCCGTGAAGAACGGGCCCGTACTGGTCCTCGAAGGTGACCGTCTCTGTGAGGGACAAGGACTCATTGAGAGCCAAGAGCTGCCCAAAGTCCCCGTACTCGGTGAGGGTGAGCGTCTCCCCCACGACAACGTTCTGGATGATCCCCGTGGCAACGCTCTCGGAAGCCGTCAGGGTGTCGGCTACATCCGCGTGCAAACCGATCGTGACAGCATCGGTCTGGGTCAGGGTCTCGGCTTCATTGAGAAGGCCCTGCTCCAGCAGCGCGACACTTTCAGTAGCGGTGAGGGTCTCAGCTACGTCTGTGTGCAAGCCGATCAGAACCGCATCCGAGATGGTATGCGACTCGCTGACCCCCACCAGACTGCCATGAAGAGGGGCGACCGCTTCGGAGAGGGTGAGCGTGTCCGAAACCGGGGTCTGGTGGGCCACCTGAAGGGCCGCTGCATCGGAGAGGGTCAGGGTCTCCGAGACAGCCTGCGACAACCCAACGGCCGTCGCCAAGGTTTCAGAGAGCGTGGGGGTTTCTGTGAGGTCCACAAGACCCGCCTGGAGCAGGGCTACGGCTTCGCTTGCCGTGAGCGTCTCCGACAGTGGGACTTGGTGGCCCGTCAGGGTGGTCTCAGACTCCGAGAGGGTGAGCGTCTCCGCTTCGGGAATCGGCACACCCACCGATTGAGTTTGAGCCTCGGAGAGGGTAAGGGTCTCTGCCGGGTCCGCCAACCCTTGCTGGAAAAGGTCGGTCGCTTCGGAGAGCGTTGGCGTCTCCGCGAGGTCCACAATCGCAACGGTATCGAACGTCGGGGTGAAATTGCCCGTGATGTTCGCCAGGTCCGTGACGCTGATGGCGACCGTGATGTTTGAGTTCTGTGTGAAGAGGGGGTGGGTCGAGACAGTGACCGTGCAGTCCGGGCCATCGAAGATGATGGAGCCGCTGTACCCGGTCAGGAACGCCCCTGCGGCGATGGCAGGCAGCCCCGCAAGGGTGAGGGAGAGCGACCAGGGATCGAGGCCGTCAGGCGCCGTCAGGACGAAGCTGACGGTCGCCGAGAGAGAGATGTTGCGTGTCGTGTCGGCGGGCGTGACGGAGACAAGGGACGGCCCTGTCGTGTCGAACGACTGGGCTCCGTAGGGTCCTTGTCCGTAAGATTCACGTCCGTAGGGCATCTTCGTCTAACGCATCCTGAAAAAGAGCTTAGCTGGTGCGGATGCTCAGAACCGTCAGATCGACGAGCGGCCCTCCGCAAGGCAATGCGCCCCCGTAGCTGGCCACGGTGAGCGGGGTCACGGTCGTCACCCACTCGACGTAGCTGCTCGGGGTAACGGGGGAGCAAGCTGAGTCACGGGCTCGGAGCTTGTAGTACGTCGTGATGGTGACGCCGCCGCCCCCACCTCCGATGGGAGTGATCGCCCCCAAGATGTCGCTGTTGTACGATGACCCGTGCGCCGAGGTCTCGGGAGTCTGCACCCCGATTGAACTGCGGTCAGTCTTGGCTCGTACGGGGAACGCTTGAAGATCGTGAGCATCACGGGCCCCCAGGTAGGGGTTCGAGTATCCCGTGCCCTGTGAACCCGGAACTTCAACGGCAACACCGATTTGGGTGTACCCCACCTCACGCGCCCTGGAGGCAAACGAAGCCCCATCGTTCGCCATCACGGGGCCCGCATTCGACGAGTAGTAGGAAATCCCATAGGACTCTACTGGGCTCAGGGTGCTGGATTGTCCGATGGGGGTGACCGCCGATTCGGTCCCGCGTCGTTGAGAAGCTCCTTGATCAGCCACGGGGCACCTTTATGCGTTCGAGGGGCTGTTGGTGATCCCGTCCCACGGGCCGATGACCGTCGCACAAGCGGCTGCGGCGCTCTGACTGGAAAACTGCGCCCATCGTTTGCCGTCAAGCGTGTCTCCAGCATTCCCACCTGGGCTGTTGTACCACCAACGGATCGTCCCCTTGCGCATCTTTTGCCCGATAAGGTAGGAGGCAATCCAAATCGGCTCCCTAATACGAGGAGACTGAACGGCAAAAGTACAAGCGACCGTCTCCGGGGCCTGGAAGTTGATCCCTATCGCAGCGGTGGAGTTGGCGGAGACATTCAGACCCCAGCCGCTAAATTCCCCGAAGGAGTCTCCAGTTGAAAACCCTCGGCGACGGAACCCGAGGTAAAAGCCAGACTGGGATCCGGCTGTTGTTCCGCCGGTTTGTGCCCAGTCGTTCCCCGTTGTTGCAGATGTGTTGACCGTCCTGGTGCGGGCACCTACAGCCTGAGCATTCGGCCAGAAGGCGATGTAAGGATCCACATCACCTTCTTCGCCATCGTCGAGGCGCAAGAACCCATTGAGGTTGTATGAGGTCAGGGTCGAGGCCGGGGTACCCAGCAGGATGCTGAAAGTGCCATCCTGACTCACACCAGCAGCCTCGATGCAGTTGGCACAGATGACTTGAATCATCCCCGACACGGCGTTGTTGACCGAACCGTACTCGTTCGATCCCGTGGCCACTGCACCGGAACCCCCCGTACCCGTCCAGACCATCGTTCCGAGCGTAGGGAAACCGTTGACCGTTGGAAGCCCAGTGGCACCTCCAGGGCAGATCGTGGGCGTACACTGTGTCAGGGCAGCCATCGTCGAGAACCGACCCGCGAACGTCCCAGGAGTCGCCTCCCCCAACTGGTCGATGCACTGGTAGTAGATGTGCCCCGTGTTGAGGAGGTTCTTCCAGATGACGATCTCACGAACATACTCGATACCCGCAGCCGATGGCGTGACGGTGGCACCGGAGCCCGCAGGAAGAGCGACGGCTGAGATGGCCGATGTATCCCAGCCTCGGGCGTTGCCCCCGCTCCCATTGACGCGAGGGGCAACGACGATGAACCCCGTGCCGCCGGTCGCATCCACGACGACGCCCAGGATCTCGCCCTCGCAGCCGGTTGCTGCCTGCGTGACCTTCTCCCCACGAATGAACGGCGGGCTTGGGTTGGAGGTCCCGATGGGGAACTTCATCGTGCTGGGGCCCTGGATGCAGAACCAGGAACCCGCACCGTTGTTGACGGTCGTGAACGAGAGGTCCAACGGGTAGGAATCGAGCGCGGGATCCCGTTCGACCCAGTGAATCAAACCGTTGTTCCCATCAGAAGCCACGGCCGAAGCGTTGCTGATCTTGACGCTCACGGCCGAGACGTACTCGACGATCATGAACGTCCCATTGTTGCCCGACGAGGCTGCATTGATGAGGGTGATGCGGTGGCCGACGGAGCTTGTCGTCATGCCCGTCAAGCCCGTGAGGGTCGCGATACCGTTCGTCACGGTCGTCACGTTGGCGATCACCCCACCAGCCTTCTCGGTCCAGGTGATCACCCCACTGGCGCTATCGACATAGGGAGCCGAAGCGGCAGGCGTG
>Ga0315284_10009413_pt1 | contig 13930 bp, 11 predicted proteins | sample YL17G09_16_MG_FD_203696 | JGI IMG/M metagenome (GOLD analysis project Ga0315284, IMG submission 203696) | Sediment microbial communities from Yellowstone Lake, YNP, Wyoming, USA - YL17G09_16 | ecosystem: Environmental > Aquatic > Freshwater > Lake > Sediment | place: USA: Wyoming | collected... | reverse complement strand
GGTAGCTCCGGACAGGCTGAGATTTGATTTTACCCATCCTGACGCTCTCTCATCTGAAGAAATTCACCAGGTTGAGGATGGTGTCAATCAGGAGGTTCTCAATAATTACACCCTGACCATTGCACAAAAAAAACTCTCGCAGGCTTTGGATGAAGGCGCTATGGCCTTATTTGGCGAGAAATACGGAGAAGAGGTAAGAACAATTTCCATTGGTGGGGGAAAACCTTTCTCGTATGAACTTTGCGGTGGTACTCATGTAAGCGAGACTTCGGAAATCGGAACCTTCATAATAACCAGCGAAGGCAGCGCATCCGCAGCTGTCCGCAGAATTGAAGCGGTAACTGGACGCAAGGCTTATGAGTTAATAACAAATAGACAAGAGAGATTAAACCAAATATTTTCGTTATTAGGCTCTAATGAAAAAGAAGTATTTTCAACAATAGAAAATTTAATACAAAAAAATGAGGAATACGAAAAAGAAAGAAAGCAAGATTTTCAAATAAAGACAGAAGAAGCATACAGAAATAAATTTGCTTCATTACCTCAAAATCTTATATCAGAACCAATAAAAGTTATTCCAATAAGAATTGCAAATACTTCAAATGAAGCGATCGTGTCAACAACAGATTTGTTTGCAAAAGAGCAGAATAACAGCATTGTTGCAATTGGTACTATTGACCCTTTTACAAATAAACCTTATGGATATGTAAGAATTTCAAATGATCTATTAAAAAATGAATATTTGAAAGCTAATTTTATTGCAAATGAAATCGGAAAAATTATGGGAGGGGGGGGTGGTGGAACATCCTCACTTGGTCGGTTCGGTGGGAAAGATCCTACAAAATTGGATGAAGCATTAAATGAGGAAGTAATAAAAAATATTATTAAAAAAAAGAAATAAAAAATATTAAAATAAAACGCCGCTGAATTTCAGCGGCGTTTTTGATTAATCGTTTTCCGGTCGCCAACAACATAAAACCAGATCTCTGGCGGCTTTCACTTCATCCAACCTGCCAACCGGGGTATTGTGGGGTGCTTCATGCAGTAATTCAGGATTTTCGTGTGCCTCTTTGGCGATTTGTAGCATCACACGGGCAAATTCATCAAGAGTCTTCTTGCTTTCAGTCTCAGTCGGTTCAATCATCAATGCTTCCTTGACGATCAACGGGAAATAGTTAGTGGGTGGATGAATGCCATAATCCATCAGGCGTTTGGCGACATCCAGGGCATGAATATCGGGTAATTCATCCCAGACCCCTTCAAGAACAAATTCGTGTTTACAGGTACGGTCATAGGGCAGAGTGTAAACCTTTTTAAGGATTACCATAAGGTAATTGGCGTTTAATACCGCGTATTTTGCCACATCCCGCAACCCTTCAGCGCCATTCATCAAAACATAGGTCAACGCGCGGACGATGACCCCGAAATGCCCATGGAATGCTTTTACCCTGCCGATGGAATGTTCCGGCTTAATAAAACCATAGAGCGGGGGAAGATCAGCAGTACCTTCTTCCATAATCCCCACTAAAGGATCAGGCAGAAAGGAAGCGAGGCATTTTGTGACTGCTACAGGCCCTGAGCCGGGTCCACCACCGCCATGCGGAGTTGAAAAAGTCTTATGCAGATTTATATGCAGGATATCGAATCCTAAATCACCCGGTTTGGTGATTCCCAAAAGGGCATTAAGATTTGCTCCGTCGCCATATACGAGTCCGCCGGCATTATGAACAATATTAATCACTTCCAGAACATTCTCTTCAAAAAGCCCCAAGGTATTTGGATTGGTTAACATCAGCCCAGCAATAGTTTCATCGCATAGGGATTTGAGCTGATCCAAATCAATATTGCCGCGTTTATCTGACGGGAGATTGACCGGTTCAAAACCCGCCATTGAGGAAGTGGCAGGATTTGTCCCATGGGCGGAATCTGGTACCAGAATCTTCGTCCGCTTATTATCTTTCCTGGATTTGTGAAATGCTCTCATTATCAGTCCGCCAACGAGTTCCCCATGAGCTCCGGCTGCAGGCTGGAGCGAGACTGAATGGAAACCGGTGATTTCTTTTAACCATTCCTGGAGAAGATACATCACAGCCAGGTTACCCTGGATAGTTTCCAATGGCTGCAGCGGATGGGTGTTCAGGAAGCCGGGTAATCGTGCTGTGATTTCATTGATGCGGGGATTGTATTTCATGGTGCATGAACCCAAAGGATAGAATCCTTGATCAATGGAATAGTTCAACTGGGACAGGTGGGTAAAATGCCTGACCACATCCAGTTCCGATAGCTCTGGTAAGGGTAATTCATTGCGAAGGAATTTTTCAGGTAATTTTTGTTGTGGCACATCGGTTTCGGGAAAACGAATCCCGATCCGACCTGGTGATGAGAGTTCATAAACGGTAGGTTCAGTCATTTCCCACCTCCTGAAGAAGGTTTGTCAGAATATCAATATCTCCCCTGGTGATTTTTTCGGTTACCGCGAAAAGAACTTTGTTCTTCTCTTCTGGATAATAATCCCCCAGGTCTAGACCTCCAAGAACACCCTCATGCAGAAGAAAATCATTGATAATTTTAGGATCAGCAGGATATTCAACCACGAATTCATTAAAAAATACCCAATCTTTATTGACTTTATATCCTGGAATTTTCGCGATCTGTTCCGCAGCATAATGCGCTTTTTGATAGCACAGTTCGGCTACTTTTCGCAAACCGGATTTACCCAGCAGGCTCATATAAATTGTCGCGGCTAAAGCCATTAGCGCTTGATTGGTACAGATATTGGAGGTTGCTTTCTCCCGTCGGATGTGTTGTTCGCGGGCAGTTAAGGTTAGAACATAACCACGATTGCCTTTGCCATCTATCGTTTCACCAACGATTCGGCCTGAAATCTTCCTGATCAATTCATTTCTGGTGGCGAAAAATCCCAGATAAGGCCCCCCAAAACTCATTGGGATTCCTAAAGGCTGGCCTTCGCCGACCACAAAATCAGCGCCAAATTCAGATGGTGGTTTCAATAAACCTAAAGCGATTGGATTTACTGCCACTGCCAACAAAGCGCCAGCATCATGAACAGCTTTCCCAAGATTGGTGAAGTCCATAATTCTGCCAAGAAAATCAGGATATTGGATAATGACCAGTGCAGTATTTTCATTAACCTGCTCAACCAGAAATTGAGGACTATCAATTTGGATATTTTCACTTTTATCCGCAATTTCAATCTTATCGATGGCGCCCAGGTAGGTATGGATAGTATCGCTGTAATGGGGGTGAAGAGCAGGTGATATGAGAATTTTTGTCCGTTTGCCGCGGAAATGGTGATACGCAGAGATACATGCTTCCGCACAGGCAGTCGCGCCGTCATAATGGGACGCATTACTAACTTCCATACCTGTAAGATTTGCAATCAATGATTGAAATTCAAATATCGCCTGCAGTGTTCCCTGGGATATTTCTGGCTGATAAGGTGTGTAGGCTGTAAAGAAATCACCGCACCTTAGAAGCATGTCCACTGCAGCGGGAACATAATGGTTGTATGCTCCTGCGCCCAGGAAACAGATCAATTCGTCACAGGAATTGTTAGCATCGGCAAGTTCGGTGAGTTCCTGCAAGGCTTCCATCTCGGAAAGGGCAGGCGGCAGATCGAGTTTCGGGAATCGATATTTCTCAGGAATATCAGAAAATAATGATTCAAGGCTATCCTTCCCAATAACCTTAAGCATTTCCTGACGTTCAAATTCGGTATGTGGGATAAACATTAATGCCTTCCGGCGCAATAGGATTCATATTCCTTTGCGCTCATTAGCGCGTCGTATTCTGCAGGAATGCTGATTTCAACTTTACAGACCCAGCCTTTCTCATAAGGGTCATCATTCAGCAGCTCGGGTTTATCGGATAAGCCTTCATTTACCTCTAATACTTTTCCTGAGACTGGCGAGATAACATCACCAGCGGCTTTAACCGATTCAATGGTAGATAGAACTTCATCCTTTTTAACCGCTTCGTCAACATCTTTATTGAATTCAACATATACAATATCGGATAATTGGTCCTGAGCATAATCAGAGATGCCAATTGTCGCGATGTTACCATCCATCTTCACCCATTCATCAGTCTTACCGTACTTCAAATTTTCTGGTGTTTTCATATCATTCTCCTTTATGGTTTAAATTAAGAAGCAGGCAAATACATTTGCCTGCCCTGTCGTTTACCTGAGAGATTCACCCGAATCGGGTTTGCCCCTTCGGCGCGGTTGGCTTTTCCAGGGTTTTTCAAACCTTGGGTCCTTTTACCTGAGAGATTCATCCAGTTTTGGATTTGCCCCTTCTGTGCTGATGGCTTGTTCACCAGTCTCTTCCCAAAGTTTGCACATTTAATTTTATTCTATAAATTAAAAAGCGTTGTGTCAAGTTAAACGCATTTCAAGTATAATTTACGAACCAATTGGGATAAGAAGCGCCTGATTCTGCGTGATTAAGCATGCAGAATGACGAGGAGAGGGTTCTTCACTGCGAAGTGAAGTTAACCGAAAGCACTTTCGGGAAAATCGATAGATCGGCGGATGCCCTCCAGGTAAAATCCCTGACTTTCCTAATTTTCATTACTGTGCTGTCAGTTTGAGTACTGACAGATTAAAAAATGTTTTAATTTTAAAAGATCAGGAGAATTATATGTGCGGAATTGTTGGATATATAGGTGACAAAGATGCGACACCAATTATTCTGGAAGGTTTAAAGAAACTGGAATACAGGGGGTATGACTCGGCAGGAATTGCGATTTTAGATGGAAATTCAATACAAGTTCGCCGAGATTCCGGAAAAATTGCTCATCTTGGAGAAATGATTTCAAAAGATCCAATACATGGAAATCCGGGCATTGGTCATACAAGGTGGGCTACACATGGAGAACCCAGTGAGAGGAATGCTCATCCTCATGTCGGATTTAATGGCCAGGTTGTTCTCGTTCACAACGGAATTGTGGAGAATTACCTTGAACTGAAACAGGAATTGATGGCTGAAGGAATCCAGTTTAATTCCGAGACAGATACCGAAACGATAGTCCATCTGATAGAAAGTTATCTAACTGCAGGCAATTCACTTCAGGAAGCGGTTCAAAATTCCTTGTCAAGGATCCGTGGGGCGCATGGTATTGTAGTTCTCTCAACCCGTGAACCTGAAAAGATCATTGCTGCCCGGATAGGAAACGCCGGCGGTGTCGTCATAGGCCTTGGTAAGGGAGAAAACTATATCGCTTCAGATATCCCCGCCATCCTTGAACATACCAATGAAATGGTTTTCCTGGATTCCCAGCAGATGGCGATCATTACAAAGAACGCTATCCAAGTAATGACTCTGAATGGAAAAAAGGTCGATTACAAGATCGAAAAAATAAATTGGGATCCAATATCTGCAGTCAAGGGTAACTTTCGTCATTTTATGCAAAAAGAAATTCATGAGCAAGCGCGAGCGCTAACGGATACCCTGGCGGGCAGGATTGATTTTAGCAATTCAAATGTGCAGCTAAATACACTGAATATTGATACTGTTGATATTAATAAAATCACAGGAATTAAGGTTATCGCATGCGGCACAGCAGCACACGCAGGTCAAGTGGGCAAATATCTTATCGAAAGTATAGCCAGAATTCCTGTTGAGGTGGATATCGCGTCTGAATTCCGATACAGAGATCCGCTGGTAGATGAAAATCAGATCGTGATCGCGATTAGCCAATCCGGCGAAACTGCCGATACACTGGCTGCGATGGAAGAAGCACGCCAAAAAGGTGCCCACATCTGGTCAATTGTAAATGCGATTGGATCTCAGGCAATGCGTCTGGCTGATGGCTTTATTTCGATGCAGGTCGGTCCAGAAATTGGAGTGGCTTCTACAAAAGCCTTTACCGCGCCTTTGGTTGATCTTTTTCTGCTCGCGGTTTTGCTTGCGGATAAAAAGGGATTGCTGTGCGATGAAAGCAGAAGCAAATTGATTTCCCAAATCAGCATGGTACCTGATCTGGTAGGTACTTGTCTGAAAAGGGAAGATGAGGTTGTTGAAATCGCGCGAAAATATAAGGATATTGAACATATCCTTTACCTCGGGAGAGGTATCAATATGCCTATTGCCTATGAAGGTGCGTTGAAACTTAAGGAAATCTCATATATCCATGCGGAGGCTTATCCGGCAGGTGAAATGAAGCACGGTCCAATCGCTTTGATCGATAAGCAGATGCCGGTCTTGGCAATCATGCCAAAAGATCAATTGTATGAAAAAATGCTCAGCCAGGTAGAACAGGCGAAAGCCCGTGGTGGAAAAATTATCATTTTAGCGACGGACGGCGATGAACGGGCAAAAGAATTGGGTGATGATGTAATTTGGATCCCTGAAGCTGATTGGATGATCAACCCAATACTGGCGGTTATACCGCTTCAAATACTTGCGTATCATATTGCGGCTATGAAAGGGTTGGACGTAGATCAGCCCAGAAACTTGGCGAAATCAGTGACGGTGGAATAAATCAGTTTAATCAGCCTGAATATTAGGCGCTATACCGAGTTAGGCAGCGAAAGCGCTAAACTCCTAATGCCCCCCGGTTTATGCACGGAATATTAAATAACCACCCATAATTGAAGCCAGGGTGGTTATTATTAGGAATAGGAATTTGTTATAAGAGGTAAGGTTTAAAATAACAAAGAGATTTTTTCTGCCAATTCAGCTGACCAGACGTGAACTTTATCCCATTCCCGGAAATCGCTTTTTCCTCTTTCGGTATCCATACTTTTCTTCATGGATTGAATTAGTTTTTTCACCAAGATATTCAATTTGTTAAATTCTTCGCTTTCTGTAACAGCAGCTCCTGCAAAAAGACCGATAGAAACCGGTTTGATTTCAGAATATTTACCAACAGCCTTACTCAACCAACCTAATGTTTCTGCTCTGTTTTTTTCATTATCTTCAATCATATTGAAACAGACAACAAAGAATGCAGTTTTTTTAGTAGCCAGATCAGTATGAAACCTTTTCAGGAATTTAATAAAATCTCCGGTCATCTGACCCGCGTGAATGGAAGTACCAAGTACAATAGTCTGGAATTCTTTTATGGATTTAACATCCTTTGCTGTTGAAATATTAACCTGAAGGTTTTTCTTGCCTAAATCCTTAACGATTTCTTCTGCGACCTGATGGGTTGCACCCGCCCATGTAGAATATGCAACCAAGACTTTTTCCATAAAGACTCCTTAAAGATTTTTTTGAATTTTACTTCATGATATTAGAGCTTTGACATAAGAAGTAGTCCAAACACCCCATGTGTTAGAATTGCTTACTCAAAAAAGATTCATAGAATAAGCAGAAAGAATTTTATCAATGAGCAAAAAAATTACAGAAGAAATAATTCTGAAGCAATTACGCACTGTAATGGATCCTGAGCTGAATCGTGATCTTGTGAGCCTGGGTATGATCAATGATATCCAAATTGAAGATGGCAATGTTAAGTTCACTATTGAATTGACGACTCCAGCATGCCCTCTGAAGACCAGGATTGAAACTGATGCCCGCATGGCGATCGCTTCGCTGCCGGGTGTTACAAATGTTGAAATTAAAATGTCCGCTCGAGTTCCACAAAGTCAGCAATTAAAAGAAAAAATGGAATTAAATATAAAGAACATTATCGCGGTTTCATCCGGAAAGGGAGGGGTTGGTAAGACGACTGTTGCTGTTAATCTGGCGATTGCGCTCGCGCAATCTGGCGCTTCAGTTGGCCTTATGGACGCAGATATATACGGACCCAATGTACCCACGATGATGGGAATAAAAACAATGCCGCTTCCCAGGGATAATAAATTAATTCCTGCTGTAGCCCATAATGTCAAAATTATATCGATCGGATTTCTGGTTAAAGATGGCCAACCCTTGATCTGGAGAGGTCCTTTACTAAACTCCACCATAAGGCAGTTTTTAACAGATGTGGATTGGGGAGATCTGGATTATTTGGTCGTGGATCTTCCACCCGGTACCGGGGATGTGCAATTAAGCCTTTCACAACACATTCCGATCACCTGCGGGATAATTGTCACTATGCCCCAGAAAGTTTCGCTTGAGGATGCCATCCGCGGTGTTGAGATGTTCAAGAAACTTGAAGTTCCGATTGCGGGGATCATCGAGAATATGAGTGCAATGCAGATGCCTGACGGAACGATTATCAATGTTTTCGGTGAAGGTGGGGGCGAAGCGATGGCAAACGCTTATGGTTTGCCATTTCTGGCCAGAATCCCGCTTAATGCGGATATCAGATTAAACAGTGACGCGGGCACACCCATTGTGGTCAGCCAGCCGAATTCGCCTGTTGCAGAAATTTTTTCATCCATTGCCTGTGAAGTTGCTTCTTTTATTTCACAACAAAATATAAAATAGAATAGTGATTATGAATACAACTGAAACAATATTGCCAAAAATAGTAGGGATAAAATTTTCAAAAATTGGCAAAAATTATTATTTCGATGCTTCAAAGCTCCCGGAAATCAAGATGGGTGATTCGCTCATAGTGGAAACGAGCAGGGGTTGGCAAATCGGCGAACTGGCGGAAATTATCAGTGATCCTGAAATTTTGAAAAATGCAGCATATAAGCCTGTTGATCGCCTTGCCACTCCAGCTGATTTAGTGAAAAAGGAAGAACTTAAGTCAAAAGGTGATAAAGCCCTTGAAATTTGCCTAACAGAAATTCGAAATCAAAAACATGAAGGAATGAAAATAATCTCATCAGAGATAAGTTTTGATGAAAAAATTCTCTCCTTTTTATTCTCCAGTGAAACCGAAGAGTCACCTAATTTTAACAATGTAAAAAAAGTTATAGGTAAAAGTTTTCCAAATGCGCGTATTGATTTTCACAAAATTGGTCCAAGGGATGTAGCCAGATATTTTGGCGGTATGGGTTCATGCGGTCTTGAAAATAGATGCTGTTCACAATTTCTATGTAATTTTGAATCTATTTCCATCCGAATGGCCAAAAAACAGGGGATTTCTCTCACGCCGGCGGATATTACGGGTATGTGTGATCGATTAAGATGCTGCCTGGGGTATGAATATTGTCAGTACGTTGAAGCGCTTCAGGAAATGCCTAAAAAGAACAAGTTGGTTATGACGCCGAACGGCAAAGGAAAAATAACCGATGTCGCGCCTCTGAGAAATACTGTGTATGTTTATATCGAAGAATTAGGAATAAAAGAATTTCCGGTTAGCGAAATCCAGGATGTCGTCTTTTCTAAAGCAGAAGGAGAAATTGCCACAGCTAACCAACCAAAACCGGAACATAGAAGAGATAACCGAAGAAACCGAAGAGACAACAGGTAATGATTATGGGATTCTGGGAAACAAAACAAAAAATATTAGTCATTTTAGCCCACCCGGATGACCCTGAATTCTTCTGCGGTGCAACCATCGCGAAATGGACTGCCGAAGGGCATAAAGTTGCTTATTGTTTGCTTACAAAGGGTGATAAAGGTGTAAACGACCATTTTTCACAAACGGAAAATATAAGAGAACTGCGCATAGAAGAGCAAAAAAATGCTGCGAAAGTTATCGGGGTGACCGATATTACATTTTTAGATAATGAAGATGGATACTTAACTCCCAATTTGGAATTAAGAAAAGAGGTTGCAGGAGTTATCCGCAAAATAAAACCGGATATAGTTGTTACATGTGATCCAACCAATTACTATCTGAGGGATTCTTATATAAATCATCCTGATCATCGCGCGGCGGGTCAGGTAGTGATTGATGCAGTCTTCCCAGCAGCACAAAATTTCTTGTTTTTCCCTGAATTGGAAAAGGAACAACACCTTGCGCCTCACCGTGTCAAGGAAGTTTGGATTTCTTTACCCAAAGAGCCAAATATTGCCGTCGATGTGACCGATATGTGGTCCAGGAAACTTGAAGCCCTTACCAAACACGCATCACAAATTGGTGATATTGACCAGTTCTATAACCGTATGCGCTCGAGGCGTACAGAAGATTCCAGCGATGAATCTCCCCGGTATGAAGAGGTTTATCGGCGGATCGTTTTCAGCTAATCTGAGTATTAAACTCACAAATTATTGGTTATTTTTTTCTGTCTTTAATATTAAAATTTGTGCTATAAAATATAATTAATCAGATTAATAATATTTTATGGTGAAACAAACAATTTTTTCTGATAAACAACGTGGGCTTTTAGACTATTTAATTGAAAAAGCCAGAGATCCGCAAGCGGAAATCCCCTCAATAAAAAGAATAAGTGCTGATCTGGGTATAAGTACAGCCTGTCTGAGAGAACAAATGGAATTAGCAAAGAATTTAGGTGTAATTTCTGCTCAACCCCGTAAAGGCATCGAAATTCTTCCTTACCAGTTTAAGTCTGTGGTTGTAAAGAGCTTGTATTACGCAATAAACCTGGATCAATCTTATTTCTACCAATTTTCGGATATACGGAATCATCTCGAAAAAGCTTTTTTTATTGAATCAGCAAGTTTGCTTGATGAAACCGGGATTAGTGAATTAAAAACCCTGGTTAAACAGGCACAGAACAAATTGCAAGGTAATCCGGTTCAAATACCACATCAGGAACACCGAAGTTACCATTTGTCAATCTACAAACAAAATAATAATGTATTTCTTACAGGATTTCTTGAAGCTTATTGGGATATGTACGAACAGGTAGGGTTAGACCTCTACAATGATTTGAATTATCTGGTCAATGTTTGGGAATATCACCAACAAATTGTGGAAAAAATTGAATTGCGGGATTTTGTTAGCGCTTATCAGTTATTAATTACGCATATGGAGTTGATAGACAGGCGTGCAAAAAGTTAAACGAGGGAAAATGGGATCAAACCAGAAAAAAATAAACGATTTTGGGATTACTTTTAGTACAGTGAACGGTTCTGGCAGCGCCACAGCGAATAATACTCTTCAAAAGGCAATATTCAAAATGGGTGTGCCAGTTTCAGCCCGGAATATTTTTCCTTCCAACATACAGGGTATGCCAACCTGGTATTCAATGCGAGTAAGTAAAGATGGTTTCATCGGAAGGCTTGAAAAGGATGATATTCTGATCGCGATGAACCCCGAAACAGCTGTCAATGATATAAAGAAATTAAACTCAGGTGGATTGCTGTTATTCAATCAAAACATCAAGATTACCGATATCCGTAACGACATTACACCATACTTAATGCCGGTTGATGAGCTTCTTAAAGCCAGCGAGGTGCCCTCAAATCTGAATGTATATCTGGCGAACATGGTGTATGCGGGTGTATTGGCTTTCCTGATTGGAATAGAAATGGAAAAAATCGAGGCTGCCCTTGATCAACATTTTAATGGTAAGAGAAACGCAATTGAACCAAATATAAAAGTTGTGAAGAAAGCCTTTGAATGGGCTGGAAGTAATTTTATAAGAACAGGAGAATACTCTCTGGAGCCTATGCAGGCGACCATTGGAAAAATAATGATTGATGGTAATACCGCTGGCGCTTTGGGGGCGTTATATGGAGGATTGCAGTTCGCTGCCTGGTACCCTATCACACCTGCTACCAGCTTGGCAGAGGCATTAAATGAATACATCCCAAGTTTACGCAAAGACCCCGAAACTGACACAATTACTTGCGCAATTGTCCAGGCAGAAGATGAACTTGCGGCAATTGGTATGGTTGTTGGCGCAGGTTGGGCGGGTTTACGGTCTATGACTTCAACTTCCGGACCTGGCCTTTGCCTGATGTCCGAATTTCTGGGATTGGCATATTTCACCGAAGTTCCTTTAGTGGTATGGGATGTTCAGCGGGTTGGGCCAAGCACAGGCATGCCGACGCACACTTCGCAGGGCGACCTGACTTTTTCATATTTCATCAGTCATGGGGATAAGGATTTTGTTATCCTGCTACCAGGAAATATGAACGAGTGTTTTGAATTTGGATGGAAAGGACTTGATATCGCGGAACAATTACAAACGCCTGTCATTATTCTCAGCGATCTTGAACTGGGAATGAATATTTGGATGGCAGATCCATTTAAATATCCAGAAGGAGAAATTCATAGGGGAAAAGTCCTTTGGGAAGAGGATATTGAAAAAATTGTAAAAGAAAAGCAACTTGAATGGGGAAGATATGTGGATTTGGATGGTGATGGTGTTACTTATCGCACAATACCTGGAAACTTGCACCCCAAAGCGCCTTATTTCACGCGCGGCACAAGCCATGATCCTTATGCAGGTTATAGCGAATTACCAGATGATTGGGAAAAAAATCTGAACAGAATTAAGAAGAAATTCGAACTGGCGAGAAAATTTCTCCCAAAACCTTTGATTATTGACGAAAGCGCTGATTACGCAATTATCGCTTATGGGTCTACGGATATGCCAGTCATTGAAGCTATTGCTTATTTGAAAAACAAGGGTCTTGAATTTGATTATTTACGGATCAGGTCTATACCGTTTGCTGAAGATATTCGAAAATTCATTGAGAAGCATCAACATATCCATATAGTTGAAAATAACCGCGATGGGCAAATGAGACAACTGCTCTGTGTCGATTACCCGGACCAGGCTCATAAATTTATAAAAATCGCTCATTCAGACGGACTTTCATTAAGTGCTGAGTGGATTAGTAATAAGATTCTTGACGAAGAAATATCGGAGAAATAGGCCATGGTAATCCTTGCCCGAAAAGAGAACACCAACACAATTGGATTAACCAGAAATGATTACACTGGAAAACCAACCACATTGTGCAAGGGCTGTGGCCATACTTCCATTGCCAACATGATCGTCTCGGCGTGTTATGAGATGAATATCACGCCTGAAAAGATTGTCAAATTCAGCGGAATCGGGTGCTCAAGTAAATCTGCGGCATATTTTCTCGAAAGATCTTTTGGGTTCAATGGTTTGCATGGAAGAATGCCTTCTATAGCCGAAGGAGCACTTTTTGCAGATAAAAGCTTGATTGGAATAGGCATCAGCGGGGATGGTGATACCGCAAATATTGGACTTGGGCAATTTAAACATTTAGCCCGCCGAAATGTGCCCATGATGTATATCGTTGAGAATAATGGCGTTTATGGTCTAACAAAGGGGCAATTCTCTGCTACAGCGGAAAAGGGTTTGACACTAAAAAGACAGGGTGAGAATCCATATTTGCCGGTTGATATCGCATTAGAGGCTATTGCTGCAAACGCATCTTTTGTGGCACGCTCATTTGCGGGTGATCCAAAGCAGGTCAAAGAATTAATAAAAGCGGCAATCAGCCATCGCGGTACTTCAATTCTGGATATTATCAGTCCCTGTGTGACATTTAATAATCAGGATTACTCTCTTCATTCGTACTCATGGGGGAAAGGCCACGAAGCGCCGCTCCATGAGTTGGAATTTGTACCACCGCGGGATGAAATTACTTTGGATGATTTTGAGCGTGGATCTATCAAAGAAGTAACGATGCATGACGGGTCGGTGATTGTGTTCAAGAAACTTGCACGAGAATATGACCCTACAAATCGGACTGAAGCAATCAAAATGCTTGAAGAGGCTATTCGTAAGGATTGGTTGATTACGGGGTTGATCTATGTCGATCCAAATTCCCCGACCATATACGATATGTACTCATTAGGAGAAAAACCACTTAATAGATTGCCCACCAAAAAGATCAGACCTGACGAAAAGTCGCTGGAATATATAAACAAATCTCTAATTTAGGTTTATTCAACGCCGAAGCTGCCAATGGTGTAAAGTAGTGCCAGGTTTGTAGCGCGCATTTCGCCAATCGGAAATCCTGAAATGAGGATAACTTTCTGGCCTGTTTTTAGTTCACCGCTGGATAAAAGCGCCTCTTCAACGTGAATGATCATTTCCTTAAGAGTTTCAGATAGTGGCACCAGATGGGGTGTAACTCCCCAATACATGCCCATTCGTCTGTAAGTG